>Ga0137418_10002268_pt1 | contig 17620 bp, 11 predicted proteins | sample CZODoug3_1_2_16f_FD_122242 | JGI IMG/M metagenome (GOLD analysis project Ga0137418, IMG submission 122242) | Vadose zone soil fungal communities from Angelo Coast Range Reserve, California, USA - CZODoug3_1_2_16fungal (Hybrid Assembly) | ecosystem: Environmental > Terrestrial > Soil > Vadose... | reverse complement strand
TGGTCAGCGACGCGGCCGGTCTCGCGCTCAAAGTGCAGGCGCCGATGAATCCGGAGATCCTGCAGACGCAGACAAATGCGTTCATCTACGCGGGGCGCGACAAGGATGCGTGCGGCGACATCACCGCGCGGCGCCTGGACAGCTCGGAACGGTTCTGGGTCGAGTTGCGCGCATTCTGTTATGCGATCGCCGGCGATTCCGCCCCCCTCGAGCTCACGCGTTCGGTGATCTCCGAACAGGGCATCTCGGATCCGTCCTTCGTGATGCTGCTCGACGGCTTGGCGAGCGGCATGGCGGTCGCGCCGGAAACCATCCAGCTCCCCGACGCGCTGCATGTCCTGATGCTCGCGCGCCTGAATTTGCCGATGAATGCGGAGATCGCGACGTCTCTCGGCCTGCCCGAAAGCCTGATGGCAGCCGCATCGACGAACACGCCGGGGCAGCTCAGGCTTGCCGCGGCGGAAAAGGCGCTGCGCGCAGGCGTGCTGCCGACGCCGCTGCTCGCGGAGATTCTCGATTTGACGAATTTTTCGCCGCAAGAGCTCGACGGCGCGTCCGCGCTGGCGCGCAGCGAACCGCTGATGAATGCCCTGGCTCGGCTTCGCGCAGCGCTGAAGACCGCGCCACGGGCCGAGGAGCGGGCCGACTTGATCCACACCGCGTTCGAGGTCGGCCAACGCGAAAATCTGCTGCGCCAAACCGCGCAACTCTTCGCCGACGATGCAGCGGCGATCCTTCCGGCCAGCGATTGGGGCAATTGGTCGGAGCTGATGATGCGCGGCCTGCTGCTGGCAAACCGCGCGCCGGCGGCCCGGAGATGGTTCGCAATCCTGCGCGCAAGCGATCCCGGAGCGGCCGACACAGTCAGCCAGCTTGAACTGACATTGGCGTTAGCCGCTCCGCTTCAGACCGACAGCTTGATGACGCTGGCACTGCTGCGGGAGCTGGCGCTGACGGCAAATCCGCCGCCCCCGCCGGCGCCGCCACCAGCTCCGATGGTTGCTGCAGACGGCGTCGCGCCGGATCAACCGCCGCCGGATCCGCTACCTCCTCCTCCGCCGCCGCCCCGGCCCAAACCGCCGCAGGCGGTGATATCGCGCGCGACTCTCGTGCTTGGCCTCTTCGACGCGATAACGCCCCGCTCATTGCCAGTTGAGGCGCAGCAATCGGTGGAGCCACTGGTTTCCCAAACGGCGCCGGGCCGGCGGCCGCCGCCCGCGCTGATGCAGCGCATCGCGCGCGCCTCGCTGGCGGGCTCGCGCGGGGAAGTTGCGCTTTCGGTCGCGACCGCGCTCGGGACGCAAGGCGCGCGCGATCTTGCGCCCGACGTCGTGGTGCATCTCGTTCGTGCACTGCAGACGGCGGGAATTCGCGACGCCGCGTATGAGCTTGCGCTCGAGGCCGTGCTGTTGCGCCCGGTCGCCGACGTGATTGCGGGCGTTCCCTTGGGCTTGCCCAAGTGAAGAAGGCGCGGGGCTCGCTGCAAGACCGGGCCTTGGTGGAATCCTTTCTCGACATGATGAGCGCCGAGCGCGGCGCTTCGGCGAACACGCTGTCGGCCTATCGCGGCGACATCATCGATTTCGCGGAAAATTGCGCGCGCCGGGGCAGTGATCTGAAACGGGCGACGCGCGAGCATGTGCGGGCGCACCTCGCGTTGCTCTCTGCCGCGGCCCTGAAGGCCTCGTCGCAATCGCGCAAATTGTCGGCCCTAAGACGGTTTTACGCTTTCCTTTACGGCGAGGGGATTCGCCGCGACGATCCGTGCGGCGCGGTCGACGCTCCGCGGCTGTCGCGTCCGCTGCCGAAGGTGCTCTCGGCGGGCGAGGCCTTGAAGCTGGTCGAAGCCGCGCGCGAGAACGCGGAGGAGACCTCGGAGGGCGCGCGGCTCCTCTGCATCGTCGAGATGCTCTACGCTTCGGGTTTGCGCGTGAGCGAGCTGACGTCGCTTCCCTTGGCGGCGGTGCGCACGAATGAGCGTTTTCTGCATGTGCGCGGCAAGGGCGGACGCGAACGGTTGGCTCCTTTGGGCGCGGCGGCGCGCGAAGCGCTGGATTCCTATCTCGCGGTGCGCGAGGCCTTCCTGCCGCGCCAAGCGAAGATCGCGGCTTCGGCGGCGCGGTTCTTGTTTCCCTCGCGCGGGCGGGAAGCGCATTTGACGCGGCGGCGCTGCCATCAGCTGTTGAAGGCGCTGGCGCTGAAAGCGGGTATCGAGCCTGCGCGGCTGTCGCCGCACGTTCTGCGCCACGCGTTCGCGACGCATCTGGTCGAAGGCGGAGCCGATCTCAGAAGCGTGCAAACCCTGCTCGGTCACGCCGATATCGCGACGACTCAAATCTATACGCATGTCGCAAGCGAGCGCCTGAAGCGCACGGTCGAATCCGCGCATCCCCTCGCGCGCGCCAAGTCGAGAACCCGGAATTAACGTTCGTAGGCGGATAAATGTCGTAGGCGGACAAATTGACAGCAACAGAGGCTCACGCCACTCTCGGCTGCGCTTCGCTCGGCGAGTGTGAATGAACGTCTTTCTCGATTTCGAAAAACCGATTGCAGACCTCGAAGGCAAGATCGAGGAGTTGCGGCAATTCGGCGTGAACGGCAAGCAAGGAGCCAAGCAACCGGGCCTCGACATCGACGATGAAGTCGCGCGCCTGCAGGGCAAGGCGGCGCAGATGATCGCCGATGCCTATGCGCGGCTGACGCCTTGGCAAAAAACGCTGGTGGCGCGTCATCCCGCGCGGCCGCATTTTTCCGATTATGCGACGCGGCTGTTCGCCGATTTCACGCCGCTCGCAGGCGACCGTCTCTACGGCGAGGACCGGGCGATCGTTGCGGGCCTCGCGCGTTTTCGCGGCCGTTCGGTCGCCGTTATCGGCCATGAGAAGGGCAACGACACGAAATCGCGCTTGAAGCACAATTTCGGCATGGCGATGCCCGAGGGCTATCGCAAGGTCCAGCGCCTGTTCGAAATGGCGGGCCGTTTCGGCTTGCCGGTGATTTCGCTGGTCGACACGGCGGGCGCCTACCCCGGAGTGGGAGCAGAAGAGCGAGGCCAGGCCGAAGCGATCGCGCGTTCGACGCAGGCCTGTCTTTGCGTCGGAACGCCGTTCGTTTCCACGATCATCGGCGAAGGCGGTTCAGGCGGCGCGGTTGCCATCGCCACGGCGAATAAAGTGTTCATGCTCGAGCACGCGATCTATTCGGTGATCTCGCCCGAGGGCTGCGCCTCGATACTGTGGCACAAATCGGACAAGGCAGCCGACGCGGCGGCAGCGATGAAAATCACCGCCCAGGATTTGCTGGAGCTGAAAGTCATCGACGGCATCATTCCCGAACCCGTCGGCGGCGCCCACCGCGCGCCAGAGACGGCGATACAATCGACCGGCGACACGATCGAAAAAGCGCTCAACGAATTGAGCCAATATGGCGCGGAAGAATTGAAGCGCCGACGACGCGAGAAATATCTTCAGATCGGAAAATTGGAGGGGGCGTAGGCCCCTCCCCCCAACCCCCTCCCGCGAGGGGAGGGGGCGAGGAGGAAGTAAAAATTATTACTTCGCCAGATCGAAGGTGATCGACGAAACCCAACCATGATTGCCCAATTCGTCCTTCACTTCCCACATCAGGCCGTCCTTGTTGCCGGTGGGGAAGAGGCGCGCGCCGACGTCAAGCGGACGAACGAGCTGGCCCTGCGTTGAAGGAGTCGCATACATCCGCGATGGACGATTGATGACGACCGACTGCTGCGCACTGGCGGCCGATGCGCCTTCGGCGGGCAAGCCGCCCAACTGGTCGACCATCTTGGTATAGGCGTCTAGATAGGCGAGCGTGATCACTTGGCCGATCTCGGTGTTGTTGTAGCCGGTGGCGCCGGCCGAGCCGAAGCCAGACCCTCCGAACACGCCGCCGCCAACGCCGAAGCCGATGTCGGTCTTCTTGGAGTGGCCCTCGACGATCGCGAGTTGGCGCGTGGAGCGCACGTCGGTGATGGTCAGCGCGACGTCCGCGGTCGAGGAATTGATGCTGATACCTCCGGCGATGGCGCCGAGCACCGGATTGCGACGGCCCAGCAGGCCGCCGATGGCGCCGCCGATATTGTTGCCGCTGGCGGCGCCGTTTTGCGTCACCATATCCGGGACCAGCACGTAGTCGGCCGCGAGAATCTGGCCGCCGCCGATGTTGGAGCCTTGCTGCAGATTGCCGCCGCTGGAGAGAGCGCGCTCGCGCTGCGCGGCGTTGAGGCCGGCACCGCGATCGACCAGCGTGAAGCAACCCGACTGGTTGACGAAAACCTTGATCAAGGCTTCCGGCGAACCGAGCTTGAGCTCGCTCCACCAATTGCGCTGCGGCTCTTCCACCGCAAGAACGCCGACCGGCGCCGCGCAACGCGGAATCTGAGCGGTTTTTTGCGCCCGCTGTTCCTGGGCCGTGGCGGCAAAAGCCGCCGAGCTCATCAACGCCACTACCGCGCAAGCGCCCAATGAGCAGATCAGTGTTTTGCCGAGCATCGCATCCCCCTCGTGGAAAGCCGGTTTCACCCGACTCTGTAACAAATTTTAACTGGTTACGCACGACCCAACGGCGCAGGCTGCGTCCCTTGGTCGCTTTATTTTGGAACTACCGCACTTCAGGCAGAGCGGCGCCTTTGGATTTCCTCCTGCGTACAATATGGGCAATTGCGTTCAAGGGCTTGAGACGGCCGTCCGGACGGACGGCAAGGTCGAAGCAATATGGGGAAAGGGGATAAAACGATGGCCAAACCCGCCCAGGGCCAGCTCAACCGATCAAATTTCTACAAGCGGACCCAGCCCCGCGATGAGCTCGTTTTCCTGCGCGCCTGGCTGCGGGCGCCGCTGGCCACCGCGACGATGCTGCCAAGCGGTCCGCAGCTGTCGCGGGCGCTCGCCGCCACGGTCGATCCGAAAGTCCCGGGAGCGGTGGTCGAGCTGGGTCCCGGTACCGGCCCGGTTACGGCCGCCCTGGTCGAGCGCGGGGTTGCCCCGGATCGCCTGATCCTGATCGAGTTCAATCCCGATTTCTGCAGGCTGCTGCTAGAACGCTATCCGACCGCGCGGGTTATCGAGGGCGATGCCTTTGCCGCGCCAGCGCTCGTGGAAAAGCTCAAAACGGCTCCGCTGGCTGCGGTGGTCTCGTGCCTGCCGCTATACGGCAAGACGCCGGAGCTCCGTCAGCGTCTACTGATGGATATGTTGAAGCTGGGAGCACCCGGAATCCCGTTCGTGCAGGCGACCAATTTCCCGCGCTCGCCTATCCCGATCGACTCTTCGGCGATGACCGCATCGGTGTCGAAGAGGATCTGGCGAAATCTTTTCCCGGCGCTGGTTTGGACCTATCGCCTAACGGCAGCGCGTTGAAAACAGGGCCAAACGTCCGTGTCTTGGTAGGTTGGATACCCCGAACGACCGCCCACGCGGTGTGCATTGCTTGAAAGTTACAGCCGCGTCAGGGCAGCGCGAACCAGTGCCAAGTTAAATTTTCCGGCGCAATCGTGCTAGGAAATGGGGGGGAATTTGCCTTAGGTCCGCAGGAACGCCGATGAACGTCCCGCCTTCCAGGCAAATCGCGCAGGGCATCCCTCAGTCGAACCGGAAGACGAGCGCGCGCAGTTGGCTTGTCGGCGGCGGCGCACTGATTCTGATGCTCGGCGCGTTTGGGTACTTTACCCGCGCGGACAATACGCCCGCGGGCGGTCAACCCCGCCCCGTTGCCGCCGCGCCTGTCCGGGTCGCGGAGGTCATGCGCCACAACATGCCAGTGATCAGGCGCACGCCCGGCACGGCGATCGCCAATACGACGGTCCAAATCACGGCCCGCGTTCAGGGCGTCCTCGACGCCGCCAATTTCAAGGAAGGCGAATTCGTCAAGAAGGACGATCTTCTTTTTCAGATCGACCCTAGACCCTTCGAGGCGGCGCTCGCCCAGGCGCGCGCGATGCTGTTGCGCGATCAGGCCCAGTTGAAGAATGCCGATCGCGATATGCAGCTCTATACGAATTTGAACAAACTGGGCGCGGCATCGACTCAGCAGCGCGATACATCGGCCACCAACGTTGACGTGCTCGCGGCAACGGTTGCCGCGGACGAAGCGGCGGTCAACATCGCGCAATTGAATCTCGGCTATACTCAAATTCGTTCGCCGGTGGACGGCAAGACCGGCCCCTTGCTGATCCAGCCCGGCAACATGGTCGTGGCCGCGGGCTCGCCGCCGCCGCTGGTGACCATCGCGCAGATTCAGCCGATCAAGATCTCGTTCAGCCTGCCGCAAGCCGATCTGCAGCTCATCTTGGTCCGCCAGAAGACGAAAGGCCTGAGGGCAACTGTGGATGCGAACGACGCGGGCGGAAAACCCCTTTCGGCCGCTGTCGATTTCACCAGCAACACAGTGAACAATCAGAGCGGAACCATCGAGTTACGCGCCACTTTCGACAACAAGGATTTCTCGTTCCTGCCGGGCCAACTCGTCAACGTCACGGTAGAACTGGACGCCATTCCGAACGCGCTGGTCGTTCCACGCGATGCGATCAATGAGGGCCCCAACGGTTCGTATGTCTATGTGGTCGCGGACGGCAAGGCCGTGCAGCACAACGTCAAGGTCTTGTTCGACGATTCAAAGAACGTCGCGATCGAAGGCGACGTCAAACCCGGTGATCAAGTGATCGTGGAAGGGCAATTGCGCGTCGAGCCCAACGGCGCGGTCAATGTCCTGAGGTCAACCGGCGACGCGCGCGATGCACGGCAAGCCGAACCGGACGCAGGCTTAGATCAAACGCGCGGTGCGGCGAGGGGGGCCGGCCCGTAATGAATGTTTCGCGGCAGTTCATCGAACGTCCCGTGATGGCCACACTGCTGATGGCGGCATTGGTGATTTTCGGAATATTCGGATACGTGACGCTTCCGGTCAGCGAGCTGCCCAACGTCGATTTCCCCACCATCAGCGTCAACGCCATCCTTCCGGGTGCCGATCCCGAAACCATGGCATCCGCCGTGGCGACGCCGCTTGAGAATGCTTTCGCGACGATCCCTGGTCTGGATACGATGACCTCGTCGAGCGAGCAGAGCCGCGCCAGGATTACCCTTCAGTTCCGTCTCGATCGCAATATCGACGCCGCCGGCCAAGACGTTCAGGCTGCTATCGCGGGCGCCGCACGCCGATTGCCCAAGGCGATGCCGAATCCGCCGACGTACAGCAAGGTTGACCCTTCGGCTTTGCCCATCTTTTTCGTCTCGCTGTATTCGAAAAGCCTGCCCATCTATAAGGTCGATCAGTACGCCCGAAGCGTGCTCGCTCCCCAGTTGTCGACTTTGGACGGCGTAGCCCAGGTCAATATCATCGGCGGAGCAAAATACGCGGTCCGCATTCAGGCCGATCCAAACGCGCTGGCGGCGCGCCAGATGGGCATCAACGATCTTGCGAGTGCCGCGACCGCAACCAATACCGATCAGGCGACGGGGACGCTCAACGGTGCGTCGAAAACCGCCGTCATCCATACCGAAGGACAGCTTACCAATGCCGACGCGTTCCGCCGCCAGATCATCGGCTTTCGCAACGGCGCACCCGTCACCTTCGGAGATGTGGCCAATGTCGTCGACAGCGTTGAAGATGTCCGCCGTGCGGAGTCTTTGAATGACCAGCGCGCGCTAACCGTCGCGGTCCAGCGACAGCCCGGATCGAACACAATGGCGGTCGTCGACAACATCAAGCGTGTGCTGCCGCAATTCCAAGCCGAACTTCCCGCATCGATTCAGATGGACATCTTCTATGATCGCAGCCAAACCATCAGAGCCGCGGTCAACGATGTGCAGATCACGCTCCTGATAGCCGGCGCGCTCGTCATCGGCGTGATTTTCATTTTTCTGCGCCGGGTCAGCGCCACCTTCATTCCGGCGGTGGCCTTGCCCATTGCGATTATCGGCACCTTTGCCGGCATGTCCTTTCTTGGGTTCAACCTCGACAATCTTTCGCTGATGGCGCTCACGCTGTCGGTCGGCTTCGTGGTCGACGATGCGATCGTCATGCTGGAAAATATCGTTCGGCACATCGAAGCGGGCGAGAAGCCGTTCGAGGCCGCCCTGAAAGGATCGGGAGAAATCGGCTTCACCATCCTTTCCATGACGGTATCGCTGGCCGCCGTCTTTATCCCCGTCGTCTTCATGGGCGGCATTATCGGACGTTTGCTGCATGAATTTGCCGTGACGATCATCGTCGCCATCCTGATCTCGGGCCTCGTCTCGGTAACGCTGACCCCGATGCTCTGCGCCCGGATTCTGCGCGACGAACGTGGCAGAAAGCACAATGCGTTCTATCGCGCGAGCGAATCCGCCTTCAAAATTCTGCACCGCGGCTATGATCGCAGCTTGCGCTGGAGCCTCGCCCACCGCCCAATCATTTTTGCGATATTCCTGGCCAGCTTTTTGGGCAGTTACGGTCTGTTCCAAATCATGCAACAGGACTTCCTGCCGAGCGACGATTTTGGCCAGCTTCACGGCAACGTCCAGACGGCAGTTGGAACCTCGTTCGACCAGTACATTCATTATGTTCGTGAGGTCGCGGACATTGTCCAAAAGGACCCCAACGTTGCCGGCGTCCAATCGGATGAAGGCGGCGACATGAACATCGCGCTGAAACCCTTGTCCGAGCGCAAGCTTTCCGCCGATCAGATAGCAACCGAACTACGCGCCAAGCTTCGGGGCATCCCGGGCACCAGCGTCACCATCGTCAATCAGCCTATTATTCGCGTCGGCGCCAGGGGTTCCCGTTCGAACTATCAATACACGCTCAAGGGGCTGGATCTGAAGGAATTGGAGAACACTGCGTCGCGCCTGGTGCGCACGCTGCAGAATGACCCGACCTTCGTTGGCGTGAACAGCGATCACGATCTTGCCTCGCAATCGGTGCAGGTCGATATCGATCGTAACCGCGCGGCCTCCTTGGGCATCACGCCCGATCAGATCGAAACAGCGCTGGGCGCGGCATTCGGCGGTCAGCAGATTTCGCAGATCTACACCTCAATAGATCAATACCAGGTGGTTCTCGAATTGCTGCCGCAGTACCAAGAAGACGCGTCCGCGCTATCCCGCCTTTATCTCAGCGGTCCAGGGGGAGCCATGGTGCCGCTCAGCGCCGTCACCAAGATTGGGCGCGGTCTGATGAACCTGAACATCAATCATTCCGGGCAGATTCCTTCGATCACGATTTCCTTCGACCTCGCCCCTGGAAAGGCCTTGAGCGACGCGGTAACGGGCATGACAAAGGCCATTGGAGAAATCGGCCTGCCCGCAAACATGCAGGGCAGTTTTGCCGGCACGGCTGCCGCATTCCAAAGCTCGAACGGCAATATGGGGCTGTTGCTCCTGTTCGCAACTTTGACGGTCTATATTATCCTCGGCATTCTCTATGAGAGCTTCGTCCACCCACTGACGATTCTGTCGGGCCTGCCGTCGGCAGCGGTGGGTGCGCTGCTGACGCTGTATGTTTTCAATTTACCGCTCACGGTTTACGCCTTTGTCGGCATGATGATGCTGGTGGGGATCGTCAAGAAGAACGCGATCATGATGATCGACTTCGCGCTGCAAAGGCAGCGCCGCGATCAGAACGTGCCTCCCGAGCAGGCCATCTACGAAGCGGCGATGATCCGCTTCCGTCCCATCATGATGACAACCATGTCGGCGATGATGGGGACGTTGCCGATCGCGCTAGGTACCGGGATGGGTGCGGCGTCGCGCCGACCGCTCGGCCTCTGCGTGGCGGGCGGCCTGCTGCTTTCGCAGCTGCTGACGCTCTACATCACGCCGGTTCTGTACACCTATCTCGACCGCTTCGGCAGGAGACTGGACTTCGGCGCGCGCAAGCGGGCCATCGCTGCTCCCGGCGAGTGAGAGGATGTCGATTCATTAGTTGCGAATGCGCGCCTAAACCAGGGCGCCGTGGCAGTGCTTGAACTTCTTGCCCGAGCCGCAAGGACAGGCGGCGTTGCGGCTGACCTTGCCCCAAGTGCGCGTATCGTTGGGATCGACGGTCTCGGCCGCCTCGCGCAACCGGACACCTTTGGTCGAGAGCTGGGGCGTCGTGGCGAATTCGTCCTCGCCGGTCAACGGATCGATGTGATGGACCTCCATCGGCGGAAGCTCTTTCTCTTCCACGGGCGGGGGCGGCTGGCCGATGTTGACCTGCACATGCATGAGCTGGCGCACGACGTCGGTGCGCAGCCTCAAAAGAAGGCCTTCGAACAGCGTCAATGCCTCGCTCTTGTATTCGTTCAAGGGATCGCGCTGGCCGTAACCGCGCAAGCCGACATATTGGCGCAAATGTTCGAGCTGAATGATGTGCTCGCGCCAATCGGCATCCAGCGTCTGCAACAGGATCGCCTTTTCGAGATAGCGCATGATCTCGGGACCGAAATTGGCGGCCCGTTCGGCGGCGCGGCGGTTGACGGCCTCGGAAATGCGCTCGCGCATTTCCTCGTCGGCGATGCCTTCTTCCTTCGACCAGTCGACGATGGGAAGATGCACGCCGAAAATATTTTCGATCTCGTCCTGCAGACCCGGCGCGTCCCATTGCTCGGCATAGGCGCGCTCGGGAATATGGCGAGCGACCAGATCCTCGACCACCTGCTGGCGCATCTCGGCGATGGTCTCGTCGACCTCGTTGGCGCGCATGATGTCCAGGCGCTGCTCGAAAATCACCTTGCGCTGATCGTTCAGCACGTTGTCGAATTTGAGCACGTTCTTGCGCATTTCGAAGTTGCGCGCTTCGACCTTTTGCTGGGCTTTCTCCAGCGCCTTGTTGACCCAGGGATGCGCGATGGCCTCGCCCTTTTCCAGACCCAGGCGCTGCAGGATCGAGTCCATGCGCTCGGAGCCGAAAATCCGCATCAGATCGTCCTGCAGACTCAAGAAGAATTTGGAGGCGCCGGGGTCGCCCTGGCGGCCCGAACGGCCGCGCAGCTGATTGTCGATGCGCCGGCTCTCGTGGCGTTCGGTGCCAAGAATGAAGAGGCCGCCCGCCGCGATCACGCGCTTTTTGTCTTCCGCGACCTCAGCCCTGATTTCCTCGGTCCGCCGGGCGCGTTCCGCTTCATCGATGATATCGGCGAGCTCGAGTCGAATCCGCATGTCGGGATTGCCGCCGAGCTGAATGTCGGTGCCGCGGCCCGCCATGTTGGTGGCGATCGTGACCTGAGCCGAGCGGCCGGCCTGGGCGACGATATAGGCTTCCTGCTCGTGGTAGCGCGCGTTCAGCACGTTATGGGGAATGGGATTGGACTTTGCCGACAATGAAACCAGATATTCGCCCGTGTCCTTGATTTCAGCGGCCTGCGGGTGGTTGCCGAGCGACTTCGCCTTCTCGATCAGGTCGAGGCCGGTTTGGCGAATGTATTTGCGGTCCTTGAGCCTCTCGTCGAGGGTTTCGGATTTCTCGATCGACACGGTGCCGACGAGAACCGGCTGGCCGCGCCGGTGGCATTCGGCGATTTGCGTGACGATGGCGGCGATTTTCTCGTCGAGCGTGCGGTAGACCTCGTCATCAGAATCGACGCGACCCACCGGCATGTTGGTCGGGATCTCGATGACATCGAGACTGTAGATGTCCATGAACTCTGCGGCTTCGGTCAGCGCCGTGCCGGTCATGCCCGACAGCTTTTCGTACATCCGGAAATAGTTCTGGAAGGTGATCGAGGCCAGCGTCTGGTTTTCCGGCTGGACCTGCACGTGCTCCTTGGCTTCCAGCGCCTGGTGCAGGCCTTCGGAATAGCGCCGTCCCGGCATCATGCGGCCGGTGAATTCGTCGATGATGATGACCTCGTCGTCGCGGACGATGTAGTCCTTGTCGCGGGTGAACAGCGAATGCGCGCGCAGCGCCTGGTTGATGTGGTGCACCACCGAGACGTTCTCGACGTCGTACAGCGATTCGCCCTTGAGCTGGCCGGCGTCGCGCAGCAGCGTCTCGATCTTCTCCATGCCGGCTTCGGTCAGCGTCACCGTGCGTTGCTTCTCGTCGACCTCGTAGTCGGCGACCTTTTCCAGCTTCGGCATGAAGGTGTCGATGGTGTTGTAGAATTCCGAGCGGTCGTCGAGCGGGCCGGAGATGATCAGCGGGGTGCGCGCCTCGTCGATCAGGATCGAGTCGACTTCGTCGACGATGGCGTAGAAGTGGCCGCGCTGGACCATGTCCTCCAGGCGGTACTTCATGTTGTCGCGCAGATAGTCGAAGCCGTATTCGTTGTTGGTGCCGTAGGTGATGTCGCAGGCATAGGCCTGCTTGCGCTCGGCATCGTCGAGACCGTGGACGATCACGCCGGTGGTCATGCCGAGGAAAGAGTAGATCTGCCCCATCCAGCCGGCGTCGCGGCGGGCGAGGTAGTCGTTGACGGTGACGACATGCATGCCCTTGCCGGCGAGCGCATTGAGATAGACGGCAAGCGTCGCGACCAGCGTCTTGCCTTCGCCGGTCTTCATCTCGGCGATGTCGCCTTCGTGCAGCACCATGCCGCCGATCAGCTGCACGTCGAAATGCCGCTGGCCGAGCGTGCGCTTGGCCGCCTCGCGCACGGTGGCGAAGGCCGGAACCAGAATGTCGTCGAGCGTCTTGCCGTCGGCGAGTTCTTTGCGGAATTCGGCTGTGCGCGCTTTCAGCGCCTCGTCCGACAGCGCTGATGTCTCCGGCTCCAGCGCGTTGATGGCGTCGACGCGGGGCTGATACCCCTTGATCCGCCGGTCATTGGCGGAGCCGAAAAACTTGCGGGCGAGCGCGCCGATCATGCCAAATTCCTGTTTCTGCGGTTCGGCGTTGCAGCCATGAAATGATCCACCCGGTTGCCTATCAACTCATCGTGACGCATCGCGGCACCGGCCCCGATCCGGGGAGTATCCGCCAAATGAGTGGGAATTCGGCAATCCGAGGTTCAATAACCAAAAGCGCAAGGAAATGCGCGCCATAGCCACCGACCCGGTTCGGCAGAGATATGGCTGCGCCACAGGCTTGTCAACGCGCCGACCTGTCAAGGATTTCATCATTTTGACAGACTTTCGCGTTGCCAAGCCGACATGATTGGGCGAGTGTCCCGCCGCCCCGAACAGCCCCGTCTTTAGAAGATAAGGATTTTCCATGACCTCCTGGTTCCCGGAAACGAAACCCGGCCTGCGCTTTGGCCTCGCCGCCGCCGCCGTGACGGGCTGTCTCAGCGTGATCCTGCTCGCCGGCCTGCCGCTGCGCGCCGAAGACGCAAACCCGGTGCTCGCCAAGGTCAACGGTTCTGAAATCCGCCAAAGCGACGTTGCGCTTGCCGAGGAGGAACTGGGGCCGAGTCTGGCGCAGATGGATCCCGCGGCCAAGAAGGACAACGTGCTGGCATTCCTGATCGACATGAAGATCGTCGCCAAGGCCGCCGAGGACAAGAAGATCGAAAATAACGAGGATTTCAAGAAGCGGCTGGCGTTTACGCGCAACCGGCTCTTGATGGACAATCTGCTTGCGGTCGAAGGCAAAGCCGCGACCACCGACGACGCCATGAAGAAGGTCTATGAGGACGCCTCCAAGCAGATCACCGGCGAACAGGAAGTTCACGCCCGGCATATCCTGGTCGAGACCGAGGACGAGGCCAAGGCGGTCGCGGAAGAGCTCAAGAAGGGCGCCGATTTTGCCGAACTCGCCAAGAAGAAATCCAAGGATCCCGGCGCGTCCGACGGCGGCGATCTCGGCTTCTTCACCAAGGATCAGATGGTGCCGGAATTCTCCACCGTCGCGTTCGCGCTCGAGCCCGGCAAGATCTCCGATCCGGTGAAGTCGCAGTTCGGCTGGCACATCATCAAGGTCGAGGAAAAGCGCAGCCGCAAGGCGCCCGAGTTCGAGCAGGTCAAGGCCCAGATCGAGACCTATGTGACGCGCAAGGCGCAGGCGGATTATGTGGCGAAGCTGCGCGAAACCGCGAAGGTCGAGCGCATGGACAAGCCCGAAGAGGCGGCGACAAAGGGCGAGGCCAAGCCGGAGGCTGCGAAGCCCGCCGATACCAAGGTCCCGGCGAAGAAGTAAATCGACTTCGCCATCGGACTTCAGTAATTAGGCGTCATGCCCGGGCTCGTCCCGGGCATCCACGTCTTAAACCCTTGTTGATAGGTGCTGAAGACGTGGATGGCCGGGACAATTTGCGCAAAGACGCGCTTCGCGCTTCTGCCCGGCCGTGATGATCTATTTGATCCGCTCGTTTTTGGATTTTTGCCGATGTCCACCCCCGTCTCCCCGCTCGCCCCGACCGACGTCCCCGACATGCCCGTGATTTCGGGCGTGAAGCTTGCAACCGCGGCCGCGGGAATCCGCTATCAGGGCCGCACCGACGTGCTGCTGGCAGTCATGGACAAGGGCACCACCGTGGCCGGTGTCTTCACCCAATCGAAATGTCCATCGGCGCCGGTGGAATGGTGCCGCGCCAAACTGAGCGGCGGCAGATCTTCCAAGGGAGGGTTTGCCCGGGCGCTGGTGGTGAATTCCGGCAACGCCAATGCCTTCACCGGCAAGACCGGCCGGCAGGCGACGACGCTGACCGCCTCGATTGCCGCCAAGGCGCTCGGGTGCAGCCCCAATGAGGTGTTTCTGGCCTCGACCGGCGTGATCGGCGAACCGCTCGATGCGACCAAATTCAACGGCGTGCTCGGCACGCTGGCCGAAAATGCCGCGCCGGGCGAATGGATGGATGCGGCAAAAGCCATCATGACCACCGACACTTTTCCGAAAGTCGCGACGGCGACCGTGAAGCTCGGCAAGGCGAAGGTCATTATCAGCGGCATGGCCAAGGGCGCCGGCATGATCGCGCCCGACATGGCGACCATGCTGGCGTTCGTGTTCACCGACGCGCCGATCGCGGCTGGTGCGCTGCAATCGCTGCTGCAGAGCGGCGTCGAGGATACCTTCAATGCCGTCACCATCGACGGCGATACGTCAACGTCCGATACGCTGCTGGCATTTGCCACCGGTGCCGCGGCCGCCAACGGCGCCCCGAAAATCAGCCGCGCCAGCGACCCTCGCCTGAAGGCCTTCACCAAGGCCTTCCGCGCCGTGCTTGCCGATCTCGCCGAGCAGGTGGCGCGGGATGGCGAAGGCGCGCGCAAGCTGGTCGAGATCATCGTCGACGGCGCGACGTCGAAAGCGTCCGCACGCAAAATCGCGATGTCGGTGGCGAATTCGCCGCTGGTGAAGACCGCGATCGCCGGCGAGGACGCCAATTGGGGCCGCGTGGTGATGGCGGTCGGCAAGGCCGGCGAGCCCGCCAACCGCGACAAGCTCGCGATCTCGTTCAATGGCATCCGCGTCGCCAGCCGTGGCGCGCGCGATCCGTCCTATGACGAGGCGGAAGTGTCGAGAGCGATGAAGAACCCGAAGATCCAGATCAAGATCGGGCTCGGTCTCGGCAAGGGCCGCGACCGCGTGCTGACCTGCGACCTCACCAAGGAATACGTCGCAATCAACGGCGATTACCGGTCGTGAGCGATCGGTCCGGCCAAAATTTTTGGCCGTCATCGTCCGCGAAAGCGGACGATCCAGTACGCCGTGCCGTTCCAGATTTAAGGTCGACGCTCTGGAATACTGGATGCCCCGCTTTCGCGGGGCATGACGCCGAAAATGTTGCGACCGTCGCGGCTCGCTTTGGGACGGCGTAAGATGAAGCTCACCCTCGTGGTCGCCTGCGCGCTGGTCGACGTCGACAAGCGCGTGCTGATCGCGCAGCGCCCGGAAGGCAAACCCCTTGCAGGGTTATGGGAATTTCCCGGCGGCAAGGTCGAACCCGGCGAGCGGCCGGAGCAGACGCTGATCCGCGAACTGCATGAGGAAATCGGCATCACCGTGAGCGAGGCCTGCCTCGCGCCGCTCACCTTTGCGAGCCATGCCTATGATGATTTTCATCTGTTGATGCCGCTCTACATCTGCCGGCGCTGGGAGGGCAGCGTGATCGCGCGCGAAGGCCAGCAACTCGCCTGGGTCCGCGCCAACAAGTTGCGCGACTATCCGATGCCGCCGGCCGATATTCCGCTGCTCCCGCATCTGATCGATTTGCTGATGTGAGGCGGGGCCGTAGCAACGCCTACAGTCGTCATGCGCGGGCTTGACCCGCGCATCCATCAATCTTCGGAAGGACCCTTGCGAAGGAAATGGATTGCCGGGTCAAGCCCGGCAATGACGATGCGTCATGACGCACGGCCTTGCTCAGCACTTCGACCCCCTCACCGCCTCCGCCAGGCCAGCTTTCGCCGAACCCGGCTTCAGCGGCTTCTGCTGGCTCTCATGCGGCGCCCAGCCTGACAGCCAGATCACGTCGAAGGTGGCGCGGATGCGGCCGTCGGGGTCGGCGAAGCGTTCGGCGTAGACCTGCGCCATCCGCAACAGCGTGGCGCGGCGGGTCGGCGTCCGCCGCCGCTCGACCAGAATATTGGTCGCGCCCATGCGCCTGATATCCTGCATCAGCGCGAAGGCGCTGTCGTAGCGCACCACGACGCGATCGACGTCGGTGACCGGCAGCGCAAATCCTGCGCGCTGCAACAGCGCACCGACATCGCGCAGATCGGCAAACGGCACGACGCGGGGCGACACCCCGCCTTCGCATTCGGCTTCTGCCGTGGCAAACGATTGCCGCAGCTCGGTCAGCGTATCGCCGCCGATCATCGCCGCCAGCAACAGCCCGTCGGGTTTCAGCGCGCGGCGGATCTGCGCCAGCACGCCGGGCAGATCGTTGACGAACTGAAAGGCGAGACCGGAAACCGCAAGGTCGAGCGATTCCGGCTCAAGCGGAAGCGGCTCGGATTCGAGGTCGGGCAGATCGACGCGCGCGATTTTGTCGGCGCGGCCGGTCAACGCGGTGCGGACCTGATCGTCCGCCGTGCCGATATCGGCCGCGCTCTTGAACTCCCGCAGCACCGCGTGCAGCCGCTCGGCCACATCCTCGGCAACGCGATCGAGCAGAAATGTTGCGGGACCAAACTTCAGCGCCCGCGACTGCCGCGTCCGCAACAAAGCGCGGTCAAACAGGATGGGCGCGGCGATCGGGTTCAGAGCCATTCCGATTTGGTACGCCGATCAACGGGTCGCTGGCAATCCGATAGAAAGCCCAGTGTCCCCGACGGGGTGCAACGCCACTCGGCGGTGCGCCCTAGAGCCTGAACACGAGGAATGTGCTCTCACCGCTATCAAGTGATTTGCCCGTCGGGCCGTTTGGTGTCGAGTCTTTTATTTCGGATTTTCCGAAAAATATTTGTTCCCTCTGACCCAAATCAGATCTAGAACTTTCGCATCCCGTCCCACAGAGGGGCGTATCCGGATCGTCAGAGACGCGGGATGGGATGCGGTGGACGCGGCAGCGTTAGGCGTGCGATGCGAGCGCAGGGCGGATTGCTCTCCGTGAGCGGTTAGCGGCATGCAAGACGACGGCGCTGCTTGCGGACGGTGAAGTCGTGTGGTCCTGACGCCTCGACGCTGGCGTCAAGTCTTGCGGAGGCTCGTTCGGCTCAACCGGGCTGGACAAAACCTTCAATCCGCAAGGCGACGGTGGCAAAAGAGCCCGATCGCCGGGGAGAGCACGAAGGAAACCGTTAAAACCATTGCGTGCGGGAACGTC
>Ga0137418_10002267_pt1 | contig 17620 bp, 20 predicted proteins | sample CZODoug3_1_2_16f_FD_122242 | JGI IMG/M metagenome (GOLD analysis project Ga0137418, IMG submission 122242) | Vadose zone soil fungal communities from Angelo Coast Range Reserve, California, USA - CZODoug3_1_2_16fungal (Hybrid Assembly) | ecosystem: Environmental > Terrestrial > Soil > Vadose... | reverse complement strand
GTAGTCGTTCTGAACGCCCGCGGAACTCCGGCGGCCACCCACGCGAAGATTCTCGATATCGTGTGCCGCAAAATTCGCTTGGCACAGAAGCTCTGAAACTCACCACAGAGACACGGAGCCCCAGAGGAGAAGTTCCTATGGTTCAAAGAAATAGGCCTCGAAGACCAAGATTCCCGATTCCTCGAAATCAAGGGACCCAACGACGCAAGCCCATTTCCCCTCCTTCCTCTGTGCCTTTGTGTCTCTGTGGTGAACGGCCTCCATCGGCGGACGGCGTTACAATGCCAAAATGCGCACCCAACGCTTCGTCTCCTGTGCCACATTGTGTTTGCTACTAGGCTTGGCGGAATCTCTCGGCGCCCAACCCGCGCCCAAGCACGCGCCGGTCAAGACCCTTAAAGTCACCATTCTCTCCACCATGCTGGCCGACGAGGGCATTGGGGAGTGGGGATTCGCCGCCCTGGTCGAAAGTGATGGCCATCACATTCTCGTCGATACCGGCGCTCGTCCCGAAACCGTTCTTTCCAATCTCCACGACTTGAACCTCGATCTGAGCGACGTGAAAGAAGTCATCCTCACCCACAATCACGACGACCACGTCGGCGGCCTGCTCACCCTGCGCCGCGAGTTCATGAAAAAGAACCCCGACGCCCTCTCCGTTGCTCATGTCGGCAAAGGTATCTTCTACAGCCGTCCTGAGAACGACGGCAAAGAAGGCAACCCAATGCCGGCCATTCGCAAGGACTACGAATCCACAGGAGGCCGTTTCGTCGAGCACGACCAACCTGTCGAAGTTTTTCCCGGCGCCTGGTTGACCGGCCCGGTTCCGCGCACTTATCCGGAACGCAATTGGTCGGTGAAAGGCAAAGTGAAAACACCTGAGGGTTTAGCCGAAGACACGATTCCCGAAGACCAATCCTTGCTTATCAACACACCCAAGGGCCTCGTCCTGGTCGCGGGTTGCGGCCATGCCGGCGTGATCAACATCCTCACGTTTGCCGAAAAAGAATTTCCCAACACGCCCGTATATGCCGTGCTCGGTGGTCTTCATCTCTTTCCAGCCACCGACCAGCAGATCTCATGGACCGCCGACAAACTCAAAGATTTCGGAGTGTCCTACCTGGTAGGAGCCCACTGCACCGGCATCGAAAGCGTCTACCAGATCCGTCAGCGTCTCGGCCTGCCCCGCCAATCCGCCGTAGTCGGCGCCGTGGGCGCCACCTTCGTTTTCGGCGAAGGTATCCATCCCGGCAGGATTGCGCAGTGAGGTAGCGCTTTCGTCCGCTGCTCAGTCTGTCAGTTCATGAACCACCCGCCGTTGACGTTGATCGTCTGTCCAGTCATGTACCCATTCCGGACGAGCATGACCGCGACCTGCGCAACTTCCTCCGGCAATCCAAATCGGCCCACCGGAATGTTCTCCCATCGCGCGTTCGGATTCGACGTCACCATCTCGGTCTCGACCAGCGCCGGAGCGATGGCGTTGACCGTAATCCCCTCCCTTGCCAGAAGCCGCGCGTAATAGTGAGTAAGCCCTAGCATTCCGGCCTTCGAGGCGGCGTAGTGCGGTCCCACGACCCCTCCGACCTGCGCCGCCACCGAAGACAAATTCACGATACGTCCCCACCTGCGAGCACGCATCCCCGGCAGAATAGCCTGCGTCACCAGGAAGCACGATTTCAGGTTTCGCAGAGATTACGTCGTCCCAATCCTGTTCCCGGATCTCCTCGATCGGCTGAGGACGGGAGATCCCCGCGTTGTTCACAAGAATGTCCACTGATCCCAGTGGCACGAAGCTCTCCCGAACGAGCCGTTCCACATCGCTCGCCGAAGACACGTCCGCTTGAATACTGAAGCACCGCCGTTGCATCTGTCGGATCTCCAACTCAACGGCTTGCGCCTCCGCGGCCCGGCGTACAAAATTGACGACCACGTGTGCGCCGGCGTCGGCGAGGGCTAAAGCGATTGCGCGCCCAATCCCACGGCTCGAGCCCGTAACGAGAGCGACTTTTCCCTTGAGATTATCCATGCGACTAAGAATACACACCCCTGATTCTGTGGCGGCGCCCGAGTCTTGGGACTTGTCATTCCGACGCCGAGCGCAGCGGAGGGGGAGGAATCCGCTTTTTTCACCGCGCGCCCAACGGTTGTCGGATGCCCTGCTCTCTCTGCCCCTATTCTCTGCGTACTCCTGCGGTATTTTCCGGCACTCTCTGCGGTAAGAAGTTTCCCTGCAAAAAGCCCTAACCGCAAAGTACGCCGAGTCATCGCGAAGTAGATTAGATCAGTGGACGGGTCGACAGACAGAACGTCGGCGTGTGCAGCCAGCAATCAGGTTCGGAGGAATGCGGATCGCGACGAAGTGATTTCACGGAACTGAAGGAGCCCGACATGAACAGCTTGCTGAGAAGGCTACCAGATTCGGGGTTTCGAACGCTCGAACATGAGTAGATCATCACGGGTACGGGAAAGAATTTAGCGGCGTAGCCCGACGCGAGCCTGGACACCCGCAGAACCATTCCTTTGCCTACATGTGGTATCCCGAACTCAACCGTTAACGGCAGCACCAGACTGCCCGCGAGCTTCAGATTGTCCAGCCAGCTTCTTCTCGAATGGGTCACACCTGCATTGATCAGGATAGCGTCTGTAACGCCAGTGTCTACCGTACCTCCATCTCCCTGAACGACCTCAACGTTCGAATAGCGCGACAGGTTTGCTCGGGCTTGCGCAGCCAGAGCCGGGTCGATCTCGACCGTTGTTATTCGTCCCTTCGGCCCCACTATTTCGGCCATGATTGCTGTGTAATACCCAGTTCCACATCCGAGGTGAAAGACGGATTTACCCGCTGAGAGTTTCAGAGCGTCCAGCCACGGTGCCAGCGTGCCGGGATTGCCATTGGCGAGCGATCGCGAGGAGTCCAGCAATATCGCCACGTCACGATACAATTCCGCAGGGTCGGTCACGTCAGCCACTTGAGGTTCCATTTGCCCCAGCACTCGTGACAGCACCTTCCAAGGGCCGGTGCCGACAAATTCCTCGCGTGGCACGGTTGCGAATGCTTTTAATAAATCAGGCGAAGTGAGGTGAGTGTTGGTGCGGATCTCTTCTGCGTATCGCTGTCGTATATGGCTCGCAACCATCGAGAGAGTTTGACATGGATCTTTCTACCAAACTAGGGCCTCGGAACCGCAAGTCAGCGGGCGATGGCGGTGGGATACTACGTGGATTTTGACGCGAGAGGGGACCACCTTGTCCAAAATCAACCCAGGCCGAACCATGCGGTAGAGCCATCACCTGCAACAGTTTATGGACTTATGTTGTCGCCAGCGCAAGCCTACGAACTTCTTCTGCGATCTTAGCGAATCCCTTGCGGCCTTCGCGGTTGAGTGCTCTTCCCGTATCTCATGATAAATTTTCAGCAGTGCCCTTTTCCGATTTCCACGGCAATCCCGAGACCATCCACCGCCTGCGCGACATGCTTGCCCGCGCACACTTTCCTCACGCCATGATCCTCGCCGGCCCCACCGGCGCCGGAAAATACACCCTGGCCCTGATGCTCGCCAAGGCGATGAACTGCCTTCAGCCCGTCACTACCGACGGTCTACCCGACTTCTGCGGCCAATGTTCGAACTGCACTCGCATCGCGCAATCGGGAGACCTGAAGGCCCGTTTTGCCGAAGCCGTTGAAGCCCGCGAGAATCTCCGCGAGACCGACAAGAAAGAAACCCGCATCCTGATCCAGACCCACCCCGACGTCCTCATCATCCCGCCCGACCCGCCCCAGATGATGATCAAAGTCGACCAGGTGCGCCGCGTAATCGAAACCATCTATTACCGTCCCGGCGACGCCAAGGAGCGCGTCTACATTTTTACAGACTCCAATTTCATGAAAGAAGCGGCCAACTCGCTGTTGAAAATTCTCGAAGAGCCGCCCGAGTTCGCCACCATCTTCCTGCTCACGGAAAACGTAGGCGAACTGCTCCCCACCATCCGCTCGCGCGCCATGACGTTTACTCTCGGAGCCCTGCCTGCCGAGGAAATCGAGCGCGACCTTGCGATCCAGCATCCCGAATGGAACGCCAAACAGCGTGCCCTCGTCGCACGCCTCTCCGAAGGCGCCATAGGGCGCGCCCGCAGCTTCGACCTCGCCAAGCACACCGCTGCCCGCAACCACGCGCTGACAATTCTCACGTCCGCCTTGCGCACCCGTGACCACAGCGAACTTTTCAAAGTAACAGAGACGTATCGTCCGGGCGCCGACGGCCGGGAAAAAACCGAGCAACTGCTCCGTACCCTTTATTCCCTGCTGCAGGACCTGATGTTCCTCAACAGCAGCACTCTGGAACTGGTTCACAACACCGATATTCAGGGCGAACTGCAAAAGCTGGCAGCGGCCGCCGACTTCGACTGGATTATGTATGCCGCCGCCCGCCTGGCTGAGGTCGAGCGTGGCATGCGCCGCAACTTGCTGCGCTCGCTATCGCTTGACGCCTTCGCAACATCTTTGGAGAAGAGCCTCTAGCGGGGTGGCTGTGGGGGGTCGCTCTCCGGGGGTTGGCAAGAACATAGGTTCGGCAAAAAGGCAGATTTGCGCGGTTGTCAGGACAGGTGTTCCGCAACGTGCTCGTCAACCGGAGAAAAGCTGGCGAGTCCTATATCGCGGAGAAGACGATCACTCCGGTCATTAACTCGGAAGAGCGAGTTACCGATTTGATTTCGAACGACCGGGACATCAGCGAGCGACGACGCCTGGAAGCGGCTCTCTTTCAAGCCCAGAAAATGGGCGCGATCGGACAACTGGCAGGCGGGGTCCCCCACGATTTCAACAAGCTGCTGGATAGTGATCAGCAGTTACGCCGAACCGATGCAAGACTCCATCGGGCCTGAGCAGCGCTCGCATCGCAACCTGCAGGAAATCCTCAGCGCCTCCCGCCGCGCTGCCGACTTGAGCGGGCAACTGCTGGCTTTCGGACGGAAACCGATGCAGTCGTTGCGCGTGCTCGACTTGGACGAGATCCTGCGACGCGACATTTCGAAAATGCTGGCCCGATTGATTGGCGAAGGCAAGGTCAAGCTGGATTCCATCCAGGTCGAGCAAGTTGTGATGAACCTCGCCGTCAACGCTCGAGACCCCCATGCCCGAAGGCGGCAAACTGACCATTGAAACCCGGAATGTAGAACTCGACCGAGAGTATGCCGCGCACCGAATCATCGTCCCGCCCGGAAGCTACGTGCTGTTGCAAGTCAGCGACACCGGCCATGACATCCCCAGCGAACATTTACCCCACATCTTGAGCCTTTCTACACGACCAAGGAACAAGGCAAGGGTACGGGGCTCGGCCTGGCCACCATTTACGGCATCGTCAAGCAGAGCGGCGGTTTCATCTGGGTTTACAGCCAGGCAGGAATGGGCCCCCCCTTCAAGATCTACTTCCCGCGCGTCTGAGACCAACCCGCGGACACGGAAGACACAATTGCCGAGCCGAATCTGGGTGGCTCAGAGACCCTTCGATTGGTAGAAAATGAGAGCGCGGTGCACTACGCGGCTCTGGACTTTTTCAAGAAGTGCGGCTACGCGGTGATCGAGGCCAAGGACGGCTCGTCCGCAGTCGACGCTGCCAACAAACATACCGGAACCATCGATTTGGTCGTGACCGACGCGGTCATGCCCGGAATGGGGGTGGCCAACTCGCCGAGATTCTCGCCCAGAAATACCCCAACATAAGGCGCTCGTCATGTCCGGCTACGCAGAGACGATTGTGCACAGTTACAAAATCATGGACCTCGAAGTACGGTCCGATTTCTGCAAAAACCGTTCAATCTGCGAGCCCTGGAACGGAAGGTGCGGGAACTGCTCTCGAAAACCGCAGTCGCCGCCAGCGCATCCTCGAACTCAATTCCACTTGGTTGATGGTCTCTTTCTCCGCCCCGTATAATCAGGCTCTTGCGGCACCCTGGCATGAATATGACCGTTCTCCTGCGGGACCAGAATCTGGGCGATCCCGTTTCTCCAGGCCCCATTTCCCTCGAACCTCACAATACGTCCAGATCTGTCCTCATCCTTACGTTGCTGTGGCTAGCGATTTACTTCGCAGGCATGTTCTCTCCCGCACTCCTCGACGACGTCGACACCATACACGCCGAGGCTGCGCGTGAAATGCTGCTCCGGCGCGACTGGGTCACGCTCTACACCAACGGTCTCCGCTATCTCGAGAAGGCGCCGCTCATATACTGGGGATTGGCCACCAGCTACACCGTGTTCGGCATCAGCGACTGGAGCACCCGCCTCCCACTCATGCTGGGTGTGTTCGCGCTCGTGCTGGCGACCTATGGACTTGGTCGATACGCCTTCGGCGAAACGGGAGGCCTCTACTCGGCAGTCGTGCTGGCGACCTCGGTCGGACCTTACATCTTCACCCGTTTCCTGATTCCCGATGTCCTGGTCGGATTGTGGTTGACCATCGGCTATTTCTTCTTCCTGCGCTCGCTCGAAGAAGAAACCCCTTCGCGCCTGACTTGCTGGGGATTCGCCGCCACCTGCGCCCTGAATGTCCTGACCAAAGGCCTGATCGGTCTCATCTTTCCGGCAGCCGCGATCGGTCTCTACCTGCTGCTCACCGGAAATCTTCGTCACCTGCTGAACCTGCGGCTCTTCTCGAGCACGCTGGTTTTCTTCGTATTAGCCGCGCCCTGGCACATTCTCGCTGCCTTGCGGAATCCTGCTCAGGGAGCCGTGCGCGGTTTCCTTTGGTTCTACTTTGTCAACGAACACATCCTTCGATTTCTGAACAAGCGCATGCCTCCCGGCTACGATACCGTCCCGCTCTTCATCTTCTGGGGATTGCTGCTGGCGTGGCTGCTTCCGTGGAGCGTCTTTCTGCCGCAAGCGCTCCGGGATGTCCCCATGCGCTGGCGGCAACTGCGTGCAGGGCTCAACCATCGCGGCAGGGCGAATCTGCTCTTCTTTCTTTGGGCTCTGGTGATTCTAGGCTTCTTCAGCTTCTCGACGCGGCAGGAGTACTACACCATCCCTGCCTTGCCCGGGATGGCTTTGCTGGTCGGTGGTTGGCTCGCGCGCGAGTCATCATCGGCAGCGAGTGACACAGAGCGCCGCGCAGGACAGATATCCGCGACCGTCCTGTTTGTTCTAGGGTGCCTCGGTTTCGTAGCCGGAATGTACCTGCTTTCGGTCTCCCCTGCGCCCCCGCCGGGAGCGGACTTGGCCGATTTGCTGAAGAAAAATCCGCAAGACTACGACTTTTCGCTGGGCCATGTGCTTGATCTGACTCCACGAGCACTCGGTGCCTTTCGCCCTCCCCTGCTCGGCGCATCGCTCGCTCTGCTGCTAGGCACAGGACTGAACTGGTTCTTCCGCGACAACAGCCAACCGGTACGAGGCAATGCCGCACTCGCGGTCATGATGGTCGGCTTGCTCGCCTGCGTGCACATTTCCTTCAGCACATTTTCGCCGATCATCTCCTCGTACAAGCTTGCCGTAGCCATTCGGCAACATTTTCAACCCGGCGACGTGATCATCGTGGACGGCCAATACCATCAGGCTTCGACTTTGAATTTCTACACGGGTATTCCGCTGCGCGTGCTGCACGACCCCAGTGGCAACCTGTGGTACGGTGCGAAATTCCCCGATGCTCCGCATGTCTTCGAAACGCCGGAATCCTTCACGGTACTGTGGAACAGCCCTGCGCGGGTCTTTCTGTGGACGGATCAGGACAATCCGAAGGAACTGCGAGACATGCCGTCATTTCCGCTCGCCCGGAGCGGCGGCAAATCCATTCTGACGAACCGCCACCCGTAAGGCCGATCCTCATCTGGCACCACGCGATGCTTCCAACAGACATTGCCGACACCGATTTCATCGAGCGTTCTCCTCATTCTGTCATCCTGAATTCTGTCATCCTGAGCGGAGTGAGGCGAATGCCGAAAGAAGTCGAAGAATCCCACCAGCCCGCACGCTAACACGAACGCATCGACTTTTGAACCACAACTTCCTACCGCCAACTGCCCAAAGAGGAGAACCCGTTCTGGCAGCTCTGCCGAGCCGCCCGGTATAATCTTGCTTCCCTCATGAGCCCGGTGTTCACCGCTGCTGCCCTCGTGCCTCTCCTTTTGAAGATTGTCTTGGGAATTTCCATCCTGGGCACCGTCAGTTCCACAGTTTTCTTGCTCATGACCCTGCTAGCGACGACTCGCTATCGCCGCCGAGCACAAACGGACCAAGCCGTAGCGTCAGCAACGCCGGTGACCGCTTTGCCCCCCGTGACCATCCTCAAACCGCTCCATGGAATGGAAGCAGAACTCGAGCAGAACCTCGAAAGCTTTTTCCAGCAGGACTACCCGGACTACGAAATCATCTTCGGCGCCAGAGACGCGGAGAACCCCGCCCTGCAGATCGCCGAGCGAGTCCGGGTTCGTTTTCCGAATGTGAAAAGCAGCGTAGTGCTTTCTGGCCCGCCCACCTGGCCGAATGCAAAGGTGTTTTCGCTCCAGAAGATGATCGCAGAATCCACCCGCTCCTATTTCATCATCAGCGACAGCGATGTAGGGGTCGCGACCGACTTCTTGCGCAACACCATTCCTCCCCTGCTCGATCCGAAGGTCGGCCTGATCACTTGCATGTATCGTGGAATTCCCGCTTCCGACTTCTGGTCCTCTCTGGAAGCGCTGGGACTGTCGGTCGAGATGTGCTCAGGCGTGATGGTCGCCGACATGCTAGAAGGCATGCGCTTCGCGCTGGGCCCCGCGATGGCGACTCGTCGTGACGCGATCGATGCGATCGGCGGGATCGCCGCTACCGCGGACTACTACTCCGACGATTTTGAACTGGGCAATCGCATCTGGACGAAAGGATACAACGTCCTCTTATCGCATCACATCGTGAACAACGTCCTCACCCCGCGTTCTCCGATGCGAACGCTCGGCGACCAGTTGCGCTGGATGAAGAGCACACGCTACTCGCGTCCCGCCGGCCACCTGGGCACAGGTCTCACCTTCGCTATGCCCTTCGGCCTTCTCGGACTGGTCGCCGGAGCTGGGCTCGGCCATTTCGCTCTGGGCGTTTCGCTCTTCGCGGTCGCATTCGCCAATCGCGCACTGCAATCGATGGTTGTTGGATGGGGAATCGCACGCGATCGACGAGCCCTGACTCTTTGCTGGCTCTATCCCTTGCGTGATCTCGTGGGCTCCTTCATATGGCTGGGAAGTTACACCAGTCGCCGCTTCTACTGGCGAGGCGAAACCTACCGCTTCGGCAAAGGAGGCCGAATCACACCAGAGCACCGCTCAACTGAAAGCGCAACGGCAAACATGCGTTGAAACGCATAGTTGATCAAAGAAAGATTTTCTAAGCTCAAGAGCCGATCCGGACGAGCTTCCCATCCTTGAGCCGGAAGGAGTTCCCACGCCAGGAAATCCGGTTGCCCGCAAAACTACCGATCCACACCAGCACGGCGGCGAGGTCCCGCAGTGGAATCATAAGAAGAAATCGCACTACCTGGGCATCTTGAAGGACGACGCGCCCCACAACCCACGCCATCCACAATCGCAGAAGAACTGTCACCCCGAGTAGTGCCCACGACCAAAAAGCACTTCGAGAAGCGATGACAGCCAGCAATGCCCAAGGCAGGCCAAAGGTGAGAACCAATCCGAAGTAGCCTCCCGGCCGGGCATCACGCACCGTTCGCGCCCAACGCAACTGGTGCTCGAAGAATCCACGCAGGTTGTACGCGGGCAGGAACGTCTCGACTACAACTTCGGACAGCCGCACCTCCAGTCCTCTCTCCGCAACGCGCTTGCCAATTTCGTAGTCGTCGGCCAGATGATCGACCAGCAATTCGAATCCTCCGACAGCCTCCAAGTCCCTTTTTCGAAACGCGAGGGTCGATCCCAGACCGAACTTCACCCCGCCTTCAATGAGTCGCGCAACCAGCACCCCCGCCGCAAAATCCGTACTGATTCCAATCGATTCAAGTTTCGAGCCCAAGCTCGAGTTCGCGATCCCACAGTAAAGACAAGTCACCATCCCCAGGCCCGGATTCTCCAGCGGACCAACGACCCGTCGCAAGTACTCGCGATCCACCCGGATGTCGCTGTCATTCACGATCACCACATCGTGTCGAGCCACGCGAAGCATCTGAACAAGATTACTGACCTTGGTATTGGCTCCCAGATTCTGTGAACACACCACGAGTTGGATCGGAATTTCCGGAAACTCCTGCTGAAGCCGCCGCACGGACGGCACCGCAGGGTCGTCCGCTTCGCTGACACCAAAAACAATTTCGTACGACCCGTAATCCTGCAGGCAATGGCTACGAAAGGTCTCGTAAGTTTCCGGGTCCGCGCCCTTGAGAGGTTTCAGGATGGAAACGGGAAACGCCGCGTTCGGAGCGCTCCCAGAAGAAGCCGCGATCGACGCTGCCTTGCGGTACCGCAGATAATCCCACGCACTCCACAGGCAGAGCAGGTAATAGCCCATGCTCGCGCAAGTGCCGCCCACCGCCAGTATCTCGATAACGTGTCTGACTGTGTGAATCATCTGGGCAGCATGCGAAACCATCCAACCCGCCCCGAGCAGCTGCTTTTCAGTCGGACGTCAACGTATATGCCTGCATCAACTCTCTACTCGTACCGTAATGATTCGATCGGATCCAGATTCGCGGCCTTCCATGCTGGATAAATCCCAAAAACCAGCCCAATCGCTCCCGCCGCGCTGAATCCAAATGTCGACCAGCCCACCGACATTGAAGCCGGAAGCGATGGCCAGATCAGTGGAATCACCCCGGTAATAATCGCACCCAGCAGCAGGCCCAGTAGTCCACCGATCGCGGTGAGAATGATCGCCTCCAGCGTGAACTGCAAAAGAATGTCCCGCTTGCGTGCGCCGATCGCCTTCCGTACGCCGATTTCGCGCGTGCGCTCGGTGACCGAAACTAGCATGATATTCATCACTCCCACGCCGCCTACAATCAAGCCCACGCTCGACACCGCAAACATGAAGATGAAAACCATCCCCGTCAATTGGTTCCAGAAATCCGAGATGGAATCCTGCGTGAACACCGCAAAGTTATCCGGTTTGTCCGCAGGCACCTTTCGCCGGCGCCGCAACAGTTCGCGAATTTCATCCATCGCTTGCGGCATGGCGTCATGCGAGGTGGCCTTGATGCTGATCCAATGTTGCTTCAGTTCAGGGTGCAACTTCCGGAAGGTCGCCAGCGGAAAGTAAACAATATTGTCTTCCGGATTCTTCCCACCTCCGAACACCGCCTTCCGGCGCTCCGCAACTCCGATCACCTCGAACAATTGCCCTTCAATATTGATTTCCTTGCCCAACGGGTTCTCACTCGGAAACAGTTCTTCCGCTGTGTCGTGTCCAACAATGATCACCGGAGCGCGCCGCTCCTCGTCGATCTCGCTGAACCAGCGGCCCGATTGCACATTGAGGTCATACACGTTTTTGACCGCCGCCGTGTCCCCTTCCAGAATCGTGTTCTTCGCCTTACGGTCCTTATACTTCACCGCATAAGTCCCAACCCCGAATTCCGGCCGGAACATTCGAACCCCAGCTGTCACAGCCTCCACGTGCGGCAGATTCTTCATGGCTTCCGAATCGTCGAATGTCAGTTCCTTACGCAGCCGCACTTCCTCCGGCGGCCGTCCAAACGTAAACGGCTCCAGGTGAAACGCAAAAATAATGTTGGACCCCATGCTGCTGACCAGGTCGCGTACGTTGCTGTTCAGCCCATTCACGATCGACGAAATCCCAATGACCACCGATACGCCGATCACGATCCCAAGCACCGTCAACCCGGAACGCAGTTTGTTGCTGCGAATGGTGTCCAGCGCCATTCGGATGATTTCGCCGTAATCGTTTCTCTGTACCATTTCGCAGGCCTATGTCTCGAACCGCAACGCGGTAATCGGATCCAGTTTTGCCGCCTTCCGAGCGGGATACACCCCAAAGAATATCCCTACGCTGGCCGACACGATCAAGCCCGCGGCCACCGCCCAAAGCTTGATCACCGATGGCATTCCGATCGCAAGCGTAACCGTCTTGGCTATAACCACGCCAAAAAACACTCCCATCGCTCCACCGACGAACGCCATCGTGCTCGACTCGATCAGGAACTGCAGAAGCACGTCGTTACGCCGCGCACCTAGCGCCTTGCGAATGCCAATCTCTCGCGTCCGCTCCGTTACCGAAACCAGCATTATGTTCATGATCACAATCCCACCCACGACCAGCGAGATCGCCGCAATCCCGATCATGGCAATGAAAAACGTGCTGCTGAAGTTCGACCAGATGTTGAGCAGGCTCGCGTTGGTCTCGATGTCAAAACTATCTTCGCCTCCCGGCGAATCGTGCCGCCGGGTCCGCAGCGCCACGCGCGCCTCGTCCATGGCGGTCTCCAGGGCAACTCCCACGCCCGCCGCCTTTCCCGAAACGCGAATGCTGTTGTGCGTTCCGAACTGCTTTAAATACGCCGTGATCGGAATCATCACGTAATTATCCATGCTCTGTCCCAGAGACTTTCCCTTTTTCTTACCCACCCCGATGACCCGGTAGGTCCATCCCTCGACCCGAATCTCTTTTCCCAGTGGATCACTGCCCGCCATCAGGTTGTCGACGATATCAGTCCCAATCACCGCCACATTCGTTTTCGTGTCGACGTCGGTATCCGTCAACATGCGTCCCGCAGCCAGGTCGAGATCCATAATGTTCGCCATCGCCGGCGTGACTCCCATCAAGGCCGTATCGCTGCTGTTCTGCTCGCCGTATTTCACGTGACCGCTGTTGTTCCTGACCGACGCCGCCACGTTCTCGCAATGCTTGCAAGCTTCGAGCACGGCCCGATAGTCATCCAGCGTCAAGTCTTTGCGCTTTTCACCTTCGAGGAAGTGGTCCACGTTGGTGACGGCTGGTGAGACTTTAAAAATGATGAACACATCCGCGCCCAGATTGAAAACCTTCTCGGCGAAGTATCCGTTGATGCCGTTGACGAACGTCACCACCGCGATGACGGCCGCCACGCCAATCACCACGCCCAGCAGCGTCAGAGCCGAGCGCAATTTATTCGCCCAGAGCGACTGCAGCGAGATGCGGATGGCTTCCAGGATGTTCATGTGCGAAGGTCGAGTGCCAAGCTGCGCCGACCGCTAGAGGCACTCGGGATGCGGTTATGCCGGGAAAAAAGCGAGGCTTGCAGCGGTTGTCGGCAGTGGCGCGCTTCGACCCCATCAGTCTAGCAGAGCAATATGAGCTAGACGCTGTGCCCTCACACCACCTTGTGACAGTCCACGCAAGCAGTCCGTCGCATATAATAAAGGTGTGGGCAGCCGGACCGGACGGTCGCTCCCGGCAACGGGGGAGGAAAGTCCGAACTCCGCAGAGCAGTGTGCCGGATAACGTCCGGGAGGCCGGGTTCAAGCCCGGTCGACGGAAAGTGCCACAGAAAATATACCGCCCCGTCGTCGTTGTAAGTCTGAGGCTCGTTGTGATTCCGCCGCAAGGCGCCACGGGCTTAGAACGACGACGGGGTAAGGGTGAAAAGGTGCGGTAAGAGCGCACCGCCGCGACAGTAATGCAGCGGGCAGGGCAAACCCCACACGGAGCAAGACCAAATAGGGAGGGATTTCCGGCTTCGGCCGGAATGCGTGCTAGCTCGGTGCGTCACAACCTCCGGGTAGGTCGCTTGAGCGCCGCAGTAATGCGGCGCCCAGAGGAATGACCGTCCTGCCGGACTCGTCCGGCAGACAGAATTCGGCTTACAGGTCCGGCTGCCACAACTTGCCTGTTTTCAATATTTTGTTGAAATGATTTCCTCTTGGTGTCCATAATAGTGTCCATCTTTGCGTCGGAGGACACTGTGGCGCGAGTGAATTTCCTTCAACGGGTGAAGACCTCCAAGGGATGGTCCAACGTTCCGCTGAAGCGGACTCCAAAGGGGAACATCAAGTGGCCGTCTGGAGGTCGCTACCTAATTGAATGGCGGGGAAATGGACGACGCTTGCGGAAATCCGCTGGCGATACCCCCGCTGAAGCGCTCAAGGAACAAAACCTGAAAGAGCTCCAACTTAAGGCATCAGTCACCGGCTTCGAAATTAAGGACCTGCGGAACGATGAGAGTCGCCAGTCGCTTGTAAGAGCAGTTGATGATTTCCTTAAGGACATCAAGACCTTCCGCAAACCTCTGACCCATCAAAAGTATACCCACATCCTCCAGCTGTTCTGCGAACATGTCGCGCCGAAGTCCGACGTCCGTGAGATCACGGGTGAAGACATCAAGAACTTTCTGGCCTGGAGGAAATCGAAGGGCTTCGATCCGGGGACGACAGTATTGAAACCGTGGATGGTCTTGCAAAATCTTCCGTACACCGCCGGGACGGTCGTGAGTGTAGTCGCCTGTTTACGTCACCTACCCTGCGCGCTCAATCAAAACCGCTTGCGCCATGCCGGACAGCTTCCGGTTCGCCCGTTACCGGGCGCGGCAAGGCAGCCAGACCGAAGCAACACCTGCGGTTTGTCGGCTAGACACTTTGAGTGGAACGGGTGAATCCCACGCGCGACAGGAGTTCCTGGAACTGCGCCTTCGATCTGAGTCGGTCCCACTTGTGATCCAGTAGGAAGGGCATATGAACGTCACGTTCTTCGAAAGCCTGCTGCAGCAACTGCAGCGCCCTCTCCGTCTCGCCAAGTCCGACAAACACTAGTGCAACATTATAGGGAGGTACGTAACGCTGCCGCTTTCGTTCCAGCATCGTATGAATCTTGGCTTCTGCTTCGGTCCTGTTCCCTGAGACCGCGTGCACATAACCCGCGAGTGATAAGGCTTCCGAGTTGCCCCCAGAATACTCCAACGCCTTGTCGCAGGCTGCGAAGGCCTCAGAGTACATGCCCAACTTCTCGTAAGTCTTCGCCGCACAAATCTGCCCCACCCAAAATCGCGGTTCCATCCCCAGCGTAGCTTTGAATTGTTCGACCGACGCCGAATCCCTCCCCGCGTGGTACAGAAATTGCCCGCGCATTGCGCCAACAATCAATGAAAGTGGATCGACCACGAGGGCTTGTTGAATGACAGCCAATGCCTCATCGTGTCGTCCGATGTTCGAAAGCACGTGAGCGAGATAAAGATGGGCGAGTGAATAGTTTTCGTTCAGGCTGATGGCCCGTCGCGCCGCCGCCTCGGCTCCCTTGAAATCCCAGTCAAACCAGAACTTGGCTCCAGCGTCTGAAGTATGGGCTTCCGCAGAATCGGGATCCAACTGAAGGGCCCGCGCGATAGCAGTCTTTGCTGCGAGGAACACCTCCTTCGAAGCAGCGTCGCCCGAGATGGGAAGCACCGTCAGGGCATCGGCCAGGCCCGAGTGGGCTAACACATACGCCGGATCACGATCCGTTGCGCTCTGAAAATATCCGATCGCCTTCTGCGCGTCGGAGAGGTTAAATCTCGCGTAGTGATAGCGCCCGCGCAGATAGTGATCGTGCGCCTCTGCGTCCCGAGGAGCATTCCTGGTGAGCCGTCGCTCCTCTTCCGACATCAACTTCAACTTCACCTGAGCCGCAATCGCGGCTCCGATTTCGCCATGGATATCGAGAATACCCGGCAGCTGGCGGTCGTAGTTGTCCGCCCACAGATGGACTTGGTCCCGTACTCGAATCAGCTGAGCAGTGATGCGAACGCGGCCAGCTTCGCGCCGCACGCTACCCTCGAGCAGGTAGTCCACGCCCAGTTCCTGGCCGATTTGCGCCACGGACTTGTTGGTCTCCTTGTAGGTCATGGACGAGGTACGGGCGATCACTCCCATGCGATGCGGAGACATTTGCCCCAATCGCATGATTGTTTCCTCGCTCAGGCCATCGCTGAAATACTCCTGTGCCGGGTCGCCACTCAGGTTTTCGAAGGGAAGAACGGCGAGCATGATACGAGACCGGTCTGCTTCTATTTCCCCTACGACTCTGGAGGCAACAACGGTCCGGCTCTTAAAGCGATACCCCCTGCCCAGCACAGTTTCGACATACTGCGGGTTACCTGAGTCATCCCCGAGCGCGTGGCGAATCTTTCGGATGGCGGTGTTGATGCTGTTATCGGTGTCGAAGTGAAGCCCTTTTCCCCACAGTTTCTCGATGATCTCCTCGCGCCCGATCAGTCTCCCGTTTTCCCGGACCAACAGGATCAACAGATCCATGGGGATACGCTCGATGCGCACCGGTTTCCCGGCGCAAGTCAGTTCGTACCGGCCTATGTCCAAAACGAACTGTCCGAACTGGACTCTCTCCGAAGCCACGTGCCCCGCCCCAGCCAACTTGGGACATTTTACGGCCGCGCAGCAAATTCTCGTTCGCGTTCCTACAGGCAATCTACAGGTGCTCTCCATTGCCTCCCAGCGGACTAAGCCACAAGATACCCCTCAACGCTTGGGGGGTGAGGCCTACGGGCTGCCCAAGGAAAAAATTTGGAGGCACCATGAAATTCCGCATTTTGTTCTTTCTGTTGACCCTAGTGGTGGTTGGGTCTCAAAGTTTGACGGCCTATGCCAGCAGTTGCAGCAATGGGACCATCCGTGGTTCATACGCCTTTACCATTCACGGACAAGTTTTCCTCCCGAACGGGTCTACCCTACTCATCGATGGCCTCGCTAAGACGACGTTTGATGGCAACGGGAATCTAACGCAACTCGACGCGATTGCCGTCAACGGCAACGTTGCGCCGGGATGGGCCTCGAATACGGGCACCTACTCAGTGAACCCGGACTGCACCGGAACCTTTACTGTTACCAACGGTAACCAACCGCCCGTGCACCTGCAGATGATCGTTGCCCAATCGGGAAACACAATCCACGACATGGTGATCGACCCCGGGATCGCGACCACGGCCGAAGCCGAGCGCGTCAGTACTCCCAAGGATTAAAATCTTCTGGGAACGAAGAGTCTACTTTGAACAGAGCGGGGTACATGTTCCCCGCTCATTACCTCATTGGTGAAAAATCTTACGACTATATTCTTATGGGTTTCGGAGATGGCAGACCTGTACACCGCATGGGTCGCTGATGCGCTCGTGGTAAGCAATGGCTTCTGGTGTGTAATGTCGAGAGTGGCGATGTTGTCTATCTTCGAGTTGGCATTCTGCGTACTCGGTTTCTACCTCCTGTACGGTGAGCGGTACACGTTGTCAGGTGCCGTTCGGTTTGGCTACCGCTTGCCGTTGGAACGCCGCTTTTGCCATTGCCTTGGTGATGGTGTGGTTGTTGTTTTCGAAACGGGTTAAACAGGCGTTTACCATCGGTGCTTTATCGGTCTTTGTATACGCCGCGACTTGGCTGCCAACCATTGGTTTTCATCCAGTCAGCTTCGTCGATGCTACCTTGTACATTTTTAATTTCCATCATCATGCCGGTGTGGCTTTTGCCTCGCGGCTTTGCCATGATACTGAGAAGAATCCCATCACGCTCGTGCGACAGAGCGCGAAGCGACTGCGCACACCAGACGTTCTCGATGTGGACGAAATCAAGGCGCTGTTGTCGGAACTCGAAGACCCTTTCCGGACAATGGTTTTCTTGGCAGCGACAACCGGTCTGCGGGTGAGCGAACTCCTAGGGTTGAAGTGGG
>Ga0137418_10002266_pt1 | contig 17622 bp, 13 predicted proteins | sample CZODoug3_1_2_16f_FD_122242 | JGI IMG/M metagenome (GOLD analysis project Ga0137418, IMG submission 122242) | Vadose zone soil fungal communities from Angelo Coast Range Reserve, California, USA - CZODoug3_1_2_16fungal (Hybrid Assembly) | ecosystem: Environmental > Terrestrial > Soil > Vadose... | reverse complement strand
ACAGTTCACGGCCACGATCGGCGGCGTCGATCTGCATTTCATCCACGAGCCGGGCCGCGGACCCAATCCGATGCCGCTGCTGATCTCGCACGGCTGGCCGGGCTCGGTGTTCGAGTTCCACAAGCTGATCCCGCTGCTGACCGAGCACTTCACCGTGGTAGCGCCATCGCTCCCCGGCTACACGCTCTCGTTTTCAAAGGACGGTTTCAGCAAGCTCGAATTCACAGATGTTTACCTCGGTGTGAATTCAACTAGCACCCGCAATGCAATCCTTGAAATCGGAGTGATAACTCAATCGGTCGAAGTGAAGGCGACGGGCGAACAAACACTCGATACCACGGACGCCACCATCGGAAACGTATTCGGCACCGATTTGCTTCACTCACTTCCTATTCAGTTTCGCGATTCGCCCGCTGCCCTGCTCGGATTGCAGCCCGGAGTGGTCCTCGCTGGCAACAACGATCCAAGCGGCAACCGCGAGGGTTCGGTGACCGGGGCCCGCGCCGACCAAGGCAACATCACGGTGGACGGAATTGATGCGAACGATCAGGCCACCGGTCAGGCCTTTGCAACTGTTGGCAATGCTCCCATCGACGCAGTTCAGGAGTTCCGAGGCATCACCGCCGGAGACACGGCGGACATGGGCAGGAGCAGTGGTGCGCAGATACAGCTAGTGACCAAGAGCGGCACCAATGCCTGGCATGGCAACGCTTACGAATATCATCGGAATACAATCACTGCGGCGAACTCGTTTTTCAATAACGCCAGCGGAGTTCCCCGAGCCGCGCTGATCCGCAATCAGTTCGGTGGAAGTCTGGGTGGTCCAGTTAAGAAGAACAAACTTTTCTTCTTCTTCAACTACGAGGGACGCCGAGACGCTAGCCAAGACAACATCGCCCGAACAGTTCCGCTTGACCATATGCGGAACGGCCAGCTTGCTTACATCAACGACGGCACTGGCTGTACGGCGGCGAGCAGGCTAGACACAACGCCACAGTGCATCAGTTTTACTCCTGCGACTGGCCCAAACTCCTTAGCTTCCTTGGACCCGGCAGGCGTGGGTGTGGATGCTGCACTGTCGACCTTCGTAGATGGCCGCTATCCGCACGCCAATGACCTAACAGGCGGAGACGGCATCAACACCGGACTAGTGCGGTTTAACGCGCCAGTCCACCTCGGCAATAACACTTACACTTCTCGCGTCGACTACAATTTGAATGATAAGCACAAGTTGTTCGGGCGTTTCAATATCGTCAGATCTGCCCAAACTGACGATGTTAACTTCGCCGCCGTGCAGTTCCCGGGGGACCCGGCGCCAGCCCATCAGATTACCGACAGGGACTATGCTTTCGCCCTGGGGGAAACTTGGACAATTTCCAGCACCAAGATTAACCAGGCGATCTTTGGCATCACAGCTTCCCGCTTGGGTTTTCCCAGTCTCGCGCAGCAAACTTTTCCAAACAGCTACGGGATCGGTGGGGTGGGCGGCAACGCTTTCATGTCTTCGCCGTTTTCTTCTTTGCAAAGTCAATTCCGCACCGTTCCGGTGCCGACGCTCCGAGACGACTTTACGTGGACGCGCGGAAAGCACATTGTGCAATTGGGCGGAGTCTTCAAGCCGCAGCATCAAACCTCGCGCCAAATCAACGACTTTAATTTTGTGACTCTCGGACTGGGCGGGCTTACGACAAGTCTGGATTCCCCCTCCACAAACCTCAGACCAAGCGATATTCTGCAAGATCCTGCCGCTATCGGTGAATGGGATTCGACCTTTCCGTTCATCCTCGGTCGATTCGCCGGCGTTAACACGAATTTCAACTACACTAAAAACGGCGATCCTCAAAACCCCGGTTCAGGGAGAACGCGCAACTATCGCTACTTTGAATACGAGTTTTATGGGCAAGACCAGTGGCGTCTGTCGAGCAGCTTGACCCTGACCTACGGTTTGCGATGGCAATACTATTCCGTACCTTATGAGACGGGCGGTTTGCAATCTGTCCCCACCGTTGACTTCACGAAAATATTTCCGGCGCGTGTCCAGGCCGGCGCGGCGGGAGTTAGCGGATCCGACGCCGTTCCCATCGTTCAGTACGTGCTCGGGGGCAAAGGCAATCGCAGCGCTCCGAGCATCTACAACCCCGATTTCAGGGATTTCTCACCGCGGTTTGCCCTAGCCTATAGCCCTGCATTTCGCGAGGGCCTCCTAGGGAATCTGTTAGGGGACCGGAAGACCTCGATTCGTTTGGGGGGCACGATAGTTTATGACCGGGTCAACGCCAATACCATCAACTTCATCCAGGATCAGGTTTCCTATCTCTTCAACAATAGCGTGAACACCCCCTTTGGCGGTGGCGATCCCGGCAGTACCCTGGCTACGGATCCTCGATTCCAGGCCCTTGGAACGCTTCCTGTCAGCAATGTCGCCCCGACAATTAAATCTCCATTCACCCCATTCGTGCATTCCGGCACAGGCTACCGGCTTGGGAATGCTCAAGGTCAATTTAACTACGCTATCGAAAAGAATTTCCGTACGCCCTATGCCTACCTTTATTCTCTGGGTGTTCAGCGCGAACTCCCCGGAAACCTCCTCTTGGACGTCAACTTCGTTGGCAGGCTTGGGCGGAGACTCTTTGCGCAGTCCGACGCTGCGCAGCTTGTTGATTTTATCGATCCGACCTCGAAAGAGGGCCTGACCGATGCATTCAATCAACTGGCCACCCAGGTCCGCGCTGGCACCCCCGGATCGCTCATAACCACGCAGCCTTGGTTCGAAAATCAAATGAACTCAGCCATACAAACGAACTTCGGCCTGGCCAATTGCCAGCAATTTACGGCGGCCGTGTTCGGGGCAAACATACCGACATGTACGCGGCTGGTGCGTGCCCTGTTTAGTACCTTGCTTCAGCGAGGAGATCTAACCGACACATTGCAAGCTATGTATGGATTCTTCTCGGGCCCATTTGGGGGAATAATCGCACAGAATGTCGGATTGGCCGGGCAGTTCTCCGTGAACTCCTACATCAGCAACGCCGGTTCATCAAACTATGACGCTATGCTCGTCAGTTTGACGAAGCGATACTCCAGCGGTTTGCAATTTCAGTTCAATTACACTCTCGGCCATTCCATCGACAATGTCTCCACTGTCGCCAATACCGTTATTGGCGGTCTCGTATGTGACGTTCGGGATCTTCGGGTCTGCCGCGGCAACTCCGACTTCGACGTTACCCACTTGATATCCGCCGATGGAGTGTACGATCTGCCTTTTGGCAAAGGTAAGCGATTTGCTTCCCGTCCTCCTGGCTGGCTAAATCAAATTATCGGGGGCTGGCAATTTGGAACTGTAGCTACCTGGCATACCGGGTTTGCGTTTAGCACTACCACGGATGCCTTCCCCGTCAATTTCTTCGTGAATAGTCCGGGCCTGCTTACCGGAAGTGGATCGACCCTTTCCTCGCATATTCATAGCGATACGAATGGTTCGATTCAAATGTTTTCGGACCCGACAGCAGCTCTGGGCGCATTCTCTTTCACGAATGGCGGCCAAGTGGGCAGCCGGAACAACCTCAGAGGGCCCGGCTTCTGGAACTTTGACACTAGGTTCTCGAAGACATTCGTTTTGCCACGGACGGAATCACACAAACTGACGTTTCAATGGGATTCCTTCAATGCATTCAATCATACAAACTTTGCTGATCCAGCGGCCGACATCAATAGCCCGGCCACATTTGGACAGATCACTGCCCAAGCCAATGCCAACCGCGTGATGCAGTTTGCGTTACGTTATGATTTCTAGCCTGAAGCGGTTTCGTAGCTAGCGAAAAAGGGAGGCTGATTCTCAGCCTCCCTTTTTCGTGCTTGTAATTTCGTCAATTTGGTTCAAGGCGTGCGTCCAAAATTATCGATCCGCGGTGCGGACCTACTTACAAGCGCCTCTAACTTCCGGAATCAGAGTGTGGGTCAAAAGTCACTGAAACTTCCAGTGCCGTTTCCGAGCTGCCGGATGAGAACTTCCATTGCATCACCGATTTCTGCGCGCTTTCCGCCAGAATGGGGTTGCCGCCAACCACTTCCGCGTCTCTCACCGTACCATCGGGTTTAATGAAGACTTTCAATTTTACGACTCCGCCGATGCCTTTACTTTTCAGGATGTACGGATACCCCACCGGTGCCTTCTTGAGCAGTTTGCGAATGTTATTGTCTTGCGCAATTCCCGGGGCTGCGCTGAAGAGCACAATCGCGCACAGGCAAAACGTTCCGAGGGAGTTCCTAAATGGATGCGAGCTGGCCATGTTTTTCCCTTGCGAACTCGGATGGTGCGAGGCTTGGAGTGCTAACACCCCCCGGATCGCACAACTATATCTATACATACGCTGCATGTGCTGGCCCAAAGTGGCGGCACACTGGCACTTATTTTCCATACTAGCAACGGCTCCTCGTGTCGTTTTAATGCATTGATTCCAGGCAGCTTACTGGTAGCTCTGCAGCCGGCCTGCTTTCCACCTCCTGAGTTCAGTTCCCGGCTCAGCCGGCCTTCTCAGCACTTGGTTACAGATTGAGAATTAATCCCCCCTTGTGTCAGCATGCGGTTGAGACGCAGACCTGCAGGTCTCGCAATATTCAGCTTCGAGAAGCGACGAGGGCAGACTACTGGTCACCGCTTCTCTGCTGACCATCGCTCTGCACAGAATTGCCGCCAGAGCGCAGAGGATTCGCCCGTCCAGGAAGTGAGTCCAAGACCGGCAACCACGCGCGCCTACTTGCAGCAATGGGTACTAGACCGGACTGATGACGAACACGGTGCAAAAACGGGAAGGAACCTCCCGCACTTCCTTGACTTGGCGCTGTGCCGACTCAATAATGGTAAAGCATGAGCGTACGCGCCGGAGGCGCTGAAGACATGTTCCTTGACGTTAAGGAATTAGCCGTCCGCAAACTGCGCATCCGGAAGACTTATGCCCCGGGCAGCATCGATTTTCATTCAGCGGAGATCAAGCAGATTGAACCGCTCGAAGTGACCGCCACGGCAGAGTTGCTGGAATCGCAGATTCGCATCGAGGGTAACCTCGAAACGAAGATCGAACTGGTGTGCGCGCGCTGCCTCGAACCGGTGGTCGAAGACGTCAGCCGCACCTTCGACTTGTTTTACGCGCCGCTTCCCAAGGACGCCAAGCCGAAGGAAGACCAGCTGAAGGACGACGACACGGAAATTGGATTTTACGTTGGAGAAGGACTCTTCCTGGCCGACGTAATCAAGGAGCAGGTGCTCCTGGCATTGCCCTTAAAAGTCATTTGCCAGAGCGACTGCCGGGGGCTGTGCCCGAATTGCGGCGCGAACCTGAACCATGAAGAGTGCCGCTGTGAGACCCACGCGACGGACCCCCGGATGGCCCCTCTCGCGCGCCTCAAGCAGGACTGGCTCAAGAAACAATAGTTTTCCAAGGGCTCACAAGCCCGATATAATCCGCCCATCGAGGCGGCAACGAGGTGTATTGCTATGCCTAACCCAAAACGACGGCATTCGAAGCGCAGGACCAGCACACGGAGGGCGAACGACTTCTTGACCAAGCCGTCGCTGGCTAAGTGCCCGAATTGCCACGAAATGAAGCAACCGCACCAGGTCTGCCCGCATTGCGGCCATTACAAGGGCAAAGCGGCTCAAGAAGCGGCTTCGTAAGGATTTCGAGTTTTCTCTCGCTTAGCCTGCGGACAAACATCCCATGATCACCATCGCCGTTGACGCCATGGGCGGAGACCACGCGCCCCGCCCCGAGGTCGAAGGCAGCGTTCTGGCTGCACGGGAATTCGGTGTGCGGATTTTGCTCGTCGGCCAGCCGCAAGTCGTCCGCGCGGAGTTGGCAAGGCAGGCCGCGCCCAATCTGCCGATCGAGATTGTGGCCGCCAGCGACGTGATCACCATGCAGGATCACCCGGCTCAGGCTTTTCGCCGGAAGAAGGACAGCTCGGTCCACGTGGCCGCGCGTCTGGTGCGCGAAGCCAAGGCCGACGGCATGGTAAGCGCGGGAAACACCGGCGCGGTCATGACCGTCGCGAAGTTTTTGCTCGGAACGCTGGAATCGGTGGATCGCGTCGCGCTGGCAGCTCCTTTTCCCAACGCCAAGGGCGGCGTCTCCGTGCTCTTGGACGTAGGCGCGAATGTGGATTCGAAGCCGGAGCATCTAGTGCAGTTTGCAGTGATGGGCGAAGTCTATTACCGCGCGACGTTTGGCAGCAAGCGTCCGCGCGTGGGCTTGCTCTCTGTCGGTGAAGAAGAGATCAAGGGCAATGAACTGACGCGCGAGGTTTATACGCGGCTGAAGAAGAGTCCGGTACACTTCGTGGGAAATGTGGAAGGCGGGGATCTTTTTTCGGGCAGCGTGGATGTCATCGTCAGCGACGGCTTTGTCGGCAACATCGCGCTGAAGATTTGCGAAGGCCTGGCGTTTCAAATTTTTGGGTTGTTGCGGAAGTCGATCAATAGTTCTTTCCTTTCGCAGGTGGGGGGAGTGCTTTCGAAGGGAGCTTTCAAGACGCTGAGGAAGACGATTGATTATACCGAGTACGGCGGCGCGCCGCTATTGGGCGTCCGCGGCGTTTGCGTGATCGGTCATGGGCGTTCGAACGCCAACGCCGTGAAAAACGCCATTCGCGTGGCTGCGGGACTTGCCCGCGCGCGCATGAACGAGAAAATTGAACAGGAGCTCTCCTCCGCCGCGGTCCTCGCGTGACGGTGCGAGACAAGGAATAACGATGGGCAAAGTTGCATTCGTCTTTCCGGGGCAAGCTTCGCAATACCCGGGCATGGGCAAGGAACTGGCGGATAAATATCCGGCAGCCAAGGCTGTCTTTGATGAAGCCGACAAAGCGCTTGGATTCTCGATCTCGAAGATATGCTTCGAAGGCACCGAAGAAGAGCTCAAGCTGACGGCCAACACTCAGCCAGCGATCCTGACCTGCTCTGTGGCTGTCTATCGCGTGCTCGCCGAGCGCGGCTTGACGCCGGACTTCGTAGCGGGCCACAGCCTTGGTGAGTATTCCGCACTGGTCGCGGCAGGTTCGCTGAAGTTTGCCGACGCCGTGCAGCTCGTTCGTAAGCGCGGCACGTACATGCAGGATGCCGTTCCTGCTGGCGTGGGCGCGATGGCCGCCATCATGGGATTGTCGCACGCGGTCGTCGCGGACGCCTGCAAGCGCGCCGCGGAAGGCGAAATTTGCTCGGCCGCCAATTTGAATTCTCCTGACCAGACGGTCATCTCAGGCCATGCAGGCGCGGTGAAACGCGCTGTGGAGATCGCCTCGCAGCTCGGCGCCAAGCGCGCCGTGATTCTAGCCGTTTCCGCGCCGTTCCATTCCGCCCTGATGACTCCCATGCAGGAACGCTTTGAAAAAGATCTGCGCCAAGTCGAGTTTTCCAATTTGCAGGTGCCACTGGTGACCAATGTGGATGCCGACACGATTGAAACCGGCGCCGAAGCCCGCGAAGCCTTGATCCGCCAGGTCAGCATGCCGGTGCGTTGGGAAGAATCCATCCGCCTGCTGATCGACGAAGGCGTCAACACGTTCGTGGAAGTCGGCCCCGGCCGCGTCTTGACGGGTTTGCTCCGCCAGATCGAACGCAGCGTAGCAACTCTGAACGTCGAAGACGAAAAGAGTCTAGCCGCCACCGTCGAAAAAATCGCCGGAGCCCGCTCCGATGCCGCGTAGGTAGCAACAGGCACTCTTGCCTGTGCGCCTTTTAATTTGTCGAGAGGAAGAAACACAGCCAGGAGTGGCTGTGTTACCAAAAGATGTTTAGCTTGAAAGACAAAGTAGCCCTGGTAACCGGAGCCTCCCAAGGCATCGGCCGCGACACCGCCCTAGCCCTTTCCGAGGCAGGCGCGAAGGTCGCTGTAGCTGCGCGAAATGAAGAAAAGCTCGCGGCATTGGTGAAGGAGATTGTCGCGTTGGAGGGTGGCCAGGCGCTCGCCGTGAAGATGGACGTGGCGGACCCCGAACAGGTAAAAGCGGGCTTCAAGCAAGTCCTCGAAAAATTCGGCCGACTCGACATTCTCGTGAACAACGCCGCCATCACCCGGGACGGCCTCGCCCTGCGCATGAAGCAGGACGACTGGGACGCCGTGATTCGCACCAACCTGACGGGCGCCCACCTGTGCATTCAGCAAGCCATGCACACGATGATGCGGGCGCGCGCTGGCCGCATCATCAACATTTCTTCCGTCGTCGCGCAGACCGGCAACGCCGGCCAGGCCAACTACGTCGCCTCCAAAGCCGGCCTCATTGGATTGACCAAAGCCATCGCCATGGAAATCGCCTCGCGCAACATCACCGTGAACGCCGTCGCGCCCGGCTTCATCAAGACGCCCATGACCGATGTTTTGCCCGATAAGGTGAAAGAAGAGTTGAATACGCGGATACCGTTGGGCCGCATGGGCACCGCTCGCGACGTGGCAGCCGCCATCGTCTTTTTAGCCAGCGACGAAGCCGGCTACATCACCGGCCACGTCCTGGACGTGAACGGCGGCATGTATTTGGCGTAGGAGTGGTTATGGGAGAAATCAAAAAATTCAGAGACTTACCAGATTGGGAAGAAGCCCGAAAGAACTTGGCCGAAGAACTGGGTATGGATGAGAAACAGATTGCAGCCCTCGGGGAAGTCGAAGGCGATTCTCTAGATCTGGTCGAGACGACTATGGCGCTGGAAGAGGCCTTCGGTTCGACGCTTCCAAAGCGGCGCAAAAGTTGACCTTGGACGGCAGGCTAAATAGAATGGGCAGGTTGCTCTGAAGGGCCCAAAAGAACGATTTTGGCGCGGCTGTACTCCGCGCGCGTAGTGCAGGCATATAAGCCTGAGACCAGCAGACCGAAGTCTACAGACAGTGCGACTAAACATCGCGGAGGAACGGGAATGGCCAGCGTAGAAGAACGCGTGAAGCAGATTATCGTCGAGCAGCTCGGCGTGGATGAGGCGGAAGTCACGCCTACGGCGTCGTTCGTGGACGATCTGGGAGCGGATTCGCTCGACCAGGTGGAATTGGTCATGGCGTTTGAAGAAGCCTTCGGCATCGAAGTGCCCGACGAGGACGCCGAAAAAATGACCACCGTCAAGGACGCCGTCGAATACATCGACAAACACGCCAAAGGTAAGTAAAGCCACGGAACTCACACCTCAACAGGGAGCATCAAGGACTTGACTCGCCGGGTAGTCGTTACGGGCGTTGGATTGGTCTGCGCGCTGGGCATCGGCACGGAGGAAAGCTGGAAGAACCTCGTCGCCGGGCAGAGCGGCGTCGGGCCGATTACGCATTTCGATACCACGCACTTCGATTGCAAGATCGCCGGAGAGATCAAGAACTTCGATCCCTTCCAGTGGATTGAGAAAAAAGAACTGAAAAAAATGGGCCGCTTCATCCAGGTGGCCCTGGCCGGCGCAGACTTTGCTGTAACCATGTCCGGCTGGAAACCGGAAGACTCTGACTTGGATGAAGTGGGCGTCTACATTTCTTCCGGCATCGGCGGGTTTGATATCATCGAGCGCGAGCACATCAAGCTGATGCAAGGCGGGCCTGGCCGCATCTCCCCCTTCTTTATCCCTTCCGCGATCGTCAATCTTGCTTCCGGCCACGTCTCCATTCGCTACGGCGCGCGCGGGCCGAATTCCGCCACTGCCACGGCCTGCTCCGCTTCAGCGCATGCCATTGGCGATTCCTTCAAAATCATCGAACGCGGTGCCGCGGAGATGATGATCTGCGGCGGTACCGAAGCGACGATAACTCCGATGGGCGTGGGCGGATTCGCCTCCATGAAAGCTCTTTCGACGCGCAATGACGATCCGGCTCGCGCCAGCCGCCCGTGGGATGCCGGCCGCGATGGATTTGTCGTTGGCGAGGGCGCGGGAATTCTGATTCTTGAGTCGCTCGAACACGCGCAGAAGCGCAACGCGCCAATCCTCGCCGAGGTTGTCGGCTATGGCATGTCCGGCGACGCGTATCACATCACCCAGCCCGCTGAAAACGGCGACGGCGCTTTCCGCGTGATGCGCGCGGCGATCAAAGATGCCAAGCTCTCCGCGGACGACATCGGCTACGTCAACGCGCATGGCACTTCCACGCCCATCGGCGATGTGCTCGAAACGATTGCATTGAAGCGCGTCTTTGGCGAACGCGCGAAAAAAGTGCCGATCAGCTCGACGAAGTCCATGACCGGACATTTGCTCGGCGGCGCCGGCGGACTGGAAGCAGGCATCAGCGTGTTGGCATTGCGCGACCAGATTCTGCCGCCTACCATCAATCTGGAAACTCCCGATCCCGCATGCGATCTGGATTACGTCCCGAATCATGCGCGCAAAGCATCGGTCGAGTACGCGCTCTCGAATTCGTTTGGTTTCGGCGGCACCAACGCCGCGCTGATTTTCAAGCGGTGGTCTGGCAAGTAGCATCCCCTTCCGTATGTGCCGCAAACAGGGTTTAGTTTCAGCAGAAGGAAAGATCTCGTGAAAATCATCGTGTGCGTCAAACAGGTTCCCGCGAAAGACGCGCCCCTCGCGATTGCCGGAAACTGGATCAAGGAATCCGACATCGGTTTCGAAATGAACGAACCCGACAGCTACGCGCTGGAAGAGGCCCTGCGCTTGAAGGAAAAGCACGGCGGCGAAGTGATCGCACTTTCCATGGGCCCGGAGCGCGTCAAGCAGACCATCAAGGAAGCGCTTGCGAAAGGCGCCGACCGCGGCATTCACATTTTGGACGACAACTTTGCGCAACTCGATCCGCTGGGTTCGGCGAAGTGCCTGGCCGCGGCAATCCAGAAAGAAAAGGCCGATCTGGTTTTGACCGGCTTGCAGAGCGACGATCACGGATTCGGGCAAACCGGCGTGCTACTGGCCGCGCTTCTGGATTTGCCGAACGCGACCATCATTATGGCCATCGAAGTCGCCGATGGAAAAATGAAACTCAAGCGCGAACTGGAAGCCGGCTGGTTTCAGCATCTCGAGTGCCCTCTGCCCGCCGTGCTCTCGATTCAGTCCGGCATCAACAAAGTCCGCTACGCGACGCTGAAAGGCATCATGGCCGCGAAGAAAAAAGAAATCGCGGCGGCCACGCGCGAGTCGCTAGGCGTTTCGGTCGAGGCCACGCAAAAGATCGAGAAGATCTACGTCCCAACAAAAACCAAGAAAACCGAATTCCTGACCGGCACGCCAAAGGAAGTTGCCACGAAACTTGTCGAGAAATTGAAGTTCGAAGCGCGGGTGATCTAGCCATGAAGATTCTTGTCATCACCGAACTGCGGCAAGGGAAGTGGAACAACGCAAGTTTCGAGACCCTCGCGGCGGCCCAGCAAATCGCTAAGGACACGTCGAGCGCCGTAAGCGCACTAGTGATTGGAAAGGGTGTTGCGCCGTTCGCGGGCGAATTGGCCGCCAAACACGTCGCCGAAGTCCTGACCGTCGAGCACGACTTGCTCCAGACCTACACGCCGGATGGTTACTGCCGGGCGTTGAAGCAAGTCGTCGAAAGCGCCAAGCCCGATCTGGTGTTGTTCCCCCACACCTACCAAGTGCGCGACTTCGCCCCAAAGCTAGCCGCCATGCTTGGCAAAGGCATGATCGGCGACTGCATCGGCTACCGCAACGAAGCCAGCAAGCTCGTTTTCGTCCGCCAAATGTTTCAAGGCAAGACCGCCGCTGACGTAACTTTTGCCGGAGCTGCCCCCTGGTTCGCCTCCTTTCAATCCGGAGCGTTCCGCGCCGATTTGCTCGCCGCGCATCCTTCAGGCAAAGCCCCCATCAGCGCAGTTACCGTGTCTCTGAGCGCGGACCAAATTCGCACCAAGCCCCTCGAACTCTTCAAAGAAGCAAAATCCGCGGTGGATTTGACGCAAGCCCCGCTCATCGTGGCCATTGGCCGCGGCATCAAAGCCCCCGAAAATATTCCCCAAGCTGAAGCTCTCGCCAAAGCCCTCGGCGGCGAGATCGCCGCGTCCCGCCCCATTTGCGATGAAGGCTGGCTCCCCATGGAACGCCAAATAGGCAGCTCCGGCCAAACCGTCGCGCCAAAACTTTATCTCGCGCTGGGCATCAGCGGCGCGATTCAACACGTGGTAGGCATGAAAGGCGCGCGCACTATCGTCGCCGTCAACAAGGATTCGAACGCCCCTATTTTTGAAATCGCCGACTACGGCGTGGTTGGCGACATCTTCGAAATCATGCCCGCCCTCACCGAAGCCCTGGAAAAAGCGAAAAATGCCTGAAAGGGCGTTCGAAACTTCCGGCATCCTGCCCAATCCAATCATTGCTTCACGCACTCTTCGCTAATATACTCTCCTTGAATTTTCCATTCCGTAGTGCCTCCGGCGTCCCGCCCGGAAGGAGACGCCCATGGAACTCACGATTTGGTCGGGGAATCTTCGGTCGCAGGTCCTCGACGCCTGCAACAGCAAGGGATGCCCGACGCGGCACTTCGAATTGCCCGACATCAAAGTCAACGCCTTCCTCAACGATACGCAAGGCGCCCTCCAGAAAGCCCTCACGCAGGACCCGCTTCTGAAAAACCAGATGATGGAGGCGGGCGCCGGCGTGATGCGGGATCTGGCGCAATTAATGGCGTATTGGGTGGGAATGGCGGAGACCGAGATCACAAAAATCGCCGAAAACCCCTCGCTCTCCGACGCCGCGAAAAAAACGCAGATTGATGGCATCCTCGGCAAGCTGCCCAACAATCTTGCTCAGACCAAGCAGCAGATTCTGCCAAAGGTGCAGGCGGCGGCCATGAAGGTTTGGGACAATCTGTGCCGCACCCGCTCGGAATACAGAAAATATTTGATTCAAGCCGGTTTGCACATTGTTGCCGGCACCGCGAAGATCATCACCACCACCGTTGCGACCGTCGGGACTGCCGGCGGCACGCTGGTTCTGGGCATCATCGGCATCGTATCCGGCGTAGCCGGCATCGGCAAAGAGTTGTACAACCTGAGCAAGGACGCGGAAAAGGTTGAAAGTGAGGTTTTCAAATCAGTAGTTGCCACCTTAAAGAAAAAACCGAAGGCCGGCAATTGGGGGAAAATCATCGTTTCTGCGGAAACGATCGTGCGCAAACTGGCGCCCACGGATTTGGTTGTCGATACGCCGCTAAAATGCAAAGACCTGAATGAAAGGTACGAGCACAAATTGCAGGGCCTGGACACCAAATCGCATGATGTGGCGATAAATTTGAACAAGGCTCTGGAAAAATCTGACGAACTCCAGAAAGTCATCGATCAGGAAGCGCGCAAACGCCTGTCAGCGATGGCCGCAGCTTCTCCCGCTGCGGGCCCCGGAGGCCGAAGAGGTGCCATGTCTGCCGACATCCCTGTCAATTCGCAAGCGGAGCAGCAGGCCAAAGCGCTGGAAAATTTGCAAGGCGTGATCAACAGCCGCATCCTCGAAGTGCAGAGCTTGTCGCAAAGGGTGAATACCGGCAAGAAGTTGCATGACACTTACGAAGGATTCATCGAGGACATGATCCGCGAGCGGGTTCCGCCGCACATGCCGGCGATTGCCGAAGGGATCGGCTTCGTCGCGGAAGTTTTCTCCACCAAATGGGAAGACGCCCTGAAAGACGCCTCCATCAAACTGGCCACCACCTTTGGCCCCGAGGTTGTCAACCAGGCCTACGAAAAGTTCCAGGAGTTTCGCCAGGCTTGATGTTGCATTCAGACTAACGATCCATCCAGCCCCGCACGGGCATCCCGACATTAGGTCTTGTCTGCCCGGAGTCGAGGGATCTCGCTTCGTTTGCTAGAATGAAGAGAACATGACCGTACAGCGCGAACAACTCGAAGCGGATGTATTGATTGTGGGCGCGGGCCCGGCAGGCCTCTCCTGCGCGCTGCATCTCGCGAATCTCATTAAAAAGCACAACGCGAGCGGCGCCAAGCCCGAGCTTTCCGCTGAAAATATTTATGTGCTTGAAAAGGGCCGCGAAATCGGGGCGCATCAGCTTTCGGGCGCGATCATGAACCCCAAAGCGCTCGCCGAACTGGTGCCGGACTTCGAGAAGACCGCACCCCTGGATACTCCTGTGACCGATGACGCGGCATTGTTTTTCACCAAAGGCTCATCGTTCCGGTTTCCGATCACCCCGCCGCCGTTCAAGAACAAAGGCAACTACGTCATTTCGCTGAGCAAAGTGACCAAATGGCTCGGCGGCCTGGTGGAAGCCGCAGGTGTCAATCTCTTTAAGGAATTTGGCGGCGCCGAACTCATTTATGAAGGCGATGGCATCGCCGGCGTCATCACCGAAGACAAGGGACTCGACAAAAACGGCAAGCCGAAAGACAACTACACCCCTGGCTACGAATTACGCGCGAAAGTCACTGTCCTCGCCGAAGGCACCCGCGGCTCGCTCACAAAAAAGCTCGTAGAAAAAAAGAAGCTCGACAACCTCAACCCCCAAAGCTACGGCATCGGCATCAAAGAATTATGGGACGTCCAGCCAGGCCGCATCGCCCCAGGCTACGTGGCGCACACGCTGGGCTGGCCGGTCTCCACCGGCATGTACGGCGGCGGCTGGATTTATGGCTTATCGAACAACCGTGTTTCGATCGGTCTCGTTCTCGCGCTCGAATACGCCAATCCGCAATTCGACCCGCACGAAGCATTTCAAAAGTGGAAGACGCACCCCTTCCTCAAAAATTTGCTCGATGGTGGAAAGCTCGTTCGGTACGGCGCGAAGTCGCTCCCTTACGGTGGTTGGTACGCAATGCCACGAAATTATCTGGATGGCGGACTGATCATCGGCGATTCCGGAAGTTTTCTGGATTCGCAGCGACTGAAAGGCATTCACCTGGCCATGAAGAGTGGCATGCTCGCCGCAGAGACAATTTTCGAAGCCCTGAAAGCCGGCGACTCTTCTGCAAAAACGCTAAGCGCGTTTCCAAAGAAAATCGAGCAAAGCTACATCAAGAAAGAGCTCTGGCAGGTGCGCAATTTTCACCAATCGTTCCAGCATGGGATGCTCGGCGGATTCTTTCACACTGCATTCCAGCAGATCACCGGCGGCCGCGGCTTAATCGATCCGATGCGCGCGCATGCCGGCCACGAAGCCTACAAGAAAATTAACGGGCGTCCGGCTCCGGAAAGATTCAAAGGCGATGGCAAGCTGACGTTCGACCGTCTCACGGACGTGTATCACTCCGGAACGCGCCACGAAGAAGATCAGCCCTGTCATCTCCACGTTGCGGACACCAACATCTGCGCAACAAAGTGCCTCGAGGAATACGGAAATCCCTGCCAGTATTTTTGTCCCGCAGCCGTCTACGAAATGGCGAAGGAAACAAATGGCAGCCTGAAGCTGAAAATCAGCGCCGCGAACTGCGTTCATTGCAAAACGTGCGATATTGCCGACCCCTACCAGATTATCGACTGGGTTGTTCCCGAAGGCGGCGGCGGCCCCAACTATGAAGGCATGTAGCGAACACTTTCTCGCCCCTCACAGGCACAGAACAAAAGGTCAAGAGCTGGACCAGAGCTTACGCACAAAATTGCGCACGCGATCGACGAACGAAGCGCTGGCGGCAGGCGCTGCTGGCTTCGGAGCCTTCGCGCCCGCGGCCGGCACGGTGGCAGGCGTTGGCTTGGCGGCAGCAACCGCTTCGCCTTCCACCCGGCCCTGAAAGATCAGTGTCGGGCGCACGCGGACGCGGCGCACCAGGATGATCAACCGGGGATCGATCTCTGGTTGTACTTTTGCTTTGGCGTCGTAGACCAATGGCGGCATGAACACCTGGTAGACAGGCTCTTCCTTGGCGGGCGGCGGGTCGGCCGCTGCCGGCTGCGCGTTCGGCTTTGCGGTGCCGGCTTGCTTGCTCAGTTCCTCGGCGGTTGCCGGACGGCTGACCTCGGGCTCCGACGGGGCAGGTGCTCTCGCGGATTGCAGTTCACAGGCACAGTGCCCTGTGCTGGTGCGCAGGCCGTCAAGCTGGCCGTTCAGCAGGAGGACATCGCCGGCCTGCGGGATCAAGACGCTTTGTCCGGTCAATTGCTGCTCGATGCGCACCGCGCCGCGATTTGCCCGCAAGCACATGGCCCCCGCGCCATCGAAACCGATGAGCACGTCCCGCGGACCTTCGCCGATCGAGACGGTTTGCGCCTGCAACTGAGGAGTATAAATGTTCACGGGGAACTGCTGCTCGATTTGCAGATGGACCGTGCCCGTGTCCAGAGCGACGGTCAGCGAGCCCCCGGACTTAAGCACGGACAGATGCGCGGGCCCGCAGATACTGATCTGGCCACCTTCCACGAGGTCGATGCGTGCGGTGCCGGTTTTGACGCGCACATCGCTCCCGCTGCGCAACAGAGTTTTGGCTTGGCCATGGACGAATTCGACGCTCATCGGGCCGGTGACGCTGATGGATTCACCATCGATGGTTCCCACGGAGTCCGGAGGTGGTTGCTCGGGGCGTGCAGCGGCTGCCACTATCAGCGCTGCGCATAGAATGGCCAAGCAGGCCACTGGGCACGCGGCGAGGCGCCGGCTCGCATTCGATTTAGGAAAGACTGTCACCCGTGAAGCTCCCAGCCGCAGGGATAGAAACTCTCGCCTATACTATACGTCGAGTGATTTGCAGCCACCTAGAAAGATGATGACGACACCAGACGCCGCCACAGAGGTCGCCAAGAAATCCGGGCAAGAGCCCGTCAACGTGCATTACGACACGCGGCTGCCGGATTTGCCGTGGTCGCGGCGCGTGCAGATCCCCATCATCGCTGCCGCCGTATTCAGCGCCATTCGAATATTAGGTCCGACGCTGCGTTACGAAGTCCTGGGTTGGCAGCACGCCGAGAGAGTCTACGCAGCCAAAAAGCAGTGCATCTGGGCGTTCTGGCACCGCGTGATTATCCCCATTGTGTGGTGGTATCGAAATCACGGCGTGGTAGTGATGAACACCACGGCATTCGACGGTCAGTGGACACGCAAGGTGATTGAGTGGCTGGGCTTTGGCACCGCCCAGGGGAGTTCGTCGCGCGGCGGCCTTCGGGGACTTGCGGTGATGGCACGCCGCTTGGAAGAAGGCCTCGATTGCGGGTTTACGATTGACGGACCGCGCGGGCCGCGCTACATCGCCAAGCCCGGCCCGGTCATGCTGGCGCGCAAATCGGGATGCCCGATCATGGTTTTTCACCTCGGCGTGGAACGCGGAAAAACATTCGAGAAAACGTGGGACCACTTTTTGCTGCCGAAGCCATTCTCACGATGCATGATCCTATTTGCACCCCCGATTTATGTTCCCAATGATGCCAGTGTGGAAGTAATGGAAGCCAAGCACGCCGAAATGCAGCGCGAATTGGAACGCGTGCGCGATATCGCCGAAAGCTGGTTTTCTCTGAAGCCCGCCGAACGCGAAAAACACCGCGCTGAGTTCTCAGTGTGACGTCTCTGCAGCTCGCAACGACTGCAGCTTCGCATATTCCGATTTTGCTTGCCGCAGAATGGGAATGTCTGGATCGGCGTCTTTCCACAGCATCAGAAAATCCTCATACGCGGCGCGGCTCTTGGCAGTGTCCCCAAGCATCGCGTAGGCACGCCCCAGTTGGAGATGCGCCAGTGCGCCAATGGGTTCGTTGAGGACAATCCCGCGATGGTCGAGGAT
>Ga0137418_10001281_pt2 | contig 17635 bp, 16 predicted proteins | sample CZODoug3_1_2_16f_FD_122242 | JGI IMG/M metagenome (GOLD analysis project Ga0137418, IMG submission 122242) | Vadose zone soil fungal communities from Angelo Coast Range Reserve, California, USA - CZODoug3_1_2_16fungal (Hybrid Assembly) | ecosystem: Environmental > Terrestrial > Soil > Vadose... | reverse complement strand
CTCTCTTCATCCGCCGTCGCCTGTGTCTGCCGCCCAGCCTGTGCCTGATTTTCCGCCGGCGACCACGTCTTTCGGAATCGCGGACGCGCTTCCCGGCGAGCTCAGTGATCACGCGTTCTGGAAAATGGTTTCCGAATTCTCGGAACCGAGCGGTTACTTTCAGTACGAAAACTTCTTGTCCAATGAGAGGACCTACCAGGATGTCATTCCGGCATTGAAGAAGACCGCAAAACCGGGCGGTGTCTACATTGGCGTCGGTCCCGAGCAAAACTTTACGTACATCGCCGCAATTCGGCCGCAGATGGCTTTCATTATCGATATCCGGCGGCAGAACCTGCTGGAACTCCTGATGTACAAGGCTCTGTTCGAAATGGCGGCGAATCGGGCCGAGTTCGTTTCGCTCCTGTTTTCGCGCAAACGCCCCGACGATCTCGATGACAGATCCACGGCTGAAGCGTTGTTCCAATCGTACGGTGCTGTTGAGTCCGATGAGCGGCTCTTCGACGAAAATCTCCAGAAGATCAAGAGTTGGCTGGTGAAGCGCCACGGATTTGGCCTGACGGTGGACGACGAAAAGATTATCGATCACGTGTACCGGGTGTTCTTTTCCCTTGGGCCAGGCCTCAGTTATTCATCGGTGGACCCGGCTCCGCCAGGTCCCGCTTATCGGGAATTGATGACGGCCGCCGACCCAGCCGGGCAGAATTGGAGCTATCTTGCGAGGGAGGAGAATTTTCGCTTCGTGAAGGAGATGCAGCGGAAAAACGCGATCGTTCCTATCGTTGGCGACTTCGCCGGTGCAAAAGCGATTCGGACTTTGGGCCGTTACTTGAAAGATCACAACGCCACGGTTAGTGCGTTCTACCTTTCCAATGTGGAAATGTATATCTTGCCGATCAGTCAATGGAGAACCTACTGCCGCAACGTCGCGGCTCTGCCGGTGGATTCTTCGAGCAGCTTCATTCGATTCGTGGTCGCTCGATATTCACGGAATGTTCCCCAGGCGAGACCTGGATTCCTCTCGTCTCTGTCTGTTCTAAGTCCCATGTCCGATGTGGCCGAGCCGTCCGAGACAGGCTACTCTCCGAGCTACTACGACCTTCTCCACGCTTCGCAGTAGTGCTATTGTCGGCGCTTATGCCATTCGCCGATCTGCAGAAGTTTGTCCGATATCTGGAGCAGCAGGGCCAGCTCAAGCGCGTCCGCGTTGAAGTGGATCCCGAGCTTGAAGTGACTGAAATCACGCAGCGCGTCATCCGGGAACATGGACCGGCATTGCTGTTCGAGCGGCCGAAAGGCTCGTCGATACCTCTCGTCATGAACCTTTTCGGAACCATGGATCGTGTCCGCGCTGCGCTGGGCCGTGACCCGGCGGAGATCGGACAGGAACTGTTCGCCGCAGTCCAGCGAGTCAATCCACCTTCATTGAAAGCTTTTTGGGATTCGCGCGGGATTGTCAAACGCGCGTTGTCGATGCGCCCCTCCAATGTCAGGACCGCTCTTTGCCAGGAAGTTGTCGAAGCGCCGGATCTGGCGCGTCTTCCGATCCTGAAGTGCTGGCCAGGCGATGCCGGAAGGTTCATCACATTTGGAATGGTGCTGACTCAGCATCCGCGTACCAGGCGGCGCAACCTGGGTCTCTACCGTCTTCAGGTCTTTCGCAAGGACCAGACCGGGATGCACTGGCAAAGCATGAAAGGCGGCCGCGGACATTATTGGGAGGCTGAGCAGGAAGGGAAAGATCTCGAGGTGGCTGTCGCGATCGGTGCCGATCCCATCCTGATGATGTCTTCTATTCTTCCGCTTCCGGAGGACCTCGATGAAATCGCGTTTGCCGGCTTCCTTCGCGGCAAGAGTGTTTCGATGGTCCGCGCCAGAACGATCGACATGATGGTGCCTGCCAATGCGGAACTTGTGCTCGAGGGGATAGTGCCAGCCGCCGAGAGGCGGATGGAGGGTCCTTTCGGGGACCACTTCGGCCACTACTCGAGTGCCTCCGAGTTTCCCGTCTTTCACATCCGGAGCCTGACGCGAAGGCGCAATGCCATCTATGCCGGGACAATTGTGGGAAAGCCTCCTCAGGAAGACAAGTTCCTCGGCATCGCTGCCGGCGAGATGATCGGACCTCTGATCAAGATCATCAATCCGAATATTGTGGATATGTGCGCATACGTGGGTGCGGGATTCCACAACCTGCTGGTGGTCGCATTGAAAGAGCGGCATCCCAGGGAGATCCTGAAAACAGCCATGTCGCTGCTTGGAACCGGGCAGTTGTCCTTGACCAAGGTCATGGTGCTCGTCGGCTCCGATCGCGACCCGCGGGACTTCCGCGCAGTGCTTCGCGACCTCTGGCATCGATTCGATCCTGAAGATCACATGTGGCTCTTGCCCTTCGCGCCGCTCGATACCCTGGACTTCACGTCGTTCAAGATGCACGTCGGCAGCAAACTGGTAATCGAAGCCGCCGGCGATGTCCTCGAGAAGGCGGAACCGCCGACCGCGGTGGATCCCCGGCGCTTCGACCATCGAATCGAAACCTGGAAGCTTCTGGATGGAGGCTTTCTTGTAGTTGTGGTACAGCGGAATGCCCGGGATGTCCTCCAGAAGCTTGTGAAAGCGCCTCTCGGCGTGCGTTTCGTCGTCGCCGTCAGCCCCGATGTTCGCCTGGACGACGACGAGAACCTCCAATGGGGAATCTTTACCCGCTTCGATCCGGTCCGGGATCTGGTTTTTGCCGAACAAGTGTTCGTCGGCGCGCGGCCGGTTTATCGCGGCACGGTTGGTATCGATGCCACCTGGAAGGAGGGTTATCCTGCGCCCCTTGTGATGGACGAATCCATCGAGAGGCTCGTCGACGGCCGGTGGGCGGAGTATCAACTGTAGCGGCGGTCTATGACCGCCGGCTTTTCCTGCAGTCACCGAAATACCGGCGGTCACAGACCGGCCGCTACAGTTGCCAACCATGGGCCCGACAGTCGTGTCTATGACTAACGAACTGGCGGATTTAGAACGAATGCGGATTTCACCAGCCGAAGAGACGAAACTGATTGCCCGAGCTCAGGCCGGAGACGTGGAGGCCTTTTGCGAGCTTGCCTCCAATCATCGGAGGAGTCTGTATATCCTCGCCCTCAAATACAGCGGCAATCATCACGATGCGGAGGATCTGACGCAGGATGTTCTGTTCAATGCATACCGGGCCATTCGTCAATTCAAGCGAATGTCATCATTCCACACGTGGTTATCCAGAATCATGGTGAATTCCTTTCTGAACGAGAAACGCAAGAGCGACCCGCTTGCTTCATCGGACCGGCACACGACAACGGATGAGGTCTTTGAAGCGACCTATTCCGTATCAAGACCGGGCCACACCGAGCGAAGGATCAACAATGAGCTTCTTGCGCAGCAGATTCTCGAAACGCTCCAGGCCGTGCCGGAGCGGCAGCGCCTCATGTTCCTGATGAAGCACCAGGAAGGAATGACCTGCGAAGAGATCGCGGACACGATGGGTATTGCCGTCGGAACCGTGAAAAAGACATTGTTTCGCGTTGTCGATCGGCTGCGCCAGAGGTTTGTAGCGCCGGCCGCGCTTCGCACCGCCACTAAAGGATGAAGGCTATGCATCACTGTGAAGAATTTCGGGAACGGATAACCGAGCACATCATCGATCGGGAAGATCTTGCCGGGTACTCCGAGTTTCAGCGCGAGCTCCTGATTTGTCAAAGCTGCGCGGATTTCTATGCCGAATCGAAGGATCTCATCGAAGCGATGTCTACGGTCGAGTTCGGTGTGTCCGAAGAGCAGTGGAGTGCGATGGATCATCGGCTTCGGATGAGCCTGATGCCCGTAAGCGCGCAACGGTCCGGCTGGAATTTCCGCATGTCCATGCCCGCCATTGCAGGAGCCGCTGCACTTCTGCTGTTGACGATCGGCATTTATCAGCTCACGCCCCCGGTTTCTGTCGGCCCTAAGGTTGATGTAGTCGCGGGCTTTAGCCCGCGTTCATCCACTGAACGCGACAGGGTGCTTCTTGATCCGGTGACTGTGGACTTTCTCGAACAGTCCGAATTGCTGCTGAGGTCCGTCATGAAGCTCGAGCCCGCCGATACGGAGGACGTGGCCGATGCAAAGAAAATTGCCGTCGAGCAGTTGATGGGTATCGACCAGCGCAAGCAGGCCGCGGCTGACGCGCCGCCGGTCGTGAACGTCATGGAAAAGTACGAAACGGTTCTTCGCGACATCCGGAATCTGAATGGACAGACGATGGCGGAAGACATCAGCGATCTTCAAACGCGCATTGAGAAGAATGGGTTGATCGCGAATATGAAGGCGTTTCAACCAGGAGTCGTTCTGGTGAATTTCACCCGGTAGCGGCATCAGGCAACTGGAGGAGTTAAACCATGTATTCGAATCGAAAATGGATTTTCAGGGTGATGTTGGCGGGCATAGGCATCATGGCAATGGTGACCGGCGCTTCAGCCCAGATACAGATTCATAATATCGATCTTCGGAATCGATTTTTGCCGAAGCTGCTGGATCAGGCGCGAGACCTTTTCAACGCCGGCCAGGAGTTCTACGACGAAGGTAAGTTCGCCGAAGCTGAAAAGAGATTTCGTGAGGTCATCCAGAGGTTCCCGCAGAATGTCATCGCCGATCGTGCCGATTACTATCTCATACGGACGCTGAAGCAGCTTGAAAGGAAAACCGAGGCGCTTTCCCGCATCGATGCCTTTGGGAAGAGTTATCCAAAGTCAAAGTGGTTGAATGACGTCGAGGAGCTGCGAATCAGCCTGACCAATGAAGTTCCGGCCCAGAGCGTGCGACTGCTGCAGACACCGTTCGGCTTTGCTCCTCCGACACCACCGGAGCCCCAGATTCCACCTGCTCCTCCTGCTCCGCCAATTCCGCCGCGGGGAGGCCGTTCGATAATTGTTCCCCGCGCGGCGCAGTACCGGCCCGGCCGCATTCAAATCACAGACCCGGAAGTGAGCCTTCAGCAGGAGATCATGCGCGCGGTTTTCATCAGCAATGTCGATCGTGCCATTGAGATCGCGACTGAGCGGCTGAAGAGCGATCCGGCGGATCCTGTTGTGTTGTCGAACCTGTATATGGTGGCGGAAAGCACCAACAAGTCTACCAGGGCTCTGCCGATGTTGCTGGACATCGCAAAGAATTCCTCCAACGTCAAGGCGCGCAAGGACGCGATCTTCTGGATCAGCCAGTCCAAAGGCGACAGGGAAGCCGCTGTCGATGCGCTCGTGGCCATGCTGCCTTCGATACAGGACGATGAATCCGATACGGTTGCGTTCGCGCTCGGCCAGGTTAGGAACGAAAAAGCGGTGAATGCGCTCGCCACGATTGCCCGTGACAAAACGAAGAGCGAAAGAGCTCGTAACAACGCGATCTTCTGGATTGGGGAATCGAACAACGCTAATCGTGTGACTATCCTCGAAGACATCTACAAGAACAGCATGGACAGCGTGAAGACCAGAAATCAGGTCGCGTTCGCACTGGGCCAGCATCCGGACTCCCGAGCGGTGGCTGTTCTTGCAAACATGGCATCCACGGATCCCGAAATCGAAGTTCGGAAACAAGCGGTCTTCTGGCTTGGACGAATGAAATCTGCGGAAGCCGGCGAAGCACTCGAGAATCTTCTTCGAAAGAGGTAGGCGGGCTATGAACCGGGCGGCGGCTGCGCTGATTGTCGTGTTGTCCTTCAATGTGTTGTCCATCGCCTACAGGGAAGGGCTACAAGAGAGTTATAGTCCTGCTGACTTTGTGCAGGTGACCGGCAACTCGCTTCAGGCCCGCTACGACGGCGCGCTGGCCGAGGGACGCCGTGGAACTACGGACACATTCTGGATTGCGTATCAGTTTCCCGTTCGGCCGGGAGTACGTGTGAACGCTTCCGACGGAAACGTCAATATCAGCCGTGGCCGAAACTCTGACGGAATCGAATGGGTTGACCAAACGACTGCGCTGCAGCGGGTCGGACTGTTTCTCCTGACGAGGAAATCGGACGGGCTCATCGAGAAGAGCCGTATCCTTAATCTCGATCAGGATTTTCGGGTTCACGATCGGAAGGTCTACTGGATCGGCGAGCCCGGTGCCCAGGAAAGCCTCGCGCTGCTCGCCATGCTGGTCGATGCGGCTCCGCAACGAGCTTCATCATCACTTTTGATGACCCTTGGCCTCCACCCCGAACCAGGAGCGGCGGAGAGCCTGCTGCGCATCGCTCGAACTTCTTCCTCGACGCAGGTCAGGAAAAATGCGCTGTTCTGGCTCGGACAGGAGTTGAGCCGGCAAGCCGGCGAAGAGCTGGAGAAAATAGCGAACAGCGACCCTGAGATCGAGATTCAAAAGCAGGCTGTTTTTGCAATCAGCCAACGTAATAACGACGAAGCCGTTACATCCCTGCTGCGCATCGCCAGGGAACATCCCAACGCCGCAGTCCGCAAGCAGGCCATCTTCTGGCTGGGCCAGAAGAGAGATCCCCGTGTGCTCGATTTCTTCGAGCAGATGCTGAAGAAGTAAGCGGTGGCACACCCATTCCACAGTGACTCCTCCGCGCCCACCTTGTAACGAAGCTCTAACAGTGAATTCAACGTCCGTTTCCCGGAACCGTAATTGCCTATCGCTGGTAGAGACTTTGAATCGGGAGACAGGGTATGCGATTCACGTACAAGCCTGTTCCGTTCCTTCTGCTTGTTCTGATTCTGTCTGTTTCGACGGGGCTTGGCGTTGCCGCCGCTGCTGAGATTTCCATCACTGGAAGATTGATACTTGACCACGGTGAATTTGGTCCCGATGCAGCCGTCGTCACACTGGTCCAGGGGGCCGCGACCGTTGCGACCGCCTATACCGACGGCGGCGGTTACTTTGCTTTCCGCAACATCCGTCCCGGTGCCTATGTTATTCACGTCGATATCGACGGGTTTGAAGAAGTCAATCAGCCGCTTGACCTTTTCGAACGCAGCTGGGGAGGAAACGCCAATATCACACTCACCCGCAAACGTCAGGTGATTCGGCGGGGTGAGTCCCCGACCGTCGACGTTTCGGAATTCCGCGATCGATATCCCAAGAAGGCGATCGAGGCATTCAAAAAAGGAATCGAGAGTAAGAAGCTTGGAAAGAAAGACGAGACTTTGAAGAATTTCGAATCAGCGGTAAAGCTCGCCCCAGACTTCTATGAAGCGCACAACGAGCTGGGCATCGCCTATAAAGAAGCGGGCCGTACGGATGACGCCGAGAACGAATTCCTGCGCGCCCATTCCCTCAACAATTACAATGCCGATCCGCTTGTGAACCTTACGAGTCTCTATCTTGATGAGAACAAACCTGATCTCGCAGTAACGACCGGCGAGGAAGCCGTGAAGGCCAATTCGCGCTCCGCTCCCGCGTTCTTCAACCTCGGCCTCGCGCTTTACAAACTCGCCAGGCTTGATAAGGCAGAAGTGGCGTTGAAAAAAGCACTTGAGCTCGCTCCCAAGATGGCACAGGTGCGACTGATGTTGGCGAACGTGTACCTCAAGCTGCGCCACTATGACAGCCTGATGGACCAGCTTGATAGCTATCTTAAGGAAAATCCGAAAGGGGAGCAGCGCCAGGCTGTTGAAGAAATGCGCCAGTCGCTTCTCAAGTCGAAGCAGGAGCAGCAGCAACTGCAGCGGCCATAGTATACTGTCCACATGGACAGGAAAAAATCCACGGTTGACGTTCGCTGTACCTGTTGCGACGCCGTCCTCACGGTCGATAAGGCGAGCGGCGAGGTGCTGTTTACCGAAAAGCCGAAGAAGAAGGGCGTTTCCTTTGAGGAAGCGGTCTTGAAAGTGAAGCAGGACCAGGACACTGCAGACGATCGTTTTAAGGAAGCGTTCGCCAAGGAACAGGACAGAATGAAACTCGTCGATCAGAAATTCGAAGAAAACATGAAGCGGAAGGACGAGTTGGAGATGCCGATCAAGCCGATCGACCTGGATTGACCACAAAGGAAACGCGGGCTAAAGCCCGCGACTACATTTGGAACCAGCTTGCCCCCAATGTAGTCGCGGGCTTCAGCCCGCGTTTTGTTAGCAGCTACCCCTTCTGTTCCTGTTTTTGCTTCTGATCCCGCAGCACGGCACGGCGTGACAGCTTGATCTTATTGCCTTCCAGGCCGACCACCTTGACCATCACCTGGTCGCCTTCCTGCAACACATCCCGGACATTACGAATCCGGTTCTCGTCGATTTCAGAGATGTGAAGCAGCCCGTCCGTACCCGGAAAGATTTCGACGAATGCGCCGAATTCCGCGATGCGAACGACTTTGCCTTTGTACGTCTTGCCGACTTCCGGAGTGGCTGTCAGGTTTGAAATGATCTCGATGGCCCTGTTTGCCGATGGACCATCGCTGGATGCGATATTGACGCGCCCATCGTCGGAGACGTCGATCTTCACTCCGGTTTGTTCGATGATCGAGCGGATCATCTTTCCTCCGGGTCCGATCACGTCACGGATCTTGTCCGTCGGAATCTTCATCGAGTAGATGCGCGGCGCATATGGAGAGATCTCCGTGCGTACCTCTGCAATTGCCTCGAGCATCTTGTCGAGAATGTGCAGGCGTCCCTCTTTCGCCTGGGCCAGGGCTTCCGACATGATTTGAGAAGTCACGCCGGGGATTTTGATATCCATCTGGAGCCCCGTGATGCCGTCGCGCGTACCGGCGACTTTGAAGTCCATGTCGCCGTAATGGTCTTCGGCTCCGGCGATATCGGACAGGACGGCATACTTGTCGCCTTCCTTCACCAGTCCCATCGCTACGCCCGCGACCGGCGCCTTGATCGGAACGCCCGCATCCATCAGAGCGAGAGTTCCGCCGCACACGGTGGCCATGGATGAGGAACCGTTGGATTCCAGGATGTCTGAGACCACGCGGATCGTATATGGCCATGCATCCTCTCCCGGAATGACGGGAAGGAGCGAGCGCTCAGCGAGGGCGCCGTGTCCGACTTCGCGCCGGCCTGGTCCGCGGAGCGGCGAGACTTCGCCGACCGAAAACGGCGGGAAGTTATAATGCATCAGGAACCTCTTCTTGCCTTCGCCTTCAAGCCAATCCATTCGTTGAACATCGTCGGCAGTGCCGAGGGTCGCAGTTACCAGTGCCTGGGTTTCACCTCGTGTGAACACCGCTGAACCATGCGTTCGCGGAAGGACGCTGGTTTCGATCCAGATGTCGCGGATCGTATTGAACTTGCGTTTGTCCGGACGCTCGTGTTTGTGAAGGATCTGATCACGGAAGATCTTCTCCTTTAGCCCCTCAAAGACGCGCTTGACCATGCCAAGCGTTTCATCGTCGGCCTCGGGAAAGAGCTCGGCGGCTTTCTTCTTGAGAGCGTCTACAAGAGTGTAGCTTTCGAGCTTGGGATGCTTGTAAGTGTCGAGGGCGTCTTCAAGTTCCGTGCGGATGGCTTGTTCGACTTTTTTAGCAATCGTTTCATCGACGGTGGGCGGCTCGACAGCCATTTTTTGCGGCTGGATCTTCGCGTACAGTTCTTTCTGAATGGCAATGATCTGCTTGATGGCCTGATGACCGAAATTCAACGCCTCGACCATCACTTCCTCGGAAACTTCATTGGCGCCGGCTTCAACCATCACGATGCCGTCTTCCATACCCGCCACCGCAAGATTCAACCGGCTGTTCTTCAGCTCCGAGTAGGTGGGATTCAAGTAATAGCGGCCATCGATCAATCCCACTCTTACTGCCGCGATCGGCGTGGTGTACGGAATGTTCGAAAGGTAAAGGGCCGTAGACGCCCCAACGATGGCATGCATCGAGGGATCGATGTCGGTATCGGCTGACAGCACGAGCGCAATCACCTGGGTTTCGTTTTTGTAGCCTTCGGTGAACAGCGGCCGGATGGGCCTGTCAATCATTCGGCTGTTCAATACTTCTCGCTCCGAGGGTTTGCCCTCGCGTTTGAAAAATCCGCCCGGAATCTTTCCTGCCGCATAGAAGTTCTCACGGTAATCGACCGTGAGCGGGAAAAAGTCCAATCCTTCCCGTGGCCCTTTGGCCGCGCAGGCCGTCACCAGTACCACGGTATCTCCATAGCGGACCAGGGCCGATCCGTGAGCTTGTTTGGCCAGCTTTCCGACTTCGATCGAGAGTTCTCTCTCGCCGATCATCGTGCTGACTTTGTGAACGTTCATAACTATTTGGTTTCCTCTCTACAATTCGCCTCAAAAACAAAAACGACCCAGAAGCCATGCCCCGGGTCGCTCTTCATCGTTTCGATGTTGTGATTAGCTTTATTTTCGGATTCCAAGCTTGGAAATCACTTCGCGATAGCGATCGACGTTGTACGTCCTCAAATAATCGAGCAGACGGCGCCGCTTGCCGACGATTTTCAGCAACCCGCGGCGGGACCCATGATCTTTTTTGTGGGTCTTGAAATGCTCGGTGAGGTAGGTAATACGTTCGCTAAGTAATGCAATCTGAACTTCCGGGGATCCCGTATCGGAGGCATGTATTCGATACTGGGTGATAATGGTTCCTTTGTTTTCCTTTGTCAGGCTCATTGATTACGCTTCAGTCTCTTTCTCTAAGATACAGCGTAGCACATCGCTTCGACTCGAATTAATTGAGGTTAGCACAACTCTAGGGAGCACCAAATCATTTTCTACGGCAGCGATCGCTATGAACTCGCCTTTTTTGTTGAAGATGCGGACAAATCCCGGCGCCGCGCCCCCCGCTACCGGGTTGCCGTGGCAAACCTTCTCTTCGTCCGCTCCCGAGACTTCAAGCCGGGGCCAGCACTCCAGTAAACGCTCGATTGGAATCAGGTCCGACACCGAAACTCGATCGAGAGCCACGGCTTGTTCGATTCGAAAGTCGCCCGATCGGATCCGCCGAAGCGAACTGAGGTGAGCGCCGCACCCGACCACATGCCCGAGGTCGTGGGCCAGGCTTCGAATGTAGGTGCCGGGCGAACAGACCACCTCAAAGTTCATGAGCGGTGGGTGGAATTCGAGCGCCGTGAACTGCTGCACTTCCACTGAAACCGGAGCCATTTCGACCGGCCGGTTTCTTCGTGCCAATTTGTAGGACGCGACGCCACCAATCTTCTTGGCGGAAAATGCCGGCGGCATCTGGTTGAGCCTTCCCGTAAGCGAGCGCATGGCTTCCTCGATTTCTGCGCGAGAACTCTGAAGAGGACGCTCTTCGCTCGTCGGGGAGCCTTCCCGGTCGAACGTGTTGGTCGAAAATCCAAAACGGATCTCACCTGTATATTCCTTTGGGGAGTTCGGGATGAATTGGCCCATTCGTGTGGCTTTTCCCAGGCAGACAGGCAGAACCCCCGTCGCCATTGGATCCAGCGTTCCAAGGTGGCCTACTCTGGAAATCCCGAACTTCGCACGGATATGGTTCACCACATCGTGCGAAGTCATACCTCCTGGCTTGTCAATGATGAAGATTCCGTTCATTCCTGGGAATGTTGAGGAAACACAAAGACACAAAGGGCACAAAGGCACAAAGAAAGGCCGCAAAAAAAGGTTCTTGATGCGGCCTTTCTTTGTGCCTTTGTGTCCTTTGTGTCTTTGTGTTTCCTCAACATATTCTATGAGTCATCGTTAGATTTGATCTGGTCCAACAGTTCCTCAATCCGGATGCCCTTCTCAACCGACTCGTCATAACCGAAAGTGAGCTCGGGCATTCGTTTGAGATGTTGCAGGCGCTGGCTGACGCATCTCCGGATGTAGTTGGCGGCGGAGCGTAGCCCTTCGATCGTTTTCTTCCGCTGATCCTCACCACCGAGGACAGTGACGAAAACGCGCGCATGGCGAAGATCGGGCGAGACTTTGACGCGGGTGACCGTAACGAGACCGATGCGCGGATCCTGAATCTCGCGCTCGATGACCTCACTGAGCTCGATACGAAGCTGTTCTTCAATTCGATCGATTCTTCGTCCGTGCATGGACTACACGATTTCGATATTGCTCTGAATCATGCATTCAGGCGCCGCCCGCTCGGCCTCTTCGGCCGCTTCCTGCAGTACTTTCTGCAGGAAACTTTCGTCTGGCCCGACAGTCACGACACTCATCTGCGACCGCTGCCACAGGTCCTGATGATCGACTTCCGAAACCGACACGTTGAATTTCGATCGCAGCCGGTCCTTCAGCCGCCGTATGACCATCCGCTTGTCCTTGAGAGATTGTGCGTGGGGCAGATGGATGTCGAGGGTGAGAAGAGCAATTGTGACCATTTCTCAACGTGGGGTCCACCGACGTCGGGTATCAGGCCCCGAGGTCAGTAATGACTTTCTCAGTCACGAACGCTTCAATCGTGTCGCCGACCTTCACGTCATTGAAATTTTGAATGCCGATGCCGCATTCATATCCGCGCGTGACTTCCGAAGCGTCTTCCTTGAAGCGTTTCAGCGAAGCGATCTTGCCTTCGTAGATGACGACATTGTCGCGCAGCAGACGAACCTCAGCGTTACGCGTAATCTTTCCGTCGGTGATGTAGCAGCCGGCAATCGTACCGACCTTCGGAATTCGGAAAGTGTTTCGAACTTCTGCGGTCCCGAGCCGCGTTTCCTTGTACACCGGTTCGAGCATGCCCTGCATCGCGCGGGTGATCTCGCCGACGACGTTGTAGATAATCGTGTGAAGCCGGATCTCCACCTTTTCCCGGTTCGCAAGCTCCGCAGCTTTCCGTTCCGGCCGCACATTGAACCCGATGATGATGGCGTTCGAGGCGGCTGCCAGCAGCACGTCGGTTTCGGTGATGGCGCCGACACTCGAATGAAGGATGCGCACTTTGACTTTGTCGGTGCTGAGCTTGTTCAGCATGTCCGTAAGCGCTTCCTGCGAACCCTGCACGTCGCACTTAAGGATCAGCGGTACTTCCTTGATTTCACCCTCAGTCAACTGCTTGTGCAACTGGTCGAGCGTGAGTCTGGAGGTTTTGGCGAGCGCGATATCACGCAGCTTTTCCTGACGATAAGACGCAATCTGGCGGGCTTTGTTGTCGTCCGCAATGCTCTGGAACAAGTCACCGGCCATTGGCAGGCCCTGCAATCCGAGAACTTCGACCGGTGTGGACGGACCGGCTTCCCTGACCAGCTTCGCATTTTCATCGAACATTGCGCGAACTTTCCCGTATATGGCCCCCGCAATGAAATTGTCGCCTACTTTAAGCGTTCCATTTTGAACAAGCACGGTCGCGACGTTGCCGCGGCCCTTGTCGATTTTCGCTTCCAGCACAGTGCCGCTGGCAGGCAGGCCCGGGTCTGCCTTGAGATTCTGAATGTCGGCGACCAGCAGAATCATTTCGAGGAGCAATTCCAGGTTTTGGCCGGTCTTGGCGGACACTTCGACGGTGACGGTATCGCCGCCCCAATCCTCGGCCTGAAGACCTTGCTCGGCGAGTTCGCGCTTCACGCGCTCCGGGTTGACGCCCGGCTTATCGATCTTGTTAATAGCAACGACAAACGGAACCTTTGCGGCCTTCGTGTGTGAAATGGATTCCAGTGTTTGTGGCATCACGCCGTCATCGGCCGCAACAACCAGGACAACGATATCGGTAACCTTTGCGCCGCGCGCACGCATGAGAGTGAACGCTTCGTGACCCGGGGTATCGAGGAATGTGATCTTCCGGGAATCTTTGACTGTTACCTGGTACGCGCCGATGTGTTGCGTAATGCCGCCGGCCTCCTGCTCGGTGACGCGCGTCTTTCGGATCGAATCGAGCAGCGAGGTCTTTCCATGGTCGACGTGACCCATGATTGTCACCACGGGCGCCCGCGGAAGGGCGTTCTGCGCCTGGCTGATCTCCACGGCGTCGAGCATCACGCTCTCCTCAAACGTAACGAAATCGGCTTCGGCGTTGAAAGCCTTCGCGATGTCCTTTGCCATTTCCTTGTCCAGTGTCTGATTGATCGTCGCGAACACGCCGCGGTCCATGAGCTTCCGCATCATGTCCGTGGATTTCACATCCAGCTTCTCGGCGAGATCCTTGACGGTCAGACCTTCAGTCAACATGACTTTGCGGAACTCGCGCGGCGGTTCCGCCTTGGGTTGAGGCCGGACAAACGGAGTGCCAAGCTTCTTTTCAGCCTGGCGCTCGTAGCGCTGATTTCGATCGACCTCGTGCCGCGTGCCCTGCGGACGGCGTTGTTCAAGCGGCTGCGGTAGCGGCGGAGGCGCAGTTCCGGGCCGAGTCCAGGGGCGTGCTCCCGGCGGCGCCGGCGGTGCGGCACCACGATTCTGGAAGCCAGGCGCGGAAGGATGTCTCGGTTGCCCGGGCCCGGGGGGGCGCTGACCGGGCCGATCGAATGGCCGTCTTTGACCTGGAGGCGGCGGTTGCGGCAACCGATGCTGCTGACGCAGCCGTTCCTGAACAATCTCCTGCATCGTCTTCTTGCGCTCTTCCGGAGGCGGCTCGACCTTCGGTGTCGGCGGCGTTGGCAGCGTCGGCGGAGTAACTACAGGGGCCGCTACTTTCGCGCCCGCAGGAGGAGGCGGCGGGAGCGTGGCGGTGCGGCCGGCAGGTGGCTGCGCCGCCATCGGGGGTGCCGCAACTTTCTCCACCGGCTTCTCCACGGGCGCAGGCGCCGGTTTCTCTTCAACCTTGGTTTCAACCTTTGGTTCGGCCTTAACTTCGACTTTCGCAACTTCCTTTGGCGCTTCGACGTGAACGGGCTCGGGTGGCGGCGGCGGGGCCGGAGGCGGAGCTTCGACCTTCACTTCCTCGACCGGCGGGGGTGCCGCGACCTTCTCTGCAGTTTCAAGCACACCCAGTTTCTTCCGCAGAGCATCCGCCAGGCGGTCCTCAACTGTATTCGAATGGGACGTCACTGGCACGCCCATGTGCTGCAGTTCGCGGATAATCTCAGAATTATCGCGATTCAGCTCACGTGCCAGTTGATAAACTCGAAGCTTTGGCATTCCTTGTTAACAAACCTCAGAATAGTTTTCGGGTAACGCGGGCTAAAGCCCACGACTACATTGGGAACCATCTCCATGCCCCAATTTACATTGGGAACCATCTCGAATGCCCCAATTAACATTGGGAACCATCTCCATGCCCCAATGTAGTCGCGGGCTTTAGCCCGCGTTTCAGAGTGCGAAAGAATATCATTTATTTTACTCTTCCTGAACTTTCTCTTGGCCGCTTTCTTTAACCGCTTCAGCGCTTTCCGCCGGAGGCTCCGGCGTGGGTTCCGGTACAGGGTCGTCCTTGCTGAACATGTGCTGTTGCGCGAGCCGCTCCATCTGATCCTGGTAAGCCTGCGAATTGGTGTAGTACTCCGAAAGAGCGTCGCTGATTTTCTCGATGGTCTTTCCACCGATACCCGGAATGTTTTGCAGATCCTCGGGCGACAGGCCGGCCAACTGCTCCACTGTGCCAATACCGGCCGAGTTCAACTTCTGTATGAGGCTCGCCGTAAGCCCCGGTATACCTTCCAGCGGAGTAGGTGCCGCCGGCATCAGATCCATCTGGCTTTCGACTTCGGCGCGCTTTTCTTCCTCGCTCTTGATGTCGATGCGCCAGCCGATCAGCTTTGAAGCGAGACGGACGTTCTGCCCCTTCTTTCCGATTGCAAGCGAGAGCTGGCTGTCTTCGACAACCATCTCCATGATTTTGTCGTTGCTGTCGACGATCGACACGCGGCTGATCTTTGCCGGACTGATCGAATTGGTGGCGAACGTGACCACGTCGTCGGACCACTGAATGATATCGATCTTCTCGCCGCGCAATTCCCGGATGATGGACTGCACGCGCGTGCCCTTCATCCCGACGCAAGCGCCGACCGGGTCCACATCCTTTTCACGCGACGAGACAGCAATCTTCGTTCGTTCGCCGGCCTCGCGGGCGGTGCTTTTGATCTGCACGGTGCCGTCGTAGATTTCGGGCACTTCCGTTTGAAAGAGATGCTGGACCAGCGCGGGATCGGTGCGGGACACGATCACCTGCGGACCCTTCGCCGTTTTTTCAACCTTGATGATGATGACGCGAATACGATCGCTCGCCGCGAAGCTTTCGAGCCTCGATTGCTCGCGTTTCGGCAGCTTTCCCTCAGTCTTGCCGAGCTCGACGATGATGTCGCCGTTCTCGAAGCGCTTCACAACGCAATTCACCACCTCGCCGACATGCTTGTGGTATTCCGCGTAAACGCTCTCACGCTCCGCTTCGCGAACCTTTTGAAAGATGACCTGCTTTGCCATCTGCGCTGCGATCCGGCCCAGGCCCACTGTGGGTTTCTGGAATTCGATCTCCTCTTCCAGTTGAGCGTCGGGCTTGACCTCGCGAGCCTCGCCCAGGGAAATCTCACGAACCGGATTCGTCACGCTGTCCACGACTTTTCTTACCGCAAACACGTCGATGTCGCCGGTTTCCGGATTGATGCGTCCTCGCAATTCTTCGTTCGACTTGAAGTACTTGCGCGAGGCCACAACAATCGCGTCCTCGATCGCGTGGATTACGATTTGTGGATCGATCCCTTTTTCTCTGCTGATCTGATCGATCGTTTGGAAGAGCAGATTCGACATCAATCACCCCATTTTTGGCTACTCAGGCGCATTGCCAGGCCTCGACTTCTCTGCCGCCCAATCGACCTCCAGCCTGGCTTCCTGGATGACGTCCAGCGGGATGTCCAGCAGATGGCCCTTCGGTAGTTCCAACCGGACCTTTCCGCCATGTACTCCCAGGAGACGTCCTCGAAAAACTTTCTGTTGATTCAGTGGGATGCGCGTCTGGATTCTGGCCAACTTCCCATCGAAGCGAGTGTAATCACTTTCCTTGACCAGTTTCCTGTCCAGACCCGGGGAGGAAACTTCCAACGTGTAAGAAGACGGAATCAGATCTTCAACATCGAGTACCGTTCCTACTTGTTCGCTGATCAACCCGCAATCGCGATGGGAAATTCCGTTCGGCCTGTCGATAAAAATCCGGAGGATCGAGTTCTTGCCAGCGCCCTTTAGTTCCGCCTCAACTAACTCATATCCCTGGCTTTCTACTACTTTCTCAATGAGCCGCCGGATCCGGTCCCACTCGACTCCCATGCTCATAACAACAAAAAAGTGGGCGAAACGCCCACTCAAAGTCACCTTTTTGAGTATAGGTATCGCCCGCGGTGAAATCAACGGGTTAATTTGGGTATCATGGATTGCCCTTCCCTTATCTCCTCCGCATGGACCATGAAAACAATACGCACAAAACCGCATCGGTTACCGAGAGACCGGTATCAGGGGTTGATTTCTGCGGCCTTCACGCTGCGCCTGGAAGAACCGGTTCCCTTCTTTACGACTCAAGAGATCGTCGATGTCTTCGTGGAGCACCTCCGGCAGGCGACGTCCGAGTGCCACGTAAACACCATCTATTGTTTTATGCCTGAGCATGTCCACACTATTGCCGTGGGCACCGGCGAATCTTCTGATGCCCTTCGTTCGATAGAAGTGTTTAAACAGAATACCGGCTGGTGGCTCAAGACCAATTCTCCTACCGTGAGTTGGCAAAAGAGCTTTTGGGACCGCATCATGCGATCCACCTACGACGCCAACATGTTCACCGAAGTCATCTACCGCATGATGAATTATGCCCAGGTCAGTCAGGCGATCAAGCCGCAGAAGCGCATGGACCCGGAATGGGCCGCGA
>Ga0137418_10002265_pt1 | contig 17636 bp, 18 predicted proteins | sample CZODoug3_1_2_16f_FD_122242 | JGI IMG/M metagenome (GOLD analysis project Ga0137418, IMG submission 122242) | Vadose zone soil fungal communities from Angelo Coast Range Reserve, California, USA - CZODoug3_1_2_16fungal (Hybrid Assembly) | ecosystem: Environmental > Terrestrial > Soil > Vadose... | reverse complement strand
CTCGTCCGCGGTCAGGGCGCGCGTGGGATGCCACGAGATGCACCAGTTGACGAGGCTCTCGTCGTCCACCGGCACGAAGACGTGCGAGTGCATGACGGGATCGGGCGTGGGATCGGTCGGCGGCATGGTGTGGAACGGCAGGTGGAACTGCGTGATACGCCAGTACACCATGCCGTCGCGCGCGGCGCGCGCGGCGCCGATCAGCGCGCCGTACGGCGTGTCGACCACGTCGATCTGCGGCGCCTTCTCGAGCTGCGCGGCCAGGGCGAACCCCGCCGACGCGCGGTCCAGGTCGCGCAGCGCCTCGTCACCCGCGTCGAGCACGCCGTGCAGGAACGAGATGTGCGCCGGGTCGATGCCCCCTTCGAGCGCCTGGAGATAGTTGCACTCCTGGTGGAACTTCGAGACGAACCGGTGGGCCTCCGGCACCAGCGCCCATTCGAGCTCCGGCAACGCGGGCGGAGGGCTGGCCGGGCCCATGTACGTCCAGACGACGCCGCCGCGCTCGGCGCAGGGGTAGGCGGGATGGCGAACTTTCTCCGTGAAGCTGCTCGCCGGCGGCTCGTTCGGCATGTCCACGCACTGCCCGTCGCCGCCGTACTTCCACCCGTGATAGACGCAGCGCAGGCCGGCCGTCTCGTTGCGCCCGAAGTAGAGCGAGGCGCCGCGATGCGAGCAGAACTCTCCGAGCAATCCGACCGCGCCGTCCGGCGCGCGGAAGGCGACGAGATCCTCGCCGAGGAGCCGGACTCGCTTGACGCGGCCGCCCGGGGCGAGCTCCGCCGAGAGCAGCGCGGGGATCCAGTAGCGCCGCATGAGATCACCCATCGGCGTGGCGGCCCCGACCAGGGTCAACAGCGCGTTCTCTTCTCGGGTCAGCATCGTCAGACCACCGGCGCCGGCACGCGCGGCATCGTCGCCCACTGCCCGGGGTCGTGGCCGTAGAACATCGTGGCGCCCGCCTGGTCGCGCAGCTTGCGCAGCGCCGCCAGCGAGTCGCGCATCACCGAGGCATCCCACAGGATCTTCGGGAGCACGTCGCGGTCCATGTTGTCGCGGGTGTAGCAGGCGTCGGAGGCGCAGACCATCTGCGCGTGCTTGCCGGCGCGGACCCGCAGCGACTGGTGGCCCGGCGTGTGGCCGTAGGTCGGGATCAGGATCACGGCGCCGTCGCCGAAGACGTCGTGCTCGCCGTCGAGCATCCGGTAGTCGAGCGCGTGATCGAAGTCGATCGGGCTCGGGCTGTAGGACGGCACGAACCCCGGGCGCCGCGCCGCCTCCAGCTCGGGCCGCTGCACCAGGAAGGTCGCGCGCGGGAAGAACTCGTTGCCGCCGCAGTGGTCGAAGTGCAGATGCGAGTTGGCGACGTAACGCACGTCGGCGGGCGTCAGGCCGAGCCGCGCGAGCTGCGGCACCACGTCGTCGCCCTCGTTCGACTTCACCGTCAGGCGCTTGACCCGCTCGGCGCCCAGGCGGCCCACCGGATCGAGGCGCGCCCGGCAGTGCACGCCGGTGTCGAACAGCAGGCGCCCGCGCGGGTGATCGACGAGAAAGCTCGTGACGGGCACGGTCCACGGCTGGCCCGGTTCCAGGTCGGAGAGCATGCTCGCGCGGTCCAGCTCGATGTACCCGGTGCAGAGCGCGTAGACGCTGATCATGGCGTCGACTCCGTCACGTCGGCCGTCACGGAATCAGGACCAGCTTGCCCGTCGACTGCCGCGACTCGAGGTAGCGATGCGCGTCGGCGGCCTCGGCGAGCGGGAAGGTCTTGCCGATGTGCAGCCGCAGCGTGCCCTCCCGCATGAGGGCGAAGCAGCGCTCGGCGCTCTCGCGGGTCTTGTCGGGGAAGTTCCGCGTCACCGTCGGCACCATGAAGCCGCTGACCTTCTGGGACTTCGGCGACAGCGCGGCGACGTTGAGGGGGTCGGTCGGGCCGCCGGCGCGCCCGTAGAGGATGAGGTGGCCGAAGGGCGCGAGGCAGCGCAGCCCCTCCTCGAACGTCGGCTTGCCCACCGCGTCGAGGATCAGATCCACGCCCCGGCCGTCGGTCAGCCGCAGCACCTCGTCCGCGAACTTCTCCGTGGCGTAGTTGATCACGGCATCCGAGCCGTGCTCCCGGACCAGGCGCGCCTTGGCGTCGCTCGACACCGTGCCGAACACGCGAGCGCCCGCGGCCTTGGCCAGCTGCACCGCTGCCAGCCCCACGCCGCCGGCCGCCGAGTGCACGAGGACGGTGCGGCCCGGTCCCGTCGAGTCCGCCGTGTGCAGCATGTGATAGGCGGTGAGCACCTGGATCGGGAACGCGGCGCCCTCGACGAAGCTCACGGAGTCCGGGAGAGGGATGACCATCGACGCCGGGGCCTGGCAATACTCCGCATACGACTTGACGGTGAACGCCGCCACGCGCGCGCCCACCTTCAGATCCGTCACGCCCTCGCCGACGGCCTCGACCACGCCCGCCGCCTCCATGCCCGGCGTGTCGGGCAGCTTCGGCTTCGCCACGTAGGTGCCCTGGCGGAAGCGCGTGTCGGCGAAGTTCACGCCGATCGCGTGCGCCTTGACGAGCACCATGCCCGGCCGCACGTCGGGCCGGGGCACCTCCGCGAGCGCCAGGACCTCGGGACCTCCGGTCTGCGCGAAGACGATCGCCTTCATCCTGGATCCCTCCTTCGGGCAGGTCAGGATACGCGCGAAGCAGGGCGCCGCGCTACGGTGCATACTGGCGGCGCGATGCGCCTTCCGGGACGGGTGGCAGCGATCACGGGCGGCGCGCTCGGCATCGGGCGCGCGACGGCCCGTCTGTTCGCGGCGGAGGGCGCCGCGGTCGCCCTCGGCGACGTGGAGGTCGGCGCCGCCGAGACGGTCGCCAAGGAGATCGTGAACGGCGGGGGCCGCGCCATCGCCGTCGGGGTGGACGTCGGCGACGCCGGTCAGGTGCAGGCCTTCGTGGATCGCGTGGTCGCGGAGCTGGGCCGCCTCGACATCATGTTCGCCAACGCCGGCATCGCGCACTCGGCGCCGTTCCTCGAGCATCCCGAGGCCCAGTGGCACCGCGTGCTGCGCGTCAACCTCACCGGCGTCTTCCTCTGCTGCCAGGCCGCCGCGCGCCAGATGGTGAAGCAGGGCCGCGGGCGCATCATCACCACCGCGTCGATCAACGGCTTTCGCGGCGTCGAGAACCTCGTCGGCTACAACGCGGCCAAGGCCGGGGTGATCGAGCTGACGAAGACGATGGCCGTGGAGCTGGCCCGGCACCATATCGCGGTGAACGCGATCGCCCCGGCCCAGATCGACACGCGGCTCACGCGGAGCCTGCCCGAGGAGGCGCGGCAGCGGCGCGTCGAGCGGATCCCGATGGGACGCTTCGGCGAGGCCGACGAGGTGGCCCGCGCGGCGCTCTTCCTCGCCTCCGACGACGCCGGCTATATCACCGGTCACACGCTTGCCGTGGACGGTGGCTATCTGGCCGGCGGGCTCTGGTCTCGATGATGTGGCTGAAGATCGGCGCCTCGCGCGCGGCGACGATCCTGCATCGGCTGTTCGGCCACATCGAGCGCGGGGTCGCCTTCCGGCTCTGGGACGGGACGATGGTGATGCTCGGGGGCGCCCCGGTGTGCACGGTGGTCCTGCATCGCCAGCAGACCTTCATCCGCCTCGTGCGCGATCCCTCCCCGCTCAATTTTGCCGAGGCCTACGTCGAGGGCGCCATCGATATCGAGGGCGACCTGTTCGCGGCCATGAGGATCGCGAACTCGATCGAGGACGTTCGCGTCTCGGCCCTGGATCGGTGGCGGCTCCTCGTCGCCCTCGTACGAGGCTGACGTGGCCGGACACGACGTCATCATCGTCGGCGGCGGACCCGGCGGCAGCACCGCGGCGTGGCGGCTCGCCCGGGCGGGCCTGCGGCCGCTGCTCCTGGATGCCGCCGTCTTTCCGCGCGTGAAGGTGTGCGCGGGCTGGGTCACGCCGGAGGCGATGGCCGACGTCGACGTCGATCCGGCGAAGTACCCGCTCACCATCCAGGCCTTCTCCGCCTGCCGGTTCGAGTTCGAAGGGGCACGCCACGAAACCCGCTGGCGGACGCCGGCCAGCTACGGCATCGTCCGGCGGGAGTTCGATCACTACCTTTTGGACCGCGCGCGCGCCGCCGGCACCGACGTGCGAGAGGGCGCCCGCGTGACGGCGGTGAGCCGCGAGGCGCACGGGGTTCGCGTCGTGAGCGAGCGCGGCGTCTTCGAGGCCGCCGTCGTCATCGGGGCCGGCGGCCACCGCTGTCCGGTGGCTCGGGCGTTCGGCGAGGTCTCCGGGCGCGAAGAGGTCGTGGTCGCCCAGGAGAGCGAGACGCGTCTTCCAGCCGACCGGGTGGAGGCGCTCGGCGCCCTCTTCGAGGCGCCGGAGCTCTACGTCGAGCGCGACCTCGCCGGCTACGGCTGGTACTTCCCCAAGGCGGACGTCCTCAACATCGGCATCGGCTGCGTGGCCGGACCGAATGCGGACCTGCTCGGGCGGCGGGACGCCCTCGTCCAGGCCCTGCGCGCGTCGGGTCGCCTGCCCGCCGACATCCCGCTCGAGCCGTTTCGCGGCCACGCCTACGTCGTGCGGCGCCGGGCGCCGCGGCGACTCGCGGGGGATCGGTTCTGTCTGGTCGGCGACGCCGCGGGCCTGGCGCGAGATCTCAGCGGTGAAGGGATCGGGCCTGCGATCCGGAGCGGACTCCTCGCGGCGGAGGCCGTCGAGGCGCACCTGCGGCGCGGCACGCGCCTTCAATCGTACGCGACCGAGATCGTCCGCCGCTACGGCTCGGGAGAAGCCGGCTGGCTCGGCCGCCAGCTCGCGAAGCTGCCCGACGCCTGCGCGCGCATCGTGGTGCGCGCGGCGCTGCGAACGGGTGCGACGCGGCGTCACGTGGTCCTGGGGCGCATCTTCGGAATGCGGGAGGCGGCGTCGTGAGGCGGCGCAGCCGCGAGGCGGACGCGAAGGCGATCGCGCATCACTACGACGTGTCCAACGAGTTCTACGCGCTGTTCCTCGACCCGCTGATGGTCTACACCTGCGCGTACTACCGGGATCCCGACGGCAAGCTGGAGCAGGCCCAGCGCGACAAGCTCGACCTCGTGTGTCGCAAGCTCGAGCTCACGCCCGGCGAGAGCCTGCTCGACATCGGGTGCGGGTGGGGCAGCCTGTCGCTCTGGGCGGCGCAGCACTACGGCGTGCGCGCGCACGGGGTGACCCTGTCGCGGGCGCAGGCCGCCTACGCGACCGAGCGCATCCGGAGGGAAGGGCTCGAGGACCGCTGCCGCGTCGAGTACCTCGATTACCGGGATCTGCCGGCGACCGCCCGCTACCAGAAGATCGCCGCCGTCGGCGTGATCGAGCACGTCGGCATCCCGAACTATCCCGCCTTCTTCGCCGGCGTGCGCGCCCGGCTCGAGGACGGCGGTCTCTACCTGAACCACGGGATCGTCCACGACTTTCACTGGAAGCGCACCAGCCAGACCGAATTCCTGTACCGCCACGTCTTCCCGAACGGCGATCTCGCGGGACTCAGCCAGACCCTGACCGAGATCGAGCGCGCGGGCTTCGAGATCGTCGACGTCGAGGGTCTGCGGCTGCATTACGCGCGGACCTGCCGGCAGTGGGTCGCGCGATTGCGCGAGCGGGCGGACGAGGCCCGCGCCGTGGCCGGCGAGCGCACGTATCGAACCTGGCTGCTGTACCTGACCTGCTCGGCCGTCGCGTTCGAGGACGGTTCCATCGGCCTCTATCAGGTTCTGACCCGCAAGCATCGCGACCCGGCGATCGGTGCAGCACCGCGCACGCGCGAGCATCTGTACGAGCGACCCGCGTGACCCTCGCCCTCGTCCTCCTCCTGGTCTTCTGGGGGCTGTCGAGCCCGGTCGACGCCGCGCCCGAGGGCCAGATCACCTTCGCCTCGCACGTCACCCTGGCTCCGCGCTGGCTCGACCCCGCGGAGACCGAGTCGGCCATCTCGCCGTTCCTGGTGCTCTACGCGGTCCACGACGCGATGCTGAAGCCGATGCCGGGCGGCCTCATCACCCCGAGCCTCGCCGAGTCGTGGAGCGTCTCCAAGGATGGCCTCACGTACGACTTCGTCGTGCGGAACGGCGTCAAGTTCCACAACGGGGATCCCGTCACCGCGGACGACGTGAAGTTCTCGTTCGAGCGCTATCACGGCGGCGCGGCCAAGCTCCTCAAGGACCGCGTGCAGGACGTCCGCGTCGTCGACGCGCGACGGGTTCGCTTCGTCCTCAAGCAGGCGTGGCCGGATTTCCTGACGTTCTACGGCACCACCGCGACCGGCGCGGGCTGGGTCGTTCCGCGCACGTACGTCGAGAAGGTGGGTGACGAGGGCTTCAAGAAGGCGCCCATCGGCGCGGGCCCGTACCGGTTCGTCAGCGTGACGCCGGGGATCGAGATGACGCTCGAGGCGTTCGAGGGCTACTGGCGCAAGGTGCCGGCCGTGAAGCGCGTGGTGCTCAAGAGCGTCCCGGACGAGACGACCCGCGCCGCGGCCCTGCAGCGCGGTGAGGTCGACGTCGCCTATTTCCTGAACGGCCCGATCGCGGAGCACGTGCGCCGCACACCGGGGCTCAGGCTCACGGCCGCGCGGACCAACACCGTCTTCTTCCTCGACTTCGTCGATCAGTGGGATCCGAAGTCGCCCTGGCACGATCGCCGCGTGCGCCTCGCCGCCAGCCTGGCCATCGACCGGAAGACCATCAACGAGGCCGAGTCGCTCGGGTTCTCGGGCCTCACCGGCAACATCGTGCCCCGTCACATGGAGTTCGCGCTGCCCATCGACGCGCATCCGTACGACCCCCGCCGCGCGAAGCAGCTCCTCGCCGAGGCCGGCTACGCGAACGGGTTCGACGGCGGAGACCTCACCCCGAACCCACCCTACTTCGGACTGGCGGAGGCGACCGCCAACTACCTCGGCGCGGTCGGGATCCGGACCCGGGTGCGGACACTCGAGCGTGCCGCGTTCCTCACGACGTGGGGAGAGAAGAAGCTGCGTGGGATCGTGCTGGGAGCTCAGGGCGCCGGCGGCAACGCGGCCACACGGATCGAGGGGCTCGCGACGAGGAACGGCACGTACGCCTACGGCGTGCTGCCGGAGGTGGAAGATCTCTTCCAGCGTCAGGCCGGCGAGCTCGACCGGAAGAAGCGTGAGGAGATGCTGCACCAGATCCAGCGCATCCTGCACGACCGCGTGGTGTTCGCGCCGATCTGGGAGAACGGCTTCATCCGCGGCGTCGGTCCGCGGGTCGAGGAGCCGGCGCTCACCCTGATCCCCGCGTTTCCCTACGCCGCGCCCTACGAGGAGCTGCGCCTCAAGAAATAGTGGTAGTGTCCCTGCCAGTCGCCGATGGAGGGACAGTCATGATCGTTCCGCTAACCCTTGGAGACTTTCTCGAGCGTGCGGAGCTGGTCTACGGCGAGCGTGAGGCGGTGGTCGACGAGCCGAGCCCGCCGGGCGGCGGCCTCGGCCGCTTGACCTACGCGCAGTTCGGTCAGATGGCGCGCAGCCTGGCGGCCGCCCTCGACGATCTCGGCGTCAACGAGAACGACCGTGTCGCCATCGTCTCGCCCAACGCCGCGCGTTTCCTCGTCACTCTGTTCGGCGTCAGCGTCTTCGGGCGCATCCTCGTGCCGGTAAACTTCCGGCTCAATGCCGAGGAGATCCGCTACACCCTCGAGCACTCCGGCGCCTCGGTGCTCCTCGTCGATCCCGAGGTCGACGAGTCCCTACGCCACATCCCGGTCAAGCACCGCATCGTCCTCGGTGCCGCCACCGACTCCGAGCTCTTTTTGCGCCAGGGGGCGCAGCCGAAGTTCCACGTCGCCGACGAGAACGCGACCGTGTCCATCAACTACACGTCGGGGACCACCGCGCGGCCCAAGGGTGTTCAGCTCACTCACCGGGGTTGCTGGCTCAGTGCCGTCACCTTCGGCTGGCACCTGGCGATGACCGACCGCGACGTGTACCTCCACACCCTGGCCACCTTCCACTGCAACGGCTGGGGCATGCCGTACGCCGCCACCGGCATGGGAGTCCGCCAGGTCATCATCCGCAAGATCGACGGCGAGGAGATCTTGAAGCGGGTCGAGGCCGAGGGCGTCACCCTCTTCAACTGCGCACCGGCGGTGATCGCCACGGTGATCGACGCCGCCGCCGCCCGGCGCGCCAAGGGCATGGCGGTGCCGGGGCGCGGCCGCGTGCGGGTGGTCATCGCGGGCGCGCCGCCACCGTCCAAGACGATCGAGCGGATCGAGAGCGAGCTGGGCTGGGAGTTCATCCAGATCTACGGGCTCACCGAGACGTCACCGCTGCTCACCATGAACCGCGCGCCGGCGGAGTGGGAAGGTCTCGATCCCTCGGAGCGGGCGCGGCGCCTCGGCCGTGCGGGCGTGCCCGCGGTGGGCGTCCGTCTGCGCGTGGACGAAGAGGGCGAGGTGTGCGCCCGCTCGAACCACGTCTTCGAGGGCTACTGGAACCAGCCCGAGGAGACGGCCAAGGCCATCGTCGACGGCTGGTTCCATACCGGCGACGGCGGGTATCAGGAGGGCGCGTACGTCGCGATCACCGATCGCAAGAAGGACGTGATCATCACCGGCGGCGAGAACGTCTCGTCCATCGAGGTGGAGGACTGCCTGTTCCAGCATCCGGCCGTCGCCGAGGTCGCGGTGATCGGCGTCCCTCACGAAAAGTGGGGCGAGACCATCAAGGCCCTGGTCGTGCTGCGTCCGGGTGCCACCGCCATCGAGCGCGATCTCGTCGAACACTGCCGGACCCGGATGGCGCACTACAAGTGCCCGACCTCGGTCGAGCTGCGGGATGAGCTGGTCCGCACCGCGACCGGCAAGCTACAGAAGTTCAAGCTGCGCGAGCCGTACTGGAGGGGCCGTGCGCGCCGCGTGAACTGACGCGCGCCTAGCGGATCGCGTACACGGAGTAGCCGATCCGGCCCTCGCCGCGCCAGCCGTAGCCGACGGCCAGCACGTGATTGAGCCACGCGTAGCGCGGCGCCGCCGTCTCGAAGAGCGGCGCGGTGCGGAAGTAGTAGGTCGAGGGGTCGTCCGGGGTGCCACGGATCACGCCGAGATAGCTGCCGTAGATCAACGCGCCGTCGTCCGTCTCGAGCGTGCCGCGCACGTCGAGTCGTCGCGAGCCGTCGGTCCGCACGAGGAGCCAGTCGCCCCCGCCGGGCAGCACCCGGCCGCGCAGCCGCGGTCCCGCGAAGCTGCCGCCCTTCACGACGACGATCCGTCGCTGGCCGCTCGGCGTCGTGCCGAGATCCTGGACGTCGACGTCGAATGTGATCTCGTACAGCAACTCCATGGGCGGCCAGGTCGCCGGCACGACGCCGAGCTGCCGGAACATTCCGAGGCGGTCGAGTTGCCCCCACTGCTCGACGATGCGGCCACGCGCGAGACGAAAGATCGCCATCTCGCTCATCGCCATCCGACGACCGGTCGGCGCGACCCCGCCCAGCTCACCGAGGTGCGTTCCGGACGAGGTGAAACGGGTGACCACGCGATCCCCCGCGGTGACGACATCCTCGACGGTCTCGGCGAAGTCGGGAAACGCCTCCCGGATCGTCGTCACGCTCAGCTTCACACTCTCGGGTCCGGACCAGTCCGGCTCGCCCGGATGATGGCCGATGAAGTCCTGCGCGTAGAGCTCGTCCGCGAGCCCGACGTGGCCCTTGCTCCAGAGCTCGTGATGCTGCCGCAGGACGATCGCCGTGTTGTCCATGCTCAGGCGTAGACGTCTTCGTCGACCTGGCTGAGCGCGGGGTACGGCGCGGCCAGCGCGTACTGCACGCCGTGCTCGATCTCCGTCTTCACGTCGCTCTGGATGCGCTCGAGGGTGCCGTCGTCGACGAGGCCCTTGAGCCGCCCGGCCAGGGTCAGGAGCGGATCGTGCATGGTCATCCACTCCTTCTCTTCCTCGCGCGTGCGGTAATCGCGGTTGACGTCGCCGACGTGATGGCCGTAGTAGCGGTACGTCTTGCACTCGAGGAAGGCCGGGCCCTCGCCGCGCCGCGCGCGCTCGACCAGCCGCTTCATCGTCGCGTTCACGGCCTGCACGTCCTGGCCGTCGACGCTCTCGGCGTGGATGCCGAAGGCCCTCGCACGCGCCAGGATCTCGCCGGCGATGGTCTCGCCGCACGGCGTGTACTCGCCGTAGAGGTTGTTCTCGCAGACATAGATGACCGGCAATTTCCACAGCGCGGCCATGTTCATCGTCTCGTACAACAGGCCCTGCCCCAGCGCGCCGTCGCCGAAGAAGCACGCGGCGACCTGACCGCTGCCGCGCATCTTGGCCGAGAGCGCGGCGCCGGTGGCGATGCCGGCCGAACCGCCGACGATGGCGTTGGCGCCGAGGTTGCCCGTCTCCGGATCCGCGATGTGCATCGAGCCGCCCTTGCCGCGGCAGTAACCCGGCTCCTTGCCGAGCAGCTCGGCGAACATCCGGTTGACCGAGGCGCCCTTGGCCAGGCAGTGGCCGTGGCCGCGGTGGGTGCTGGTGATGAAGTCGTCGCGGCGCAGGGCCTCGCAGACCCCGACGGCCACGCCCTCCTCGCCTATATAGAGGTGGGCCAGCCCCGGCATCTTCGCGCCCTTGTACAGCTCGTTCACCTGCTCCTCGAAGGCGCGAATCTTCGCCATCTGGCGGTACATGTGCAGGTGCTGCTCGAGCTCCAGCCGTGGTTCGGTCGCCTGGGTCGTCATGGCCTGGGATTCTACCCCCGTTCGCGCGCGGTACTATAGGCTCGGGCCGAAGGAGGCCTCGCGATGCTGACGGCCGAAGAGAACACCCAGTTGACGCGCGTCGGGCCCGGAACGCTCATGGGCGAGCTGATGCGCCGGTACTGGATCCCCGTCGTGCAGTCCTCGGAGCTCGCGGCCGGCGGCCGGCCCAAGCGCGTGCGGATCCTCGGTGAGGATCTGATCGCCTATCGCAACCCGGGCGGGCGCGCCGCGGTGTGCAGCGAGTTCTGCGCGCACCGGCGCGCCTCGCTCTATTTCGCGCGCAACGAGGAGCGCGGCCTGCGCTGCGTCTATCACGGCTGGCAGTACGGGCCGGACGGCGGCTGCATCGACATGCCGAACGAGCGGCCGGAGTCCTCCTTCCAGGACAAGGTCACCCTGCCGACCTACCCGTGCGCCGAGCGAGGGGGCGTGGTCTGGACCTACATGGGGCCGGCCAGCCCGCCACCCGGACTTCCCGATCTCGAGTGGGCCCTGGTGCCCGACGCTCAGCGCTTCGTGTCGAAGTTCTGGCAGGGCTGCAACTATCTGCAGGCGCTCGAGGGCGGCGTCGATCCCGCGCACATCTCGTTCCTGCACGGCGTGCTGAACGCGCGTGACGAAGAGGCCCGGCGCATCCTGGACAGCGCCGCCGCCGGGTTCGGGTTCGCATCGCAGCTGGAGCGCGCGCCGCACATCGAGGTGGCCGACACGGAGACGGGCCTCTTGCTCGGCGCGCGGCGCGAGGCGCCGGCGGGGCAGTACTACTGGCGCATCACGCAGTACCTGCTGCCGTTCCACACGATGCCGCCGCCGGAAGTCGGAGACGATCCGCTCATGCACGCGCACGTGTGGATCCCGATGGACGACGACCAGCTGGTGAACTGGTGCATCTCGTGGCACCCCACGCGCGCCATCACGGCCGACGAGGTCGCCGAGTTCCACGCCGGCTCCAGCATCCACGTCACCGACTACGCGCCGGCGACGAGCGAGGCCTACGGCGACATCCGCCCCGCCGCCGAGCGCGCCAACGACTATCTCGCCGACTGGGAGGCGCAGCGGACGCGGAAGTTCTTCGGCGTGCCGGGCGTTGGCGCGCAGGATAAGGCCATCACCGAGAGCCAGGGCGTGTTCGATCGCTCGCTCGAGCGTCTCGGTCGCGCCGATATCGGCATCATCCGCGTGCGCAAGCGGCTGCTCGACGCCGCGCTCGCGCTGCGCGAGGGTCGCGTGGCGCCGCCAGGGCTCGATCCCGCAACGTATCGCGTGCGTCCGGCCTCCGTGCTGCTGGCGAAGGAGGCGCCGTGGGTGGAGGGCGCGAAGGATCGGCTGGTCGTGCGCTGAAAGCTCGTCGCATGGGCACGTTCTTCACCGAAGCGCAGCTCGCAGCGCCCACTCGCCCCGATCGACGCGAGGCGGTCAAGCTGCTCGTCGACAGCGGCTCGACGTATACGTGGGTGTCGGGGAGCTCGCTCCGGGACCTCGGCTTGCAGCCCACGGAGCGTCGACGCGTCCTCACGATTGAAGGACGCACGACCGAGCGTGGACTCACCGAAATCCTGATCACGCTCGAGGGCCGGACCCTCCACACCCTCTGCCTGTTCGGTGAGCCAGGCGACCTCGAAGTCCTGGGCGCCTACACGCTGGAAGGGTTCGGGCTCGGGATCGATCCTGTGCAGCGGCGTCTCATCCCCGCCATCCTCTACGGCGCGTAGCTCGATCAGATGGCATCGACGATAGAGCCCGCTCCACGTACCCGCCGCTGGACACGCGTCGAGTACGAGCGGTTGATCGACTTGGGCGTGTTCCAACCTGGCGAGCGGCTCGAGCTGCTCGACGGCGCGCTCGTCGTTCGTGAGCCGCAGGGCAGCCGGCACGCCGCGGCCATCCGCAAGGTGCTGGACGCTCTCCGCGCTGCCCTTGGCGCCGCCTGGCAGATCGACTCGCAGCTGCCCCTCGCCCTCGACGATGCCTCGCAGCCCGAGCCCGACGTCTCCCTGGTGCCGCGCGATCCGGACGCCTACCGCGACGCCCACCCGTCGCGTGCCGTGCTGGTGGTCGAGATCGCGGAGACCTCGTATCGCACCGACCGCGAGTACAAGTTCAGCCTTTACGCGCGCGGCGCGATCGCCGAGTGTTGGCTCATCGACGTCGTCAACGACTGCGTCGAGATCCACCGCGAACCCGAAGTGTCGCCGGCGGCGCGCTATGGCTGGCGCTACCGCAGCGTCGAGACGTTGCGACCGCCCGCAGCCGTGCGGCCGCTCGTCACGCCAGGCGTCTCGATTCGCGTCGCTGACCTGCTGCCGTAATCCGATCGACTACGCCGGGAGCTTGTCGCCGTCCGGCGGCGCCGCCACCTCGAACGCGTTGACCACGCCCGAGAGCATCGCGAAGTAGTTCGCCGCCGCCGTCAGCTCCACCATCCACTGCGCGTCGTGCCGGCTCTTCAGCGCGTCGAAGGCCGCCTGGTCAATCTTGTTCGTGCGCATGAGCTGCCGCACGTACGTCACGATGTCGCGCTCCTCCGCGGGAAGCTTGCCGGCGTCGCCCTTGGCGCGCAGGACGTCGATCACGTCCTCGCCCACGCCGTTGACGCGGGCCGCGCGAACCTGGGCCGCCCACACGTAGGCGGCCTCGCGCTCGCGCACGGCGGCCAGGATGGCCACCGAGCGCAGCGTCGGCGCGACGACGCCCTCTTCGCGGAAGAAGGTGACGAGGCCCAGCAGGCGCTCGGCCAGCTTCGGGCTGTGCAGCAGCATGCTGAACGGCCCCCGCACGCCGCCGAAGATCTTCTCGACGGCATCGACGACGCGGTGGTGCTCGGCGGGGAGGTCGGACTTGCCGGTGATCGGAGCGAGCCGCGGCATGGTGGGCTCCTTCCTGGATGGACGAATCTGTTACATTCTCGACCACGGGAGACTACATCATGCCGAAGGCCCTCGACGGAATTCGCGTCCTCGACCTGACCCAGTACGAAGCCGGTCCTTCCTGCACCCAGATGCTGGCGTGGCTGGGCGCCGACGTCATCAAGATCGAAGCGCCCGGCGGCGAGCCCGGCCGCACCGCGCTCTCCGACAAGCGCGGCGAGGACGCGTGGTTCTTCCTGCTGCTGAACTCCAACAAGAAGGGCGTGACGCTCAATCTGAAGGCGCCGCGCGGGCGCGCGATGTTCGAGGACCTCGTCAAGACGGCGGACGTCGTCGTCGAGAACATGGGCCCCGGCGCGATGGAGCGCCTGGGCCTCGGCTACGAGTCGCTGAAGAAGCTCAACCCGCGCATCATCGCCGCCTCCGTGAAGGGCTTCGGCAGCACCGGGCCCTACGCCGAGTACAAGTCCTTCGAGTGGATCGCGCAGGCGATGGCGGGCGCGATGAGCATGACGGGCTCGCCCGACGGCCCGCCGACGAAGGCCATCGGCGGCCTCGCCGACACCGGCGCCGGCCTGCACACGGCCATCGGCATCCTCGCCGCGATCGTCCAGCGCCACGCGACGGGCGTGGGGCAGCAGGTCGAGGTCGCCCAGCAGGAAGCGGTGGTGAACCTGCTCCGCATCCACCTGCGCGAGAGCTACACCACCGGCAAGCCGGCGCCGCGCCAGGGCAACCGCTCGGCGGCGGCCGCGCCGTCCAACATCTATCGCTGCCGCCCCGGCGGCTCGAACGATTACGTGTTCGTCCACTGCGCGACCGCCGAGATGTGGAAGTCGCTCGTCACCATCCTCGGCCGGCCCGAGCTGGCCGACGACCCGCGCTACGCCGACCGCCGCGACCGCGTGCAGTTCATCGACGAGATCGACGCGATGATCGAGACGTGGACCGAGAAGCACACGAAGCACGAGGCGCTCGAGATCCTGGCCGGCGCGGGCATTCCGTGCGGCGCCGTGCTCGACTCCAACGAGGTGCTGGCCGACCCGCACATGAAGGCGCGCGGCATGATCACCGAGCTGGAGCACCCGCGGCGCGGCAAGTACCCGATGCCCGCGAACCCGGTGCGGATGTCGGCGTCGCCCACCGACGTCGTGCGGGCGCCGCTGCTCGGTGAGCACAACGCGGAGATCTACGGCCGGCTCCTCGGCTACGGCGACAAAGAGCTCGAGCAGCTTCGCAAGGACGGCGTGATTTAGAGGAGCGACCCGGCTGTGCCGGGGCGCTCCGAACGTGTGGGGTTTAGAGGAGCGACCCGGCTTGGCCGGGGCGCTCCGAACGTTGGGGGGTTTGGGGGGCCATGTCGGGGCCCCCCATGATTTAGGCCGGGCCGAACAGGCCGACGTAGACGCCACAGGCGTCCTTCGGCTCGACCAGCATCGCCTGCTCGCCCGTGTTGCGGATGCCGCGCGCGGGCGGTGGCATTCCGTGATCCGCCATCCACTTCGCCGCCGCGTCCATGCTCCGCGTCCGGTAGAGCACCTGGAACGGGCCGGGGCCGCGGCGCGCGAGCGCCTCGGCGGCGGGACCGGGCTCGGCCGGCTGCGCCACTGTGAGGCCCGTCTCGCCCAGATCGAACACCGCCATGTCGGCCTTGATCACATTGCCGCGCTGCACGCGCGGCACCGGCATGCCGAGCACGCGCGCATAGCTCTCGGCGGCCTTGGCGACGTCGGTGACGGCGATGTAGACGCGCTCCGTGCCCAGCACGCCGTTGGGATGCTCGCCGGTGTGCCCGCGGCGGCGCCCGGCCAGCGGCGACAGATGCTGGATGAAGAAGATCGGCAGCGGGTTGCCCGGGCCGAGCCGCGCCGACCGCCAGCGCAGCTCCTGCCCGGCCGGCGTGCGCCGCCCGCCCTCGTCCGGATCGCTCACGTCGACGCCGCGCGTGCGCATCGCGGCCACGTCGGCCGCGAGATCGTCGCTCTGCAGCGCGATGTAGCGCAGCCCGCCGCCCTTGGCGAGGAACTCCAGGAGCGCGGCGCCGGCCTGCGGCTGCTGGCCCTCGCGCACGGCGAGCAGCTCGAGGTAATCGTCCTTGAAGAACGCGATGGCGTTGTGTGTGCCGCCGCTGGTGTGATCGCCGCCCGGCTGGATGCCGAACCCGATGCGCGTGTAGGCCTCGATCCCCTGCTTCAGATTCGGCACGCAGATCATGACGTGGTCGATGCGAGTCAGCACGATGCGTCCTCCCTCTCAGTCGGCGGCTTCGCACTCCGCCAGTCGCGTGGCGAGAAACGCGCGCTCGCGCGTGTTGTCCACCAACCGCAGCGCCGCACGGTACTCGGCGGCGGCCTCCGCGCGCCGGCCGAGCCGGCGCAGGAAGTCGGCGCGCGCCGATGGCAGCAGATGATAGGCGCGCAGCGCCTCGGCGTCGATCCGATCGAGCGCGGCCAGCCCGGCCGCCGGTCCCTCGGCCATGCCGATGGCGGCCGCGCGATTCAGCTCCACGACCGGCGAGGGCGCGACCGCGGCGAGCCTCGCGTAGAGCCCCACGATGCGCGGCCAGTCCGTCGCGTCCCACGCGGCCGCGCGCGCGTGACACGCGGCGATCGCCGCCTGCAGCTGGTACGGCCCCGCGCACTCGATCGGCCCCGCCGCGTCCAGGCACGAGAGCGCCCGCGCGGTGCGCGCGCGCTCCCAGCAGGCGCGGTCCTGGTCGGCGAGCAGCACGAGGTTGCCGTCGGCGTCGGCGCGCGTCGCGGCGCGCGAGGTCTGCAGCTCCATGAGCGCGACGAGCCCGAGCACCTCGGGCTCGAGCGGCATCAGCTCCGCGAGCATGTGACCCAGGCGGACGGCCTCGATGCAGAGATCGTCACGCACGAGGGCGTCGCCGGTGTGCGCGGCGTAGCCCTCGTTGAAGATCAGATAGACCACCGCGAGCACGGCCGGCAGCCGCTCGGACAGCTCGGCGCCTTCGGGCACCTCGTAGGGCAGGGCGCGGTCGCGAATGGTGCGCTTGGCGCGCACGAGCCGCTGCGCGATCGTGGGCTCGGGCACGAGAAAGGCGCGCGCGATCTCGCCGGTCGAAAGGCCGCCGACCAGTCTCAAGGTGAGGGCCACGCGGCTATCCGCCGCGAGGCCCGGGTGACAGCAGGTGAAGACCAGCCGGAGCCGGTCGTCCGCGATCGTCTCAGGATCGGTCACGTCGGGAATCTCGTCACCCGCGCCCAGGAGAGCCTCGTAGGCGATCGCGTCGGCATGGGTCTCTGCCCGTCGGGCGCGGCGTAAACGGTCGAGCGCGCGCCGCCGCGCCGTTGTGAGGAGCCAGGCGCCCGGTCGGTCCGGCGTTCCGGTCTCGGGCCAGTGGTCGAGCGCTTGCTCGAACGCTTCCTGGACGATCTCCTCGGCCAGCTCGATGTCGCGCACGATCCGCAGCACCGACGCAACGACGCGTGCGTACTCCTGACGGAACGCGTCTGCCACGCGCGCGTGAGCGTCGGCATCCGGCGTCTGCCCGTGATCGTTGGCCTTCACGGGCAGAAATGTTACCCGATGCGCCGCTGGTCCTCCCGGACCGCCGGCCCGCGCCGGCGGCCGCTACGGCTCGACGTGACTCACATGGGCCAGATCGGGACGACTTCGACGTAGCCGCCCTCGCGGAGCGGGATCTTCTTCGCCCACTCGACGGCCTCCGACTTGCTGTCGCACTCGATCAGGTAGAATCCGCCCAGCACCTCTTTCGTCTCGGTGAAGGGCCCATCGGTGACCTGCCGCTGCCCAGCCTTGAGGCGGACGCGGCTGGCTTCGTCATCCGAGCGCAGGCGCTCGCCGTGGACCATCTTCTTGGCGGCGAGCAGCTCCTCGCCGAAGCGCTGGTGGCCCTGCATGATGGTTTCCATCTCGCCCTTCTGTGGGGGCGGCGCGGTCTTCTCGGAGTTGATGAGCAGCATGTAGCGCATGAGTCTTCCTCCTCGTCAGAGTTTCGGCCGT
>Ga0137418_10002264_pt1 | contig 17636 bp, 18 predicted proteins | sample CZODoug3_1_2_16f_FD_122242 | JGI IMG/M metagenome (GOLD analysis project Ga0137418, IMG submission 122242) | Vadose zone soil fungal communities from Angelo Coast Range Reserve, California, USA - CZODoug3_1_2_16fungal (Hybrid Assembly) | ecosystem: Environmental > Terrestrial > Soil > Vadose... | reverse complement strand
AGCGAGGCCGAGGCGCTCTCCCACGTCGCCGGCTATTGCATCGTCAACGACGTCTCCGAGCGCTCGTTCCAGATGGCCACCACCCAGTGGGACAAGGGCAAGGGCTTCGACACCGCGGGGCCGATCGGACCCTGGCTCGTCACCACCGACGAGATCACCGACCCGCAGAACCTCGACATGGCGCTTGACGTGAACGGCCAGCGCATGCAGACGGGCAATACGCGCACCATGATCTTCAGCGTGGCAAAGATCGTGTCGCACGTCAGCCAATACATGACGCTCCTCCCAGGCGACATCATCGCGACCGGCACGCCTCCGGGGGTGGGCCTGGGCATCAAGCCGACGCCGGTGTTCCTCAAGCCGGGCGACGTCATGACGCTGAGCATCCAGAACCTTGGCGTGCAAAAGCAGCGCGTCGTCGCGCACCAGGGCTGAGCGGTACGGAACGCCGCGCGGCCGCGCGAGCGGCTTGCCGCTCCCTCTTCCCTCACGCCGTCCTCAGCGACCAGAACGCGGGGGAGTGCGCTACACCCTGCCGAGCAGCGCTGGCACCACCTCTTGAGCAACTTCCGGACCATGCCTGGCCTCCGGCGATAGGGGTCGATCCGTCGACACTGATGTCTAATAGCCGCGCATCATTGTCTAGTGATCCGACAGCGGCGCGATCCCAGAAAACCAACGCGCATTCCGCTGGAGCACTTCCCGCGTCACCAACCTGCGCTCAGCGGCACAGTCCGTGCAGCGAGGGTCCACCGTACCGGACAGCCGGGTGGAGGGATCGCAGAGAGTGTCGATCATTGCGGCATTGGGACAAGCTGCGCAGCCGCCCTTGAGCCCGACGAACATCTTCGCTCCGGTCTCCACTCCCGCTCAATCGATTTTCGAGCTGTCGCTGCTCGTGCTCGCGGTCGTCGGCGCCATTTTCGTCATCGTCTCCGGTTTGCTGGCGTACGCGAGCGTGAAGTTCCGGAAGAGAAAGGACGACGACGGCCGCGAGCCCGCCCAGGTCTATGGAAGCAGCCAGGTGGAGCTTGCCTGGACCATCACACCAGTCGTCATCGTGCTGGTGCTCTTCCTGGCAACGGCGCGAGTCATCTTCAGCGTCCAGGACGCTCCGCGCCCGCCAGGCTCGCTGGAGGTGACGGTCATCGGCCACCAGTTCTGGTGGGAGTATCGGTACCCGGGGCTGAACGTCGTCACCGCGAACGAGCTGCATTTGCCCGTCGGCGAGCCGACCTTTCTCACGCTGCTCTCCGCGGATACCGATCACAGCTTCTGGGTGCCTCGCCTGGCAGGCAAGACGGACCTGATTCCCAACCACCCGAACAAGATGTGGGTCGAGCCGCGCGAGACGGGGCTCTACCTTGGACAATGCGCACAATACTGCGGGACCCAGCATGCCAAGATGCTACTGCGCATCTACGTCGAATCCCGCGAGGACTTCGATCGCTGGATCCACGAGCAGGCTGCGGCCGCGCGCACCGACGACTTGTCGTCGGAGGGGCGGAGGATCTTCGAGCGCACCGCCTGCATCAACTGCCACACGGTGGCAGGAACGCCGGCGAATGGCCGGTTCGGGCCCGATCTGACGCACTTGATGAGCCGCGAGACCATCGGTTCCGGAATCGCGCGGAACACCCCCGAGAATCTTCGCGCCTGGATCCAACGCCCTGATGCATTGAAGCCCGGCTCACTCATGCCGCCGATGGGGCTGACCGATCAGCAGCTGGACGCAGTCACCGCGTACCTGGCGAGCCTCAGATGACCGTCGAGGAGGACTCACGTGTCGACGACTGATTCCGTGGGATGGGCCGGGACCCGGATCGCTCCGCGGCCGTTCGTGGACAAGCTTCACGAGTGGGTGACGACGGTCGATCACAAGCGCCTCGGCATCCTCTATTTCGCCTTTGGACTGACGTTTCTTCTAGTCGGCGGAATCGAAGCGGCCGTCATGCGGCTCCAGCTCATCCGCCCTCACAACGACCTCGTCACGCCGCAGGTCTTCAACCAGATGTTCACGATGCACGGCACGACCATGATCTTCTTCGTGGTGATGCCGATCCTGTTCGGGTTTGCGAACTACCTGGTACCCCTCATGATCGGCGCCCGGGACATGGCATTCCCGCGGCTGAACGCCTTCAGCTTCTGGCTCAGCGCTTTCGGCGGCCTGTTCCTCTACTTCAGCTTCGTCGGCGGCTACGGCCTGTACGGGGCAGGAACCGCGCCGGACGTAGGATGGTTCGCCTACGCGCCTTTGACCGCCAAGACGTTTTCGCCGGGGCACAGCACGGACTTCTGGACCTTGTCCCTGCTGGTTTCCGGTTTCGGCAGCATTGGTACTGCGATCAACATCATCGCCACCACCCTGTGCATGCGCTGCCCGGGAATGACGCTGGGCAAGATGCCCTTGCTCGTGTGGCTGAATCTAGTGATGGCCGGCCTGGTCATCCTCGCGCTCAGTCCGCTCACCGCCGCCCAGCTCATGTTGCTCGTCGACCGCTATCTCGGCGGGCACTTCTTCGATACGCAGGCCGGGGGGTCGGCCGTCATCTGGATGCACTTCTTCTGGGTCTTCGGCCACCCCGAAGTCTACGTGCTCATCCTTCCTTCGTTCGCGTTCGCTTCCGAGATCATCCCGGTGTTCTCGCGCAAGGCGATGTTCGGGTACCCGGTCATGGTCGCAGCCACTGTCGCGATTGGATTCATCAGCATGAGCGTCTGGGCGCACCACATGTTCACCGTCGGCATGAGCTCGGGCGGCAACCTCTTCTTCGTGCTGTCCACCATGGCCATCGCCGTTCCCACCGGGATCAAGATCTTCAACTGGCTCGCCACGATGTGGGGCGGGAAAATCTACTTCAAGGCACCGATGCTGTTCTGCATCGCGTTCCTCTTCCAGTTCCTCCTGGCCGGTCTGACGGGTGTCATGCTGGGCTCGGCACCCTTCAACTGGCAGCTGGGGTCGTCGTACTTCGTCGTCGCGCATTTTCATTACGTGATCGTCGGCGGCATCCTCTTCACCGTTTTTGCCGCCTTCTATTACTGGTTCCCGAAGGTGACGGGCAGGATGTACAGCGAGACGCTCGCGAAGGTGCACTTCTGGCTCTTCGTGATCGGATTCCACCTGACCTTCGACTTCATGCACGTTCCCGGTCTCCTGGGGATGCCCCGGCGCATCTACACCTACGAGCCGGGGCGTGGATGGGACACCTGGAACTTCATCGTCACCATCGGCGTGTTCTTCCAGGCTGCGGGCGTCCTGGCTTTCGTCGCGAACATGATCCGGTCGTATTTCAGGGGCAGGCGCGCAGGCAGCGACCCGTGGGACGCATGGACCCTGGAGTGGTCAACCACGTCGCCTCCGCCCGAATACAACTACGCGTCCATTCCGGTGGTGAAGAGCCGGCGGCCGCTGTGGGACCTCAAGCATCCTGAAGATCCCGATTGGAAGTACGAATGAACACGCCCCGCGCGGACGTTCGATGGACCCTTCCGTCCCCGGGACGGGTCGGCATGTTTTCCCTGATTGCCGCGGAGGCGGCGATCTTCGTCATCTTCGTGGTCGCGTATCTCTTCTATCTGGGGAAGAGCATCAGCGGCCCGACTCCGAGCGTGCTGCACGTACCGGTGTTCTTGACCGTCTGCTTGCTTTCCAGCAGCTGGACGATTCATCGGGCGGTGGCCGCCTTGAGACGGGGAGAGATCGGCTCTTTCGCGCGCTGGTGGACCTCGACGATCGTGCTGGGAGCGGTGTTCCTCGGCGGCACTGCTCGGGAGTGGCAGCATCTCATCGCCGACGAAGGCCTGACCATCCGCACCAACCTCTTTGGAACCACCTACTACTCGCTCGTCGGCCTGCACGCCTTCCACGTGACTGCGGGCGTGATCGCGCTTACGACCGTTTCGCTGTTCACGCTGTTCGGACAGCTCAAGCGGGAACATGCGGCCCGCGTCGATCTCGTGTCCCTCTATTGGCACTTCGTGGACGTCGTCTGGATCGCGGTGTTCATGGTCGTTTACGTCGTCGGTCGCTGAGAAGGAAAACATGGCCGCAGAGTCTCAACCGCAAGCCGAAGCCGTTTCACCGGACACCGTCGCGGTTCCTGCGCCGACCGCGTGGCCGATCGTTCTCGCTTTTGGCCTGCTTCTGCTCTTCGCCGGATTGGCGACGAGCGCGGCGGTCAGCGTCCTCGGGGCGGTTGCGACCCTCGTCGGCATGTTCGGCTGGTTTCGCGAAGTTCTCCCGCGCGAGGCGCATGCGTTGGTCGAGAAGGAGCCGCCACCACCACCGATCGCGAGCACCCGGCGCGAGGTCGTCCACCTCCACATCGTCCGCGAGTCGTGGCGCGCGCGGGTACCGGTGGAGATCTATCCAGTGTCGGCCGGAATCAAGGGCGGCCTCGCCGGCGGACTCGCCATGGCGCTCCTGGCGATGCTGTATGGCGTACTGAGCGGTCAGGGCATCTGGTACCCGATCAATCTCTTGTCCGCCGGCTTCTTCCCCAACGCCGTCACCGAGTCGACGGCCCAGCTCGGCCACTTCCAGGCGAGCTCATTCGCAGTGGCCGTCGCAATCCACCTCACCGCCTCGATGTTGGTGGGAATCCTGTACGGCGCGATGCTGCCCATGTTGCCCGGGCGGCCCATTCTGCTCGCAGGGCTTGCCGCGCCCGTCCTGTGGACGGGTCTGCTGCACAGCATCATCGGAATCGTCAACCCGGTGCTCAACCAGCGCGTCGACTGGGTCTGGTTCGTGGTCTCGCAGGTGGGATTCGGACTCGTGGCCGGAATCGTCGTTTCCAAGCAGGTACGGGTGCGGACGTGGCAGGGCCTCCCGCTCGCCCTCCGTGCGGGCATCGAAGCTGCCGGCCTCGAGCACGAGCCCGGAAAGGAAGACGAGCGATGAAACGCGAAGCGAGCCTCGTCGCTATCCTGACCGTCGTCATCTCGGGCTGCGGAATTCGCGATCGCACGCTGCCGGGTCAGCCGGCGGCGGACTCGCAGGTGACGCGGCCCGACAAGGTGACTGCGTTCGCCCGCCTCTACGACGCCAATTGCGCCGGCTGCCACGGCGCGCAGGGAAGGGGTGGAGCTGCGCTCGCGCTCGCCGATCCGCTGTACCTTGCCATCGCCGAGGATGCCACCATCCGTCGCGTCATCAGCGAAGGGGTCCAGGGAACGGCCATGCCGGCGTTTGCGCAAAGCGCCGGTGGAATGCTCACCGACCAGCAAATCGACGCAATCGTCGGCGGACTCCGCGCGAGGTGGGCGAGGCCCGACGCTTTTCGCGGGGTGGAACCTCCGCCCCATGCACCGAACGGTGACGGCGACGCAACGCGGGGCGCAAGCGTCTACGCGGTGTACTGCTCGTCGTGCCACGGCGCGAAGGGCCGCGGAAGCGAGCGGGCCAGCTCCATTGTCGACGGCTCGTTTCTCGCGCTGGTGAGCAACCAGTACTTGCGCACGACGGTCATCGTCGGACGGCCCGAGCTGGGCGCTCCGGATTGGCGCGGCAATCTGCCAGGCACGCCCATGTCGCAGAAAGACGTCTCGGATGTGGTGGCCTGGCTTGCCGCGCAACGGCCGGAAGTCGCCGGACAGCCGTATCCAGCAGTCCGGGCTGCAATGGAAGGACGCCAATGAGCTCGACCGAACGACCTTCGCGGCGCGGGATCTTCATCAAGCTTGGAATCCTGCTCAACGGCGTTGCCGGAGCGATGCTGGCCGTTCCCATCCTCCGCTACGTCCTTTCTCCCTTGATTCGCAACCGCAAGCCCGGCTACCGAGCATGGGTTTCGCTCGGCTCCGTCGCGCAGTTCCCTGCCGGCCAGACCCGGTTTGCGACGTATCGAAACCCGGTGGTGACGCCCTCCGACGGCGATACCGCGAACATTGCCTGCTGGGTGCGGAACATCGACGGCCAACGGTTCCAGATCTTTGCGATCAACTGCGCACACCTCGGCTGCCCGGTCCGTTGGTTCGCGCAATCGAATCTATTCATGTGCCCCTGTCACGGCGGCGCCTATTACGAGGATGGGTCGCGCGCCTCGGGCCCGCCGGAGCGCGGACTCTTCGAGTACCGCTACAAGATCGACGGGGGCGCTCTGTTCATTGAAACCGACGACATGCCCACGCCCGGAGCTCCCGGAGCTCTGGCGAGCCTCACCCTGAGGAAGCCCCCGTGCGCTTGATTGGAAAGGTCGGCCGCTGGTTCGACGACCGTCTTCAGCTCGGCAAACCGATGATGGCCACCATGGCCCATCCGGTCCCGCGCCGGACCGCAAGCTGGTTCTACGTCTTCGGCAGCGCCGCGCTGACCGTCTTCGGATTGCAGGTCGTCACCGGGATCCTCCTCGCCATCCTCTACGTTCCCTCGGCGGGAGAAGCATGGAACGCCCTGCAAGTCCTCAATCACCAAATCTCGGCAGGTTGGTTCATCCGGGCGCTGCACGGCTGGGGCTCCAACTTCATGCTCGCCATCGTCCTCATCCACATGGTCCAGGTCTTCCTCTTCGGCGCATACAAGTTCCCCAGGGAGCTGACCTGGATCGTGGGCGTCCTCCTTCTCCTCATGACGCTCGGAATGGCGTTCACCGGGCAAGTGCTGCGGTTCGACCAGGATGCCTACTGGGGACTCGGCATCGGCGCCTCGATCGCGAGCCGGGTCCCGCTATTGGGGCCCGCGCTCGTGAACCTCCTGTTGGGAGGTCCGATCATCGCCGGCGCGACCCTGTCCCGGTTCTTTGCCCTGCACGTGTTCGTGATTCCCGGACTCTTGATCGCGTTCGTCGGACTGCACCTGCTCCTGGTGCTGAAGCTCGGAATCAACGAGTGGCCGATGCCCGGACGCATCGTCCGCCGCGCAACCTACGTCGCGGAGTACCACGAGCTCACGCAGCGCGATGGCATTCCCTTCGTTCCTGCCGCCGTCTGGAAGGACGTCATCTTCTCAGGATTCGTGCTCCTTTCGATCGTCGCCTGCGCGGCCCTTCTCGGTCCGTTCGGTCCCGGTGGACAGCCCGACCCCACCATCATCCAGACGGCGCCGCATCCCGACCCCTTCTTCCTCTGGCTCTATGCCCTGCTGTCGTACCTTCCGCCCGCCGCAGAGACACCAGTTCTCTTGATCGGGCCGGCCGTCGGCCTCGCCGTGCTGCTCGCGCTCCCCCTCTTCGCGGGAGAAGGCGAGAAAAGCTGGAAGCGCAGGCCCATCGCCGTCCTCACCATCCTGCTCGTCGCTGTGACGCTCGGAAGCCTCACGCATCTCGCCACGCACGCGCCCTGGAGTCCTGTGATGGATGCCTGGAGCGGCGAGCCAATCCCAGAGCAGTACCTGAAGGGCCGGACCGCCTTGGAGAGACATGGCGCGCTCGTTTTTCAGCTCAAGCAATGCCACAACTGCCATTCGCTCGACGGCAAGGGAGGACAACGCGGGCCTGCCCTCGATCGAGTCGCCGTCGCGCTCACAAAGGACCAGCTGATCCGCCAGGTAATCCAGGGCGGCGGCAACATGCCGGCCTACGGAAAGAACCTCAGCCCTGCGGAGACCACCGCGCTGGTGGCGTTCCTCGAGACGCTGCATCCGGCCGGACAGGCGCCCGCGCGCGATGCGTCCCGGGCCGCCATCCTCCCGTAGGTGGACATGGCCTGCGAGCTGCATCCGGGAGCAGCGACGTCATGGTCCGTCCCGATCCCGACCACGCTTGCCATCGCCGCGGCGGTGCTCCTCTATCTTCGCGGCTGGCGACTTCTTCGACGAAGCTCCCCCGAAGTGGCCACGGGCCATCGGTCCTGGACCTTCGTCGGTGGAATGCTCGTCCTCTGGGTCGTGGTCGGATCTCCGCTCTCTGCATTGGACCACGCGCTGCTCACCTTTCACATGGTGCAGCATCTTCTCTTGATGACGGTCGCTGCTCCGCTCATCCTGCTGGGAACCCCTGGTGTCGCGTTCGTTCGCGGCGTGCCAGGGCTCATCCGCCGGGCCGCAGGGATGTTCCTTCGTTCCGCCGCAGTTCGGCGGATCGGGCGCTCGCTGACACATCCCGTGTCCTGTTGGGTCGCAGGTACGGCGGTGGTCGTGGCGTGGCACGTTCCGCCGGCGCACGAGCTCGGCATGAGCTGGCACTGGTGGCACGGGATCCAGCAAGCGAGTTTCTTCGCCGCTGGGCTTCTCTTCTGGTGGCCCGTGATCGGTTCCTGGCCCAGCTCCAATGCGTGGCCCCGCGGTTTCGTTCCCCTGTATCTGTTTCTCGCGACCTTGCCGTGCGACGCTCTTTCCGCGTTTCTCGCCTTCTGCGGTCGCGTCGTCTATCCGTCGCACCATGCCGCAAGCCGGTCCTCGCCCTCTCGCCACTCCAGGACCAGGAGTTCGCAGGCGCCTTGATGTGGTTCTGGGTGACCATCGCCTATCTACTCCCGGCAATCGCGATCACGCTCCGGATGCTCTCGCCCACAGGATGTTACGCCGCTCGGACCGGTCCGTGATCGTCGCAGTGGTCGCCGTGCGGATGGTGCAGGTGTCCGGAAACCATGAAGTCGACGTGGTCGCCGTGCGGCACTTTGGCGTGCCCGCACTTCGCGTCATGCTGGTGGCCTCTGGCGTGGTCGTCGCACGCGTGCTGCGGCGTGCACGAGGCTGGGTTTCTGCCACCGATGCCGATCGTATGCTCGTCGGCGTGCCCCGCGTGAACGCTGTGCAAGTGTCCGTCGTGCAGATAGTCGGTGTGGCCCTCGTGCTCGATGGCAGCGTGGCCGCATCCGGCGCCGTGCGTGTGGGGATGAGAGGGATGTTGTTTGCAGGCCATGGTTTCCTCCTTGTTCACGTTCGTATCAGTGGCTGAAATCCCTTGAAGCGAGCCGGTTGTGTGCCAGCTCGCCCTCGTTCTTGACCAGGAGCACCTCGGCCAGGATGGAGATGGCAATCTCGCCCGGCGACTTGTCGCCCACCTTGAGACCGATGGGCGCGTGCAACCGCAGATCTTCCCGCGGATCGCGGCCAAGCCGGCTGGAGATGGAGCGCAGGATGACCGCCACCTTACGCCGGCTGCCGATCAGGCCGACGTAGCGCGCCGGAGTTTGCAGGGCGGCCTCCAACACGCCTTCATCCAAGGCGTGGCAGCGGGTGAGGATGACTACGAAGTCCGCTGGTCCCGGCCGAAGCCCGCCGAGCGGGTCCTTGTCCAGATCGGTGCAGCGCACTTCGGCCGCGCGCGGGAAACGCTCGGGCTGCGCGAAGGCAGGCCGGTCGTCGATCACCACCGTGGTCAGCCCTGCGTCGGCAGCGAGATTGGCAACCCGCTCCCCGACGTGCCCAGCGCCGTAGACGACCAGCCGCGCCGCAGGCCGCACGACGTCAACGAAGATCGACACCTCGCCGCCGCACTTCATGCCCAAGTCCTCCCTCGTTGTCGGGACCGGGGGCAGCGGATCGGCCGCATCGCCGGCCGTAGTCAACGCGAAGCGCAGCATGCCGGCGGCGCTCCCGCCGCGCAGGAACTGGAGCGCCTCGAAGATCACGCTCGCCTCGAGCGGTCCGCCCCCGACCGAGCCGCAAATCGACCCGTCCGGCGCGACCAACATCTTGGCGCCCGCATCCCTCGGCGCGGAACGCGCGGTGCCGACCACGGTGCAGAGCGCAAACGGATCCGCGGCCGCCGCCCGCCGGGCTGCCTCGCTGAACAGCTCGGCATCCGTCCACGGACCCGCGGGCGCCGCCGCTCCCTTGGCATCGATCATGGCGCTCCCGCCGTGCGCCGCTCCTCGAACTGCGTCCGAGAAGGACCCTTCCGCCGGCCGCCAGCGGTCCGCCACCAGCTGGTCGATCTCTTGCGGGAGTTTCAACCCGAGGTCGCGACCACCGGCATCAACGGTGTGCGTCGCGCTCCCGCGATCTCGCCAAGAAGAAACAGGTCCGTGAGCAGCGCACGGAGATGGATCGAGGCATTGAGGTTATCGACCAGCTGGGAGCTGATCGATGGCTGGGCGAGGACCAGCTCGAGCGCGGCGAGCGAATGCCGAGCGTCCCGGTCGAGCACCGCCATGAACGGTTGGTGCGGCGCGGTCCGCTCGACTTCTCCGCCTTCTGCGGCGGTCGTGCAGCTCTCGATCAGCGCCGTCACTGCTTCGATGGCGCGACCGAGGAATTCCCGAATGCGCCCACCGGACTCGCTGCCTTCCTCCGTGGGAAGTCCGAGCGCCGCGTAGGCAAGCATGAACTCGTAACACTCTTCGATGGCATTGCACCGTTCCGCGATCGCAGCCAGCATCTCAGGCCTTTCCCTTCATTGCCTTCGAAGTCGAGGTCCCGACGACCCATCGCCGTGGATCGTGATCCTTCAAGAAAAAGTCGCGGCTCATCGAACCCGAGATCATCGACCGCGTGATCGGGAGCTTTTCGGGACGAACGGCGAAATAGACGTGGATGGTCACCAGGGCGATCAGTCCGACCCCTGCCAACCCATGCAGGACGTACATGAATCCCCAGGTCATGTCGCTGAAGAGGTACGGGTTCCGGGTGAAGAAGATCGTCTCCACGCGGCGGAGCATGAATCCTCCGGTGACGATCGCAGACAGACCGGTCGCGATGATTGCGAGGTGGTAGAGCTTGTTCTCCAGCGGGTACTTGGCGAACTTGCGCGGCGGCAGGGTAGGTCGTCCAAAGGCGCGCAGGGTCCTTCTCCAGGCGTCCTGCAGATCGATCTTGTCCGGCCAGATCGAACGGAAATCGAGCCAGAAAGAGGCGTGCACGATGTGGAAAGCGACGGAGACGGTCAATACCGAGCCAGCAATCCAGTGCCAGGTCACCCAGTCGAACTGCGGCCCGACCTTCGGAACAAACGCGGTGATGAGCAGTGTGAGCATGGACGCTGCCATGATCCAGTGGAACAGGCGCGCCACCAGGGAGTGACGGGGAATGCGTTCGGGAAGAGGCACGGCCTCTTCGGACGAAGCGCCGCCCGCGAACAGCCTGGCTTTTGCGAAATAGCGAACGTAGACGGCATGGAAGACGAGGAAGCACAGCCCCCCGATCGCCGCAACCCAGATCAGGAACCACGCGATGTGGATGGGGACGACCTTCCCCCACGGATCGGCGGCCCACTGGAGAAGTCCGCGCTCTAGTAAGCCCATTTGACCTCCTCGACCCCGACGATGGCGCGCTTCACCAGGTTCCTCATCAACGGGATCTTGTAGGCGTTGAATTGCAATGGAATTGCTCCGCGGACGGCGAGCCGTCCGGCCATCTCACCGGTTGCGGTGCTGCGCGGCATCCCGCGGACCGCCGCCTCGATCGCCTTGAGCCGCAGGGGGCGGGCGGCCGCGCCATTCACCGAGAGTCGGATCCGGTCGATCGTGCTCCCCGAGACCACCAGGGCGGAGGCGACGTTCAGCAAGGGAAAGTCCCAGACGTTCCGATCGCGCACCTTCTCGAAATAGAACTGCGTGCCTGCCCAGGTCGAGGGAATGCGGATCGAGGTGAGGAGGTCGCCGGGCTTCAGGATGTGCAGCCGGGTGATGTCGATGTCCGGGCCGATGAAGTACTCCTCGGCTTCGACGATGCGATCGCCTTTGGAGCTGCGAATGACGAATCTTGCATCGAGCGCGATCAGGGCAGGGGCCGTATCCGAGGGATTCACTGCTACACAGCGGTCTGCACCGAGGATTGCGTGCTCCCGGTTCCGCCCCACCGGCGTATCTGCGTAACAAATGTTCCCGCTGGCCCGGTAACACGGCCAGCCGGCCCGGTAGTACCAGCACCGCGCATCTTGCGATACGTTCCCGCCGAGCGTGCCCTGGTTGCGGATCTGCGGCGATGCCACGAGCCCGGCGGCCTGCGCGAGCAGACCGTATCTCTGCTTGATGAGGCGGTTGGTGGCGACTTCGGTGAGCGTGGTCATCGCGCCGATCTCGATGCCGTCGCTGGTCTCGCGCACGCCCCTGAGCTCCTGGACCCCGCTCAAGTCGACCACCACCTTGGGCCGCTTGATCCGGTCCTTGAGCCAGTCGAACGAATCCATTCCGCCGGCGAGGATCCAGGCGTTCTCTCCGTGTTGCGCGAGAAGCTTCTGCGCATCCGCGACCGAGGTCGGCTGGAACAATTCGAAGGAAGGCATCGGGTCCCGGACGACGGCCATTGGTTCGCTCCGCGGTTCTTTTCTAGATGTGGGCCGTCAGCGGGTGCTGCATGGGCCGGCCGGCCTCGAGCGAGGTCAGGATGGTGTCCAGGTTGACGGGGGCGCGCCGGAAGATCTCGTCTCCCAGGGCGTCAGAGAGGGCGTTCAAGACCGAGGCACAGCCGCCACCCACAGGTGGCTCGCCGATGCCACGAGCGCCGACCGGCGTCTCCGGATCCGGGATGTCCAGGGCTCGCCACTGCATGTTGCTGGGCACGTCGAGAATGGTCGGCGGCTTGTTCTGGTAGAAACGCGTCGACACCATCACGCCGTACTGGGGATCGTAGACCCACTTCTGCCCGATCGCGTGGCCGATCCCCAACGTCGATCGGCCCAGAATCTGTCCGCCCAGAGCGGCCGGGTGGATCACGGTGCCGACGTCGGCGTAGGCGAGGAAGTCGACGAGCGCGTACTTACCGGTTTCGAGGTCGACTTCAACCTCGGCAAAGCTCGCTACGTAGGAAAACGCGACGCCGTCGTGAGGGTAGTTGTCCTTCGCGGCCGCCACGAGCCCCTGGCCTGCCAGCGCCGCCACTGAGGCCTTGGTGAAGCTGTTCACGTCCGCCGGAGCCTCGTGTCCGTCGTACCTGCCACCCAAGTCGATGGCGCGCCGGGCCGCCTGTGCCAGCGTCATGCCCGCGCCCCCTGTCTTGCGGAAGACGCGCTCGTTCGCGACCTCATACTCTTCCGGCCTGCCACCGAGGGTCTTGGCCGCTATCTCCTGGAGCTTCTTTCTCGCCTCCGTCGCCGCTGCGTGCGCCGCGCGCGTCATCGCGTACGTCGTTTGACTGCCGCCCTGCGGAGAGGTCCACGGAAGGTGTTTCGACGTGTCGCCCCACACCACGTCGCACTTCTCCCACGGTACTCCGAGGACCTCTGCGCCCGCGCGGTGGACGTCGATCACCGACTCCGTTCCCAGATTACCGATCCCGGATTGGAAGCAGATCCGGCCATCCGGCCTGATGACGATGAGCCCGTCGAAACCAGTCGTGCCGCCGTGGAAGCAGCTCAGGGACACGCCGACGCCGCGCGCCTTCGAACCGATGCGCTTCGCTCGCGCGATTCGCTCCCGCCACCTGAACTGCTCCGCGCCGCGATCGAGTGCTTGCTTGAGGAATGCGCTGGTCGCATGCCTTTGCTTGCTCTGCGCCGACGGTTGTCCGAACGGCGCCTTTCCGTCGGGGCAATTGACGTACCGGATGGCGACTTGATCGATTCCGAGCTTCCGCGCGGCTTTCGCTATGATCGGCTCGATGATGGCGATCCCCTGCAGGCCACCGGGCGAGCTCTGCGCGCTGCGTGGCGGCGTGTTCGTCAGAACCGTTACGGCGCGAAAGCGCATCGCTTGGGGCTGGTAAAGAAGCGAGATGATGTCGCTCGAGTTCGAGGCGTCTCCTTGCTGCTCGTAGGGGCCGTTGTTGGAGACGACGAACATGTCGAGCGCACTGATCCGGCCTTCCCTGGAGAACCCGACCTTCATCCGGCCCACGAAACCGGGCCGGGCGCGCCCGATGAAATGCTCCTCTTCGCGGGTGATCCGCATCATCACCGGGGCGTTGGCTTTCTTCGAGAGCAGCGCTGGAATGGCGAGGGAGATTCCCGCAGTGACCTTGCTGCCGAATCCGCCGCCGGTATACGCACTGATGAGAACGACATTTTGTCGGTCGACGTTGACCCATCCCGCGATGACGGGCACGGTTTGAGCAGTGCTCTGGGTGCCCGTGTGGATGTAGACCTTCCCGTTCCTCCAGTAGGCCATCGTAGTACGGGTCTCGAGAGGTTGATGGCTCGTATCAGGGGTCAGGAACGTCTCGTCCAGGATCAGGGCGGCTGACTTGAAGGCGGCGTCGAGATCGCCGAACGACCAATCAATCTGCGCCTTGCCCATTGGTAGCTGGCCCTCGCCGGCAGCGGCGAAATCGGCCGACGTCCACTTGAGCTCCCCGATGTCGGGGGGCGGCGCAGACGGTGCGGGCGCCCCGGAGGTGGCTGGCGGCACCGGATGTTGGACCCAGACATTGCCGTCCATTCTTGGGTTCGGCCCACCAGGTCGTAGGCTGTCGAGCGGATCGATGACGAACGGAAGCGGCTCCAAATCGATTTCAATCGCCTCGATTGCCTCCGCTGCCGTGAGCTCGTCGACGGCAGCGACAGCGAGAATCGGTTCCCCCGCGTAGAGCGGCTCCATGGTGAGCGGTCGCTCTCCCTTCTTGTTCGCCTTGATCACCGTGCCCAGGTCGGTGAGGCTGTCGGCCGGAGGAGGAAGATCGGCCGCGGTCAGGATCGCCTTGACGCCGGGCATCGCGAGCGCTTTGCGGGCATTGATGCTCTTGACGCGCGCATGCGGCATCGGGCTGAGCAGCAGCTTGCAGAACAGCATGCCTTCCGCCCGAAAGTCCTCCGCGTACTTCGCCTTGCCCGTGACCTTCGCGTAGAGGTCCGCGGTGGGATAGTTCTTGCCGATCAGCTTGTACTGGGCGCCGTACTCGGGCTTCTTGGCTTCGTCTGCCACCGTCAACCCCTCCTCATCAGCTCTGCGCCGCGCATCATCGAGGTGAGGATCTTGTCGTAGTCCTGGCAGCGGCAGAGGTTCCCCGAGATGCCGTGCGCCAGCTCCGAGCGGCTGGGATTCGGATTCGTTTTCAGGAATCCGACCGCCGACATGACGAAGCCCGACATGCAGAAGGCGCACTGGAAGCCTTGTTCGTCGATGATGGCCTGCTGCACGGGATGGAGCGTTCCGCCAGCGCTTGCCAGACCTTCGATGGTCAACACCTTCCTGCCCCGCACCGTATGCGAGAGCATCGAGCAGGCGTAATGAGGCACGTCGTCGATCAGGACTGTGCAGGCGCCGCACTCGGCGCGATCGCAGCCAAGCTTGGTGCCGGTCAAGCCGAGCTTGTACCGAAGCGTCCACGCCAATGTCTCTTGCTTCATGGCGTCGACGCGGCGCTGCTGTCCGTTGACGTTGAGAGTGATGAGCCGCTCGGCAACGCCGGTCTGACCCAGTGCGGCGGTGGCTCGGAAGAGATAGCTCGCGGAGGAAACTGCCGCGCCGCTAGCGATGATTCCCTTGATCAGGCTTCGTCTGGAGATCGGGTTGGACGCGCCAGCCGGCTTGCAGAGTCCCTCGCGTTCCCTGCCGTCGCCAGGGGACGCGTCGGCGTTCGATGGCTTCACGTCCGGGCTGTCTGCCATTCCGGTTGCCTCCAGCCGACCTTTCCGCAGCGCCAAGCCTCGTTCGGGCCCGACAAAGCAACGATCGCGCCAGTTCTTGCGCGTTCAGCACTCCTCGCTGGAGCACGCGCTAGCCGGCCGCGATGTCTTGGCTCCGACATGGTGTCCATGGATTGATCAGCAACGACCTTCGGAGGGGGACCTCTCACTCACCGCGGGTGCGTTGCGTCTGTCCTCCGGCGAGTCTCGAAGAGAGGGCAGATCCCGAAAGAGGAGATGTGGTCGTCCATCGCGACTCCGCCGCCGCCCACATCGGCGTAAGCGACTCCTGTTCCTGTCTCGAGATCACGGATCCACGTCCAGCAATCGATGGGGCTGGCGTCGGGCTCTTTGCTGTTTACGTGGCACCCGCTGCTTGACGTAAAACCGCCACGCTCGTCGACGGCCATCCAGAACACGCGTGGGAACGCGGAAGGCGTCGTGAGCGCCGGACATCTGCGTGGTTGTCGGTGCCGTTTTCGCAAGGCGGGGTGGGCACTCTACCCGCATGCCTGTCGGATCCCTGGACAGCGATAGGCGGGCATTAGACATCCGTGTCGCCGAATCGCCCGTGTTGCCAGAAGCCAGGGATGGTCCGGAAGTTGCTCAGGAGGTCCGAGCGCCTACGCGCAGGACCAGGAGGGTCAGTGAACCGCGCCATTCTCGCCGCCGGACTCGTTTCGATGGTTTCCCCGATCGCTGCAGGCGCCGATGCGAAGCTCCTCGGCGTCGCCCGTCTGGAGACAGCCGACGGCAAGAGCGCAGGCTCCGTCGTGCTCGAGCAGACGCCGCATGGAGTATTGATTCGCGCGGCGTTCCAGAACCTGCCCCCCGGCGAGCACGCCTTCCATATCCACCAGACCGGCAAGTGCGAGGCGCCAACCTTTCAGAGCGCCGGAGGTCACTTCAACCCCGCTGGCCACAAGCACGGAATCAAGTCGCCGCAAGGCGAGCACGCGGGCGACATGCCCGACATCTTCATCCCAGCGAACCGCAAGCTGACGGTCGAAGTGCTGGTGCCAGACGTGACGCTGGAAACTGGCACGCCCGACAGCCTGTTCGACGGCGATGGCTCGTCGCTGGTGGTTCATGCCAAGGCGGACGATGACGTCACTGATCCAGCGGGGAACTCCGGCGATCGCATCGCCTGCGGTGTCATCGTGAAGGGGTAGCGGCCAGACTCATGTTGAAGGGTCTATTCGCCGCGCTCGTAGGTGCCGCCGCTAGCCTCTCCGTGCTGCAAACCGGCCCGGATGGTGCAGCCGGATCGCTCGAGGCCAGTGGACGAGCGGCCAGCGCGCCGTCACAGGCGTCCGGTCCGGCCCGAGACGGCGGCCTGGGCGTATGGATCCCGGCGGACGGCGGCCCGATCTATCTGGGCGAGCTGCCCGGCTCGATTCCAAGGACTGAGGAAGAAGCCCCCGCCGGCGAAAGTATGAATAGAAGTGGCGCCGAGCCCCCGGACGGTGGACCGGCCGCGGACGAGATGGCCCAGCTGCGCAGCCGGAGCGCAGCGCTCGAGCAGCAGTTGCTGCAGGCACGCGCCGACGCGCAGACCGAGCAGATGTGGCAACTCAACGGTCAGGTCGCCGCGCTCCGCGAGCAACTCGCGCAGGACCAGGCGCGCAGGGAGGCGGCGGCGGTGCGCACGCAGCAGGCGCGCGAGTTGACGCAGCAAGCGGTCTCGGCATTGTCGGACGCACAGTACCAGCTCGCGCTCGGCAACTCCGAGGTGCTCGACACGCTGGAATTTGCGTTTCCGGCGCTGCCGTTTCCCGCGCAGGAGGCGGTGCAGTACGCTCGCGAGTCGGTTGAGCGGGAGGACCTGGCCGACGCGCGATACTGGCTCTCGGTGGCCATCTCCGAAGTGCAGCGGGAGCAGCTGAGCCATTGACGCGACCCGTCCCGTCGGATCGGCATACAAGCGATGCGCACTCGCTTGACAGCCGTGCTACCGAATCGACCAAAGGCAGGCCTTTGCAGCCGAAGCAAGAGTGGCCGGGAAATTGCCTAACGTCGCCCACGGCCATGGGGACTGATTCGACAACGGCTGTGGGGGCGTTCCACAGCGCAAGCCGCGAACGGCGCCCACCTCCGGACGGCATGGGCCGCCTGATCGCCAACCTGCTCCGACCCTACCGGGGGTGGCTTGCCATCGTCCTTCTGGCAACGGCGATCGAGACGGCCATGGGCCTGGCCGCGCCGTGGCCGCTGAAGATCGTGCTCGACAATGTGATCGGCGCGCACGAG
>Ga0137418_10002263_pt1 | contig 17641 bp, 13 predicted proteins | sample CZODoug3_1_2_16f_FD_122242 | JGI IMG/M metagenome (GOLD analysis project Ga0137418, IMG submission 122242) | Vadose zone soil fungal communities from Angelo Coast Range Reserve, California, USA - CZODoug3_1_2_16fungal (Hybrid Assembly) | ecosystem: Environmental > Terrestrial > Soil > Vadose... | reverse complement strand
TGCGGCGCATCGGCGGCGGTCTTCGCCGGGAGCGGCTTTGCTCCCGCGTCCTGCTTCAGGCGCAGCGCGCGGAAAAGCACGCTGGCGTCGAGTTCCGCCTCGGGGGTCGAGGCGCGCTCGTTCAGAACCGGAGAAAAGCCGCGCTTGCGCCACTCCGCCGGTCCGTGCGCATCGAGAAACAGGCGTGTCGGCTGGACGGCGCGCAGCCGTCCGCCGTCGTATACAGGCGTCTTGTTCGCGCCGCGCGCAATGCCCTCGAACGAAGCCAGGCTCAGCTGGCAGGGAGCGTCGGAGCAGCTGTGGCACAGAACGCAGCGCTGGTCGAACACCTGCTTCGCCTTCCGCCACGATTCTACCGACCCCGGGTCGGTGCTTGCGGCCTTCTGGTAGCGCGCCGCATCGGCGGAGCCGTACTTCTCGTCCAACTCGTTGCGCACGATTGCTGCGCAACTGGCGAGCAGCACGACTGAGATAGCGAGAATCAGGGCCTTCATGTCGAGCGCGAGCTTGTGCCCGGCACGCGATTACGTCAAGGGATTTGACGCCCGAGTGTGGCGCCCGCCCGCAAGATAGAATCGGCCCACCGTGGGCAAGACTTCCAATCGGCGGCGGTGGAGCAAGGCTGTTCGCTACGCCGCTTTTTCCTTTGCTGCCATCGTCGTCCTGATCGTCGCGGCGGGTTTTCTGCTGCGCGAGCTGCTCGATCGGCCGGAGGTCAAAGCCGAGATCCAGGACAGGCTCTCTCGCGCGGTGAACGGGCAGATCGCCTGGGAGTCGCTGCAGATCCGGCTGCTGCCTTCTCCGCGCGGCGTCGTTCGCGGCGTGCGCGCCGAGATTCCGGGGACGATGAGCCTGCGCGCCGAGCAGCTCGACGCCCGCTTGCGCCTCCTGCCGCTTTTTCGCGGGCGCGCCGAAATCGCTTCCTTCAGCGTGTCGCGGCCCGCGATCCGGGTCGATCTCGCTCCTTCCAAGCCCGAGGAAAAGAAGAAGAAGAAGAAGGAAAAAGCAACTGCGGATCCGCTCGAAGCCTACCGCTCGGCCGCAGGTGCAGTCGTCGCGGGAATCCGCGAGTTTGCCGCGGACGCGGCTCTGGAAATCGACGATGCTGATGTGGAGATCCGCGCGCCAAACCTCCCGGAGATCCGCTTGCGCGATCTTTCGATCCGCGCGCAAACAGGCGTCAAGGGCCTCGATCTCGAGGCAGCGTCGGCGGGAAACTCCTGGGAGAAGCTGAGGCTGTCGGCCCGCATCGAGTTCGACCACCTTTCGGGCAGCGCAAGCCTCGACGCCTCCGGGTTCAGGCCGCAGCCCTGGCTGGACCATTATTTCCAGAAATCGCCAATCGGCGTCGCGGTTCCCGCGGCGAGCCTGCGCGCACGGGTCCGCACGGACGGCAAGACCTCCTTCGATGGCAGTTTCGACGCGCAGCTCGGCGCGAGCAAGCTGTCCCGGGGGAGCTTGCGCTATTCGCGAAAGAGCGAAGCGGCTGCCGGCAGCGCCGGCTTCGAGCTCGATCTTCCGCAGGTGATCGACGCAGTGCGGCGCCTGCTGCCGGAAGAAAGCCGGGCCGCGCTCGACGCCATTCAGTCGGTCGCCGGAAGCGTCGGCGGAAATTCCAGCTTCGCCTTCGGGCCCAAGGACTGGAGCGTGGGCGTCGACATACTGAAGTCGACCGCGTCGGTGCAAGTGCGGAACCTGCCTGGGCCCGCGAATCTCGCCGGCGCCTCCGTCACCGTCGCGCCGAACACCGTCAAGATCGATCGCGCGGCCCTGTCCATGCTCGATGCCGACGCGATCGCGTCGGTAACGATGACCTACGCCAAGGATCTCCAGGTAGCGGGCGCCGTTTCCGAAGGCAGAGTCGGCGAGAAGTTCCTGTCGTGGGTCTGGAAGATCGCGGACTTGCCGCCGCACCTGGCCCTCAAGGCGCCGGTCCGGGTCGCCGCGCGGCGGATCGCCTGGGGCCCGAAGCAGGCGCTGGAGGTGGAGGCAACGGCCGGCTTCGACGCCGGCCCGGCGGTCTCGATTGACTTGAACTGGATGCCCGGCGCATTGGACATCCGGCGGGCGGCGTTGAAGGACGCTCGCAGCGACGCCGCGATGGCTCTTCGAACCAGGGGCCGCGCGATGGAAGGAAGCTTCTCCGGATCGCTCGATAGCGCGAGCATCGAGTCCTTGCTGAAGAGCGCGAAGCTGCCTTCGGGCAGCGCGAGCGGAGACCTGCGCTTTGCTTTAGATCGCGACAAGCCCGGACGCGGCTCGGCACTGGGCAATCTCAAGGGCGAGGACATCGATCTCGCCTGGCTGCTCCGCCGGCCGGTGAGGATCGAGCGCATCGAACTGGCCGCAGACAACACGATCTTGCGCATACGCGAGGCGTCCGTGACTTGGGCGGGGCAGCGCGCCGAGCTGCGCGGCGAAGTGAAGCGCGGCGCAGGCGGCCCGGCGATCGACGTGCAGATCGATTCTCCTGGAGTCGTCATCGACGCGCTGCTGGCGGCCGAGCCGGCCGGGGAAGCGCGTCCCGCCACCGAGGCGCCGCCACCGGGAGACTGGGTCTCGCGGCTGTGGCCGTTGCCGGTGACCGGGCGCATCGCCCTCCGCTCGGACTTCGTCAGGCGCGGCGCCCGCGAGATCGCGCCCCTCGCAGGAACGCTCGCGCTCGAAGCGCAGCGCGCGCGACTCGATTTGACGCAGGCGCGGCTGTGCGGGATATCCCTGCCGCTGATCCTGGAGGCGACACCGGAGGCCCTGTCGGGCAGCGTGCAGCTTTCCGCGCAGAAGCAGCAGCTGGAGAAGACGGTCCACTGCCTCAGCAACGAAGGCGTGCTGATCACGGGCGAGTTCGACCTGAAAGCCGACCTCAGCACTCGGGGCAAGGCGGAAGACCTGGCGCGCAACCTCGGGGGGACGGTCGCCGTCGACGCGCGCGACGGCACGGTGAGGAAGTTTGCCCTGCTCGGCAATATCCTCTCCTTGAAAGGCGTTTCCGAACTGTTCGAGAAAGACAGACCCAGGGTGGAAGACGCGGGCTTTCCTTATCGCCGCATCTTGTTGAAAGGTCACTTCCGGGAAGGACGCTTCGTCGTCGAGGAGAGCGCCTTCCACAGCGCCGTGGTGGGTCTCGCCGCGACCGGATGGATCTCCGCTCTCGATTTTCAGACGAAGCTTTCGGTGCTGGTCGCGCCCTTCGGCCGCCTCGACCAGATCGTGCGCAAGGTGCCGATCGTCGGATACGTGATCGGTGGAACCCTGACCAGCGTGCCGGTGGGCGTGAGCGGCGACATCCGCGACCCGCTGGTGGTGCCGCTCGGCCCCGAAGCCGTCACTTCCGAGCTGACGGGAATTTTCACGCGCGCGCTGAAATTGCCGGCCAACATCCTTGCGCCGCTGAACGCGAAACCAGCGGACTCCCCGCCGTGAGCGTTCAGAAATAGTACAGGTACCCGATGTTCGCGGAGAAACCCTTCACGCGGATATCGTAGCCGTCTCCATAGACGCGCGGCGACGCGTAGCTGACCGAGAGGCCGACGTGGTTCCACCGCGCCTCGAGGAAGTTGCTCACCGCCAGCCGCGGCTCGTAGGACTTCTTCTCGGTATGGACGGTCTCCCCGGTCGAGAGGCGCACCGTGCCGCTGAAGCGCGCCGCTCCGAGGCCGGCGCCGACGCCCAGCCGGACGAACCTGCCCGCCTCGCGGTGCTCGCCCCACTGGTAATACAGGGTCGGGACGGCGTAGACCAGGTACCCGCTCACCTCCGTCCCGAGGTCCGCGAGCTTGTCGCCGGGGATCTCCTGCTTGTTCATGTCGAAATTCACATAGTCCACCATGAAGGTGTAGCCGAAGTTCGAGTCCTTGAAGAACGAGGGCTTTGAACCGTAGCCGATGAAAACGGCGCTGTTGTCGCGCTGCACGAGCCTCGCCGTCGCACCGTCGCTTGCCCGCTTGACATCCATGGCCCACTGGACGACGCCGTACCCGACCCTGAGGTGCGCTTCATCGGTAAGTCCCCGCCAGACCCAGCCGAAAAAACCGTCGTCCGCATCGTTCTTCGCGACGGATTCCGGCTTGACCGCCGCAGCGGGGGAGGGGAGCGGGTCGGCGAGCGCGATCGCGGGAATGCCGAACAGCGCGGAAAGAGCGAGGAACAGGATCCGCATGAACGCCTGCCGATCGCGAGCGGTCGTTCAGCTAGCGCGGGACCATCAGCTCGAGCTCGCCCGAGCGCATCGCTACCCGGTCGCCGACCTGGAACTTGCGGCCGTCGCGGCGCTGGACCGTACGTCGCTCGCCGTTGTCCATGCGAATGGCGATTTCGAAGGAGCTTTCGGCGAAGCGGGCGTTCATCTCGGGCGTGCCGGCCGTTCCGACGCGCGGGCCCTCGTCCGTTCCCGGGCCGAACGGAAGCGAAAGGACATTGCCGACCACCCGCCACTCTTCACCCGTAGAATGCTGGACGGACGGGTTGGGGGTCGCCGGACCGGCCGGACGCCCCACGTTGATCTCCTGGATCGAGCGAATCTCGCCGCACACCTTGCACAGCGCGCCCTCCCCGGACGGGACGTCGAGCTTCATTCCAGGAAAACGCTCGACCGGGATCTGAAGCTGCTGCCCCCACGCCGCCGCGGCGACCACCGACAGCACCATCCCCCACGCCGTCCGTCGTTGCCCGCCGCTCCTCACGGGCTACTCGGCCAGGCTCTGCATGAAATACGTGGCCGAGAGCATCAGGCTGGGCGGGCCGAGCGGTCCGAGCCAGCGGTCGTAGATCGGCTTGATCTCGCCGGTGCGGTAGAGCTTCGCCAGCACGCGGTTTACGGCGAGCCGGAAGTCGTGATCGCCGCGCGGCAGCATCAATGCGTAGGGCTCCACCGAGAAGTCCTCGTCGAGCAGCTTGAACACGTTGCGCGTGGGTGTCGTGAACACCACGCCGATGAGGGTGGTGCGGTCGGAGGCGAATCCGTCCACCTTGGATTCGTTCACCATCGCGAGGCCGTCCTCGCGCCGCGTCACGGTGACGATTTCGGCCTTGATCGAGCGCAGCGCCAGCGCCTGGCGCAGCGCCTTCTCCGTGGTCGTTCCGGTGATCACCGCAATGCGCTTGCCGTTGAAATCGCCGAAGCGTGCGAGATCGGCTTCCGCCCTGACCAGGATGCTGCCGCCGTCCAGAAAGGTGACGAGGCTGAAGTCCACCAGCGCCTGACGCGACAGCGTCCAGGTGGTGGTGCTGCACTCGACGTCCACGCTCTTCTTGCGCACCGCCTCGATCCGGTTCTGGATCGTCAGCGCCACCCATCGGGTCGTGAGCTTCGCCAGCCCGAGCTGCGCGCGGATTCCCTCGGCGACAGCGCGGCAGATATCGACCGAGTATCCCTGCGGGAGCAGGTTGCCGTCGTTGAACGAGAAGGGCGTGGCGCCGTCGATGTAGCCCATTCTGACGGTCCCCTCGCGCTTGATCCTGGCGAGCGTCCCGGTCTGGGCGAACGCGGGCGCGGCGAGCGCGAGCGCGAGCAGGAGAAAAAGCAATCTGGCTTTCATGGTCACCTCGGGTTCATTTCGCGGGCTGCGACGGGGCGCGGAACTCCCAGTCCTTGCCCTTCTTGCAAAACTCGTAGCGGCCGCGCGCCTGGCGGTCGCGGCTGTCGGAATCGATCGTCACCTCGCGGCACTTCAGCGCGCCGTCGGTGAAGCTCCTGCGCAGTGTAATCTTGCTCGTGAACGTGGCCTTGGTCGCTTTCCATTCCACGGTCTTGCCGTCGGGCGTCGCGTCCAGCGTCTCCATTGTGAACGCCCACAACGCGTCGAACTCTTCCTTGCTCAGCCGCGACACCGGCGCGTCCTTGAGGAAGCTGTCGTTGAGCGCCCAGGCGGGCGCGATGAGAAAAATCGCGGCGAACGCCGCTGCAATGCCGTTCCTTGCCATGGTCCTTGCTCCTCTTTGAGCGCTACACCGTATTATCACATTGCGGTCGAGCACCAAGCGCGCCGCCCGTCACCGCGCGCTCTGAGGTCTGCGCGCGAGCTTGTCCGCCTCGTCCACCCAGCCGCCGCCCATCGCCTTGTAGACGTTGACAAGCTGGGAGTAGCGCTCGGCCTGGGTGCTCACCGCCGTGAGCTCGGCGGAGAACAGATCGTTCTCGGCGAAGAGCACCTCGATATAGCTCACCACGCCGTTGTCGAAACGCAGGCGCGAGAGCCGGGCGTAGTCGCGCAGGGCGCGCACCCGTTTCACCTGCGCCTCGGCTTCCTCGCGCTTCTTCTGCGAGCCGACGAGGGCGTCGCTAGTCTCGCGGAACGCGTTGAGGATGGTCTGCCGGTAGAAAAACATCGCCTCCTGCTGAGCAGCCTCGGCGGTCTGCACCTGGCCGCTGATCGCGCCGAAGGTGAAGATCGGCCCGGCGAGGCCCGCCCCCACGGACCCGGTCCGTGCCGGCCCGGTGAGGAAGTCGCCCGCAGCCGTGCTCAACGAGCCGAACAGGCCGGTGATCGAGATCGAAGGAAAATACAGCGACTTGGCCACGCCTATGCTCGCGTTCGTCGCCACCAGGTTCTGCTCAGCCTGCAGGATGTCGGGGCGGCGCTCCAGCAGCTCGGAAGGCAGCCCCGCGGGGATGGCCGGAGGAACCAGCTCATCGATGGGCTTGCCACGCGGGATCGCGCCCGGATTGCGGCCGAGCAGCACCGAAATCAGGTTCTCCTGCGCCGCGATGCTCTGCTCGAGTGAAGGGATCGCGGCGAGCGCCAGCTGGTACTGCGACTCGATCTGGGCAAGCTCGACTTCCGAAACCACGCCGCCCTTGAAACGCAGCTGGAAAAGATCCTTGGTGTCGGCGTAGTTCCGCGCCGCGCTGCGGGCGATCTCGAGCTGCTGGTCCAGCGCCCGCAGCGCGATGTAGCTCGTCGCGGTCGTGGTGACGATCGACAGGATGACACCGCGCCGTCCCTGCTCGCTCGCGTACACCTGCGCCTGTGCGGCCTCGCTCTGCCGCCTGACGCGGCCGAAGAGGTCGATTTGCCAGGCGGCGTTGAGGCTGCCCTGATAGAGCGAGTAGTTCGGATTGGTTCCGGGCGCGAGCGGGGTCGGACCGACCTGGCTCGCGCGGTTGCGGCTCGCCTCGCCGCTGTAGCCGAACTGCGGAAAGAACTGCGAACGGGTGGTCGACAGCACGCCGAGAAACTGATCAACCCGAGCCGAGGCCGCCTGGACGTCGAGGTTCTCGCGCAACGCCGTCTCGATGAGCCCGTCGAGCGCGGGGTCGCCGAACTGCTTCCACCACTCGGTGTTTGCGACTTCGGCCGCCTTGGGGTAGTCGATGCGCCATTCACCCGGCGCTTCGATCTCGGGCCGCTTGTAATCCGGGCCGACCGCGCAGGCCGTGAGCAGCAGCCCCACCGCCGCGCACAGAGCCGACGCTCTCACCTCAATCACCCTTCCGTTTCTCATGCGCGGTGGCCTTGGCCGCGCCGCCGTGCCTTGTCTCCCCGCCGAAGCGCTCGCTCAGCGATTCGAGGATCCAGAAGAACAGCGGCACGAAGAAGACGGCGATCACGGTCGAGGCGAGCATGCCGCCGATTACGCCGGTGCCGATCGCGCGCAGGCTGTTGGCGCCCGGGCCGGTGGCGATGGCGAGCGGAACGCAGCCGAGGACGAACGCAAACGACGTCATGACGATGGCGCGCAGCCGCAAGCCGGCCGCCTCGATCGCCGCCTCGCGCGGCGCCATGCCGTGGCGCACGCGCTCGATGGCGAATTCGCAGATCAGGATGGCGTTTTTCGCCGAGAGGCCGACCAGCGTGACCAGGCCGACCTGGAAGTAGACGTCGTTCTCCAGGCCGAGGACCCAGGTAAGCAGCAGCGCGCCCAGCACTGCGAACGGCACCGTCAGCACCACGGCGATCGGCACGGTCCATTTCTCGAACTGCGCGGCCAGCAGCAGGAACACCACGATCAGGCCGAAGACGAACGCCGACGACGAGGTGCTCCCCGACTCCTTTTCCTGGAGCGCTTGTCCGGCCCAGGAATAGGCGAACTCGCCCGGCAGCGTGGCGGCGGTCTCCTCCATCGCGCGGATCGCCTGGCCGGAGCTGTAGCCCGGCGCCGGATGGCCCGAGACCTTCACCGCCGGAAAGCCGTTGAACCGCGTCACGATCTTCGGCGAAGCGACATAGCGCGTGGTGATGAGCGAGGAAAGCGGCACGTTGGCGCCGCTCGCCGAGCGCAGGGAGATGCGGTTGAAGTCCTCGGGCCGCGCGCGGTACTCGGCATCGGCCTGCAGGATCACGAACCAGACGCGGCTGAACTGCGAGAACTGGCCCACCACCTGCGAGCCGAACAGTCCCTGCAGCGCCTGGAACACCTCGCCCACCTTGACGCCGAGCACCTCGGCCTTGGCGCGGTCGAGATCGACGAACAGCTGCTGGCTCGACGCTTGGAACGTGGTGCCCATCCCCTCGAGCTCGCGGCGCTGGCTCGCCTTTGCGATGAAGTCCTTGGAAGCGGCGTCGGTGGCGCGCGGGTCGCCCGAGCCGCGGTTCATGATGAAGAACTCGAAGTCGCCGGTGGTGCCGAGGCCCGGGATCGGGGGCGGGTTGGCGGCGAAGGCCCGGCCGTCCTTGCGCGCTGCGAACCTGGCGTTGACGCGCTTCAGCGTGTCGAAGGCGAGCAGCGAAGGGTCCTTGCGCTCGTCGAAGGGCTTGAGCAGGACGAACATCACCGCCGCGCTGTTGTTCTGCTGGCCGTCGATGAAGCTGTAGCCGTTGACCGTGCCGACGTCCTGCACCGCTGGGTCGGCGAGCAGGATCTTCTCGAGCTCGCCGGTGAAGCGGTTGGTGACGCTCAGGTTCGCCGAGTCCTGCACCTGCGCCACGACGAAGAAATAGCCCTGGTCTTCCCCGGGCACGAAGCTCGCGGGCAGCACGCGGAACATGACGAGGATCGCCGCGATCACGCCGCCGAAAGCGGCGAGCCCCAGCGGCCACTTGCGCACCGTCGCCGTGGCCCCGCGGAGATAGCCCTGGCGCACGCGCTCGAACCCGGCCTCGAAGGCGCGAAAGAAGCGGTTCTTCTCGCCGTGGTGCGCCTTGATGATGAGCGCCGCGAGCGCCGGCGAAAGCGTGAGCGCCATGACGCCCGAGATCACCATCGAGATGGCGATGGTGATGGCGAACTGCTTGTAGAGCATGCCGGTGACGCCGCCGAGGAACGCAACCGGCAGGAACACCGCCAGCAGCACCAGCACGATCGAGATCAGGGCACCCGCGATCTCGGTCATGGCCTGCTTGGCCGCCTCGAGCGGCGCAAGCCCCTTCTGGGTGATGTTCACTTCGACGTTCTCGACCACGACGATGGCGTCGTCCACCACCAGGCCGATCGCGAGGATCATGCCGAACATCGTCAGCATGTTGATCGAGAAGCCGAGCAGATACATGCCCGTGAACGTCCCGACTATCGACACCGGCACCGCGAGGATCGGAATCACGGTCGCGCGCAGCGACTGCAGGAACACGAACACCACCAGCACCACCAGCACCACGGCCTCGAAGAACGTTTTCACCACCTTGTCGATCGAGTAGAGCGTGAACTGGCTGGTGTCGAGCACGATCTTGTAGTCGAGCCCGGTCGGGAACTTGGCCTTCAGCTCCTCCATTTTCCTGCGCACCCCGCGCGAGGTCTCGATCGCGTTCGCCCCCGGCCGCTGGTAGATGCCGATGGTGGTGGCGGTCCTGCCGTTCAGCCGGCTGGACATCGAGTAGTCGCGCTTCGCGAGCTCGACGCGGCCGATGTCGCGGATGCGCAGGCTGGCGACGCCCTCCTTCGCGCTGCGCACGATGATGCTCTCGAACTCCTCGGGCTTGCTGAGCAATCCCTGCGCGGTGACGACGTATTGCTGCTCGACGCCGGGGAGCGACGGCGGCGCGCCGAGACTGCCCACGCCGAAGGACTGGTTCTGGCTCTGCACCGCGGCGGCGACCTCCTGCACGGTGACGCCGAGCTGCGCCATGCGGTCGGGGCGCAGCCAGATGCGCATGGCGATGTCGGGCGAGCCGAACACCGAGGAGCGGTTCGCCCCGGGGATGCGCTTCAGCTCCTCCAGCACGTAGAGGTTGCTGTAGTTGTCGACGTAGGCGGCGTCGTAGCGCTCGTCGGGCGAATAGACGGACACCACCATCATGATGCCCGGCATGTTCTTGTCGACAATCAGGCCCTGCTGCACCACCGCCTGCGGAATCATCGGCGTCGCCTGGGTGAGCTTGTTCTGCACGTTGACCTGGTTGATGTCGGTGTTGCTGCCCGGCTTGAACGTGACGACGATCTGCGCGTTGCCGGTCGAGGAGCTGGTCGAGTAGTAGTAGAGCAGGTTGTCGATGCCGTTCATCTGCACTTCGATCGGCGCGGCGACGTTGCTCGCGATCACTTCCGCGGTCGCGCCCGGGTAGATCGCGTCGATCGTCACCTCGGGCGGCGCCATCTCCGGGTACTGCTCGATCGACAGCACCGACAGCGACACCGCGCCCGCGAGCACGATGAGCAGCGAGATCACCGACGACAGGATCGGGCGATCGATGAAGAAGTGGGTAAACACGGGACGGCCGTCTATTTCTTCTTTGCCGCGTCTCCGTCCTTCGCGGCCTTGCCGGCCTCGTCCGCTTTCGCGGACGCGGCCGATCCGGGCTCGGCGATCTTGACCGGCTGCCCGGGAACGACCTTGAGGGCGCCGTCGACCACGACCCGGTCGCCGTCTTGCAGGCCGCTCGCGACCAGAATGCCCTTTTCTCCGGAGTAGTCGCCGACCACCACCGGCCGGAGCGCGGCGGTGCCGTCATCCTTGATCACGTAGACCACGTGGCCCTTGGAGGCTTGCTGCACGGCGAGCTGGGGCACGATGACCGCGCGCGGCCGGGTGCCGCCCTTGACGTTGGCGGTGACGAACATTCCCGGGCGCAGATCCCTCTTCGGATTCGGCAGCACGGCGCGCACCTGGAACGAGCCGGTATCCTGGCTGAAGCTCGGGTCGGCGAAACTGGTCTTGCCGGTGTGGGCGTAGGGTTTGCCGTCGGAAAGGATCAGCTCGACTTCGAACTCCAGGTTCTTCGGCAGGACCAGCTCGCCCGTCCGCGCCATCTCCCTGAGCCTCGCCAGCTGGTTCTGCGACACGCTGAAGATCACCCACATCGGTTCGACCGCTGCCACGTAGGAAAGCTTGGCGCTGTCGCCCACCGCATTGATGTACGCGCCCTGGCGCTGCAGTGCGCGGCCGGTGAAACCGGTCACGGGCGAGCGTATCGTCGTGTAGCCCAGGTTGATCTCGGCCAGCTTCAGCTTGGCCTGCGCGGAAAACACCGCCGCGCTCGATGCGTCGAACTCGCCCTGTGCCTTGTCGAGATCGGCCTGCGACATGGCGTTCTGCTTCGCCAGCGGCTTGATCCGGTTCAGGTTCGACGCCGCGGTCGTATGCCGCGCCTGCTGCGAGAGCGTCTCGCCCCTGGCCGCGTCGAGCTGCGCCTCGAACGGCTTCGGATCCAACTGGAAGAGCAACTGCCCTTCTTTCACCAGCTCGCCCTCGGGATAGGCGATGCGATCGAGAAACCCCGACACCCGCGCGACGATGTCGACCTGCCGCGAGCTTTCGGTCTGGGCGACGAAGCTCACGATGTACGGGATGGCCTGCGGCGTCACCGTCATGACCGTGACGACCGGCGCCGGGCGCTGTGCCTCGGGCGCTTCCTTGGAGCAACCTGCCGCGAACAACGCGAAAAAGCCGAAAACTGCGACACGAGTCACCACTGGTCCCTCCGGTTCCAATCCGGGATGCACGGCCCCGCCTATCTCCGGTGCAGACTGCCGCCCGCGCGGGCGGCCTGCAATTGGCCCTTGGTCCAATGGCCCGTGGGGTCCCAGGATTTACAATGCCTGATGCCGCTGGAATCCGTTGAACCGGGGCCTGCGCCCTCTGATACGGTCTGGGAGTTCATCATGAAGCATTCGCGAAATACGTCGACTGTGCGTTCGGATTCGCCGTCTTCTGAAGGTCGCCGCCTCCGCGCATGGGCCTTCGCCGGGTCCCTTGCCGGACTTGCGTCGGCACCCTCCGGCGCGTGGGCGAGCTTCCTGGCTGGCGAGGCGCTCGATACGATGGCGGACGTCCTGGCCATCGTCGTCCTCTGCATCGTTCCGATCGCGGCGATCGTGCTTTTCTGGCTCGTTCACATCCTGCCCGAGAAGATCGCCGAGAAGCGCCATCATCCGCAGAAGGACTCGATCAAGACGCTGTGCCTGCTCTCGCTCGTCTTCGGCGGGATGCTCTGGCCGATCGCCTGGCTCTGGGCCTACACCAAGCCGATCGGCTACCGCCTCGCCTACGGTACGGACAAGCACGACGACTACTTCCACGAGATGGGCCACCAGGCGAAGGCGGGCAAGCTCCCGCGCGCGGAAATCGTCCACCTCAAGGAGGAGCTCGACCACCTCGCGGAGGGCCGCAAGCTTCCGCAAGAGTTGAAGGCGCTGCGCGACGACCTCGAGGCGGTCCTGTCCGGCGCCGCCTCGGGCGACGCCGAGAGGAGCGCCTCGTAATGGAAGCGATATTACTTGCGATCTACTCGTTCTTCGTCTGGCTGATATTCATCAAGCTCAAGTGGCTGCCGTGGAACACCAGGAGCCAGGTCACCGTCGTCATCATCCCGATCGTCGGGATGGTCGCACTCATCCTTCTGCTCAACACCTTTGCACCGTCGTCCGCGGACGTGCGCGTCGTCAACTACGTGGTGCAGATCAACCCGCAGGTGCGCGGCATGGTGATCGAGGTTCCGGCCGAGGGTAACCGCCCGATGAAGAAGGGTGAGGTGCTGTTTCGCATCGACCCGACGCCCTACCGGCTGCAAGTCGAGGAAATCCAGGCGCAGCTCACGCTCGCGCAGACGCGCCTCAGGCAATCGCGCGAGTTGGCGGGGACCGGCGCCGGCAACCGCTTCGACGTGGAGCGCTACGAAACCGAGTCGGCGCAGTACCAGGCGAAACTCGCCAACGCGCGCTGGGAGCTCGACCAGACCACCGTATATACGCCGGCCGACGGCACGCCGATCAACGTGCAGTTGCGGCGCGGTTCGATGGCTGTGCCGTTCCCGGTTGCGCCCGCGATGACGTTCGTGGAGAACGAGCATCAGATCATTGCGCTGTTTCACCAGAACGAGCTGCACCAGGTCGCGCCCGGCGACGAGGCCGAACTGGCGTTGAAAACCCTGCCCGGAAAGGTGCTCAAGGCCAAGGTCAACTCGATCGTGTGGGCCCAGGGTCAGGGACAGCTGACCGTGAGCGGCGTCTTGCCGCAGACCGGGGCCGCACCGCAGGTCCCGGGCCGCTTTGCGGTCAAGCTCGACCTCGAGGAAAAAGATCTCGCCACCTTTCTCGCTGCGGGCGCAGTGGGAGACGCGGCGATCTACACGCAGCATCTCGAGGCGATCCACATCATCCGCAAGGTGGTGCTGCGGGTGGGCTCGTACCTGAACTACCTCATACCGAAGCTGCATTGAGGCGGCGCATGCGCAGGATCGTTCTCATCGCTCCGTTCGTCGCCGCGCTTGCCGCCTGCGCGCTGAAGCCGCCGCCCGACCCGGGCGAAACGCGCGCGCAGGCCCTTCCGAACATGACGCTTCCGCCGCAGTGGGCGGCGCAGAGCGGCTCAGCCGGGGCCGTTGCAAACGGATGGCTCGCGACATTCAACGACCCGCAACTCGAATCGCTGGTGCGCGAGGCCCTTGTGTACAACCTCGACTTGCAGCTCGCCGCTGCGCGCGTCGAGCAGGCCGCGGGCTACGCGAGGCTCGCGGGCGCGACGCTCTACCCGCAGGTGAACCTGCTCGCGCGCGGCGGCGGCAAGCTGAGCGGAGATTCGAGCGGTCTTCAAGGCGTCGGCGTCTTCGCGAACTGGGAGCTCGACCTGTGGGGCCGGGTGCGCGCGGGCCGCGAGGCGGCGCGGCTCCAGTATGTCTCCGCGGAGCTGGAGGCGGAGTACGCCCGTCAATCGATCGCTGCGCTGGTCGCCAAGAGCTGGTTTCTCGCGACGGAGGCGCGGCTGCAGAAGGGCGTTGCGGAGGACATGGTGCGCGCCTCGCAGCAACTGGTGAACCTGGCGCGGGAGCGGCAGCGGATCGGCAGCGGCAATGAATACGACACCGTGGTCGCACAGGCGAGCCTGCAAACCCAACTCGATGTCGTGCAGCAATTCGATCTTGCCTATCGGCAATCGGTCCGGGCCCTCGAAGCGCTGGCGGGGCGCTATCCCGCTGCGGCCCTGGACGTGCCCGCGCGGCTCCCGGCGAAGCCGGGGCCGGTGCCGGTAGGAATGCCGTCGGAACTGCTGGAGCGCCGGCTCGATGTGGTGACGGCCGAACGCCGCGTGGCTGCGGCCTTGTACCGCACCGAGGAAGCGAAGGCGGCGCGGTTGCCGAAAATCTCCCTGACCGCTGCCGTGTCGAGCATATCGAGCGACCTCTTCGTGCTCAAGGACCGGGACAACCCCGTGTGGAGCGCCGGAGCGTCGCTGCTCGCGCCGATCTATCTCGGAGGCGCGCTGCAATCGCAGGTGGAAATCCGGACCGCGGAACAGAAGCAGGCCTTGGCCGAATTCGGCCGCGTGGGAGCGCGGGCGTTCGGCGAGGTCGAGGACGCGCTCTCCTCCGGCTTCACGCTGGACGAGCGCGCGACGATACTCGCCCGCGCCGTCGCGGAAAACGAGCGCGCGCTAGCGCTCGCCAACGTACGTTACCGCGTGGGATCGGGAGACCTGCGAGCGGTGCAGCAGCAGCAGCTCGCCCTTAGTTCCTCGCGCACTGCGTTGCTGCGCGTGACGAGCGAGCAGCTGGTGCAGCGCGTGAACCTGCATTTGGCGCTGGGCGGCAGCTTCGAAATGGGCCGCACTGCGCCACAGAGGTGAGCCTCCCGCCTGGGGCAAGCGAGCTATGGCAACTTCAGGTCGGCGAGCAGCCTCTGGAAGGCGGGCGCTTCGCGCAGGAGTCGGCCGGCGACCTCGCGCACCTTGTCGATCTGCTCCTTCGGCAGCTGCAGCCTGGTCCTCACCTGCTTGAAATAGAGTCGCTCGCCAGGATCCTTCAGATTCTCGAAGGTGACTTGCGCGAAGTACGCGCGCCGTTCCGGGGCGACGGACTGCCAGGCAGCAAGCTTCTGGCGCACCTGCTCCGCGCCATCCAGCGTGATCCGGTCCACCGGGATCGACCACATCTGGTCGGTCACAATGTCCGTGTCCGGCGGCGCGTCGTGCTTGTCCCAATCCACCACGGGGAAGCGCAGGGCGTTCACCGCGATCACCACCACCTTGCGAGCCCGACGGAATGCCGCAAGTTCTGTTTGGTCCGGAGAGACCTTCAGGATTTCGAAGGCCCTCACCACTTCGGCCAGGCCGAGATTCTCCGAGAGACCGCCGTCGAAGACGTGGACATACGGACGGGCCGGATCCGCGTATGACTGTAGCGCCCGCGCGCGGAACAGCGCGCGGCCGGGCGTCTCGGATCCGGCGGCAGCGGCCTCGGCAGCGGCCTCCCAGGCCGGCGCCTTCCTGCCGCAGGTCCCGCCGCGGTTCTCGAAGGAGATCGGCGTGAGCAGCGGCGGCAGCGCCGTCGAAGTGGCGATGGCCCGTCCCAGCGTCACCTTCGAAAGATCGCCGCAGATTGCATCGAACTGGTCTTGGGTGAAGGAGAACCGGGCGCCGGTGGTGATATCGGTGCCGTTGATGATCACGAGCGGTCCGTTGGCCCGCTTCAGGTCGGCGAAGGTGGCATGGTCGAACACCATCTCGTCATAGAGCTCGGCGAAGAGGTCCGACTTGCCGAAGGTCCCTGAGGGAAGCCGGAACCAGTTGACCGGGTTCAGGATGATACGTTTCGCCAGCTCGGTCTCGAACTCGCGCGACAGCACCTTCGTCTCGAACTCCTCGAATGTCTTCTCGCCGCGCAGTGCGTAATAGGTTGCCGGGAAGGTGCCGCCCGACACCGCCGAGATCACGTCGACCTCGTCGATGAGGCGCCGCTTCACGCCGTTTACCATCACCTCGGTGCGGCGCAGCTCTTCCAGGACGCCGTAGCCCAGTGCCGCGGCGCGCGTGCCGCCGCCTGAGATAGCGAGGATCACCAGCAGATCGTCTGACTGGCCGGGGCGGATCACCTCGGCCAGGCGGTAGCCGGGCGCGTCGGCCTGCTCCAGCCGTGGTGTGGCGGGCCAGTGGGCGCAGCCGCCGGCGAATACGCAGAGCACCGCCGACAGCGTGACAGCACGCGCCAGGGCGAAGGTTGAGTTGAGTTTCACGCTCACAGCGCCTTCCAGGTCTTGTCCGGATTGAACTTCGATATCCTCCGGGCGATGCGAACGCTATCCGGCCCCAGGTCCTTTTCGTATACGGTGCCGTCGTGGTTGACCATGAAAGTCATGACGCCGGAATTGCCGTATTCCGCCGGATACGCGACGAGCGCGAAGCCGCCGATCATCCTGCCCTGCACCACGTAATCGTAGGCGCCGCCGCGCGCTTCCGGACCCTGCCCCTTGAGGATGCGGTAGAAGTAGCCCTGGTAGGGGTAGGGCCTGCCGCTCGAATCCTTGGCGTAGCCTTCCGCCCTCGCCGCCGCGTAGACTGGCCCGAGCGGGCTGGGCTGCTCCGGGGCGCGCGCGGGCCAGTACAGGCCGTCGCGCTTGCCGTTCGCGCTGCGGAGTTTTTGCGCGTACTGGAGCATCTTGTCGCCTTGCGGATTGCGCAGGTAGTACTCGCGCTGCGCGTCCACGTAGGCGAGCGCCGCCTGGACGGCATGGCGCTCGTTGCGTCCGACGCGGCGATTGAGGATCTCTTCCTTGCCTGCCTTCGTGTCGAAGCGCCAGCCCGCGGCGTCCTTGACGATGGGAATGGGAAAGGTCCACTCGTCCTTGCCGACGCTGAGAACCGCCCGGGCGTCACCCGATCTTTCGAGCTTGTTCGCCTCGTCGTAGGCGCGGGCGAAACGCTCGCGGCTTTTCTTGTCGGTGACCGGATCGCCCGAAGCGACGATCGCCCGGGCGTCGGGTCCGAGGATCTCGACCAGCGCCCTGGAATCGCCCGACCTCGCAGCCGCCGCGAGCTGCTGCGCGGCCTCCTCGGGCGTAGCGAAAGTTTTCTGCTTGGCGCCCGTCGCGGCCGTCGCAGGATTCGCCGCGGCTGCAAGGGCGAACGCCACGGCAAGGATGGAGAATTCGAGGCGTCTCATGTGCGTGTCTCCTCGCGCTTCATCTGCGCCTGCCGCCACCGCCGCCGCGCGACGCTCCCGCCGATGCGCGGCTCGTCGCGCCGCGATTGCTGAAGTCGCGGGTTTCACCGCCGCGTCCGACTCCGTCGAACGCGCCCGCTTCTCTGCCGCCGCCGAAACCGCCCGCGTCGCCCGCGCGATCTCCGGCTCTGTCCGGCTGTCCGAACTTGTCGCCGCCGCCGCGCGGGAGATCCTGCCCTGCGCCTGCGTCGCGGCCGCGGTAAGCTTCGCGCGAATCGACCCCGGGCCTTGCGCCGCCGCCGTATCGCTGCTGGGTCGCCTTGTCGCGGTATTGCGCGCCCTTGCGGTGCTCCGGTCTGTGCTCCCAGTTGCCGTTGCCGATGTTGGTGCGGTTGAAG
>Ga0137418_10002262_pt1 | contig 17645 bp, 18 predicted proteins | sample CZODoug3_1_2_16f_FD_122242 | JGI IMG/M metagenome (GOLD analysis project Ga0137418, IMG submission 122242) | Vadose zone soil fungal communities from Angelo Coast Range Reserve, California, USA - CZODoug3_1_2_16fungal (Hybrid Assembly) | ecosystem: Environmental > Terrestrial > Soil > Vadose... | reverse complement strand
TGTTGATAGTGGAAAGTGGCGTGTCTTCGGCGGGCTTGATCACGCAGGTGTTACCGCAGACCAGGGCAGGGAAGAGTTTCCACGAGGGAATGGCCATGGGAAAATTCCACGGCGTGATCATGCCGCACACGCCCACCGGCTGGCGGATGGACATGGCGAATTTGTTGGGAAGTTCGGAAGGGACCGTCTGCCCGAAGAGGCGGCGTCCTTCGCCGGCCATGTAGTAAGCGGTGTCGACGGCTTCCTGCACGTCGCCGCGGGTCTCGCTGAGGACTTTTCCCATCTCGCGCGTCATGTCCTTGGCATACTGCTCTTTGCGCTCGAGCAGGATCTCACCGGCGCGGAAGATGATCTCAGCGCGGCGCGGGGCGGGGACGAGTCGCCAGGATTCCCAAGCGCGCTTGGCGGCGGCGACGGCAGCATCCACGTCTTCTTTGTTGGAGCGCTGGAAGATGCCGACCACATCGCGGGTGTCGGCGGGATTGAGGTTCTCGAAGGTCTGTCCAGAGCGGGACGCCACCCATTCTCCATCGATCAGATTGTTGTACGTCTTGGGCGCGGCCATGGTTCCTTATGAGTCTGTGAGGTGGTTGCGAACTAAATATTGTAAATCAAAGATGCTGGAGGCCGGAAGAAGGACTCAGGAACAACTTCGGGCAAAAAGCAACGGACGCCCGAAGGCGCCCGTGTTTATTGGCGTTGCTAAAACTCTACGCGGCGTTCTCGTCCTTTTCGATGTCAGTGTTGCCGATCTCTTCGTCACGGTTGGGTTGGACGTCTGATTGGCGTTTGCGGAAGCTTTCTTCTGCATCGCGAACCGCATCCTTAGCCTTGCCGTAGGTTTCCTGCACCTTGCCCTCGACCTGCTTGCCCATACCTTTGAGTTCCTGCTCTTTGTTGCCAGTGACTTCGCCGAATTTCTCCTGCGCCTTACCGGCGACGTCTTTCATTTTGCCTTTGATCTCGTTGCTGTCCATTCTCGTTCTCCTTTTGAAAGTCCCGCAGCCACCCGCGAGCTATATCGCTGCCCGTCGACCCGTGAGCAGTTGGAATATCAGAGCCACAACAGCCAGCACCAGAAGCAGATGGATGAAGCCGCCCAAGGTGTAGCTGCTAACGACTCCGAGTAACCATAGAATCAACAGAATGACGAATATCGTCCACAGCATTTCGCACCTCCATACAGTCGCGTAAAGTGGCCGCACAAATTGGGTGCTTTTTGCGCGCGCAAGGTTGGGTCCAATCCAGAGTAGCTGGATACGGAGAATGAAATCCGGCAGTGATGTTCAAAAGGGTGACAGGTCGGTGAAGCAGCCGAAGGCCGTGTCGGGTGAATGACGTTCAAGTTCGGGAAGAGGGAATATGCCGGTAGCCACGGCGATGATCGGGACGCCGACGGCCCGTGCGGCGCTAATATCGGCGGGCGTGTCTCCGAAGAATAACAGGGAAGCTTCAGGCAATACTCTATTGGCAAGAGCGACTGCGTTCTGGAAGATGGCCTGGCGGGTCTCGTGCGGATCGGAAAATGAGCCAAAGGTGAAATAGTCTCGCAGGCCGGCCGCGCGCAACTTGGCCCAGCCAATGGCCTCAAAATTTCCTGTGGCAACGCCGAGGATCTTGCCGCGGTCGTGCAGGGAAGTGATCAGCTCGCGGATCGAGGGGCAGAGTTCCGGGCGGAGATCTTTGCTGTTGGATTCGACCTCGGCGCACATGCGGGTGATGATCCCGGATAACTCAGCTTCAAGTGCCGCGGACGGTATGCCTGCGCGTTGCGCGACGGCGCGCAGTATCCCGATGTCGGTATTGCCGTGCATGTGAATGCCATCGGTGTTGGCTTCGACGCCAAAGACGCTGCGAATAGCGTTCAGGAACGCAAAGTAGTGAACCGCGTCGCGCGAGTTCAGCAGAGTGCCGTCGATATCGAAGATGCAGATGTCGGCCCGCTTGATCAATTCCTGGGCGCGAGCGAGCTGGGCGACGGGTGCCATTTAGTCTCTGCTACCATCATAACTTCATGCGTATTTTATTCATCGGCGATATCTTTGGCCGTCCCGGCCGCACCATTGTGCGGGAAAAACTGCACGAGGTGGTGGACCATCACAAGATCGACGTGGTCATCGCCAACGCAGAGAATGCCGCGGCAGGATTCGGGCTGACTGCTCCGATCGTTGAAGAACTTTTTGAACTGAAGATCGATGTCCTGACCACCGGCAACCACGTTTGGGACAAGAAGGAGATCATCGAATTCTTCAACTCGGCCAACGGAAACGCCGGCAGCCCGGCTCGGCGCGTGCTGCGACCAGCGAATTACCCAATGGGAACACCGGGAGTGGGGTTGTTCGAGGGCAAGACGAAGAGCGGCGTTCCTTTCGCAGTGATGAATCTCCAGGGCCGCGTCTTCATGGCGAATAACGACGATCCGTTCCGCAAAGCCGACGAGCTGCTGAAGCAGGTGGGAGCTAAAGTGATCTTCGTGGACTTCCACGCCGAGGCGACCTCGGAAAAAATGGCTTTGGGCTGGTATCTGGATGGACGCGTGACTGCGGTAGTGGGAACGCACACTCACGTTCCGACAGCGGACGAACGCATCCTTCACCAGGGAACCGCGTTCTTAACCGATGTTGGGATGACGGGACCTTACGACGGCATCATCGGGGTCGAGAAAGAGCATGCGCTCTCACGATTCCTGACCAGCATGCCTTCGCGCTTCGAGCCGGCGAAAAATGAGCCGCGCTTCTGCTCGGTGATAGTGGAATGCGATGAGATGACGGGGCGAGCCACGTCGATCCGACGACTGATGCTGGAGTAGTGATGGTTTACGGGCCGGCCGGAGTCTCAGGGCTGACCGACTTGCTTCGACATATGTCCCCAACGGTGCAATAGACGATGGCGCCGGCGCCGAGAGCGGCCAGGATGCCAGCGCCGATGGGTAGGACGCTGCCCGGTGCCCTTTTCTCAATCGGATTACATCCGGTATTCATCTTGCGCGTGAAAGATTGTCCCTGCTGCACGGTGATCGGCTGTCCCTTGCCGTCATCGACCGTTACCGAGCCTTCGGCCGGGGCGATAGTCAATCCTTCTGAACTGTTGAACACCGAGTACTTTGCCGTATCCGTGGCCGGCCTGATAACCAGACCAACCGATCGGATGAGGGTGCCCTTGACGGTAGAGATGGTCGCGCCGCCACAGGCGAGATCGAGTTTGTTGTCACCGAAAACAATAGAACTGTTTTCCGGGACGTTGGCACTCATTCCATCGGCGGTAAGGGTGGCGCTGGCCCCGGCCATGGTCTGGAGCCGATCACCAGGAAAAATATTCCCATGTCCCGGAACCGGATTTCCGTTCACGTTGGCGCTGCCTTGAACGTTCAGGATCGCAGGCACCGCCTGAGCGGTGAGGGCGATGGGTACGCAGAGCAGCAGTAGCCACACCGTGGGTCGAAGAAGTTTCTGGGACATAGTTTGGAGTGTCAAAACAGGTCAAATCGTACTCTGGATTCACCCATACGGTCAACGAATATTGTGACGTTCCCGAATGGTAATACGCGCGGAACTCCATGGATTGCCATAGCTTGCGACATTATCGAACTTTCGTAATGTCAAGCGCAGGTGAGGGGACGGCCGAAGGGTTCGGAGTGAGTTGAAAATCGTCTACCCATAGCGTCCCTTTGATTCGGCTTTGCCCGGATCCCAAGAGGATCTTGATAGCCAACAAGTGGCAATCGGGGGGAACGGTGAAGTCAACACTGGCGGGCTGCCAAGTCGCGGATTCCTGGATGGCTGGGCCGGTTGCGACGATGGAATGTGAATAGTAATCCTCGATCGCTAGACGAGGACGCTCCGCCGCCAACAAATCTTTCGACCTGGTGAAGGCGGTCAAACGCATGGTCGTTCCAGGATCAACGGGAAACATTTGCAACAGCCCGGAATCGTTGATCGAGGCTCCGGTGTAGATGATGGCAAGGGAGCGCCTTCCCGAATGGGACTCTTCCTCATCCTGGTCGAAGTTGACAGCGCCGCCGGCACCAAAGCGCCAGTCGAAGCCTGCATTCTGCAGATCATCTTCAAATCCTGGATTCACAACGAGATCTTTCGTTACGGCTTCTTGTGGCCTCGAGATGAGTTGGATCTGATCCCACGCCCTACGAGCGGCCGCAGGTTGCTTCATTTGAATCAGCCAATCAACGTAACCGATGGGCCTGCCCGATTCGAATGGCTGAGGAAGCATGACCAGACGTTCCCAAACTTGGCCGGCCGCCTGTGGCTCTCCGTAACGGATCAGAAGCTCGAGCAGCCGGAAGTGCAAAGCAGCACGCGGAGGAAGAGTCTCGAGAACCGCGTTGACATCGCGAGTCGCACGCCAGCAGGTGTCGAGTACAGAGACAGGATCGGGAGGATCATTCTCCAGAACAATCCGAAAGCGCTGCATGGCAGGGCCGATCTCTCCACGACTCAGGTAGAAATTCCCTTCGGAAAGCGCTGCGTTAAGGTTCTTCGGCTCGGCCTGAAGAGCGCGAGCCAATGCGCGAGCTTCCCCGTGGCCATTGCCGACCGCCTTGTAGGCCAAAGCGAGGTCCAGCCAATACTCGACCACCCAAGGGTTGAGACGCGTAGTGGTTTCCAGTTCACGCACCGCACCGGGATGGTCTTGCTGGACAAAAAGAGCCACGCGTCCGAGCCAATGATGACGTGCGGCATTCGACGGCTCCATCTGCGCCGCACGCCGCAGCGAAGCGATGTGGTCTGAACTTCCGAGCCTTCTAGCTATCGCGGAACGCGCAGTCACGGCAAGTGAGATGAGGGAGAGTGCCGCTGCTAAGAAAAGAAATCCGAACTTGCGCTGGCGGGAGTCGAGGAACACCGCGAAGGTCTCCAGATGCTGAGAGTGTCAGCTGCGAGCGGCCTCATCGTAGTACCGGCCGCCGTACTTCGAACCGTAGTAATACTGGTAATTGAGGTCGGGAGCGCTGAGATCCACGGCATTCACGACCACCCCCATCACCTTTGCATTCACGTGAAGCAGCAGGTCACGCGCCCGGCGCAATGCGTCTTTGGTGGTTTGACCGGAACGGATCACCAGCACCACGGCGTCGGCTCTAACCGAAAGCAGCACGGCGTCCGTGACGGAAAGAGTAGGAGGCGTATCCAGGATGATGTGGTCGTATTCCTGCGCCCATTGTTCAAGCAATGCGCGCATAGGTTCGGAGGCAAGTAACTCCGAGGGCTGAGGCGGGGGTGGTCCTGAAGCCATGACGTATAGATTTGGTAGCTGGCGCGATATCACCACGGCCGCGCTCGAACTTTCGGAACCCGCGAGGACCGTGCTCAGTCCGCACTCGTTGCTGATGCCAAGAATGGAATGGACCCCGGGACGCCGCATGTCACAATCAACGAGCAGCACCTTTCCGCCTTTTTGCGCAAGAACAATCGCGGTGTTCACGCTGGTGGTGGTCTTGCCCTCCTGGGGAAGAGCGCTGGTGATCAGGATGATCTTGGGCGGCGCGCCTAGAGAAGACAAAAGAATGGAAGTCCGCAGAGCGCGGTAAGACTCGGCGATACCGGACTTGGGTCGCGCATGCGCAATCATCCCAACCTTGGACTTTGACGGTTCCTTACCCGTCAATGACTTTTGTTGCGAGCCCTTGGCGAGCAGATTGAGATCGCGATGGTTCAAAGGAACAATACCAAGCGCCGGCAGGCCGGAAATACTCTCGACCTGTTCCGGGGTGCGGACAGTGTTGTCAAGCACTTCGAGCAAGAAGGCAAGCGTGATGCCGCCGGCAAAGCCCATCATCAGCGCGATCATCAGGTTGCGCGGAATATTCGGCCGTGAAGGCGCGAGCGGAACGCGCGCGACGTCCACCTGCCGGATGTTGCTGGACTTCAAGCCGGCGGAAACGCCAGCCTCTTTCAATTTTTGCAATAGACCGTCGTAAAGCTGACGGTTGCTATCGGCCTCACGCTTCAAGAGGTTGTATTCGATCGCGCTCTGATTGAGTTGATTGGCTTCCTGCTTTTGACCTTCCAACTGGGTACGCAGCATGCGCTCGCGTTGCAATGCTGCCTGATATTCGCTCTCGGCGCGCGAGCCTGAGTTCCTGACTTCACGGTCAAGCGAGGCCCGCACCTGCTGCAATCGGTTGGTCACTTCCTGGACTTTGGGGTATTGCGGACCGAACTGACTGGTGAGCTGCGCAAGCTGGTCCTGCAGGTCGAGTTCTTCGGTCCTCAACTTGGCGACCAAGGGAGACAGCGTAGCGCTCGCGCTGGATGCAGCATTGGTCGAAACGGCCTGTTGGTAAGCCGACTGCTTGATGATGCGATCGGCTTCCGCGGATGTTAACTCCTTGTTCAGATCGTCGAGCTTGGCGGTGATGATGTTGGTCTTTTCATCGCCGCCGATGATGCCGTGTTCTTTTTGATATTGCACCAGCTTTTGCTGCGAGGTTTCGACCTTGATCTCGAGGTCCGCAAGCTGGGTGGAAAGCCACTCTGAAGCCTGTTGAGTCGATTCAAACTTGGCCCGGCGGTTCAGCTCGACGAATCCGGAGCTATATGCGTTGGCGACGGCCGCAGCAAGTTGCGGATCAGGGCTGGTGACACGCACGTCGATCAGTCGTGTGTTCGGCACCGGCGTGACATTGAGCCCGCTCCTAAGTTTGTTGATGAGCGCCTGCTCCTGTTCATTGCTTAAAGAAGGAGCCTGCAAACCCGCGGCGGAACGGGGCGCCGCGAGCGAGCCGGCAAACTTCGGATTCGATTCCAGATGAAGGGTTCGGATGACATGCATCGCAAGTGAATCGCCCTGCAAGATGCGGACTTGCGTATCCATCTGCACGGTGTAGTCGAAATCCTCGGCGTCCGATGAAAAATCCTTCTGGTTGACGCCGAATGGATCGGGATTCTCGCGATTGACGGAAAGACGGGCGGTTGCGTCGTAGGTCGGCGTGATGCGCAAGGTATAGATCGCCGCCAGCGTGAGGACAATCATGGCGGTGGCGACAACAGTCCATTTGCGCTTGTGGAGGATGCGCCAGTAGTCGGCCAGGGCGGGCTCGGGCGCCATTTGAGGACGATGACCAGGTGAAAGCGCCAGTCGGATAGCTTCGGCGGGGGTTGGCGCCAGCGCGCCGGAGCCGGCCTCAGTTCGGATTATCTTCCCGGTTTCCAAATCAACTCCGCCCAATCAGTGGATCATGCTTCTTCGAACACACGAGTAATTGCACGATAAAGTGGTTCGCGCGGGGGATTTGCTGATTCTACAACAGAGTTGCTGGCCGCCGACCGTAAGATTCTGGTTCCAGCAGGGTGTATCACCTGAGTAACGCCAATCGAATCACCTGTTTTCCGGACTTTTTTGTCCCGGAGTTGACGCGAACCGCTGGCAATGTAATTCTGGCCGGAATGCAGTTACGCAAAGATCCGATCACGCGGTCATGGGTCATCACCGGCGATGACCCCGAAAAAGACAAGTTGGAGTCCAAAGTCGCGCCCTGCCGGTTCTGCGCCGGCAGCAAGGACACACCGCAAGTCGTCGGCTCGGTGCCGGCGGAAACCTCTCCGGGATGGGCCGCCCGTTCGGTGGTGCACCCCGCACCCTTCTACCGCATCGAGGGAGACCCAAAGCGCGAAGGAGACGGGATCTACGACCGCATGCGTACTGTGGGCGCGCATGAGGTGCTGATCGAAAACCCCAAGCACGACCATCAACTGTGGAATGCGAGCGACGGGGAGATCGAAAAGTTCCTCAGCCTGGCGGCGCAACGCATACAGGATCTGAAGCAAGACCAACGCTTCAAGTACGTCACCGTGTTCAAGAATCACGGAGCGGTGGCGGGGCAGGATTTCGCACATCCCACTTCCAACCTGACGGCAACGACGTTTGTGCCGCGACGTGTCCTGCACGAATTGCGTGCTGGCAAGGATTACTACAGCCAGAAAGAACGGTGCGTTTTTTGTGACATCCTGGCGCAGGAGCTAAGGCAGGGAAGCCGGGTCATTGAAACAGTCGGGGACTTCGTCGCGTGCTGTCCCTACGCGCCGCGCGCGCCCTACGAGATATGGATCCTGCCGCAGACCCACGACGCGTCGTTCGAGCGTCGTGCGCTGGCTCATCCGGAAATGTTGAAGGAGCTGGCCACCATCCTGCGAAGAACTTTGCAGAGGGTTCGGTCCTTGACTGAGGATTTTCAGATGGTGCTGCACACCGTGCCTAACACCCAGCACAAATCGCGCGCGTTGCAGTATTGGAAGACCATTGATGAGGATTATCACTGGCACATCGAGATTTTGCCGATTCTTGCGGGCGGAAGGGCGAAATCCTACACATTCAAAGAGGTGTACTACACTCCGGTGACGCCGGAGACGGCCGCAGCGAGGTTGCGGAGCATGGATATAGATCGCGTGGAGGAGTAGCGGGTTGCGCGCGAGAGCCATCTCGATCTTGTTATTGCTGTGCGTAGCCGCCAGGGCGCAGACTGCGGCGTGTTGTCCGGAAAAAACCGATCAGAAGCGCGAACTTCTCTGGGGAAAGCTTGAGGCGTCGGTCGCTGCGGTGGATAAGCAATTCGATGGCGTGCTCGGTGTTGCAGTCATCGACCTCACCGACGGAAAGACTTTGCTGATACACGGCGATGAAGTATTTCCGCAGGCCAGTTCGATCAAGATAGCCATCCTAGCAGAGCTGTACCACCAGGAGCAGCAGGCGCGGGACGGAGCCAGTGGCAAAGCGCGGCTTGGCGGTCTGTATACGGTCCGTAAAGAAGATCTGGTCGCCGACAGCGATGTGATGCTGGGTCTGACGCCCAGCGCCACGCGCCTGACCAACCGCGATCTTGCCACCATGATGATCGCGGTAAGCGACAACAGCGCAGCCAATGTGCTGATCGATCGAGTGGGCATGGAGAACGTGAACGCGACGTTGTCGGGTCTGGGGCTGAAACACACGCGGCTACAGCGAAAGATGCTGGATCTGAAAGCAGCGCGTGAGGGTCGAGAGAATGTAGCCACCCCTCGCGAGATGATGACGCTGCTGGAGGCGATCTATCGTCACCGGCTGTTTTCGCAAGAGCTGACCGACGATTTTATGACCATGCTGGCGACGGGATGGAGCCAGAACTCGAAGCGCAGCGCGATGCTGCGAGGCCTCCCCGCCGGGGTGCAGGCGGCCGAAAAACCCGGCGAATTGGAAGGAGTCCGCGCCGACTCGGGATACGTGTTCGCGTCCAATCGTCCTTACGTTCTTTGCGTCATGACCACATATGCGCAAGATGAAAAGGCCGCCGAGGATGCAATCTCCCGGATTGCGGGACTAACCTACTCATACTTCGATATTGTCGGTCGAGCGTCCGAGTACGGCCGCATCATCTCGCCACGAAACTCGAAGTAAACCGTCTGCACTGATTGCGCTGCACCTATATAATCTCTAGGTTCGGAAGCTCCTCCCATGCCCCTGTTTTGGTTGCGAATCGCGGTAATCCTCTACGGCGTTGGCCTGTTGTATTCATTTTTGGGACTGAGCCGTAAGAGCGAATGGCTGTCCGGCTTCGTCATTCCTGCAACCGCGCTTGGCGCACTGCTGCATCTGGTGTCGCTGGTAGAGACGACATTCGAATACGGTCATATTGCTCCGACGACCGTCCACCATTCGGAATCGCTGCTGGCGTTTTTGTGCATGGCCTTGTTTCTGGCGGTGTGGGCGGTCTATCGAACCACCGCGTTCGGGATCTTTGTCTTCCCGTTGGTCTTCCTGCTGACCTTTGCAGCGTCGATCGGACAGCAGCCGCCGGAGTTCACTTCGCAATTGCTGCGCAAAGGATGGATCGTCGCGCACGTTGCGCTCATCTTCGCCGGATACGCAGCACTCTTCCTGAGCTTCGTGGCGAGCATCGTCTATTTGCTGCAGGAGCGCGGCTTGAAAGCGAAGAGTTCAGGGACGATCTCACGATTGCCGGCGCTGGAAGTGATCGACCAGATCGGGTATCGCGCGCTTATCCTCGGATTTCCGTTCATGACGGTCGGATTGATCGCCGGCTCTGTGGTGGCTCAAGCACAATTCGGTGCGACATTTTTTCTTGATCCAAAAATATTGCTCTCGCTGCTGATGTGGGCGGTCTACATGCTACTGCTGTTCACGCGCTGGAACTCAGGATGGCGCGGACGGCGGGCCGCGTTCCTTTCCAGCTTCGCGTTCCTGATCGCGGTGGGGGCGTGGGCGGCAAACTATTTCAGCGGAGTGCACAAATTCCTGCAGCTATGAGACTTTCCTTACTGGGCGTGAACCATCGCACTGCTCCCGTGGAGATACGGGAGAGGTTCGCCATACCCGAGTCGCGACTGGCTGAGGCGACGCAACGGCTGGCACGTCATCCCGGAGTCGAAGAAGGAATGATCGTCTCTACCTGCAACCGGGTGGAGTTGTTGGTCTCGTCCGAAAACGGGCACACCGATCTGCGCGGGTTTCTACGTGAGTATTTCAAGACAGACGTGGCGTCCTATGAGGAACACCTCTATGAGCTGAATGAGCGCGACGCTGTGCGCCACCTTTTTCGCGTGGCAGCAAGCCTGGACTCAATGATCGTTGGCGAGCCGCAGATCCTGGGACAAGTAAAAGAAGCCTACGCGGTTGCACGCGGCGTGGGCGCGGTCCATTCCAATCTGAACGCGGTGATCACGCGGGCCTTTGCCGTTGCGAAGCGAGTGCGAAACGAGACGCAGGTAGGATCGTCGTCGGTTTCTGTTGCGTCGGTAGCGGTGGAGTTGGCGAAAAAGATCTTCGGATCGCTGGAGGGCAAGCATGTCTTTCTTGTGGGCGCGGGGAAGATGAGCGAGTTGGCGGCGAAGCATCTTCTTGCGCATGGCGCTGGATCCATCTTTGTAGCCAATCGAACGCATGACCGTGCGGTGGAATTGGCCGGGCGTTTTCAGGGAGAGGCAATCCGTTTTGACGAACTCTACGACACGGCCGACCGGGCGGACATCGTGATCTCCTCAACGGGAGCGCCACGCGCCATCTTCCGGCGCGAGCACGGTGTGAGGTTCCTACAGCGCCGCAAGAACCGTCCGATGTTCTTTATTGACATCGCGGTGCCGCGAGATGTTGATCCGGAGATGAATCGGTTGGACGGCATCTTCGTATATGACATTGATGACCTGCAGTCGGTGGTCGCCTCCAACCTGTCTGATAGGAAGTCCGAAGCCGAGCGCGCCGAGCAGATCGTGGAGGCAGAAGTCGACCGATGCCTAGCCCGCTTCAACGAGAAGGACATCGTTCCAACCATCGTTTCTTTGCAGGAACAGATCGAGACTATCCGCCAGGCGGAGATCGACCGCGCTCGCGGAAGGCTGGGCGCAATGACTCCTGAACAGGAGATGGCGGTGGACGCATTGACGAAAGCGATCGTGAACAAGATCTTGCACACGCCTATCACGACGTTGAAGTCAGCAGCGCGTGAGGCAGAAGCGAATACCCTGGAAGAAACTATTCGCCGCATCTTCAACCTGAAAACCGAAGCTCCCAAGAAAGACCAGCCGGAATAATGGCGAAGCTACGAATCGGCTCGCGTGGATCCCAACTCGCCCTCTGGCAGGCGAACCACGTAGCAGTCCTGTTGCGTGAGCGCGGTCACGAGGTTTCCATTGAGGTCATCAAGACAACCGGCGACAAGATCACCGAGGTCGCGCTATCAAAAGTCGGAACGAAGGGAATGTTTACGAAAGAGATCGAGGAGGCCCTCGCCGAAAAGCGGATCGACCTGGCGGTGCACAGCCTGAAGGACCTGCCGACCGAACTGTCCGAAGAATTCACTTTGGCGGCGATCTTGCCGAGGGAAGATGCACGCGATGCGTTTGTCTCGAAGAAGTTTGAGGCGCTCGGGTCTCTCCCTAAACATGCACGTGTGGGAACGAGCAGCCTGCGGCGCGAGGCACAATTGCGAGCGATTCGTCTGGATCTCGAAGTGAGTCCGCTGCGTGGCAACGTGGATACGCGCTTGCGGAAGCTGGAGAGCGGCGAATTTGACGCGATCATCCTGGCGGCGGCAGGGCTGAAGCGTTTGGGCCTGGAAGGGTACCTCCGCGAACGGCTGCCAGTCGACAGGATGTGTCCGGCCGCCGGACAAGGGGCACTGGCAGTCGAGGTTCGAGCCGGCGACTCCGTAACCGTTCAAGTGATCTCCTTTATGGACGATGTGGCTTCGCGCGCGACAACCTCGTGCGAGCGCGCGCTGCTGAATGGGTTGGGTGGCGGGTGTCAAGTTCCGATCGGGGCGCACGCCGAAGTTCACGACAGCGAACTGATGTTGACCGCCGTGGTGGCGTCGCCGGATGGAACGCGAGTATTGCGTGAACGCCAAACCGGCAAAGACCCGCTGAGGGTGGGAGCATCGGTTGCAAGCCTTTTGCTAGGCAAGGGCGCGCAAGAGATTCTCGACGAGATTTACGGAGCCGCTGCGCCGGTAGCAGAGCAGCCATGAAGCCGCTTGCCGGTAGACGGATCTTGGTTGGACGCGCCGCAAAGCAGGCCAGCGCGCTGAGCGAGCTCCTTCGCGAACAGGGCGCAACTGTGATCGAGATTCCCTTCATCGAGATAAAACCACCCAGATCTTATCGACTGCTCGATGAAGCAGTTCGGAAGCTACCGCTTTACGACTGGCTCATCCTCACCAGCGTGAATGGCGTAGAAGTATTTTTCTCCCGATTGCAGAGGTTGAAATCGGCAAACCTAAGCGGATTGCGCGTGGCGGCGAACGGCCCGGCAACGCGCGCCGAGATCGAGCGACATGGCTTGCGAGTTGATGTGATGCCGCGGGAATACGTGGCTGAATCGGTGGTGCGGGCGCTGCGATCAAAGGTAAAAGGGAAACGAGTGTTGCTGGTGCGCGCCAGCGTGGCGCGTGATGTCATTCCGCGGGAGTTGCGCAAAGCAGGTGCGCGTGTGGACGTGGCTGAAGCGTATCGGACCGAACTGCCCCGCGGCTCAGCTGCGAAAATCAGGAAGTTGCTGGGGGGTCGAAAGCGACGGCCGGATGCCATTACCTTCACGAGTTCATCCACGGTAAAGAATTTCGTGAAGATGGCGGGCAGAGCAGTGCTGGATGGGATCTCATTAGCGTCGATCGGCCCGGTGACATCGGCGACGTTGCGCGAGTGTGGTTTAAAAGCGGATGTCGAGGCGCGCGAATACAACATGCAGGGGTTAGTCGATTCGCTGCGGAAGGCGTTCACACGAAGGGCACGAAGAACGGCACGGTAGTTCCCTGGGCGCGCTCGCGATTCTGAGACGCGACAAGCCGCGTCTCTACGTGGATATCCTCGATAACCAAACATTCTCGGAGCTTGCGCAACTGCACGGCCGAGGCGTGCTACACGATTCTGTGCAACACAAGCACGCCTGCAAGAAATTTCCTCTAGGACGTTCTAGTCACGTCGGCTACTATCCTGAGAACCAAAAATCCTGAACGAGGAGCCGCGTGCATTTTCCTGTTCACCTATGGGGGATTCATCCGCATTTGCTGTTTGAAGCGGCGGGATATGCGGTTGCGTTCGTCACTTTTCTGTGGCTCAGAGGAAGGCGTGGCGACGCGATCGATGTCCCGTTGCGCTGGAGTGTGATGGCGGCGGCGTTCGTGGGCGGTGCACTGGGAAGCAAGATCTTGTACTGGGCGGAAGATCCCGCGGCAACGGTGACGCATTGGCGCGACCCTATGTACTTGATGGGCGGCAAGACCATCATCGGCGGGCTCATCGGCGGATGGATCGCGGTCGAGCTGATGAAAAAGTATGTGGGGATCAGCGAATCAACGGGCGACTTGTTTGCCGTGCCGCTTGCCGTGGGAATCGCTGTCGGGAGAATCGGGTGCTTCCTGACAGGATTGGCCGACAAGACGTATGGCACGCCAACCAACTTGCCCTGGGGAGTGGATTTTGGCGATGGTGTCGCGAGGCACCCGACGCAATTATACGAGGCTGTCTTTTTGATCGGACTGTCAGTCTTCCTTTACAGATTGCTGCTGATCCGAGGCGCGGTAGGTCGCGTTCTTATGCGGGAACTCTTCGGTCGTGCTTTGCAGAACGGCGATGTTTTCAAGTTGTTCATGGTCTCTTATTTGGGTTTCCGCGCGGTCCTGGATTTCTGGAAGCCATCGGATCCGACGGTGTTTCTGGGTATGGGGTCACTGCAGTGGGTTTGTCTGGCCGCGATCTTGATCTACTCGCGCGACATCTTCAGATGGTCCGCGATAGGACGGATGCAGCAACACGGTGAAGCCCAAGAGGTGAACTGAATGGACCGAGTGGCGGCGCAAACCCTGCGTGTGCTGGGGATCGTAGCGATCAGCATCGTGATCATCGTTGCCGCGCTGATCTTCGTGATTGCATCGATGTGCGGGTTGTGGACTTCGACTTCCAGTGGCGACCAAAGTGCGAAGCTGATGATCGGCCTCGGCTGCCCGGTGATCTTGGTTGGCGGCATCTTTCTTATCGCCAAGCTGGCGAAGGGAATCGCTCGCACCCGTCGCGAAGGACGGGCAGTGTTGGCTGACGATGTTCCGGTTGCCGAAGCATCTGCCGGAGTTCGCGATGCGGCCAGCGAAGCCGAACCGCTCTTGCATCTGAGTGTCGCGCTGGTGGCGAGGATCCTGCTGAGCGCGGCCATGCTCACTTATCGTCAGGTACAACCAGAAAGTTACGGCGTGCGCCAGTATTTGGTCCCGGCGATGCTTGGTTTCTTGATCTACGAGGCACCGAATGGATTCGTGCTGTGGCGCATCCGCGAGAAACTGGATCGGTTTCCGGTTCTGTTAGCGGTCGCATACGCAGCGGTGGGTGTGTTGTGGACGATGTGGAACTTCACCATGTATTTCCGATACATGCACGGCCCGCAGATGCTGCCGATGTGGTTGCTGCCCGCCGCGGCTGAGATGGCCGTCGTGATCACTGGCTGGCGAGCAAAGATGGCGATGCCACAGCAGGCGGACGATGACTCGACTCTCGCTGCCGCAGGCGGCATCGCATTGCTCTACATGTTCATCGCCCATGGGCTGACTGCAGTCTTCTACCGCATGAGACCGTTTTGATAGCGGGGCTAAAAGCCCCGAAACAAAGTTGATCGAACGGCGCGGCTGAAGCCGCGCCCCTACGAAGCAGTAGTCGGGGATCTACTTCAATATGGCAGAGCGCGTTCGTCCCTATCTCTTTTACGACGTTGCTGTATCCATCTGCTCGCGCTGTTACATGAAGTGCGAGGCCAAAATCGTCTTCCAGGACGAGAAAGTCTACATGCTGAAACATTGCATGGAGCACGGGCGCGAACGGGTACTGATCGCCGATGACGTCGACTACTACCGACGTTGCCGCGAGGTATTCATCAAGCCCCCGGAGATGCCGCTGAAGTACAACACGCCGGTGAAGTGGGGATGTCCATACGATTGCGGCTTGTGCACCGACCATGAGCAACACTCCTGCCTCTCACTGATCGAGATCTGCGATTACTGCAACCTGCGCTGCCCCATCTGTTACGCGGAGAGCGGCCCCGAGCGGCAACAGTTCCGCTCAGTGGAGCAGATCGAGTTCATGCTCGACGCAGTGGTGCGTAATGAAGGCAAGCCCGACGTGGTGCAGATCTCCGGCGGCGAGCCGACGACGCATCCCGAATTCTTCAAGGTGATCGAGCTGGCGAAGGCGCGGCCCATCCGCCACCTGATGGTAAACACCAACGGTGTCCGCATCGCGAAGGAAGAAGAATTCGTCCGCCAGCTTGCGGATTACAAGGAGGACCTTGAGGTCTACCTGCAATTCGATTCCTTCAAGCGCGAGGCTCTGATGGACTTGCGCGGCGCGGACCTGAGGTCGGTGCGCGTGCAAGCGCTGGAGAAACTGAACCGCTACGGCATTTCGACCAACTTGGTGGTCACGCTGAAGAAAGGCTTGAACGACGATGAGATCGGGGCGGTGATCGACTACGCGCTCCAACAGCCATGCGTGCGCGGCGTCACCTTCCAACCGATCCAGAATGCGGGACGCACCGAACATTTCGATCCCGCTACCGATCGGCTCACGCTGACGGAAGTGCGGCGCAAGATCCTGTCGCAGACAGACCTCTTCAAGCAGGAGGACGTCATCCCGGTGCCGTGCCATCCCGATTCGCTGGCCATGGCATATGCGCTCAAGCTCGGAGGCAAGGTGACGCCGCTCACCTCGATGATCCCGCCGGATGTGCTGCTGAATGCCGGACGCAACACCATCCTCTACGAACAGGAAGAGGCAGTGCGGGCGTCGCTCTTCAAGCTGTTTGCAACCAATCATTCACCGAAATCGGGCGCAGGCTCTCTGCGCGAGCTGCTGTGCTGCCTGCCCAAGGTGCTCGTGCCGGAGAATCTGGGGTACGAGAACATTTTCCGCGTGATCGTCATGCAGTTCATCGACGCGCAGTCGTTCGACGTGCGTTCGGTGAAGAAGACCTGCGTACACATCGTCCACCCTGATGGAAGGCTGATTCCGTTCGACACCTACAATATGTTTTATCGCGACGGGCTGGAGAAGGCCCGATTGGAACCCCTGAGAAAGCGCGCAGAAGCGGGATGGGCGAAGCAGGAGTTGGTGAGCTTGTGAGTGACGATACAAGAAAGGTGTTTGCTGGGTTTTTGTTGGGGATTGGTAGCCATCTAGCCTGGCCGGTGCTTGGGCTTCCGTTCTACCGAAGTGGCGGATGGTATCTTGTCATTTTCGTTGCCGCAATTTGGATCGGCGTTACTCAATGGATCTACCTTTTGCCGCTGCAATTTTGGCTTCGCAAGACTAGTCGCCCCTTGCAAGCCAAGGGCGTGCTGATTGCCGGCGCTCTCACGCTACTGTTGAATGGTGCGTGTTGGGGTTGGTTCCTAATTTCAGGTCCAAGGATTGGGGGCTGATCGCGCGCTATGGACACGAGCTCTAAATCAGTCTTAAGGGGATTCGGACTTGGGATCTTGTTACACCTCACAATAGGCATTCCTGTTGCGTTTCTTTGCGCTGGGGTGTTCGCTGCACGCCTCGGGTCGGATCTTGGGTTGTCGTTAGATGCGCTCATCGTCTGGACGTATTTGGCAGGTTTGGTACAGATTCCATACTTAGTTCCAGCAATTCTAATAGCTCGAAGAAGGCAGCAATATGACTTGGCAAAAGGGTTAGCAATCTTCTGGGCTATCGCATTCACCCTATCTGCAGCGTGTTTCGGTCTTAATTGGCTTGCTGACAGAGCGTAAATTATGGTCTGGCTGCCTTGTGGACATCGACCGTGCTCCAGGTCTTGTCCGCGGCGTGGCAGATGTTCTCCAGCGGGCAGTCAGCGCACTTCGGTTTGCGCGCGACGCAAAGCGCGCGCCCATGCCAGATGACTTGGTGGGAAAAGTCGGTCCACTTGTCGCGTGGGATCACGCGCATCAGGTCCTGCTCGATCTCCTTCGCATTGTCGGCTTTGGTCAATTCGAGGCGGCGGGAGATGCGGTGCACGTGCGTGTCCACCACCACACCTTCGTTCCTCCTGAACCAGGTACCAAGCACCACGTTAGCTGTCTTGCGAGCCACGCCGGGGAGTGAGAGCAACTGCTCCATGTCGTTGGGAACGTCGCCACCGAATTGCTCAGTCACTGCTTTGGCAGCGCCTACGAT
>Ga0137418_10002261_pt1 | contig 17647 bp, 17 predicted proteins | sample CZODoug3_1_2_16f_FD_122242 | JGI IMG/M metagenome (GOLD analysis project Ga0137418, IMG submission 122242) | Vadose zone soil fungal communities from Angelo Coast Range Reserve, California, USA - CZODoug3_1_2_16fungal (Hybrid Assembly) | ecosystem: Environmental > Terrestrial > Soil > Vadose... | reverse complement strand
ACCGCGCGACGACGCCCGGGACGGGCGCGAACTCGCGCTCGAATGGCACGGGCTCGACGAGCCGCATCGCGCGCGCGGCGTCGTCGGTGGTGAACAGCGGAAGGGCCGGCTGGTGGTGGGTCGCGCCCGTGCGGTTCCTGAACTCCGCCTCCTCTTCCTGCAGCCGCGCCGCGTCAGGCAACATGATCGCGAGCAAGTCTGCCGTGCCGGGCGAGCAGAAGATCGGCCCCGCGAAGCCGTCGCGCACGAGCCGCGGCAGGTACCCGGAGTGGTCGATGTGGGCGTGTGACAGCAGCACGGCCGCGAGCGTCGCCGGCGTCGGGATCGGCGCGCCCCAGTTGCGCTCGCGCAGCTCGCGGAGCCCCTGGAACATCCCGCACTCGAGCAGCAGGCGGCTCCCCGCGGGCTCGAGCAGGAACTTCGCGCCGGTCACGGTGCCGGCGGCGCCCAGGAACGTGAGCGAGGGCGTCACGCGCTGGCCGAGGCCGCCGAGACGCCTGCCGGAAACGCGAACGTCTCCACGGACGCGGCGTCGCATCCGTCCTTGACCAGGCGCGGGATCTCGAGACGCGACTCGGCGGCGTCGACCTCGTGCTCGGACATCCGCGTGGCCGGGTGCTTGGGCACGAACAGCGTGCAGCAGTCGGCGTCGGGCTCGATCGAGATCTCGAACGTGTCGAGCCGCCGCGCCTCCCCGGTGATCTCGAGTTTGTCCATGCCGATGAGCGGGCGCAGGATGGGCATCCCTGCCGCCTCGTCGATTCGCGCGATGTTCCAGAGGGTCTGCGAGGCCACCTGACCGAGGCTCTCCCCCGTCGTCAACGCGGCGGCGCCGTGCCGGCGCGCCAAGGCCTCGGTGATCCGGACCATCAGCCGGCGGTAGACGATGACGCGCGCCGGCGGCGGAACCGTGAGGACGACCTCGCGCTGGATCTCGCCGAACGGCACCAGGACGAGCTGCGAATCGTACTGCCACTGGGTCAGCCGCTCCACCAGCGCGCGGGCCTTGGCCTGCGAGGTCGGGGGCAGATACGGGACGCTGTGGAAGTGCACGAAGAGCACGCGACAGCCCCGCTTCATCATGCGCCAGGCCGCGACGGGCGAGTCGATCCCGCCGGAGAGCAGCGCGGCCACCGTCCCGCTCGCGCCCACCGGCAGGCCGCCGGGCCCGGCCATCCGGTCCGCGTAGACGAACGTCTCGGCCGGCATCACCTCCACGTGGATCTCGAGCTCGGCGTGGTGCAGGTCGACCCGCGCGCCGGTACGCTCGACCACGAACCGTCCGAACTCACGGTTCAGCTCCACGCTCGTCATCGGGTAGGTCTTGAACGCGCGGCGCGCGCTGATCCGGAACGAGGCGAACGTCCGCCCCTCGATCTGGCGCTCGATCGCCGCCTTCATCGCGTCGACGGTCGAGGCGACGCGTGAGGCGAGTGAGACGCTCGCGACGCCGCACACGCGCCGCACGCGGTCGCGAACCGCCTCGGGATGCTCGTGGCCGTCGAGCTCGAGCAGCACGCGGCCGGAGACCTGACGGAGGCTCACCGGGCCCACGTCCGAGGTCGCGCGGCGGAGGTTGCGGGCGAGGTGGCGCAGGAACAGCGGCCGGTTGCCCCGCTTGAGGCCGAGCTCGTGGTAGTGCACGAGGACGAGCGACCGCAGGCGCGCCACGTCAGCCACGCTCGGCCGCGATGATGCTTGCGCGCTCGAGCTCCTCCGGGGTGTTGACGTTCATGAACGTGACCGCTGGGTCGCTGAAGGGAATGATCTCGGACTCGAGGATCTCGACGACGCGCACGCGCTCGAAGAAGCCGGTGATCTTGAGCCGCCCCGCGATCAGGCGCTCCTCGATGTGCGGCAGGCAGGCCTTCGCGTACGCCGCGTGCATCGTCTCGTGCTGGGCGCCCACGCGCGGGACCACGACGTCGGCCTCGCCGGCGCGCGCGACCACAAGGCGGACGACGTCAGGATGCAAGAAGGGCATGTCGCACGCGACCGTGAACGCCACGTCGCCGGCCGCGGCCTTCAGCCCCGTGTAGATCCCGCCGAGCGAGCCGTGGTCGGGATAGACGTCGGGCACCATCGGGAGCCCCAGGAAGGCGTAGAGCTCGGGCGTGTTGGTCACGATCAGCGCGTCGCCGACCAGCGGCAGGATGACGTCGCGCACGCGCTCGATGATCCGGCGCCCGTCGATCTCGATGAGCGCCTTCGGTCGGCCGCCCATGCGGACGCTCTGGCCGCCAGCCTGGATGACGCCGGTGACCCTCATGGCGCGAGCTCCGTGGCGGTTAGTCGAACGAGGCCCTGACGCAGGACTCGCGGCGGTTCCACCGTCATGTCGAGGACCGTCGACGGCTCGCCCCCGGCGGTCGGCCCGCCGTCGAGCACCAGGACGATGCCCTCGGGGAAATAGCCGAGCACGTCCGCCGCGCTTACCGGAGGCTCGCCGCCGCTCGCGTTCGCGCTCGGCGCCGTCACCGGTCCGCCGAAGGCCCGCACCAGGCCGAAGGCGACGGGGTGCGACGAGGCGCGAAGCCCGACGGTCCCCGTTCCGGCGGTGAGGGCGAGAGGCACGGCGGGGCGGGCTCTCAGGACGATCGTGAGGGCCCCGGGCCAGTGGGAGGCCATCATGGCTTTCGCCGCCGGGCTCACGTGCGCGATGGTCTCGGCCATCGCCACCGAGTCGACCAGCGCCAGCAGCGGCTTCGACTCGGGTCGCCCCTTGAGCGCGAAGATGCGCTTGATCGCATCGGGATCGAGGGCGGCCGCGCCCAGGCCGTAGAACGTCTCGGTCGGGAACGCGACGAGGTCGCCGCTCCTCAGCCGGGCCGCTGCGTCACGCAGGGTGGCCGCCGCGGGTGCCCGAGAATCGACGGCAACGACGCGCGGACCGCCCCCGTTCTTCACGTCCCCGACGTCGGCGGCCGGTCCGCCTTGATCTTCGCGGCGACGCGCCGGGCGCGCTCGTCGACTTCGTCGGCCAGCCCTTTGCGGTAGGCGGCCAGCCGCGCCGCCAGCGCGGCGTCGCCCAGCGCCAGGATCTGCGCCGCGAGCATCCCGGCGTTGGCGGCACCCCACTTGCCGATCGCGACCGTCGCCACCGGCACACCCTTGGGCATCTGGACGATCGAGAGGAGCGCGTCGAGGCCGCCGAGCGACGTCGCCTCCACCGGGACGCCGATCACCGGGAGCGGCGAGAACGACGCGAGCACCCCGGGAAGCGCGGCGGCTCCACCGGCGCCGGCGATCAGCACACTGATCCCGCGCGCGTGCGCGGTGGACGCGTATTCGTGCGTGCGCTCGGGAGTCCGATGCGCCGACGCGACGACGACCTCGCTGCCCACCTCGAGCGCGTCGAGCACCTTCACCGCCTCGAGCATCACCTCGAGGTCCGAGTCGCTGCCCAGCACGATACCCACGCGGATCGGGTTGGTCACGACGCCTCCTGCGCGGCCTTGCGCCGCCCGATGTCCCTGCGGTAGTGCATGCCGTCGAAGCGGATCCTCGCCACCGCCGCGTAGGCCGCCTCGATCGCGGCCGGCACGCCGTCGGCCGTCGCGGTCACGCCGAGCACGCGGCCGCCCGCCGTCACCAAGCGGCCGTCGCGCGTCGCCGTGCCGGCGTGGAAGACGACGATGCCGGGCACACGCTCCGCCTCGTCGATCCCGTCGATCGGCACGCCGGTCGGATAGCGCCCCGGATACCCACCGGAAGCGACGACGACGCAGACCGCGGCGCGCGTCGCCGGCTCGGGCGTGGGCAACGGCGCGCCGCGTGCCACGGCGTCGAGCAGCGGCAGGAGGTCGACGTCCATGGGCGCCAGGATCGCCTGACACTCCGGATCGCCGAAGCGGCAGTTGAACTCGACGATCTTCGGCCCATCGGCCGTGAGCATCAGCTGCACGAAGAGGACGCCACTGTACGGCGCGCCCTCGTCGGCGAGGGCGGCGATCGTCGGCTCGACGATGGTGGTCATCACGCGCGCGCGCATCGCGGCGTCGAACCCGAAGACGGGCGTGAACGCGCCCATGCCCCCGGTGTTAGGACCGCGGTCGCCGTCGAAGACGGCCTTGTGGTCCTCCGCGGCCGCGAGCGGTACCGCCCGCCGCCCGCTCACGAGGGCGAAGAACGAAACCTCGTCGCCGTGCAAAAACTCCTCGACGATCACGCGCGCGCCGGCGACGCCGAAGTCGCGGCGCTCCATGCAGGCGGCGATGGCGTCGTCCGCCTCCTGCAGCGTGCGACAGATGATGGCGCCCTTGCCGGCCGCGAGGCCGTCGGTCTTGATGACAAGCGGTGCGCCCAGCTCGCGGCAGAACCGACGCGCACGTGCGGGATCGTCGAACGTGTCGAAGCGCGCGGTCGGGATCCCATGGCGGGCCATCAGGGCCTTCGAGAATGCTTTGCTGCCTTCGATGGCGGCCGCGCCGGCGCTCGGCCCGAAGACCGCAAGGCCCTTGTCGATCAGCCGGTCGGCCAGTCCGGCGACCAGCGGCACCTCGGGCCCCACGACGACGAGGTCGGCGCGCTCGCGCTCGGCGAGCCGCACGACGCCGTCGTGGTCGTCGGCGCTCACCGCCACGCACGCCGCGTGCCGCGCCATGCCGGGATTGCCCGGCGCCGCCACCAGCCGCGTCAGCCGCGGACTCTGGGCGAGCTTCCAGCAGAGCGCGTGCTCGCGGCCGCCGCCGCCGACGACGAGAACGTTCACTCGCTCGTCTCGCCCGGCCGCTCGACGACTTCCAGGTGGGCGCGCGCGATCTTCGCCCACGGGCTGCCGGCGTCCAGTTCGAGGTAGCGCTGCCAGTGCTTCACGGCCTCGTCGCCGCGGCCCGCACGCGCGAGCGCGCCGGCCAGGTTGAAGTGCGCGTCGGCGTAGTCGGGCGACACGCCCAGCGCGCGGCGATAGCAGCGGATCGCCTCGTCGACGTCGCCGGTGTCTTCGTTGAGCGAGCCGAGGTTGTAGGCGGCCTCGGCGCAGTCGCCCGCCTCGCCGAGGGCGCGATCGTAGGATTCGCGCGCCTCGTCGTACCGTCCCATGCGATGCAGCAGCAGGCCGAGGTTGTTCCACGCGGCGGCGTAGGTCGGGTCGATGGCGACCACACGCCGGTAGGCGTCGATGGCGTCGTCCCACTGCGCAGGATCGGCGTCCCACTCGCTGGCGCGCTCGAACCACGTCTCCGCCTGCTCGGTGGGCGGCGCCAGCGGTCGCACGAGGCCGGTCACGAGCGTCGCCTCCGCGGCCTTCTCGAGGTTGCCGGCATCGAGGTCGAGCACGGTCTGGCCCGTGCGCGGATCGAAGCGGACGCGCTCGGACTCCACCAGCACGCGGCCGCCGTCGAGCACCAGGCGCGTCTCCGCGAGCGGCTGCCGGATCTCGGGATCGCGCCGGCGGAGCGCGTCGAGCGCCTGGCGGATCTGGCGCACCGACGCGCCGGAATCGAGCAGCGACGCCGCCGCGCGCAGCGCCAGGAGCTCGCGGAACGTGTAGCGCAGCTCGCCGTGCAGCAGGTTCAGGCGCTTGAGCTGCCCCGCCCGCCGCGGGGTGAGCGTGAGAATGCGCGTGAGCTCGCGTAGCCCATAGATGCGCTCGGTCATGAGACTCGCTCGGTCACAGGCGCCTCAGTGCCGGAAGTGGCGAAGGCCGGTGAAGAGCATCGCCATGCCGTGCTCGTCGGCGGCGGCGATGACGTCCTCGTCGCGCACCGAGCCGCCCGGCTGGATCACCGCCGTGGCGCCCGCCTTGGCGACGACGTCGAAACCGTCGCGAAACGGGAAGAACGCGTCGGAGGCGCAGACCGTGCCCTCCGTGGGAAGGCCCACCTCACGCGCGCGCATCACGGCCAGCTTGGCGGCGTCGACCCGGTTCATCTGACCGGCGCCGACGCCGATGACCTGGTCGGCCGTCGTGAGCACGATGGCGTTGGACTTGGCGTGCTTGCCCACGCGCCAGGCGAAGCGGAGGGCGCGCATCTCCGCGTCGCTCGGCGCGCGCGTGCTGACGATCTTGAGCGCGTCGGGATCGAGATCGATCTGGTCCACGCTCTGGGCGAGGAGCCCGCCGAGCACGCTGCGGTACTCCGGCAGCCGCGCGGGCAGCGCCCGCCGGTCGCACGGCACCTCGAACACGCGGCACTTCTTCTTCGTTCGCTGCAGCTCGTCGAGCGCGCCGGGCTCGTAGGCCGGCGCGAACAGGATCTCGACGAAGATCCCGGCCAGCGCCTGCACGACCGCCATGTCGAGCGTGCGGTTCACGCCGACGATGCCGCCGTAGATCGAGACGGGATCCGAGGCCTTGGCCTTCTCCATCGCGGCGCCGACCGTCGGACCCAGCGCGGCGCCGCACGGGTTCGTGTGCTTGATGACGACGGCGGCCGGCTCGTCGAACTCGAGGAGCAACCCCAGCGCGGCGGAGAAATCGAGCAGGTTGTTGTACCCGAGCTCGGGGCCATGCCGCTGCCTCATCGCCGCCAGCCCGATCGCCGGCCCGCCGGCGATCCGGTAGAACGCCGCGGACTGGTGCGGGTTCTCGCCGTACTTGAGCAGCTGCGCGCGCTCGGCCTCCAGGCGCAGCGGGTGCGGAAACTCATCGGGGGATTTCGCCGCCTGTGGCGCCTGCGCCGACCGCAGCCACGCCGCGATGGCGGCGTCGTATTGCGCGGTGCGCCGGAACGCCTCCTGCGCGAGCCGCTGGCGGGTCGCGTCCGACAGCGCGCCGTCGCTCTTCTTCAGCTCGTCGAGCACGGCGCCGTACTGCGAGGGGTCGGTGACGACGGCCACGCTCGCCTGGTTCTTGGCGGCGGCGCGGATCATCGTCGGGCCGCCGACGTCGATCTGTTCGATGGCCTCGGCGGCTGTCACGCCGGACCTCGCCACCGTCTGCTCGAACGGATAGAGCGCGACGACGACGAGGTCGATCGGCGGGATGCCGTGCCGGTCCAGCGCGGCGAGGTGCTCGGGCACGTCGCGGCGGGCGAGGATGCCGCCGTGGATCTTCGGGTGCAGCGTCTTCACCCGCCCATCCATCATCTCGGGGAAGCCGGTCACCTCCGCCACGTCCCGCACCGCCAGACCGGCCTCGCGCAGCAGCTTCGCGGTGCCGCCCGTCGAGAGGATCTCGACGCCGAAGCCGGCGAGCGCCCTCGCGAGCTCGACCACTCCGGTCTTGTCGTGGACGGACACGAGCGCGCGCCGGATCTTCATCGAAACTCCCTGGTGGCGTCCTTGATGATCACGCGCCGGCCGGCGATCTCGAGGCGGCCCTCGGCGAAGAGGCGGACGGCGGCGGGGTACAGGCGGTGCTCCTGGAGCAGGATGCGCGCGGAGAGCGTCTCTTCCGTGTCGTCGGCGAGGACGGGCACGGGGGCCTGCAGCACGATCGGCCCCGTGTCGACGCCCTCGTCGGCGAAGTGCACGGTGGCGCCCGTCACCTTCGCGCCGTGCTCGAGCGCCTGGCGCTGCGCGTGCAGCCCGGGGAATGCCGGGAGCAGCGAGGGATGGACGTTGAGCGCGCGCCCGTAGAAGGCGCGGATGTAGGCGGCGGACAGGATGCGCATGTAGCCGGCCTGGCAGACGAGGCCCACCTGCCGTTTTTCGAGCTCGCGCACGAGGCCGAGATCGAAGCGCTCGCGGTCGGCGTAATCCTGGGGGTTGAGCCAGACCGCCTCGACGCCGGCGGCGCGCGCGCGATCGAGCGCGGCCGCACGCTCGCGGTCGGAGATCACCACCGCGATGCGCGCCGGGAAATCCGGCGCGGCGCACGCGTCGAGCAGCGCCTGGAGGTTGGTGCCGCGGCCCGAGGCAAGGACGCCGACGGCGAGGCGCGACGGGCTTGTCCTACCGGAGGTAGGGCTCACGCGGCGTCCCGCTCGCGGTACGGCGTGTGGTGGGCGCACACGGGGCAGCGCGACACCCGTCGCATGATCGACGAGTCGCGGGGGAAGAACTGCGCCATCCCCCAGTCGAGCGCCACCTGGAGCTGCTTGCGGAAGCCGACCAGCTTCCACAGGTGCAGCGCGTTCCAGAAGAGCCACGCAAAGTAGCCGGAGAGGCGGAGGCCGAACACCTCCACCACCGCGTCGCGCTCGCCGAGCGAGACGAGCATGCCCTGCGGCGCGAAGTCGATCGTGCCCAGGGGCCGGCCCTCGAGCTCCGCGAGAATGTTCTCTGCCGCGAGCCGCGCATGGGCCAGCGCCGCGGGAATGATCGGGATCGACGCCGTCGGATTGCCCTCGACGGTGACCGCGTCACCGGCGCCGTAGACCTCGGGATGGTCCTTCAGCTGCATCGTCGGGCGCGTGACGACCCGCCCCAGGCGGTCGCGCTCGACGGGAAGATGGGCGAGCGCGGGATGCCCGGTCACGCCGGCCGCCCAGATGGTGAGGCCGACCGGCACCTGCTCGCCGCCGGCCACCTCGACCGCGCCGGGCAGCACGCGAGTCACGCGCGTGTCCGTGCGGATCTCGATGCCCTCGCGCCCGAGCTTGCGTCGCGCGCGCTCGGCCAGCGTGGGGTGGACGCCGCGCAGGATCTCGTGGCCCGCTTCGACGAGCAGCAGCCGGTAGTCGCCCGGATCGATACCCCGATAACGCGGCACGATGTAGCGCTGGAAGAAGTCCTGCAGCTCCGCGATCAGCTCGACGCCGGTATATCCGCCTCCGACGACACACACGGTGAGCATGCGGCGCCGGGCGGCCGGGTCGGGCTCGTGGTCGGCGTGCTCGGCCGCGTCGAGGATGTGGTCGCGCAGCACGATGCCGTCCTCGAGCCACTTGTAGCCGAGCGCATGCTCCTCCACGCCCGGCACGCCGAAGCTCGGCACCACGCTGCCCATCGCCACCACGAGCCGATCGTAGCTCTCCACCCCCTCGGTCATGATGACGCGGCGGCCGGCGAAGTCGATGTCCGTCACGGTGTCGCGGCGAAACCGGAACCGGCCCGAGCCGCGGATGTCCCGCAGCGGCTGGACGATGTGGCGCGGCTCGACCATCGACGAGGCGACCTGGGGCAGGAGCGGCGTGAAGAGCAGGTAGTTGCGGTCGCTGATCAGGAGGAGCTCGACGTCGGGGTGATCGCGCAGCCGGCGCTCCAGCACGCGCACGGTCTCCATGCCGGCGAAGCCGCCGCCGAGCACCACGATCCGCATCAGCCGGCCAGCTCCACGCCGCGTTGGCCCGCGACGACCTCGCCGATGGCCGTCACCGTCTCCCCGGCGCTCGTGAGCACCTGGCGGGCACGGTCGGCGTCGCCGGGGCGCACGATCACGACGTAGCCCACCCCGAGATTGAACGTGCGCAGCATCTCGGGCTCGCTCACGCGGCCCGCCTCGCGCAGCGTGGCGAAGACCGCGGGCTCGCGCCAGGCGGAGCGCCGCAGCACGACGCGGCAGCCCTCGGGCAGCACGCGCGGCACGTTGCCCGTGAGGCCGCCGCCGGTGACGTTCGCCATCGCGGACACGGGAACCGCGCCCAGGAGGGCGCGGACGGCCGAGGCGTAGATGCGCGTCGGCTCCAGCAGCACCTCGCCGACGCTGCGCCCGGTGCCCGGCAGCGGCGAGTCCACGCCGAGGCGCAGCACGTCGAACACGATCCGCCGCGCCAGGCTGTAGCCGTTGCTGTGCAGGCCCGACGACGCCAGCCCGAGCACCACGTCGCCGGGCTTCACGGCGGCGCCGTCCAGGATGCGCTCGCGCTCGACGATGCCGACCGCGAAGCCCGCGAGATCGTACTCGCCCGGCGCGTAGAGGTCGGGCAGCTCGGCCGTCTCGCCGCCGATCAGCGAGCAGCCCGCGCGGCGGCAGCCGTCCGCCACGCCGCGCACCAGCGCCTCCACGCGCGCGGGGTCGATCTTGCCGATGCCGATGTAGTCGAGGAAATAAAGCGGCTCCGCGCCGTGGACGAGCAGGTCGTTGACGCCCATCGCGACGAGGTCGATGCCCACCGTGTCGTGGCGATCCGCGAGGAACGCGACCTTGAGCTTGGAACCGACGCCGTCGGTCGACGACACGAGCACCGGCTCGTGGTAACCGCTCGGCACGCGCACGAACCCGGCGAAGGCGCCGATGCCGCCGAGCACCTCCGGCCGGAAGGTCGCTTTCGCGAGCGGCGCGATGCGCCGGACCGCCTCCTCACCGGCCTCGATGTCGACACCGGCGTCACGATACGTGAGGGGCTTCATCGCGCTAGACGTCGAAGAGGTGGAGCTGGGGCGTGGGGTCCGGCTCGATGCCGACCTTGTAGGCACCGGTGAAGCAGGCGTGACAGAAGCTCTCGGGGTCGCTGCCGGTCGCCTTGAGCATTCCCTCCAGGGAGAGATAGCCGAGCGAGTCGGCGCCGAGATAGCGGCAGATCTCCTCGACGTTGTGGCTGGACCCGATCAGCTCCTTGCGCGTGGGGGTGTCGATGCCGTAGTAGCAAGGCCACTGGATCGGCGGCGACGAGATCCGCATGTGGACCTCGCGCGCGCCCGCGCCGCGCAGCATCCGTACGATCTTGCGGCTCGTCGTGCCGCGCACGATCGAGTCGTCCACGACCACGACGCGCTTGCCCTGCAGCATCTCGGGCATCGGGTTGAGCTTCACCTTCACGCCGAAGTGCCGGATGCCCTGCTTGGGCTCGATGAACGTCCGCCCCACGTAATGATTGCGGATCAGCCCCATCTCGTAGGGTGTCCCCGACTCCTCCGAGTAGCCCAGCGCGGCGCTGACGCCGGAGTCGGGCACCGGGATCACGATGTCGGCCGGCACCGGGTGCTCGCGCGCGAGCTGGTGGCCCATGGACTTGCGCACCGTGTGGACGTTGCGGCCCCAGAGTGCCGAGTCCGGGCGCGCGAAGTAGACGTACTCGAACACGCAGGAGAGCTTCTCGCCGGGCGGGAAGGCGCGCACCGAGCGCGGGCCGCCATTCTCGATCACGAGGATCTCGCCGGGCTCGACGTCGCGCTCGACCTTCGCCTCCATGAGGTCCAGCGCGCAGGTCTCCGAGGCCACCACCCAGGCATCGTCGAGCCGGCCCAGCGTGAGCGGCCGGAACCCGTTCGGATCGCGGATCGCGTACATCGCCTCGGGCGTGAGCACGAGCAGCGAGTAGGCGCCCTTCACCTGGGCGAGCGCGTGGCGCAGCTGGTCCTCCAGCGTGCCGGCCGGGGCGCGCGCCAGCAGGTGCAGGATCACCTCGGTGTCGGACGTCGACTGGAAGATCGCCCCGTCCCGCTCCATCTCCTTGCGGAGGGCCTCGGCGTTGGTGAGGTTGCCGTTGTGCGCGATCGAGATCGGACCGCGCGCGGTGTTGGCGGTGATCGGCTGCGCGTTCTTCAGATTGGAAGAGCCCGACGTCGAGTAGCGCACGTGACCGATGGCGCGATGCCCGGGCAACCGGCGCAGGCGCTCGGGATGGAAGACGTCGGCCACCCACCCCATCGCCTTCTCGGTGTGGAACGCGTGCCCGTCGGTGGCCGCGATGCCCGCCGACTCCTGGCCGCGGTGCTGGAGCGCGTAGAGGCCGAGATAGGTGACGTTGGCCGCCTCTGGATGGTTCCAGATGCCGAAGAGGCCGCACTCGTCGTGGAACCGGTCGTCGTCACGCCATGTGGCGCTCAAAGCCGTTCCTCCACGCGTGTTCGATGCGATCCACGGGAACGTTCACCACCACTCCCCCTGCGCGCACGATCACCCGCTCGCCCCCGGTCGTCCCGATCCAGCGCCACGGGATCGCCGACTCGGCCATCAGCGCCTCGAATTCGCGCTGCCGCGCCGGCTCGACGCTCACCACCACCCGCGAGGGTCCCTCCCCGAACAGCGTCTCATCGAGGCGGCGCCCCGGATCGACCGTCACCTCGCAGCCAACGCCGCCATTGACGCGGGCGCCGGTCACGCACCCTTCCGCCAGCGTCGCCGCCAGCCCGCCCTCCGCGCAATCGTGGGCGGCCGTCACGAGTCCCGCCCCCACGGCGGCGCGCACGGCCGACTGCACCCGGCGCTCGATCTCGAGATCCAGGGCCGCCAGCCGCCCCGCCAGCCGCCCGTGCAGCGTCCACAAATACTCGGAGCCTCCGAGGCTCACCGCGTCCGGGCCGAGCAGTGCGATGCGATGGCCCGCCGCCTTGAACCACTGCGTCCCCAACCGACCCGCGTCCTCCAGCACCCCCACCACACCGCAGATGGGTGTCGGGAGAATGGCCGTGCCGGAGGTCTCATTGTAGAAGGAAACGTTGCCGCCGACCACCGGCACCTCGAGCGCGCGGCACGCCTCGGCGATGCCCTCGATCGCCTCCGCGAATTGCCACAAGATTTCGGGGCGTTCGGGCGAGCCGAAGTTCATGCAGTCCGTCACGCCGAGCGGGCGGCCGCCCGCGCACGACACGTTGCGCGCCGCCTCGCACACCGCCATGGCGGCGCCGCGGCGCGGATCGAGGAAGACCTGGCGGCCGCTGCCGTCGGTGGAGATCGCGATCGCGCGCCGCGTGCCCTTGATGCGCAGCACCGCCGCGTCCGAGCCCGGCAGGACCAGCGTGTTCGTGCCCACCTGCTGGTCGTACTGGCGAAACGCCCACTCCTTGGACGCGATCGTCGGCGCGCCCATCAGGCGCACGAGCGTCTCGCCGTAGTCCTGGGGCTCGGGCAGCGAGAGCGGATCGAAGGCCCGGCGCTCGGCCAGCCACGCGGGCGGCGCGTAGGGCTTCTCGTATCGCGGCCCGTCGGCCAGCGCCTCGACGGGCACGTGGGCAACCTCTTCGCCGTGGTGACGCACCACCAGGTCGGGACCGCCGGTCACCTCGCCGATCTTCACGGCGTCCAGCTCCCACTTGGCGAACACGCGACGCAGTTCCTCGTCGCGTCCTTTCGCGCCCACCAGGAGCATGCGCTCCTGCGATTCGGAGAGCAGCAGCTCGTAGGGCGTCATGTCGGCTTCACGCTGCGGCACCGCGGCGAGCTCCACGTTCATCCCGGTGCCGCTGCGCGCGGGCATCTCGGAGGTGCAGCACGCGAGCCCGGCGGCGCCCATGTCCTGGATGCCGACGACGGCCCCGGTGGCCATGGCCTCGAGGCAGGCCTCCAGCAGGAGCTTCTCGGTGAACGGATCGCCCACCTGCACGGTGGGCCGCTTCGCCTCCGCCTCGTCGTCGAAGGTGGCGGACGCCATGGTGGCGCCGTGGATGCCGTCGCGGCCGGTCTTGTTGCCGACGTAGAAGACCGGGTTGCCGACGCCCTCGGCCCGCGCCAGGTGGATCCGATCGCTGCGCACGAGGCCGACGCACATGACGTTCACGAGCGGGTTGCCGGCGTACTCGGGAGCGAAGGCGATCTCGCCGCCGACGGTCGGGCAGCCGAAGCAGTTGCCGTACCAGGAGATGCCGGAGACGACGCCGTTGATGAGGTGCCGGGTCTTGGGATCGGCGGGATCGCCGAAGCGCAGCGAGTCCAGGATCGCGATGGGGCGCGCCCCCATGGTGAAGATATCGCGGAGGATCCCGCCGACGCCGGTCGCGGCGCCCTGAAACGGCTCGATGAACGAGGGATGGTTGTGGCTCTCCATCTTGAAGACCACCGCCCAGCCGTCGCCGATGTCCACGGCCCCCGCGTTCTCGCCGGGGCCCTGCAACAGGTGAGGGGCCCGCGTGGGCAGCCGGCCCAGGAACACGCGCGAGTGCTTGTAGGCGCAGTGCTCGGACCAGAGGGCCGAGAAGAGACCGAGCTCGGTGTATGACGGCTCACGCCCGAGCCGCTGGACTATCCGATGATATTCGTCGAGCGTGAGCCCCAGGCTCTGGGCGAGGTCTGGAGTGACCTTCGGCTCAGTCCCGGCCAAACAACCCCCGGATCACCGCTTGAGGAAGGTGCCGTCCTCGACCAGCGTGCCGAGGAGCGACTGGAAGAGCAGAAGCCCGTCGGTGCCGCCCATCGCCGTTTCCGCCGCGCGCTCGGGATGGGGCATGAGCCCGAGCGCCGTGCCCGTCTCGTTGACGACGCCCGCGATGTTCTCGACGGAGCCGTTGGGATTGGCCGCCTTCACCACCTGGCCGTCGGTGGTGGCGTAGCGGAACACGATCCCCTGCCGCGCCTTGAGCGCGGCCAGCGTCGGTGCGTCGGCGTAGTACTTGCCCTCGCCGTGCGAGATCGGCATCGTGAGCACCTGCCCCGCGCGCAGCCCGCGCGTGAACGGCGTCTCCACGTTCTCGACGACGAGATTGGTGGACTGGCAGCGGTACTGCAGGCACTCGTTGCGCATCAGGACGCCCGGCAGCAGCCCCGCCTCGCACAGGATCTGGAAGCCGTTGCAGGAGCCGAGCACGTAGCCGCCGTTGGCGACGAAGTCGCGCAGCGCCTCCACCACGGGCGACTTGCCGGCGACGGCGCCCGCGCGCAGGTAGTCCCCGTACGAAAAGCCGCCGGGAAGAACCACGCAGTCGAGGTCGGCGAGATTACGGTCGCGGTGCCAGACGTACTTCACGGGCTGGCGGATCACTTCCGAGATCACGTAGTGGAAGTCGCAATCGCTCCAGGTGCCCGGAAATACCACGACGCCGAATCTCATGAGGTCGTTTCGCTCCTCTCCCGGTGCGCGCCGCGCTGCGGGGCGGCGGCGGACGACGTCATCTTACCGGACCGCCTAGCGTGGGGCAAGGCGCTCGGCCTCGATGGCTTCGATCGTGTAGTCCTCGAGGATGGTATTGGCGAGCAGTTTCCGGCACATCTCGTCCACGCGCTGCCGCGCTGCCACCGCGCTCGCGGCCTCGACGTCGATTTCGATGAGCTTGCCGACGCGCAGCTCGCGCACGTCCCCGAAGCCGAGGCCGCCGAGGGCGCGCTGCACGGCCGAGCCCTGCACGTCGAGGATGCCGGGCTTGAGGCGGATCAGGACGCGTAGCTTCATGCGCCCGTGGGCTCGCCGACGAGCCGTCGATACACCTCCTGGTACGCGTCCTCGACGCCGCCCAGGTCGCGCCGGAAGCGGTCCTTGTCGAGCTTCTCGCGCGTGGTGCGGTCCCAGAGCCGACAGGTGTCGGGCGAGATCTCGTCGCCGAGATAGAGCTTCCGGCCCGCGCCGCGGCCGAACTCCAGCTTGAAGTCGACGAGGACGAGGTCGCGCCTGAGCAGGTGCGGTCGGAGCACGGCGTTGATCTTGAGCGCCATGCGCTTCATCCACGCCAGCTCCGCCGGCGTCGCGAGATTGAGCATCCGGACGTGGTCCTCGTTGATCATGGGATCGCCCAGCGGATCGGATTTCAGGTAGAGCTCGACGATGGGCTGCCTGATCGGCGTGCCCTCCTCGAGGCCGGTGCGCTTGGCGAGGCTGCCCGCGACGACGTTGCGCACGATCGTCTCGATCTTGATGATGTCGAGCCGGCGGCACAGCATCTCGCGGTCGGAGAGCGTGCGGATGTAGTGCGTCGGCACGCCCGCCTTCGCCAGCCGCGAAAAGAGCGTGGCCGACATGCGGTTGTTCACCACGCCCTTGCCGACGATGGTGCCCTTCTTGAGCGCGTTGAAGGCCGTCGCGTCGTCCTTGAAGTACTGGATGACCATGTTCCGGTCACTGGTGGCGTACACGATCTTGGCCTTGCCCTCGTAGAGCTTGTCGCGCTGCTCGAGGCTGACGGTCGGGTCTTGACGCTTCACTCGTGCCCTCCGGGGGCTCACGCGAGCCCCGCCCGCCGAAAGACGGCGTTGACGTTTCGCAGATACCAGGACGGATCGAAGCACGCCTTGAGGTCGGCCGGCGACAGGTGCTCGGTGACCGCGGGATCGGCGGCCAGCAGCTCGTAGAAGGCGCGCCGCTCGCGCCACGCGCGCATCGAGTTCTTCTGCACGATCTCGTACGCCTTCTGGCGCGCGAGGCCGGCCTCGGTGAGCTTCAGCAGCACGCGCTGCGAGTAGATCAGTCCGTACGAGCGCTCGAGGTTCTCCGCCATGCGGACCGGGTCCACCTCGAGGCCCTCGACGACGAACGCGGCCAGGTCGAGGATGTAGTCGAGCGCGATCGTCGAATCCGGCAACACGATCCGCTCGACCGACGAGTGGCTGATGTCGCGCTCGTGCCACAGGGCGACGTTCTCCAGCGCCGCCGTCGCGTGGCCGCGCAGCAGGCGCGCCAGCCCGCAGATGCGCTCGGCCAGCTCGGGGTTGCGCTTGTGGGGCATCGCACTGGAGCCCTTCTGCCCCTCACCGAACGGCTCCTGCGCCTCCAGCACCTCCGTGCGCTGCAGCCCGCGCACCTCGAGGGCGATCTTCTCGAGCGAGGCGGCGACGATCGCCAGCGTCGTCGAGAGCTCGGCGTGGCGGTCACGCTGCACGATCTGCGTCGAGACGGGCTCCACGCCGAGGCCGAGGTCGCGGCACACCTCCTCCTCGATCTCGGGCTCCACGTGCGCGAACTGGCCGACGGCGCCCGACAGCTTGCCGACGGCCACGGCCTCGCGGGCGCGCCGCAGCCGCTCGAGGTTCCGCCCGGCCTCCACGTACCAGACGGCGACCTTCATCCCGAACGTCGTGGGCTCGGCGTGCACGCCATGGGTGCGGCCGACGATCAGCGTGTCCTTGTGCCGGACGGCGAGCGCGCCCAGCGCCCGGCGCAGCCGCTCCTGCCCCTGCAGGAGGAGGTCGATCGCGTCGCGCAGCTGCAGCGCGGTGGCCGTGTCCCAGACGTCGCTGGTGGTGAGGCCGATGTGCACGTAGCGCGAGTCGTCGCCGAGCTGCTCCTCGAGGCTGGTGAGGAGCGCGATCATCTCGTGCTTGACCCGCTGCTGGATGGCCAGGATGCGGTCGACGTCGACGCGGAGCGCGCGGATCCGCGTCATGACCTTGGCGGGGATGCGGCCCCGGCGCGCGTAGGCTTCGCAGGCCGCGACTTCCACCCGGAGCCACGCCTGGTACTTTGCGGCCTCGCTCCAGATACGTCCCATGGCGGGCCGGGTGTACCGCTCGATCACGGACTCACCTTACTGGAAAAGCCTGCCAAATGGTAGGGGGCATCCGCTCGGCCTACTACATGAGGGGCTCCTGGCGTAGGATAGCCGGGTGCCCTGGATCTCGGCGCTGACGAAAATGCCGTGGCGGCTCATCGTCGATCACGCGCCGACGATCGTGGACGCCGCGCGCAAGCTCTACGCGAGCTCCCGACGGCCTCGTCTCAGGGGCGAGCCCAGCGAGCGGGCGCCCGCGGGCATCGAATCGCTCCAGCGCGCGATCGAGCAGATCGAGGCGCGCGAGGTGCAGCACGCCGCGCTCCTCGCGGACCTCGCCAAGCAAGTGCAGGACATGGCGAACGCCATCGAGGTGCTGCGCGCCAGGGTGCGCTGGGCGTGGATCGGCGCCTCGGTCGCGGTGGCCGTGGCGGTCCTCACGGCCTTCTTCGCCGGACGGTGACGCTGCGAGCGCGCACGGGAGCTAGTTGCGCAGCTCGGCGGGCAGGTTGCGGCGGTCGAGCGGGCCGAGCGTAGTGAGGGCGAGCTGGTCCTCGTCGAGCAACTCGGCCACCAGCGCCTGGACCTCGTCGTGCTTCACACGGTCGATGGCGCCCAGCATCTGGTCGAGGGTCAGGAACGAGCCGAAGTGCAGCTCGTGCTTGGCCAGGCGGTTCATGCGGCTCGAGGTGGACTCGAGCGAGAGCATGAGGCTGCCCTTGAGGTGATCCTTGGCGCGCTTCAGCTC
>Ga0137418_10002260_pt1 | contig 17647 bp, 14 predicted proteins | sample CZODoug3_1_2_16f_FD_122242 | JGI IMG/M metagenome (GOLD analysis project Ga0137418, IMG submission 122242) | Vadose zone soil fungal communities from Angelo Coast Range Reserve, California, USA - CZODoug3_1_2_16fungal (Hybrid Assembly) | ecosystem: Environmental > Terrestrial > Soil > Vadose... | reverse complement strand
AGGCGACCGAATACGCGGCCGAAGACGCCGACGTCACGCTGCGGCTGTGGGAGATCCTCAAGGCGCAGCTTGTCGCCCAACGCATGTCCACCGTCTATGAGACGCTCGAGCGCCCGCTGATCGCGGTGTTGGCCCGCATGGAGCGTCGCGGCATCTCGATCGACCGCCAGGTGCTCGCGCGCCTGTCGGGCGAGTTCGCCCAGAGGGCCGGCGGGCTCGAGGAGGAGATCAAGGCGCTCGCCGGCGAGCCGCTCAATCCCGGCAGCCCGAAGCAGCTCGGCGATATCCTGTTCGGCAAGCTCGGCCTGCCGGGCGGAAGGAAGACCAAGACCGGCGCCTGGTCGACCTCGGCCTCCGTGCTCGAGGACCTGGCCGAGCAAGGCAACGAGCTGTCGCAAAAGATTCTCGACTGGCGTCAGGTCGCGAAGCTGCGGTCGACTTATACGGACGCCCTGCCCGGCTTCGTCAACCCGCGCACGCGGCGCGTCCATACCGGCTACGCGCTCGCCGCCACCACGACCGGCCGGCTCTCCTCGTCCGAGCCCAATCTGCAGAACATCCCGATCCGCACCGAAGAAGGGCGCAAGATCCGCCGCGCCTTCATCACCGATCCCGGCTTCAAGCTCGTCTCGGCCGATTATTCGCAGATCGAGCTGCGCCTCCTGGCCGAGATCGCCGACATCGCGGCGCTCAAGCAGGCGTTCCGCGACGGGCTGGACATTCACGCCATGACGGCGTCGGAAATGTTCGGCGTGCCGGTCAAGGACATGCCGGGCGAGGTGCGGCGGCGCGCCAAGGCGATCAATTTCGGCATCATCTACGGCATCTCGGCTTTCGGGCTCGCCAACCAGCTCGGCATCGAGCGCGAGGAGGCGGGCGCCTATATCAAGAAATATTTCGAACGCTTTCCCGGCATCCGCGACTACATGGAGGCGACCAAGGAGTTCTGCCGCAAGCACCTCTATGTGACCACGCTGTTCGGCCGCAAGTGCCACTATCCCGACATCGTCAACTCGAACGCCTCGATCCGTGCCTTCAACGAGCGCGCCGCCATCAACGCGCGCCTGCAAGGCACCGCCGCCGACATCATCCGCCGCGCCATGATCCGCATGGATGACGCCTTCGCGGCGCACAAGCTCGACGCCCTGATGCTGCTCCAGGTGCATGACGAGCTGGTGTTCGAGGTGCCGGAGGACGAGGTCGCCGGGACCATCCCGGTGATCAGGAAGGTGATGGAAGGGGCCGCGATGCCGGCGGTCGCGATCTCGGTGCCGCTGCAGGTCGACGCGCGCGCGGCCGACAACTGGGACGAGGCGCATTGACGCGCGGGCCGGGCCGGCGCTCCGTTTATCCTCAGATTTTGTGGAAATGCGGATTTCCACCTATCCCGATCGATGCTAGCTAGGCGCCCATGGCCATCACATCCCGCTCGCACCCCCGCAGCGCCGCCTCGGCGCTGCGCCCACTCCTGGAGATCGGGGCCGCACGCGCGCGGCTGCGCGACATCATCCATCAGCGCGCCTTCGGGCGTGGCGAGATCAAGCTCGCCTCCGGCCGGGTGAGCGATTTCTATTTCAATCTCAAGCCTGCGATGCTCGATGCCGAGGGCGCGGCCCTGCTGGCGCAGCTCACCCTCGATGCGCTCGCGGGCGAGCGCATCGATTATGTGGGCGGGCTCGAGATGGGGGCGGTCCCGATCGCGGGCGCGGTCGCGCAGCTCAGCTTCATGACCGGCGCGCCGATGCAGGCCTTCTTCGTGCGCAAGAAGCCGAAGGAGCACGGCGCCAGGCTCTCGGTCGAGGGCCTGATGCCGGGCGAGAGTCTGCGGGGCAAGCGCGTCGTCATCGTCGAGGACGTCACCACCACCGGCGGCTCCGCCATGAAAGCGGTCGAGGCCGCACGCGACGCCGGCGCCGAGATCGTCTTCGTGCTCACCATCGTGGATCGCGAAGAGGGTGCGATCGAGGCCTTCGCGGCGCAGGCCCTCGATTTTCGCGCGATCTACCGCGCGTCGGAATTCCTCAACCGTTGACGCGCGCGCGCCGCGACAGCACTTGGCGATAAAACGCCTCGATCTCCATCAGGGCGCGCTGCGGCGCAAAGCGCCCGAGGTCGTAGGGAATTTTCTGACCGCCGCGTTCCAGCGCGGCCTGGAGCGCGCCCGCGAGGCCCGCCTCGTCGTCGGGCTCGACCCATGACACGCGCTCGTCGGTGACGAATTCGCGCGGGCCGTCGGTCCGGGTGAGCACCAGCGGAAGCCCGGCCGCCATGGCTTCGAGGATCGCGAGCCCGAACGGTTCGAAGCGTGCCGCGCTCACGAAGACGTCGAAGGCGCGATAGAGCGCCGCAATCTCGGACTGCGGCCGCAGCAGCATGATCCGGTCGTCGCCCGCCGCATATCGGACGAGCTCGCCGCGTTGCGGCCCGTCGCCCAGGATCACCAGCGCCACCGGCTCGTCGCCATGCGGAAACGCCAGGCGAAACGCGCGCACCAGCAGGTCCATGCCTTTCACCGGCATCAGGCGGCCGATGCTGCCGATCACCATGGTGGCGTGATCGACGCCCCAGGTTTCGCGCAGTTCCGCGCGCTCCGCCGATGTGGTGCGGGCGAGCGCCGCCTGCATCGCGGCCGGCAGCCAGTTCCAGATCACGGCGGCGTCGCCGCGGAATTCGGACCCGATGCGCCCGCGTTGCCACGACGCCACCGCGATCAGGCCGTCGCAGCCGGCATGCTCGCGCGGCTCGTAGTCGATGTGCAGCGTCGCGACATGCGGGATGCCGAGCTTCTGCGCCACGCCGCCGACGCGCCGCCCCGCCGGATTGAGATGGCTGTGCACGATGTCGGGCCTGAACCGGCCGAGCGCCCGCCGCGCGAAGGGGCGGTGCAGCCAGGCCGGCAACCATGCCGGCATGATGGTGAGGCCGAGGCGCCCGGCGCCGCGTTGCGCCGCGATCGCGGTGCTCGCCGCCGCGGTCTCGTCCCGGAACATCCGCGCGCAATCGGATCCGGGATCTTCGATCAGCACCTCGACCTGATGCCCGGCGCGCGCCTGCGCACTCGCGAGCTCGACACAATAGCGCTCGCTGCCGTAGAAGCCCTCGCTCAGCACCGCATGCAGAATCTTCATGGCGCCGCGGGTCCGGCCGTCATGGCGGTTCCGCGACGCCGCGGCACGCGATGCTCCGCTTTCGCAGCATGACACATAAGATGAGGACATCGGATCATGTGAGCCCGAGCATTCTCTCCGTATTGCCCCCGAGGATCTTGGCCTTGTCGGCGTCTCCGATCGGGAGCCGCGTCACGTGCCCGGTGTCGGCGCCGATGAAGGGATCGTCGGTGCCGAACAGGATCTGCGAGGCGCCGACCGAGCCGATGGCCAGCATCAGGGCGGATTCGCCGAACGCGCAGGTGTCGTAATAGAAGCGCTTGCCATAATGGCTGGGCAATTTGGTGATGTATTTGCGGCAATCGGGAAACAGCCGATAGCCATTGTCGAGGCGCTCCATCAGCACGATCAGGGCGCCGCCGGTATGCGCCAGGATATAGGGGAAATTCGGGTAGCGCTCGAACACGCCCGCATAGATCAGCCGCGCCGCCACCAGGGTAGTGTCGAAGATGAGGCCGACCCGCAGCGGCAGCTCGAACTCGCCCATTTCCGAGGTGTCCTTGGGGAACATCGGATGCTCGAATACCGGCAGCCGCATCGCGTCGATCTTGGCCCATAGCGGCTCGAAGCGCGCGTCATTGAGCGGCGGCCCGCCGATATTCGACCCGATCGCGACGCCCTTCATGCCGAGCTCGCCGGTGGCGCGATCGATCTCCGTGAGCGAGGCTGCGACATCGTGCAGCGGCAGGGTGGCGAAGCCGATGAAGCGGTCCGGATGGGCGCGGCAGTCCCTGGCCAGCATGTCGTTGACGTGGCGCGCCATGCGGACTTGCGCCTCGCCGACCCAGGGATAGACGCTGGGCGTCGACACCGTGAGAACGCGCCGGTCGATGCCCTTCTGGTCCATGTCGCGCAGCCGGTGATCCATGTCGAACATGTCGGGCCGGGTCCAGGCCAGGGTGTAGCCGTCATGGCGCATCAGCGTCTTGCCGTCGGGCGTCTGCTCGATGTCGAGCCGCATGACGCGCTTGAGCTCATCGAGGTAATGCGGGTCGACGAAATGGCCGTGGATGTCGATTTTCATGCGGGTTCTCGCAACGGAACTAGGACCGCGCCGGCGCGATCACGGCGCGGCATTCGCCGAAGCCGATGCGGGCCGCGCGGGTGTCGCCGCCGCAATGCGCGCGAAACACCACCTCGTCGCCGTCCTCCAGGAATCCGCGCGTCTCGCCGTTCGGCAGCGTGATCGGCTGGGTGCCGCGCGCGGTGATCTCCAGCAGGCAGCCGCGGCTGTCGTCCTGCGGGCCCGAGCAGGTGCCGGTGCCGATGAGGTCGCCAATCTCCAGGTTGCAGCCGCTGGCGGCGTGGTGGGCGACCATCTGGGCCACCGTCCAGTAGATGGTCGCGAACGAGCCGGTGCTCAGCCGGAAAGGCTCCTCGCCGGCCGCGCGCATCTTCTCGGTGGCGAGAAAAACCTCGAGCGTGATGGCGAGCCCGCCCCTCTCGCGGTCGGCGGGCGCAGCGAGATAGGGCAGCGGCGCCGGATCGCCGGCCGGCCGCGCAAAGGCCGCTACGCGGTAGGGCGCGAGCGCTTCCGCGGTGACCACCCAGGGCGACACGGTGGTGGCGAAGTTCTTGGCGAGGAACGGCCCGAGCGGCTGATATTCCCAGGCCTGGATGTCGCGCGCCGACCAATCGTTCAACAGGCAGAAGCCGAAGATGCGCGCGCCCGCCTCGCTGATCGGCACCGGCTCGCCCAAGGGGTTGGGCGTGCCGATATAAAAGCCGAGCTCCAGCTCGTAGTCGAGATTGCGGCAGGCGCGGTAGACCGGCGCCGCCTCGGCCGGCCCTTTTGCCTGGCCGAGCGGCCGGCGCACCGGCGTGCCGCTCACGCACACCGACGAGGGCCGGCTGTGATAGGCGACCGGCACGTATTTGTAATTCGGCAGCAGCGGGTTGTCGGGCCGGAACATCTTTCCCGCATTGGTGGCGTGAAACACCGAGGCGAAGAAGTCGGTGAAGTTGCCGATCTTCACCGGCACAAGGAGTTCGGCGTCGGCGATCGGCCTGAGATATTTCTGGACGGCATCCCGCCGGGCGGGCTCGCTGAGCAGCCGCGACAGCGCGCTGCGCAATGCCGACCATGCCGGCGGTCCGAGCCCCATCAGGCCGTTCAGATGCGGTGCGTCGCAGGCGGCGGCGGCTTGTTGGGCGAGCCCGTCGAAAGAGGACGCGGCGGCCCCGACCGCCAGAATCTGGTCGCCGATCGCCACGCCGATCGTCGGCACCGAAGTGCCGTGACGCGCCCGAAAGGCCCCGAAGGGCAGGTTCTGGATCGGAAAATCACACCCCGGCCTGTTGGCGCTCGCGACCCAGCTCTGGCGCGCGGGATCGTGGGTCTCGTTCAGGTCATTCATGCGGCCGGCATCCTGAAATCATGTGCGGCCACGTGGATAGCGGATCGGGGCCGAAAATGCGACCCGGGGTCTAGTTCAGGAAGCGCCCGCCATCCGAGATGATGATCGCGCCGGTCGTGACTTTCAGATGGGTGACGCAAGCCAGGATCGCGCGCGCCACGTCGTCGGGCTGGACGATGCGCTTGAGCGGCGTCGCCTGCGCGATCTTCTCCAATTGGGCGGGGCCGCGGCCCGCCACGAAGTCGGTGTTCACCGCGCCCGGCGACACGCACAAGAGCCGGATGTCGGGCCCGAGCGCGCGCCCGAGCGCCATCGTCATGGTGTCGAGGGCGGCCTTGGCGGCGCAATAGGCGACGCTCGAGCCCGAGCCGGTGAAGCCCGAGATCGACGACATGTTGATGACGACGCCGTCGCGGCTCGCCTTCAGGAGCGGCGCGAAGGCGCGGATCATCGAGAAGGGCCCTCGCACATTGGCGATCATGAGCGCATCGATGAGCTCGTCGGTGAGCCCCTCGAGGTCGTGGTGCGGCACCGGTTTGGTGAAGCCGGCCGAATTGACCACGATGTCGGCGCGCCCATGGGCGTCGGCGACGAGCTTCGCGGCGTCGCGGATGCTGGCCGAGTCCTCCAGCACGATCCGGATCGGCTGGTGGCCGCGCCCGGGCAATTCGCCGATCAGCTTGCGGGCGCGCTCGAGGCCCTTGTTGTAGCCGACATAGACGGTGGCGCCTTCGGCCGCGAACAGGCGCACCGTCGCGGCCCCGATGCCGTTGCTGCCGCCGGTGACGACCGCGATCTTGTGCTTCAGGCTTTCCGTCTCCACGCTCTGCTCCTTGGGTCGTAGGGTGGGCAAAGCGAAGCGCGCCCACCAACGCGTGGGCACGGCGCACCCTACATCGCGTAATCGTTTGTCACTTCCCGGGGAAGCGTCGCTTCAGGCCCTGCCAGCCCTCGAAATAATCATGCTGCAGCTCGGCCGCCTCGACGGCGTAGCGGGTGAGCCGCATCGCGAAGCGGCTTTCGAACATGAACGCCATGGTGTCGGTGAGCTTGTGCGGCTTGAGCTCGGCGTTCGACGCGCGCTCGTGGGTCTCGGCGTCGGGACCATGCGCGGTCATGCAATTGTGCAGGCTGGCGCCGCCGGGCAGAAAACCTTCCGCCTTGGCGTCATAGGCTCCATAGAGCAGCCCCATGAATTCTGTCATGACGTTGCGGTGATACCAGGGCGGACGGAAGGTGTCCTCGCCGACCAGCCAGCGCGGCGCGAAGATCACGAAGTCGATATTGGCGACGCCCGCCGTGTCGGACGGCGCGGTGAGCACGCTGTAGATCGACGGGTCGGGATGGTCGAAGCTCACGGTGCCGATCACCATGAAGCGCGCGAGGTCGTATTTGTAGGGCGTGAAATTGCCGTGCCAGGCCACCACGTCGAGCGGCGAATGGTTCATCTCGGCCGCCCACAGATTGCCCTGGAATTTGGAGACGAGCGTGCAGGGTGAGTCCTTGTCCTCATAGGCCGCGACCGGCGCCAAAAAATCGCGCGGATTGGCGAGGCCGTTCGAGCCGAGCGGGCCGAGCTCGGGCAGGCGCAGCGGCGCGCCGTAATTCTCGCAGATATAGCCGCGCGACGGACCGTCCGGCAGCTCGACCCGGAAACGCAAGCCCCGCGGCAAGAGCGCGATCTCGCCCGGCGACGTCTCCAGCATGCCGAGTTCGGTGACGAAACGGGCGCGGCCCTGCTGCGGCAGGATCAGCATCTCGCCGTCGGCGTTGTAGAAATAGCGGTCGGTCATCGACGCATTGGCGGCGTAGATATGCGCCGCCATGCCGGTCTGGGTCGCCACGTCGCCGTTGCCGCCGAGCGTGACGATGCCCTGGACGAAGTCGGTCGCCTTCTTCGGCATCGGAAACGGCGACCAGCGCAGCTGCGAGGGCGTCGCCTCGACGTCGTCGAACGGCGCGCTGCGGATCAACCCGTTGTCGATCCGCTGATAGGGGCGGTGCACCGCGGAGGGGCGTATGCGATAGGTCCAGCTGCGCCGGTTCTCGTGGCGCGGCGCCGTGAAGGCGGTGCCGGAGATAAGCTCGGCATAGAGCCCGTAGGGCGGCTTTTGCGGGCTGTTGCGCCCGACCGGCAGCGCGCCGGCCAGCGCCTCGCTGACGAACTGGTTGCCAAAGCCCGGCTGGTACTGGAACGTGGCTGGGCGCACCGCCTTGCCGCTGGTCTTTTGCGGCTTTGTTTCCCGCTTGGTCTTCACCTTGGCGTCCATGGGCTTTCCCCGCATAGGCGTGGTAGTTACGTTTGTAACCGACACCTTATCGGTTTCGCGGCCGCTTTTCTACGTGCAATCGCTCTGGAGACGACCGTGCGATCCGGCCTCTTCTGCCGGGTGCGGCTTCGACTGAAGGGGTGTGCATGAAATCACCAGCTTCGAAGCCGTTGAACGAGTGGACCGCCAGCGAGATCGTGGCGGCCATCGGGGCCGGCCGCACCACCTGCGAAGCCGTCATGCGCGCCTGCCTCGACCGCATCGCGGCGCGCGAAGCCGAGGTGGCGGCCTGGACCAATCTCGATCCCGCGCGCGCGCTCGCGGCCGCTCGCGCCTTCGACAGGAATCCCGCTCGCGGACCGCTCGCCGGCGTGCCGTTCGGCCTCAAGGACATCATCGACACGCAGGACTACCCGACCGAATGGGGCACGCCGATCCATCGCGGCCGGCGGCCCAACCGGGACGCGGCCTGCGTGGCCCTCACCCGCCGTGCCGGCGGAGTGCTGCTCGGCAAGACGGTGACGACCGAGTTCGCCAATCTGCATCCCGGTCCGACCCGCAATCCGCACGATCTCGCGCGCACGCCGGGCGGATCGTCGAGCGGCTCGGCCGCCGCGGTCGCCGACCACATGGTGCCGATCGCGCTCGGCACCCAGACCACGGGCTCGACCATCCGGCCCGCCTCGTTCTGCGGCGTGTTCGGCTATCGGCCGACCCATGGCGAGCACCGCCTGCACGGCGTCATGGAGGCGTCGGGCTCGCTCGACACGCTGGGGATTCTGGCGCGCTCGCTCGACGACATCGCGCTCTATCGCGACGTGCTGCTCGGAATTTCACCGCAACAGATTGCCGACGTCGCCAAGGCGCCGCGCATCGGGCTCTACCGGCCGCAGATCTGGGACCAGGTCGAGCCGACCACCCGCCGGCTGGTGGAGGACGCGGCGCGCAGCTTGGCGAAAGCGGGCGCCGATATTCACGATGTGAAATTGCCCGAGGTGTTCGCCGGCTTGAACGAAGCCCATCGCTGGATCTCGAGCTTCGAATTCGCCCGCACCTTCACGTGGGAAATCGAGCACCACTGGAACGAGATCAGCGAAACCTTGCGCAACGGCCGGGTGGCCGACGGACTGTCCTGCGGCTTCGAGCGCTACATCGACATGCAGAAGCTGGCCGAATCCTGCCGGCGACAATTCGACGCGCTCTGGCAGGATTGCGACATCATGCTCACCGCATCGGCCTTCGGCGAGGCGCCGGTCGGCTGGAACACCTTCGTGGGCGCGCCCCTCTACATGATGTCGACCGCGCTGCACGTGCCGTCGGTCTCGCTGCCAGTGCTCACGGGGCCGAGCAACATGCCGATAGGTCTGCAAATTCTTGCCCGCCGCCATGACGACCGCAAGCTGTTCGCCTGGGCACGCTGGGCGTATCGTCAACTGTCATAACAAAAGGGCGGGAGCGGAAACGGAATGGAAGGGCAGGAAAAATTCGCCGGCTGGGCGGTGCATTTCCCGGGCAATCTGCGCTGGAGCAATGCGATGCAGATCGTCAAGGGCATGGCGCCCTACGGGGCCGTGGCGTTGGAGGAGGTCGATCGCATCGGCGACCGCCTCAAGGCGCGCGAGCAGGAGAGCGATCCCGATATCGCCTGGAAACACGAATGGGCCGCGGAGGCGGATCGCGTCGCGCAGGTCGCCGACACGGCGGCCGCCGAAGGCCGCCACATCACCGCCGGCCATCACTACATGCGGGCCGCCAACTATTATTACAGCGCCGAACGCTTCATTCCGCCGGGCGACGAGAAGATGGCGATGTACCACAAGGCGCTGCGTTGCTGGCGCGCGGCGCTCGATCGCCTCCATCCGGAGATCGAGCGGGTCGAGGTGCCCTACGAGGGCCAGAGCCTGCCGGCCTATTTCCTGCCCGCGCCCGGGCCGGGCCGCAAGCGCACGGTGGTGCTGTTCGACGGCATGGACAATGCCAAGGAAATGAGCGTGATCTTCGCCGGGCTCGACTTTGCCAAGCGCGGCATCAACACGCTCGCGATCGACGGGCCGGGCCAGTCGGAGACGTTGCGGCTGCGCCAGATCGTCAGCCGGCCCGACTACGAGGTCGCGGGCCGCGCCGCCTACGATTTCGTCGCGGCGCGGCCCGAGGTCGACCCGAAGAAAGTCGTCGTGATGGGCTACAGCTTCGGCGGCTATCACGCGCCGCGCGTCGCCGGCATGGACAAGCGCTATGCGGGCTGCGTGGCGCTGGGCGCCATGTTCTGGGACATGCATGCCTGGCAGGCCGAGATCAAGGCGCGGCTCGCAACAGACGCGCGCTCGAGCTTCACCTCGGCGTTCCAGTTCCGCTGGGTGATCGGCGCGCCCGACAACCCGACGGCGCTCGAATGGGCGAGGAAATTTTCGCTCGAAGGCATCGCGCAAAAAATCGAATGCCCGGTGCTGATCCTGCACGGCGAGAGCGACCGGGTGGTGCCGCTCCAGGAGGCGAAGACGCTGTACGAGAAGGTCGGGTCGAAGAACAAGACGCTGAGGATCTTCACGGCCGAGGAGGGCGGCACCGAGCATTGCCAGGTCGACAACCGCCAGCTCGGAATCGACTGTGTGGGGGACTGGATACTGGCCAATACGTGACGGAGAATGAGTGACGCCCGCTTGCGCGGACCGAGAGCGCGACGGAAGCCAAAAAAATGAGAGGCGCGAGTCGTTTTCCCAGGGAGGAACGAGATGCTGTCGATGGTGCGATGGGGCTTGCTGGTCGCGGCCTCGCTGGCGGGCCTGGGCGGGGCGCAGGGGCAGACTTATCCGGAACGGCCGATCCGCCTGGTGGTCGCCTTCGTGGCGGGGGGCGCGACCGACACCTTGACGCGGCAGATCACCGAAGACCTGAAGGCGGCGCTGGGTCAGCCGGTCATCGTCGAGAACCGGCCCGGCGCCAACGGCTATATCGCCTGGAACTATGTCGCCAATTCCGAGCCGGACGGCTACACGCTGCTGATGGCCGAGAATGCGCTCGCGATCAGTCAGGGCCTGTTCAAGAAATCCGCCTCGTCGTTCGATCCGCTCAAGCAATATGACGCGGTCGCCCAGGTGGCGACCTCGCCGCTCGCGCTCGTCGTCGCCAACAAGGTCCCGGCCAACAACTTGGGAGAGCTGATCAGGCTCGCGCGCACCACGCCCGAGAAGATGAACTACGCCTCCGCCGGCATCGGAAGCGTCGCACATCTTACCTTCGAGGTCTTTCGCGACGGCGCGGGCATCGAGGCCGTCCATATTCCCTACAAGGGCGGCGGCCAGGCGATCGGCGACATCGTGGCGGGCCAGGTCGAGATGCACATGGCGTCGGTCGCGGTCGCCAAGCCGCTGGTCGAGGCCGGGCGGATCAAGGCGATGGCGGTGACCGGCGCGAAGCGCTCGCCCGCGCTGCCCGACGTGCCGACGCTCGCCGAGGCCGGCGTCAAGACCGCCGATGTCGATCTCGGCTTCTGGTATGCGCTGTTCGGCCCCAAAGGCCTGCCCGATGCCGTGAGGGCCAAGCTCGACAAGGCGGTCGCGACCGTGATGGCGGATCCGGCCGTGCGCGCACGTCTCGCCAAGCTCGACATCGAGCCCGCCTATGCGCCGGCCGGCGCCTTGCACCAGAAGCTCGGCAACGAGATCACGAACTGGACCAAATTCATCGACCAGAAGGGAATCAAGGCGGAGTGAACGCGTCGCGCAGCACCCATGCTTGCTGCGTCCGGGAAGCCAGGGAGGAACGCATGAAACCGCTCATCCGGAGTCTCGCTGTTTGCGCCGCATTGGCGCTGACGGCGGCGAAGCCCTCCATGGCGCAGGACTTTTCCGCCAAGCCCATCCGCATCATCGTCGGCCTGGTGGCGGGCGGGGCAACCGACGTGACGGCGCGTCTGGTGGCGCAGAAGCTCAGCGAAAGCCTGCGCACCAATGCCTATGTGGACAACCGGCCAGGCGGAGTCTTCATCCCGGCCACCAAGGAGCTCGCGGGCGCCGATCCCGACGGCCATACGCTGCTGATGATCTCCACCAGCAACGTGGTGACGCAGCCGCTGCATCCGGACTATCCGTATGATCTGCGCGCGCTGACGCCGATCACCGAAGTGTCGCGTGGGCCGCTCATCCTGGTGGCGCGCAAGGACCTGCCGATCAGGAACGTCGCCGACCTGATCGACTATGCGACCCGGAATCCCGGCAAGCTCACCTTCGGGTCGGGCGGCGGATCGGGCAGCTCGCTCTATCTCGCCACCGAGCTCTTGCGGCTCAAGACCGGCATCAAGCTGCAGCACGTCCCGTATCGCGGCGCGGCGGCCGCGCTCAACGATCTGCTCGGCGCCCATATCGATCTCATGTTCGACGCCATGCCGGTGATGGTGGAGCAGGCCAAGGCCGGCAAGGTGACGCCGCTCGCGGTGACGAGCCTCAAGCGTTCGCCCGCGCTCCCTGAGGTTCCCACCATGGTGGAATCTGGGTTGCGCGATTTCGAGGTGGTGCAGTATTTCGCGTTGTTCGCGCCGCCTCACACGCCGGCCGCGATCGCGCAGCGCCTGCGCGACGAGGTCGCCAAGGCGATCGCCGCGCCCGACGTGATCGCGCAATTCGACAAGCAGGGCATGGCGCCGGTCGGCAGCCAGCCCGCGCAATTCGGCGAATATCTCAAGGCCGAGATCGATCGCTGGGCCAAGGTCATCAAGGACGCCGGAATCAAGCCGGAATGATAATCTCCGGGTCTCCCCGACTCGCACCGTCCCCCTCAGGGCGACGCTCGCTGCGCTCACAACAGAAGGAATCCCCATGCCTGCACGCGCGCCTTGGATCGACCATTTCGGCGACAATTTTCTGTGGTCGAACGCGACCCTCGTCATCAAGGGCATGGCGCCCTACGGCGTCGTGGCGCTGGAGGAGATGGACCGCGTGTGCGAGCGGCTGAAGCTGCGCCAGCACGAGCCGAATGCGTGGTTCGAGGAATGGGGCGCCATGGGGACGCTCCTCGAGGGCAAGGCGATCGAGGCCGAGAAGGCGGGCCGCAAGCACACGGCGGGCGACTATTATCTGCGCGCCGGCAATTATCTCTACAACGCCGAGCGCTTCCTGCGGCCCGGCCCCGAGAAGCGCGCCGCCGGTGAGCGCGCCTTCCGCAGCTATCACGCCGGCATCCGGCTGCGTCATCCCAATATCGAGCGTGTCGAGGTGCCTTACGAGGGCACGACCCTGCCGGCGTTGTTCATGAAGGCCGCGGTGACGGGCCGCGCCCCCACCGTGGTGATCGTCAACGGCATGGACAACTGCAAGGAGATGAGCATCTTCTTCGCCGGGCTCGAATTCGCGCGGCGCGGCATGCACACCCTCGCGCTCGATGGTCCAGGGCAGGGCGAGACGTTGCGATCACGCGGCATCCACAGCCGCTACGACTACGAGGTGCCGGGCGGCGCGGCCTATGACTGGCTGGCGCAGCGCCCGGAGGTCGACCCCAAGCGCGTCGCCATCATGGGATACAGCTTCGGCGGCTACTATTCGGGCCGCATCGCGGCCTTCGAGAGACGCTACGCGGCTGGCATCTCGCTTTCGGCGCTGCACTGGGACCTCGCGGCCTGGCAGACGCGCGTCAAGGAGAAGAACCAGAGTGATCCGAAAGCGGTCGCGCAATCGAACTTCCAGTTCCAGTGGGTGGTCAATGCGCCGACCGTGGACGACGCGATCGAGGTCGCGCGCAAATTCTCGCTCAAGGACGTCGCCAAGAACATCACCTGTCCGTATCTTGTGACCCATGGCGGCAACGACCGCGTGGTGCCGGTCGAGAACGCGCCCAAACTGTTCGAGGCGATCGGCTCCAAGAACAAGATGCTGAAGATCTTCACCGCCGAGGAGGGCGGCGCCGAGCACGCCCATGTGGACAACCGCCAGGTCGGAATCGACTACGCGGCGGACTGGCTGGCGGAGAACATGTAGGCGTCCGTCGCGGAGACGCCGTCCCGCCTGGCTTTCCGGGAGCTGATTGGCGGCATCGAGGCGCAATTTTTGCGACCCCATCCGTGCCGCTCAATTTGCCGTTACCTGCCCCCATGCCGGTTCGGCGGCACGGAGGAATCATGCATCATGGCGGCGGTCGACGGCGCCGGCCGGAGAATCCGGGCCGCGATCGCAATCGGCACGGCACGCCAATGTCGTGGCCACGACGGGATTGGACACGAGACCAAGGGGATGGAAATGAGCGCTGATATCGACGAGAAAAGATTGGTTTTTCCCGGCCTCGCCGGCCCCTACCGGCACGGCGCGCCCTACGCCTATGCGTTCATGCGGTTCGCCACCGGCGCGGTGCTGGTGCCGCACGGCATCCAGAAGGTGTTCTTCTTGCCCATCAGCCGCTACACCGAGACCATTGCGGCCAAAGGGCTGCCGTTCCCGGAGCTTCTCGCCTATCTCACTTTTTTCACCGAATCGGTGGCCGCCATCTGCCTGGCCATCGGCCTCTTCACCCGTGTCGCCGCCGTCATGATCTGGATCGAGATGCTGGTGATCGTCTTCCTGTTTCAATGGCAGTACGGATATTTCTGGACCAATCGCGGATATGAATACGCCTTGCTGTGGCTGCTGCTGTGCACCGCCATCGTCTTCCGCGGCGGCGGCCGCTACTCGGTCGACCACCTGATCGGCAAGGAGATTTGACCCGGACGCCGGCGAGGTCGGAACCCGCGGCATCGGCATAGACGAGGCCGCGGCTTCTATTCCGACCCTGCCAGCCCCGCCTGCTGCACGATCCTGCCCCAACGCACGATCTCGGACGCGACGTAGCGCTGCAACTCCTGGGGCGGCGGGGAGGCGAGCGGGATATTTCCGAGATCGACGAACTGCCGCTGAATCTCAGGCATCGCCATGATGGCTTTGACCTCGGCGTGCAGCCGGTCGACGACCGCAGCCGGGGTCGCGGCCGGCGCGACCAGTGCGAGCCAGGAGACGGCGTCGAAGCCCGGCACGCCGCTTTCGGCGAGGGGCGGAATCTCGGGCAGGGCGGCGAAGCGCACCGCCGACGAGATGCCGAGCGCGCGCACCTTGCCGTCGCGCAACAGCGCGATCGCGGGGGCGAGATCGGAGAAGATCAGCGGCACATGGCCCGCCACCACATCGTTCATCGCCTGCGCGGTTCCCTTGTAGGGAATATGCGTCATCTGGATTCCCGTCATGGTCTTGAGCAGCTCGGTGAACAGATGCGGCGGACCGCCGACGCCGCTCGATCCGAACGAGAGCTGGCCGGGTCTTTCCTTGGCGAGCCTGATCAGCTCGCCCGCCGTGTGCACCGGCAGCGACGGATGGACGATCAGCACGAAGGGAACGCTCGCCAACAGTGCGACCGGCATGAAGTCGGCGGCCGGATCATAGGGCAGCTTCTTGTGCAGCGTGACCTGGATCGCGAGCTGGGTGCTGGCGCCCATGAACAGCGTGTAGCCGTCGGGGGCGGCCTTGGCGACCGAGTTGGCCGCGATCACGCCGCCCGCGCCCAGCCGGTTCTCCACCAGGAAGGATTGGCCGAGCCGCTCGCCCAGCTTCAGCGCGATCAGCCGCGCGATCAGGTCGGCGCCGCCGCCCGCCGCGTAGGGCGCCACGATGGTGACCAGACGCGCCGGGTACTGTTCGGCAGCGAGCGACGCAATGAACGTGAACAGGGTGAGCGCGACCACCGCACATCGAGCCGGGAACATGATGCCCTCTCCGTCACGCAGGATTGGCGCGGCAAGTGGCGAGTCAGCGATCGTTCGCCTTCACCGCTTGAGATACTTCTTGTCCAGCATCACGTGCACGCCCTTGTTGCCGTTCACCACCTGGGTGATGCGCAGATCGGCGGCGAGGCTTGCCAGCATGTAGGCGTGCGAGCGGGTCAGCCCGGCGCGCCGCTGGATCACGTCGAGCATCAGGCGCAGCGCGACCACCACGCAATCGTCGAGATCGGGGTCGAACGCCATGGTGACGACATGGGTCGGAGTCTCGGCGTAGGGCCACTCCAGCCGAATGTCGTCGCGCACGGTGAGCCGGAAGCGGCCGACCAGGCCGGTCTCGATCGCATTGATGCAGACCTCGCCGTCGCCCTGCACCGCGTGGCCGTCGCCGGCCGAGAACAGCGCGCCGTCGGTGAAGATCGGCAGGTAAAGCGTGGTGCCGGCCACGAGCTCCTTGTTGTCGAGGTTGCCGCCGTTCTGGCGCGGCGGCAGCGTCGAGATCGCGCCCCAGGCGGCCGGCGGCGCCACCCCCATGACGCCGAAGAACGGCCGCAGCTCGATCTCCATGCCCCAGGGCAGGCGGCCGATCATGCGCTTGGCATCGAGCGCGCTGTGGATCAGCGCCCGCTCCGGAAAATCATAGGGCAGCGCGCCCGCGAGCGGACGGTGGCCGGTGTAGCCCCAGTCATAGGCGAGATCGATCGCCTCGATGTCGACCTGCAGCACTTGGCCGGCGCGGGCGCCGCGCACCGCGACCGGCCCGGTGCACATGTGACCCGGCAGCATGCGTTTGGTCTTGGCCTGGTGGATCGCGAACAGCGCGGGCGGGATCTGGAAGGGCGGGGGTGGCAGCATCTCGGGCGGCCCCGAGACGGTGCCGATCGTCACCACGTCACCGCTGTCGATCGTCACGATCGGCGGCAGGCCCGCATCGAAGTAGCCCCAATGCACGTTTTCCGCGCTGGCATCGACCCGTACCGACATTCTTTCTTTCCTCCGCCCAATAACCCCACAGTCGCTAGGCTGTCATTGCGGGCGCACGGTAGCAACCGCCAAGTCGGCGTGCTTCCTGTCCCAACCGGAGAGATGAATCTGCGCTATCCCGCCGCGACGTCCGATAAGGAAAACCCGGCAATCCGCTTGTAGTTGTCCGACAGCGCCCGCAGCTCGTCCTGGGTGATGTAGTCGTCGAGCCGGTCGAACGGCTTGTCGCCGACCAGCTCCTCGACCTTGATGTTGATGAAATCGGGCGGATATTCGCGGTTCGTGCGCACCACCTTGGCGGTCGCCTCGCGGCGCGCCGCCTCATAGGCGCGCAAGGCTGCGCGCGGATCGGCATCCTGGTGCAGGCATTCGGCCAGCACGCGCGCGTCGATCGCGCCCTGGGCGGCGCCGTTGGAGCCGCGCGGATACATCGGATGGGCGGCATCGCCCGCCAGCGTGACGCGGCCGAAGGTCCAGCGGTCGACCGGATCCTTGTCGACCATGGGATATTCGAGGATCTGGTCGGCATTGCGGATGAGCTCGGCCACGTCGAGCCAGTCGAAGCGATAATCCCGGTAGATCGGCAGGAACTCGTTGACGTTCCCCGGCTTGTTCCAGTCGTTCTGGTCGAACGTGTCGCGCTTGATCTCCGCCATCCAGTTGATGAGCTGGTTGCCGTCGCGGTCGATGTCGTCGACGATCGGGTAGACCACGATCTTGCCGGTCAGGATCGAGCCGATGCGCAGATAGCTGCGGCCGGTGAGGATCGGCTTGCGGCGCGTGACGCCGCGCCAGGTATTGATGCCCGCGAAGGCCACGCGGTCGTCGGGGTAGAACTGCTTGCGGACCACGGAGTTGATTCCGTCGCAGCCGATCGCGACGCTCGCCCGCACCGGCGCGCGCGCCTCACCGCTCGAGAATGCCTTGAAGCCGATGGTGACGCCGTCCTCGTCCTGCGAGATCCCGGTGCAGTCGTGATCGGTCAGGATGCGGTCATGGCCGAGCCGCTCGCGGGCGGCGGCGTAGAGGATCATGTGCAGGCGGCCGCGATGGATGCTGACCTCGGGATATTGATAGCCGCTGTGGGTGCCGCGCGACTCCTTGTAGATGAGCTGGCCGAAGCGGTTGAAGAAGCAG
>Ga0137418_10002258_pt1 | contig 17652 bp, 16 predicted proteins | sample CZODoug3_1_2_16f_FD_122242 | JGI IMG/M metagenome (GOLD analysis project Ga0137418, IMG submission 122242) | Vadose zone soil fungal communities from Angelo Coast Range Reserve, California, USA - CZODoug3_1_2_16fungal (Hybrid Assembly) | ecosystem: Environmental > Terrestrial > Soil > Vadose... | reverse complement strand
GCTGGGCTACGGCGGCGCCTTCTCCATCGAAAGCCCCGCCCCTTACAGCGCCGTCGCGAAGGCGATGATCGCCGACCTTGGCATCGACGTCAGCAGCTATTCGAAGTACGCCCACAAAGAAATCTATCGCTCTCAAGGCCTAACGCCCCACATTTTCTTCGACAAGGAAACCTTCGGCGCCGATAAACTCGTAATCGATCCCCATCCCCTCGGCGGAAGCGAGACCGGAGACCTCTCCGTCAACGCCACCGACCCATGGAAGAGCTTCCTCGCCGAGGCCCCCATCCCCGAAAAAGCCCGGCAAGACATCTTCAATTTGTTCCACGACAAGAAGGATTTCCTCCCAGGCTTGACCTCCACGGAGAAAAAAACCCGCCTGGCGCGCATGAGCTACGCCAAGTTCCTAACCGACCTCGTGGGCGTCAGCCCCGAAGTCATCCAGCTCTTCCAGGCCGAGCCGAACGCCTTCTTCGGCCTCGGCATCGACGCCGTGCCCGCGCAGGACTGCTGGGGCCTGGGCTATCCCGGCTTCCAGGGTATGAATCTCGATCCTGCCCCAGGCCCAGGCCAAAACCGCGACGCAATCCGCAGCCAGGAAGCCGAGAGCTACTTCTTTCACTTCCCCGACGGCAACGCCTCCATCGCCCGCCTCATCGTACGCAAGCTCATTCCCGAGGCAATTCCCGGGAGTTCAGCGACCGATGTCGTCACAGCACGGGCCAACTATGCCAAGCTCGACGATGCTGGCTCCAATGTAAGAATTCGCCTGAACAGTCCGGTAGTCCGAGTCAAGCACCAGGGTGAGGCCGCCACCGCCAAGGGCGTCGAGGTGGTCTACGTTCGCCAAGGGAAGCTACGCACCGTGCGCACCAAAAGCTGCGTCCTGGCCTGCTGGCACGTGGTCATCCCCTACATCTGCGAGGAACTCCCCGAAAAACAAAAAGACGCGCTATCTTCTGCTGCAAAAGTGCCTCTGCTCTACACCAACGTCGCCATCACCAACTGGACGTCGTTCAAAAAGCTGGGCATGAACTATGCCTACTCCCCCGGCTGCTATCACACCAACATGACGCTCGATCTCGCGGTTAGCATTGGCGACTACCAATGCTCACAAAAGCCCGAAGACCCGGTCGTCATCCACATGAGCAAGACGCCCAACAAGCCAGGCCTACCCGCGCGCGACCAGCACCGCATCGGCCGCGTCCAGCTCTACTCCACACAATTTGAGACTATGGAACGCAACGTCCGCGACCAACTGGCTCGCACCCTGGGCCCCGGAGGCTTCGACCCCGCCCGCGACATCGCCGCCATAACGGTAAACCGTTGGCCCCACGGCTACGCCTACGAATACAATTCCCTGCAAGATAAATTCTGGCTGGAAGGCACCGAAACCCCCTGCGAAGTCGCCCGTAAACCCTACGGCCGGATCGCCATCGCGAACGCCGACGCCGCGGCCTACGCCTACACCGATGCCGCCATCGACCAAGCCTACCGCGCCGTCCAGGAGTTAGTGAAGTAAGCCTGTGTGGCGCGGGCGCGGGCGCCCGCGTGGTCTTGCATTCCACACTGGATGGCACAGGTTGCCGCAGAAGTCGCGTCCCAGAGCCCAGTCAATCAACGACGTGCAGGCCGTACAGGTTTCGCGAGACAAGTTGCTGATTGAGGCCGATCAGGCCCACGATGTGACCGGCCGCCAACGCACCCGACCGTTTCATGATCACCGTTTCGTGATCACCGTTTCGTGATCTTCGTTTCGTGATCTTCGTGATCATTGATACGAAGACCTCGAAGATACGAAGACCTCGAAAATGACGGAGTTCGCCTCGCTGGATGTGCTGAGATTCGAATGCCGCCAGCTCGGGAGTTTCTCTTCGGCTGATGTCGACGGACGAGCCTCTTGCGGAAGCCGCATCCCCTGGCTGGCCGGAGATGGTGCCGTTCTTGTGCCTTCTTGTGCCACCTGCGGTAGTGGCCGTCGGCCTCCTGCGAAGGCCAAACCAATTACGCCATCGTTCGAGGATCCTCGAAGCAGAGCCACAGTCGCCCTAAACCAGCAGCTAGTGAATCGTCTTTGACTTCCTCGACATATAATCCATCAAGAGATACTGCCCCAAGTTATACGGCGTAGTGAAATACGCCTTCCCTCGGCACATCTGCGAGACCTTCTGCACAAACTGCACCAACCCATAATCCGATGCCAACATGAAGGTATTAATCAAAATCCCAGCCCGCTTGCACTTGGAAACCTCTTCCAAAGTCTGACTCACCACCAGCGGATCCAGCCCAAAAGCATTCTTATAAATCCGCCCGTCTTCCAAGGTCAGGGCCGAGGGCTTCCCATCGGTAATCATGATGATCTGCTTCATGTCTTTTCTCTGCCGCGCCAACATCTTCTGCGCCAGCCGCAGACCCTCGCGCGTATTCGTGTAGTAAGGCCCAACCTTCACCCGCGCCAGTTGCGAAAGCGGAACCTCCTCGGCGGAGTCGTGAAACAGCAGCAACGACAACGAATCCCCCGGATACTGCGTCCGAATCAAGTGCGACAACGCCATCGCCACTTTCTTCGCCGGAGTAAACCGGTCTTCCCCATACAAAATCATCGAATGCGAGCAATCCAGCATCAACACCGTCGCGCACGACGACTGATACTCGCACTGATGCACCTGCAAATCCGAATACTCAAGATTCAAAGGCAACGTCAACCCCTCACGCTGAAACGCCTTCGCCAAGGTAGCCGGAAGATCCAGATTCAAGGTGTCGCCAAACTCATAAGGCTTCGAAGCCCCGTTGGCCTCAATCCCGGTCGCCATATCCCTGGTATCGTGCCTACCAAAGCTAGCTTTCCCCAACGACCCCAACAAATCCCGCAACGACTTATACCCCAGGAGGTCCAGCCCCTTATCCGTAACCTCAAACCGCGCCTGTCCCGCATCACCAACCTGCCCACCCACGCTCGACTGCTTCGCGGGATCATGCGGCTGATCGACGGTGATGTACTCTTCCTGCTGCATGCGCTCAATCAATTTCTCAATCAGCTCATCCAACGCGCCGTCCGCCAGCATCTGCTGAATTTGCTCTCGCAGCGACTCGTCGCCGATTTCTCCATCCAGCAGCGCCTGCTCAATCGCCTGCCGCAACTCCTCCATCGTCTGCTCTTCGGGCGCGTCGTAGTAGCCGTATGGATCCTGAAATCCGCTCTGCAACAAATAATCCGACAGAGCGTTCACAAGATCCTCCAGGCTCATCTCAGCAGCCGGGTCGGGAACGTACTTGCTGTAACGAATGCGCTTCATGATTTCTAAACCTCTCACCACGGAGACACGGAGGTACGGAGAAAATCAAAACTCCGCGAATTGTCTGGCTCCCTCCGTGCCCCGGTGTCTCCGTGCTGGATCTGCTCTAGTTAAACGACCTCCGCCCGCGCTGCCGCTCGGGAAAATCCTCCCGCGAAACCACAGGATCCTGCTTCCTCGGCTTCTCTCCGGCTGTGAACACCCGCTCCTCGCTGCGCCCGATGCGCTTGTGAGCATGCAGCCCTTCCAGTACAAACTCCGCCGCCGATACTTGCGTCTCCGCGCTGTCTTTGGCCGTCACGGCAAGCTGCTTCACTTTCTCCAACAGCCCTTGAATACTCTTCAGTCCAGCAAGAGCTTCCATAGCCGAAGCCGATTCCGCCATCTGAATCTCTCCACCAAGATCAAACCATTGCACGATTTGCTGCAAGTCTGCGTCAGCAAAGTAGCGGTCAAAAGTCTTAGCCACGGCCGTGCGGATTAACTCCCGCACCACCACGTCCGCGCCCTTCAACTCACCCTCATACTCCAACTCCAGCTTCCCAGTAATCGCGGGAATCGCCGCGTAAATATCGGCAATGCGAGGCACCACAGTCTTCTCGTCATTGCGAATCGCCCGCCGCTCGGCGTTCGAGACCACATTCTCCATGCATGAAATCGGCAATCGCTGGCTCACTCCCGAGCGCTTGTCGATGCGCTTGTCCTCGCGCGCCGCAAACGCAATCCGCTCCACCACGTCGCTCACATATTCCGGCAAATGCATGGCTAAACCGTCGCGTCGGACCCAAGCCTCCTGCGCCGTAATTTCCGCGCCCTCCTCCACGGTAGCCGGATAGTGAGTTCGTATTTCAGAACCAATGCGGTCCTTCAAGGGCGTAATGATCTTCCCGCGTGCCGTATAGTCCTCGGGATTCGCGCTGAACACCAAGGCCACATCCAGCGGCAAGCGCACCGGGTAGCCCTTGATCTGCACATCACCTTCCTGCATGATGTTGAACAACCCCACCTGAATTTTTCCCGCGAGGTCGGGCAATTCGTTGATCGCAAACACGCCGCGATTCGCCCGCGGCAGCAGTCCGTAGTGCACCGTCAGCTCGCTCCCCATATCATGTCCACCGCGAGCCGCCTTGATGGGGTCAATGTCACCAATCAAATCCGCAATCGTCACATCCGGCGTCGCCAGCTTCTCCACATAGCGTTCATCCTGCGTCAGCCACGCAATCGGCAGCTCATCACCCAGCCGCGCCAGTTCCAGCTTGCAGCGCCGGCACAACGGTTCGTAGGGATTATCCCGAATCTCGCACCCGGCAACATACGGCATCTGCACATCCAGCAGCGCCGTCAACCCGCGCAGGATGCGGCTCTTCGCCTGTCCGCGCAACCCCAGCAAGATGTAGTTGTGCCGCGAGAGCATGGCATTCACGATCTGTGGAACAACGGTATCGTCGTAGCCCACAATCCCTGGGAAGATGCTCCCACCATCGCGCAAGCGCGCAATCAGGTTCTCGCGCAGCTCGTCCTTCACGCGGCGCGTCTTCAAACGGGACTCGGAGAAAGTACTGCGGCGAAGCTCGCCAAGCGTTTGCGGCGTATTCATTGCAAATGCACTCCCGAACAGCAATCTATCGCTCGAGTATACGCCCGCTCGGGCAGGCAATCGCGGCGCGCAGCTCTTCGTCTTTTCCGTTCCGGCACATCAGTCAACTTGTTCGCCGCAAACTTGTTCGCCGCAAAACTTGTCCGTCAGCAAACGCCCCTCGTTGACACATCCTAGCTCCGCGACATACAACCAGTGGATGCTTGAAATTGGCAACAAGGTCGTGGTCATCACCGGCGGCTCCATGGGAATCGGCGAGGCTATCGGCAAAGCCTTCGTCGACGAAGGAGCCTACTGCGTCCTCCTCTCCCGCGACGCTGGCCGAGCCGAAGCCGCCCGCGCCCGCATCGGCAAGACCGACCGCACCGTGGCGCTCGCGTGCGACGTCCGCAACCGCGAAGAAATGGACCGCGTTATCAGCCTCACCCGCCATCACTTCAAGCGGATCGACGTTTGGGTCAATAATGCGGGTCACGGCGTCAGCGACGCAGTCGCGACCATGGACATGCCCGCCTTCCGCGGCATGTTCGAAACCAATTTCTTCGGCACCGTCGAAGCCATGCAAGCGGTTCTCCCCCTCATGCGCGAACAAGGTTCCGGCACGATCATCAACATCTCCAGCGTCGCCGGCCATCTGCCGGTGCCCTATCTAGCCGGATACAGCGCCACCAAATTTGCCATGAATGCGATGGGCAAAGCCGCGAACGTAGAAATGGCGGGCACCGGAGTGAACGTCCTCACCGTCTGCCCCGGATACGTGAGTACCAACTTTGGCGCCAACGTCGTCAAGGGCCGCGACTCCGCGAACTACGTCAAGACGGTCAAGCCGCAAAATCAGCAAGGCATCAGCGCCGCCCGCGTCGCGCGCGCCGTCCTGGTCGGCTACCGCAAACAGAAGAGGGAAGTGATCGTCCCCTGGACCATGCACCCGGTGGTGAAGATCTATCAACTCTTCCCGAGCGTAGTGGAGAAAGTCATGGTGCGGATGGCGCGCAAAGTGTAGGCGGCAGCCTGTGTTTCCCGTCGAGGGACTTGCGGTTAGCCCAGCTCTTCCAGCATCGCTTCCATCTCGCTCAGCGCATGGTGGTTGCCGGTTTTCTTCGCCGAAGCAATTCCGTCCACGAGCATCTTCTTGGCCTCGTCATGCCGCGAGGCCTTCACCAAAGTCTGCGCTGCCATCAAGTACCCGGGTGTGTAATCGGGAGTGTTCTTGAACAGCGTGGCGAACTCCGTCATCGACGTTTCATAGTCGCCCGCATTCGAGTGCTCAATCGCCAGCCCGTAGCGGGCAAACGAATCCATCGGATTCGCCGCCAAAATTTCATGCAACATTGCAATCCGATCCATGATTCCCTCAAGTATAGCGGGTCCCAGATCCGGTGCCCCGTCCCCCGTCGCCTCAGCGACAGGCCAGCCCTGCATGAGCGAAGCCGAGCGGGCGGGGATTTCCCGAAGGTGCAGGAAGGTGGATTAGAATAACGTCTCCCATGGCCACCGCCCCCGACCTCACGCCTCGCCCCGTCCACGAATCGCAATCGGAAATGACCGAGCTCGTCTTGCCGAACGACACCAACGCCCTCCACGGCCTCCTCGGAGGTCGCCTCATGCACTGGATGGACATCGCCGCCGCCATGGCCGCTCATCGCCACTCGCGTCACTACGTCGTCACCGCGTCCGTCGATCACCTTGATTTTGTCTCCTCAGCCCGCGTGGGGAACATCATCGTGCTGCGTTCCTCGGTGAACCGGGCATTCCACACGTCGATGGAGATTGGCGTCAAGGTCTGGGTAGAAAACTATCTTCTCAATACCCGGTCGCACGTCAGCTCGGCGTTCTTTACGTTTGTGGCCGTGAATCGGGAGGGGGCCCCGCAACCGGTGCCGCAGGTCATTCCCGAAACGGAGGAGCAGAAGCGCCGCTTTGAAGACGCCGGACGACGGCGCGAGCATCGCCTGGCTGAGCGCGATCATCGGCGCCGTCGCTGGGCGGAGCAAGAGGGGTCTTCCTGCTAGGGGTGGCGGGAACCCGGATCCTGGTCACTCGCGCAGGCAAGGTCGAAGTTGAAGCTGAAGCCAAAGCCAAAGCCGAAGCCAAAGCCGAAGCCCGGGATACGAGCGGCGGGTCAACTCCGGCGGGTCAACCCCCTACGATCCGAACCTGGCCCCGAAGCACGCACTCCGCGCGTCTGTATAATCGCGTAAACGACTGAGTTTTCGATTGGAAGGACACCCGTGGCATCCCACTCGCATTCGCATCAAGGTCAGCAGCAACCAACTCCCGAGCCGCTTCCAGGCGTAGGCGCCATCGTGGCCGTCGGCTCCGGTAAGGGAGGCGTCGGCAAGACCACGCTCTCGGTGAACCTGGCGGTCGCGCTCGCGAAGTTCGGCCACCGCGTAGGCCTCCTCGATGCCGATGTCTACGGCCCCAACGTCCCACTCATGTTAGGCATGAATGCCCAACCGGAAGTCCTCGGTGATAACCGCATCAAGCCCCTCGAAGTCCACGGACTAAAATTCATCTCCGTCGGTCTTCTGAATCCCGGCGACAAACCCCTGATCTGGCGCGGCCCCATGCTGCACTCCATCATCAAGCAGTTTCTCGGCTCGGTGGTCTGGGGAGAGCTGGACTACCTCATTGTCGACCTCCCGCCCGGCACTGGCGACGTCTCGCTCTCCCTAATCCAAACCGTCCCGCTCACCGGCGCCATCGTGGTCTCGACGCCCTCCGATGTCTCCCTGCAAGACGGCCGCAAAGCCATCGAAATGTTCAAGCAGATGAAGGTCGATCTCGTAGGCATGGTCGAGAACATGAGCTACTTCGTGTGCCCGCACTGCCAGCATGAGATTGACGTCTTCTCGCGTGGTGGCGTGGAGAAAACAGCGGCCCAGTTTGGCGTCCCGTTCCTCGGCGGAGTACAACTCGATCCCACCATTCGCGAGGCCGGCGACAGCGGAAAACCGGCCGTGCTGGGCGGGGAAGAGTCTGTACAAGGCAAGGCGCTGTTTGCCTTTGCGCGCCGGGTAGTCAGCCGGGTAGAGGAGATCAAGAGAGCGACCCCAGAGAGCGTGATCCAAATTCAGTAGCGCCCGCTCGAGCGGTTGCGCTGCCGACCGCCATCCAAGGGCCGGATGCGCTCAGCGGCGCTTCAATGCCTCCAGCTCTTCCAAGGTGCGCGGCCAGTCCGATCCCAATAACCGGGACAAACCCCGATCGGCAAGCACTTTGGCACCAGTCTGGCATCGGGCGCAGTAGTTCGTTTCTTTGTCGGCATAACGAATTCGCAGAACCTTATCGCCGCATGTAGGACAAGGCTTGCCATAGCGCCCATGGACTGCCATATCCTTGCGAAACGCCGTCACTTTCTCGGGAAAGGCGGTCTTCGCCTCGGCGCGGAGTCGATCGACCCAGATCTGGAGCGTATCCCGGGTGGCGGCGAACAGCTTGTTCCAGTCCTGCGCCTTCAGCTTCTGCGTGAGCGCAGTCGGAGGTAGTTGCGCCGCGTGCAAGATCTCATCCGAATACGCATTGCCGATACCACTCAAAAGACGTGGATCGGTCAGCGCTCTCTTGAGGGTGTGGTTTTCAGCCGTGAGCAGCGCACGAAACGAATGAAGATCACTGGAAAAGACATCGATTCCTCCAGCGTCGACCGAACCCAAACCCTCCTCGCCGCTGAGTACGTGCAACGCCGCGCGGCGCTTTGTTCCGGCTTCCGTGAGCACCAAAGAACCCTGGGGAAAATCGAAAGCCGCCAGACTTTGACGACCGGCCAGCTTTGCCGCTGGCTCCCGCCAGTGCAGCCGGCCGGCAATCATCAAATGCAGGGTTAACCAGAGATCGTTCTCAACCCCAATTGCAATGCGCTTGCCAACTCGCCGCAGTTCACGGACAACACGGCCCTCCACACTCGCAAGCGGCGGCTGCACGGTTCGCAGCAGAAACGCGCTCGTCAGCCGTACCCGCTCGAGTGGCTGGCCGACAATGCGTGGTTCGAGCGCGCTGATGTAGGCGACAATGTCCGGCAGTTCTGGCATGGGTATGAGCTTGCATGTTCGGCGCACACCTTGGCAACGTCGTTCTTGGACGCAGGGCCGTATGAGATGACGAGCGCCCGAATCCTGGGTGCGCGAGTGCTGGCCACTGAACTGTCTTTGGCCACTGCACTCTCTTTGGTCACTGAACTCTCTTTGGCAACTGCACTATCTTTGTTCCGCTTTCTTGACATCCGTCCATCCTCGGGCGTATCTAATAGGCGTCAGGTAAATCCAGATGCAACGCAAGCCGGCGGAGGGCCTCACCATGCGAGTAGCTTGCTCCTTGATCCTGTCTGCGATGCTGGCTTTCCCCAGCGCAATGCTTTCCGCCCCGCAAGACAAAGACACGAAACAGGCAACGCCGACACCCCCACCTGTCGTTAAGGCACCGCTTGCTTTTGGCCTGGAAGACGCTACTCCCGTAAGGATGCGTATCAACCGTACGGTTTCATCCGCCGATGCGCAGGTCAACGACACGGTGGATTTCGAAGTTCTCGACGATGTGAAAGTCAAAGATGTGATCGTGGTCCCGCGCGGTGGTATGGCTTGGGGAACGGTGACCGAGGCGCAACCGAAAAGAAGAATGGGACGCGGCGGCAAGCTCAACATCAACATCGACAATGTGAAGCTGGCTTCCGGCGAGAAGGTCGCCCTGCGCGCGATTAAGGATGTGAAGGGCGGCGGCCATCAGGGAGCAATCACCGGGGCGATGGCGGCGACCAGCATTGTGTTTTTCCCGGCTGCGCCACTGTTTCTACTGGTTCACGGCAAAGACATCATCATTCCCAAGGGCACCGAGATCACGGCCTACATCAACGGCGACATCCCGCTCGATCAGGCAAAGTTCAGGCCTGCCGCGACGCAGTAGATTTTCGCCAGTTGGCTTGCTCAATCGACCTTCAAGCCGCCGCCACTCCCCGCTCGAACGGGCGCAATTCCGCCCACCTCGCAACGTCGCGCGCAGGGGTGGTCAGCACGCAGATGCCGAGGCTCCCGGCGCTTGTGGCAAGCAGAGCGGGCTGCACTCCGTCGCCCAGCGGGCCGTAGACGTCTCGAATCTCAAGGCCCGTCATCTCTATGCTGCTTGCGAGAAAACGTTCCCTGGCTTCGCCAACCAGGCGGTTCTTTTCTTGCTTGGTGATGGCCAAGTCCAACGCCTGATCGATGGTTTCCGTCGCCGTCTTCAGAGCTTTCTGGGCCCGCTCGATCTTAGCCGCATCCAACGGAGAGAGTGTTTGTGCGACCGGTTTCTGGCGGTGGGCTGGTGTGCTTTTCGCCAATTCGAAGAAGGGGCTCCAATGGGCATAATTTCAGCCAACCCGCACACGCCGGCGGCGTCCCGCCCGCCCCTATTGGCAACTTGACACCACCGCCCGCTGTTCCTAAAATTCTTGATAGGGGAGGACTCAAGTAATTACCTAAGTTATTGATTTATAAGGTATTATTGGATACTTCGCGGGTGCGCCGAGGTGGCGGCCCGCACCTCCACTGTCTTTAATAGTAAGCACGGGATTTGAGATCCAAGGGCGTTATCCATGGTTCCATCGGAAAACATCGGCGCGCGCGAACGCGAAATCCTCACCGCGATTGTGGAGACCTTCATCTCCAACGGCGAGCCGGTTGGTTCCCGCACCCTCTCGCGCTCCAATCGCGAAGGCCTCAGCGCCGCTACCATCCGCAACGTCATGGCCGACCTCACCGAGGCGGGGTACCTCGAACAGCCCCACGCTTCTGCCGGCCGCATTCCCACGCCAGACGCCTATCGCTACTACGTGGAACAGATCTCCGGCGAGGCCCGGCTCGCCCCCGACGAGCAGCACAACATCGAGAAGACATTCCAGGGCGTAACCGACGCGGAGGAATTCATGGAGCGCACCTCCGACGTGCTCTCGCTCATCTCCGGCAACGTGGGCCTAGCCGTCGCCGCCTCAGGTCCGAAGAACGCGCTCGAGCACGTCTATTTCTCGCGCCTCGCGGAGAACAAGGTCTTGGCCGTGGTCGTCACGCGCTCCGGCCTGGTCCGGGATCGCGTCCTGCGCGTCGATTTGCAGCAAACAGATCTGGATCTGGTGGCCCGCTACATCAACGAGAACTTCCGCGGTTGGGCCATGGACTCTCTCCGCTCCGAGATCGCCCGCCGCATCGAGCAGGAGCGCAGCGAATACGACCGCCTCATGAAGTCGCTGGAGCAGCTCTATCTCAAAGGCGCGCTGCAGACCGACGGTGGCGAATCGGTATTCGTGGAAGGCGCATCTAATCTGGTTGCTAGCGAAAGCGACCGCCAGCGCCTTGGCGAGCTGCTCAAAACACTGGAAGAAAAAGAGAAAGTGGTCGAGCTGCTGAACGCTTACCTCGACGTGAAGACGGAAGCGGTTCGCGTGGTGATTGGCCTCGACGAAGCTCTGCCGTCCATGCGCAATCTGGTGTTGATTGGCTCGCCGGCCCGCATGGGCGGGGAAGTGATGGGCCTGCTGGCCGTGCTGGGGCCGACGCGCATGGATTACCAGCACACCATCACCGCGGTTTCGTACATCGCCCGGTTATTCGACAAAGTTCTCAATGAAAATGAATGATTTCGAGAAATTTATGCGAAGGCACATGAAGGGTCCTGAAGGCGAGTCGGCTGCTGTCGAAGCGGAACAAGATTCCCCCGATGCCCTGGCGGAAGCCGCAGCGGCCGCGAATGTTGCGGTCAGCAGCGAGAGTGAGGTCGACCGCTTAGCCCGGGAAAAGGCCGAGCTCCTCGACCGCCTGGCCCGCTTACAAGCCGAATTCGACAATGCCCGCAAGCGCTCCTCCCGCGAGCAGCAGGAATTTCGCGAATACGCCGTAGCTAGCGCCATCACCCCGCTGCTCCCCATCCTCGACAGCCTCGACCGCGCCCTGCACTTCGAGGATGCGTCGGCCGCAGACCTTCACGCCGGCGTCGAGCTGATTTCCAAGCAATTGCTCGACGCGCTCGGCAAGCTGGGCTTGCAGGTCGTCCACGCCCAAGGCGAAGCATTCGATCCGCACCAGCACCAGGCCATCGAAATGGTGGAAACGGACGAAGTCCCGGACGGTCACGTCTTCGACGAACTGCAACCGGGCTACAAATTGAAAGACCGGCTCCTGCGGCCCGCCATGGTCCGCGTAGCCAAGAGTTCCAAGTAACAAAATTTCCGTAGTGAGGATGGCAGTCTGGCAACCAATACAAAACGCGATTACTACGAAGTCTTAGGTGTAGAGCGAGGCGCAAGCGAGCAGGAAATCAAAAGCGCCTACCGCAAGCTGGCCATGCAGCACCACCCCGACCGCAATCCCGGAGACGCCGCCGCAGAAGAACGCTTCAAGGAAGCCTCCGAAGCCTACGCCATCCTCGCCGACGGCGACAAGCGCGCCGCCTACGACCGCTTCGGACACGCCGGAGTCAGCTCCAACGGCGGCGGCGGCTTTGACGAAACCGTCTTTCACGACTTTCACGACATTCTTGGCGACTTCTTCGGCTTCGATATTTTCGGCGGCCGCGGCGGAGGAGGCCAGCGGCGCGCACGCGTCCAGCGCGGAGCCGATCTCCGCGAAGATCTGAAACTGGAATTCGAAGAAGCCGTCTTCGGCGCCGAAAAAACCGTCGCCGTCCGCCGCCACGAAACCTGCGAAGCCTGCCGCGGCGCCGGCGCCGCTCCCGGAAAATCACCCGTCACCTGCCGCACCTGCAACGGTCACGGGCAAGTCCGTCATCAACAGGGATTCTTCAGCATCGCCCGTACCTGTTCCACCTGCCAAGGTCTGGGCCAAGTCATCACCGACCCGTGCCTGCAATGCCGAGGCCAAGGCAGAGTCCTCCGCCAACGCACCGTCGAAGCCAAAGTCCCCGCGGGCATCGAAGATGGCACCCGCATCCGTTTCACCGGCCTCGGCGAAGCCGGCCCTTTCGGCGGCCAACCCGGAGACCTCTACGTCGTCCTCCACGTGAAAGAGCACGCCTTCTTCGAGCGCGAAGGCAACGACCTGCGCTGCGTCGTTCCAATTTCCCTAGTGCAAGCCACGCTGGGCGCGGAAATCACCGTCCCCACGCTCCGCGGCGATCAAGCGCTCAAAGTTCCCGAAGGCACTCAATCCGGCTCGACCATTCGCCTCAAGAATCAAGGTGTTCCCGTCCTCAACGGCCGCGGCACCGGAGACCTCTTCGTAGAAGTCCGCGTCCAAACCCCCACCAAGCTCACCAAGCGCCAGAAGGAACTTCTGCAAGAGCTGGGCACCACGCTCAGAGTGGAAAACAGCCCGCAAAAGGGTTCCATTTTCGGCAAGGTGAAGGAAATCTTCAGCTAGCGCTTGCGAGCGTCACATCGAGTTGCCAAGCATATGACACGCCGCCGCTGGGTCGCCGACCTCGTCGAAGGAGACCGCGCCTCACTCCTAGGCGATCACGCCGAACACCTCTCCCGCGTCCTCCGCGCAGAAATCGGTCAGCAATACGACATCGCCACTCCCGCCGGCGTTCGCTTAGGCCGCATCGTTTCGGTGAAAGAAGGCTGCGTAGATTTCCTCCTCAGCGATTTCCTGCCCGATACGGTGGCGACCACGCCCGACATCACCCTGGCGCTAGCCATCTTCAAATTCGACCGCATGGAGTGGGCAATCGAGAAGTGCACGGAGTTAAGCGTAGGCAAGATCATCCCCTTCATCGCTGCCCGCACAGAAAAGCACCTGGCCCAAGCCGCACAGAAGCGCGCAGAACGCTGGCGTCGCCTCGTCACCCAAGCGTCAGAACAATCCCGCCGCGCAACCCCGCCCGACATCGCTGATCCCATCAAGTTCGACCAACTCATCGCTGACGATTCACCCACTCGCATCGTGCTGTCAGAATCGGGGGCGGTTCTCTCCCTCGCCTCGTCACTGACGCAACCTCAAAGCCGCATGATCCTAGCCATCGGCCCCGAAGGCGGATGGACCCCCGGAGAACTAAAGAAGTTCACCCAGTCCGGCTGGAAGTCGGCGACCCTGGGCCCCACCGTCCTTCGCGCCGAAACCGCCGCCATCGCCGCTCTCGCCATCACCCTTTCCCGCCTCCAATACGATGGAACGCAGTGATGGAGGAACGTCCGACCTTCGCCCATTGCGCTAAAGCCTGTCGCGTAACCCTCGGCATCGTGCCGATTGGGGGTATTCACCGCTCTACCGGACAATGGGCCTGCTGGGGGTCTGCCGGCGATCTTCCAGGCTTTGCCGTGTTTCCTAGCCTTCGTCGGCCTTCGCGCATTCGCCCGGAACCGAGAGGCCAAGGAAACCCTCTGGTCGAGCATAACCAGGTCAGCCTGCGCAACGGAACAGACACGTAAGTGTCGCAACAACGCGGTAATGCGAGATGGTCTCGCCGATCATGGAATCGAGCCATGCCAGGTGGAATGCGCCGGGCAGGTCAATGAAGCACGAGGGTTTCGCCAGGGCTGGCCCACCCCTTGCAGGTTGTACTACGAGCCTCCCACTGCCAATAACCACAGCCCCCGCTCTGCTATCCTCGCCGCATGGCGGTCGCAAAACAAAAACCATCAGACTTCACGCCCGACCCCCAGCAAAAGCTCGCCCTTGAGCACGTCACCGGACCCATGCTCGTCATCGCCGGAGCAGGCACGGGCAAGACCACCGTCCTCACCCAACGCATCGCGCGCCTCATCGCCGACGGCCACGCCCAATCCGACGAAATCCTATCCCTCACCTACACCGTGAACTCCGCCGTGGAAATGGCGAGAAGAGTGGTGCTGGCATGCCCGTCGGCGAAAAAAGTCCAAGCCTACACCTTCCACGATTACTGTTTGGAGCTACTGAAACGGCATGATCGCGGTTTTCAGGTCTTCGATGAGATCGACCTCAATATCCTGCTGCGCAAGCGCATCCGCCAACTGAACCTCAAGTACTACGTCCGAGCCGCCAAGGTCGGACAGTTCCTCAAAGACCTCCTCGACTTCATGCGCCGCTGCCAGGACGAGTTGGTCACCCCGGTGCAATACCGCGCCTATGTGCAGCGCCTCGAGCGCGGTGAACTCAAGATTCACCGCGTTGCCAAGTCGAAAGACAGCGACGAGCTGACCGAAGAAGAATCCCTCGGCCGCTGCCAGGAAATCGCCGGAGTTTTTGAGATCGTGGAAGGCTGGCTGACCAACGAGGGTCTGGGTACGTTCGGCCACATGATCACGCGCGCTCTCGACCTGCTGGAGTCCGAGCCTGACATCCTGAAACAAGAGCAAGCCCGAGCCCGCTACATCCTAGCCGACGAATTCCAGGACGTAAACTTCGCTCAGATCCGCGTCCTGGCTCTGCTCGCCGGCAAAGACGCTAACCTGTTCGCCGTCGGCGACCCCGACCAAGCCATCTACCGCTTTCGCGGCGCGTCGTCCGGCGCGTTCGACATTTTCCTGCGCCAGTACCCGGGCGCCAAGGTCGTCCGCCTCGAGCGTAACCGCCGCTCGCTCTCGCCCATTCTGCAATGCGCTCACGCCGTCATCGACGACAACCCGCCCATCTTCCGACACCTTGCTATCCCCGGCATTCCCTACCAGCGCCGCCCGCTTGCCTCCGTCCGTGAAGACGACGCAGCCTCGGCAGGCACTGCTTTCCGCGCCGAACCCGTCGAAATCGTTGCCGCCAAGCGCGACCGCGAAGCCGAAGACGTGGCCATGACCATTGGCAACCGCAAGCGAGCGTTGTCCGTTCCCTGGAGCAGCTTCGCTGTCCTCTACCGCCTGCACGCGCATCGCGAAGACGCTGTCGCCCAACTCGCCGAGGCAGGTATCCCCTTTTCCATGGATGCCATGGACGTCCTCGATACGCCAGAAATCCGCGATCTTCTTGCCTGCGCCGGAGCCGTCATCGATCAAGCTGACGGCACCAGCCTGTTTCGCGTCGCCGCCTTGCCCCAATTTGCCATCCAGCCGCTGGAACTCTACTCCGTCATGCGCTCCGCGTCTCGCGAAACGGATTTGTACCGCCTTCTGCCCGATGTGCCCGGTGGTCCCGCGGTGCTTGCCAAGCTCAATCAAGTCCGCGCCGAAATTGCGCAGAAGAATGCGCAAAGTAGAACGAAGACTGCCCAAGCCCTGCGCACCATCCTCGAGCGCTTCAATCTACCCGCCGAAAATCTTGCCACCCGCGCCTTCCTGGAATTCGTCGTCATCTGGGAAAAAAAGAAGCCGCCCATCAATGAGACCGGAGAACTCGGGGAACTCCTAGAGTACCTGCATCTGTTCCGTGAAGCCGAAGGCCGTGTCCCTGCCAACGCCCCCACCCAACGCGACGCCGTCCAACTCATGACCGCTCACACCGCCAAAGGCCTCGAGTTCCGGGCCGTTGTCGTCATGGCTTGTGATGATGAAATCATTCCTTCGCAGGAACGAATCGAGACTGTGGCTGACGATGCCGACCTGGAAGAGGTTTATAACACCGAACGTCATCTCCTCTACGTCGCCTGCACGCGTGCCAGGGATCATCTGCTGGTTACGAGTGTTGCTCCAGCATCGGAATTTCTTGATGACCTGAGGTCATGAAAGAGACAATTGGCTGCAGGCGCGTGTTACTTGTAAGGATTGACACGTAACGGTGCCAGGCGTCGAACGCAGAACAGCTTAGAAGTAATCATTTCGTCAACGGCAGAGGAGGATAGTGGTCGTGGCGAATCGAAAAGGCCAGCCGCCGCGAGTCTTCGGCTTCGAAGAGTATCTGAAGAAAATCGAACTGACGAAGTCCGTTCAGCCGTCGGCCTCCCGCCTTCGGCCTCGGCATCGTTCTTTGAAAGGAATGGTAGTCAAGGCTTTCAGAGGCCGTTCGCAAGTGGCTTGAGCCCTTGTCCTCATCCTAGAGGTTGCAGAGCAATCCACTTACCTGAACTGAATAGACCAGTTCTGTCCTACAAAACCTGCAAGCTGTTAGCAACTTATGCTTGGCCGTCTTGACCGAACTTCTCAAGTCAATCAGGCTCCAAGAATTTGCAGTGGTGGCCTAAGCGATCAAGGCCGGGCAAGTAAAGAGGGGGCCGTCTTCCGTTAGTGTTGCGTTCGCTTTTCTAGCGCTAACCTTACCAAACGGACGATTTGGATGACTGTTTCAAAACGAATGTTGGAACTAAAGCTCACTGAGCCTGTATCACTGCAGCCCATCCGTATTCAGGTCGGCAATACGATTGCAGTCAAAGCCAGGCTTTTGGCTGATAACATCAGTTCATGTGAGGTGTCTTTGAAGTTTGATGAAGTCGTGCTTGAAGAAACAAGCGGGAGGTCTAATCCTTCCACGTTCGTGGGACCTAGCGTGGCGGATCAGGTTGAATGGGCGCTGCGGGGCAAGCGGCCGAGTCCGAAGATATTTGTCAGTCTGGAAGGCCGGGCCGAGGAACTTTTTCAGAAAAGCGAATTTGCTGTGGAGGTGACCCAATGAGCGAACATCTGACGTACAAAGGAGCAGGTGTTGACACTGAGCAGCAAGACCGCATTATGCCTAACTTAACGCACTGGATTGAGCGTACTTTTCAAAACCGCCCGAACAGCGTCAAACTGCCGCTCGGCTATTTCGCAAATGTGGTCGATGTCGGAAACGAACTGGCGATCGCTCTTTCCACTGATGGCGTAGGTACCAAAATTTTGGTTGCGGAGTTAATGAACAAGTACGACACGATCGGCATTGATTGCGTGGCGATGAACGTCAATGACGTACTCTGCGTGGGCGCGACTCCGGTGGCCATGCTGGATTACGTGGCCGT
>Ga0137418_10001668_pt1 | contig 17652 bp, 20 predicted proteins | sample CZODoug3_1_2_16f_FD_122242 | JGI IMG/M metagenome (GOLD analysis project Ga0137418, IMG submission 122242) | Vadose zone soil fungal communities from Angelo Coast Range Reserve, California, USA - CZODoug3_1_2_16fungal (Hybrid Assembly) | ecosystem: Environmental > Terrestrial > Soil > Vadose... | reverse complement strand
GAAGTGGACTCCGTCGCCGAGCGGGTACGGCTCGCGGAGCGTGTCCTACCAAAGTAGCATATCCGGTCCGGACGATTGCCAAGTAACCTTTAAGCCATGTCCACCACGCATGCGACTATCGCGATCGTCGAGGACGATGCCGGAGTGCGAACGGCGCTCGTGCAATTGCTGAGATCAGCGGGCTTCACCGCCCTCTCGTTCGGGACTGCCGAAGAGTTCCTCGAGGCGCGTCGCAGCGAAGGTGTCGATTGCCTGATCGCGGATGTCAATCTTCCTGGTATGAGCGGTGTCGCGCTCGTGCAGACGTTGGCGTCGGATGGCACAGGGCCACCGGCCGTGATGATGACCGGACGTGATGACCCGTACACCCTCGAGCTAATCAAGCAAGTCGCACCCGTGCATTGTCTGCGCAAACCATTCAGCGACGACGAACTGTTTGACGCGATCCGCTTCGCGCTGGCGGCATGAGGCTATCGGCGTGAGCATTCGCGTCATGACCGCTGACGATCATCCCGTCGTTCGCACGGGAATTGGCGCCGTCGTCGCAAATGAGCCGGACATGTCCATCGTCGCTGAGGCGGGCGATGGCGTCGACGCCGTCGCCATGTACGATAGGTATTCGCCCGACGTTGTCCTGATGGATCTGCGTATGCCCCGGCTCGACGGCATCGGGGCAACGCGCGCGATCATCGCCGCGCACCCCGAAGCCCGCGTCGTCGCGCTAACGAGCTACGAAGGCGACGCCGACATCTATCGTGCGCTCGACGCCGGAGCCTGCGGCTACCTGATCAAGGACATGGTTGGCTCGGATGTCGTCGGCGCGATTCGATCCGCCGCCGCGGGCCGACGAGTTGTCCCACCGAGCGTCGCCGGCCGCCTCGCCGAGTTCACCCCGCGCGTCGACCTGACGCAGCGCGAAGTCGAGGTGCTCCGCCTGACGGCGAAAGGGCTGCGGAATCGCGATATAGCCCGGGTCATCGGACGCACGGAAGAGACTGTGAAGGTCCATCTCAAAAACATCATGGCGAAGCTCGAGGTGGAAGACCGCACCGAGGCAGTTACGCTCGGACTGCAGCGCGGCATCATTCATCTCGACGACTGACGGGGCGCGACCGCGCCTCACGCGATAGCCGATTCTCGGTCCGGGCGTGTAACGAATCGCTGCTTTGCACGCGGTCCGGAAAGCCGCAGATCGAACGTCACGGTGGTTCCGCGGTGCAGGGCACTCTGCACCCGCAACGAGGCGCCAATCTGGTCAGCGCGTTCCTGCATGCCCACCAATCCCCAGTGTCCGGCGTAGGACCGGAAATCAGACTCGACGTTAAAACCCCGTCCGTCGTCCGTCACCGCAACGCGAAGTCGGCGCGCGCCGAATGACAGAGTCAGGCGGATCGCATTCGCCGCGGCGTGCCGGACGACGTTCGCCATGGCTTCCTGGACGATGCGAAGTACGACACGTTGCGCTTCTTCATCCAGCTGGCGCGGACGACCGCTCGCCGTGAATTGGAGCGCGACCGGCGCTCCGGCGAGGGTTCGGTGTGCCGTGATCTCAACAGCGCGGACAAACTCCTCCTCGTTGAGCGCGCCCGGCCGCATATCCCAGACGACCTGTCGAGCCTCGCGGCTCGTGTTCTCCGCGAGATCCGCGACCCGTTCGAGCGTTGTAAGCGCGTCATCCGGCGATGTCTGAATGTGAGGGAGCGCGGCGCGCAGCTGCAGGGCGATGCCGGTGACGTGTTGAAGCAAGGTGTCGTGAATCTCTCTGGCCAGCCGCGTGCGCTCTTCCAGCACGCCATCCACCCTGGCTTTCAGCACTCGAGTGCGCGCGCGACTCTCCGTTCGGGCCACCTTGGCCGCGGCGCGGTTCACGGCCGCCCGCTCGGCCTCTTCGCGCTGCCGTCCCGCGGTTATGACGCCGACTAAGTGCTTCGCGACAAGCTCGATGAAGTCGAGGTAGGCCGTGTCGAGCTCGCGACGCGCGCTCACGCCCAGAATGAGAGCGCAATCAGGCTTGTCGCGCTCCCGCGTCGCGAGCGGAACTATCGCGGCGCATCTCGGTGCCATTGGCCAGTCGCCAGCAGGTAGCGGTTCGAAACGCGTCAGCAGATCGTCGACGATCACGGTGCGGTTCGTCTCGATTGCGGCGGCCACTGGCCAGCCCGCCCCTCCGCGAGCGAAATCGAACGCGAGAACGTGGGGACTCGCGGGCGTCCCCGCTGCGAGCGCGGCGGTGGTGACGAGGCATGCCTCCCTTTGTTTCGGATTGCGCACGTATAGTAGTGCGAACGGAATGTCAGTCGAGTGCTGTGACACGAACTCAAGTGCGTCAGAGCAGGCGTCCTCGACGGAGTGCGCTCGTGTGCCGGCAGTGGAGAGGTCGCGCAACATCGCATCACGACGCGCGCTGATCACCTGATCCGTCGTCTCGTCGACCCTCACCATCACGCCTTGGACGTTGGCCGCATGATCCGGCACTGCACTGCAGCGGAAGCTCAGGTAAGTCTCTTCCGCGTAACCGTTGCGGTGGATGCAGAACAACTGGTTTTCCAGCACCGCGGAACCACCCCGCTGCTCCACGTCTTCCAGCAGAGGTCCGACGCGTTGCCAGACCTCTGGGGAAAGTTGCGGATACGGCAGCCCAACGAGTCGGCGGCGCATCTCGCCGCCACCAGACAGTGAATTGAGAGTCAGCCCTGAGACCTCTTGCCCGTGCTCATCCATGATCACTCCCGACGGGACCGTGGTCAGTGTGCCCGATACGAATGGTGCGGAGGGGGATCCTGCCCGACAATCGCACTTTAGTGCGACGCCGCCCGGTCGAGGTCTCCCGGCTCCGCTGTCTCAGAGCTCTACCTACTCGATCGAGGAAGTGAGAGACCACCCGTCCTGGGGATGTGGGCGCCCGGCATGATTTGATAGATCACAGGACACGTGACGTTCGCTCGAGAGCGACCGCCACACGATGGTCAACCGATTCACGTATTCAGGAGGTTGTATGCGCTCGAAGATCTTGCTCACCACCATCGCCGGCGCGTTCGTGTTGACGGCCGTGGCATGCTCGTCCGGTGTCCAGGTACGCACAGCAGTGTCTCCCGGCGAGAGCCTCACCGGGCTGCACACGTTCAGCGTGCTTGCGGCGCCGGAGCGGAGCGCCAATGCCCCAGCACTCCCGGCGAACGATCCGATGCTGGACAACTCGATTACCAACCAGCAGCTGCGCAACGACCTCGTGCAGGGGTTCGAGGGGAAGGGCTACGCTCTCGCCTCGAGCAATCCCGACTTTCAGGTCGCCTATTACTCAGGCACGAAGCAGAAGATGGACACGACCTATTGGAATCCAGGCCCATCGTACCGTTACGGGTACCGGGGATACGGGCTTCGCAGAAGTCGATTTGCCTGGGCGTGGCCATGGTATTCCTCGTACCCGTCCTACTCCGGTTATTCTCCGTACGGGCCGATTGCCCAGGTGCAGGAGTACACGCAGGGCTGCGTCATCGTCGACGTGATCGACCCGAAGACGCAAGAGCTCCTCTGGCGCGGCCAGGGCATGGCCAGCGCGTCGACTGATCCAGCGACCTACGCGAAGGAGATCGCCCAGTCGGTCAGCGCCATCCTGAAGAAATTCCCGCAGGCGGGCGGATAACAATCTCACCATGGCAGAACTCGCGGCGAGGAGCCCACGGTGCAGGCGCGGTCACAGAGAGGGCTTCGTGTGACCGCCCTGATCCGTGGAATGGTCCCTTGTATCTCACCGACCACGTGACGTTTCACGGTGCGCTAACGGGCGCGGCGCGCAGGGAGGAAATCGACAAGGGTGATCTGGAATGAAACAACGTTTGGTAAATACCCTTGACGTACCTGTCCACACGCCTCACTCTCGATTAGGTAAACCTGGTTCGAATCCTGGAAGGGCAACTCAAAGGTCTCGCCAGAAGGCGGTACGATGCCGTGGCCTTTGCCGGCTGCACCTTGCAAGTGAGCCGGTGGATTCGTTGCCCGCTGGTCTCTGATCCGAGAATTGGGGCAATCCCGATGGTCGTTACCGGAACATACGATCCGTTTCTCGTCGCTCTGTCCATTCTGGTCGCCTCTTTCGCGTCTTACACCGCCCTCGATCTCGGTGGGCACGTGGCGATCACCCGGGGAGTTGCGCGTAGCGTCTGGCTAGTAATCGCTGCGATCACAATGGGAGGCGGAATATGGTCGATGCACTTCATCGGCATGCTCGCCTTCGTCATGCCGATACCGATGTCCTACGACATCGGATTGACCGCCGTTTCGCTCCTAGTGGCGATCTTCGTAACCGGCGGCGGCTTTTACGTCATCAGTCGCCAGCGCGTATCGCCGCTTCGCCTCGTTCTCGGCGGCATCTTCATGGGGCTTGGCATTACCGCCATGCATTACACCGGCATGGCAGCAATGCGGGGGCATGCCGGGCTCAGCTACGACCGACCGTTCGTCGCGCTCTCTCTGGTCATAGCGATCGGCGCGTCGACGGCGGCACTATGGCTGGCATTCCGAACCACAGATCTTTGGCAAAAGCTCGCTGCGGCGGTCATCATGGGCCTAGCCATTTCCGGCATGCACTACACGGCGATGCGAGCGGCCGTGTTTGCCGCTCACGACCCGGTTCCCGAGGCCCGCGTAACCGCAAGTCTCGGTCAAACGGGACTGGCGCTGGCGGTTGCCGGCATCACGTTCGTCATTCTTGCTTTCGCGTCGACCGCCTCCCTGTCTGAGCAGAAGCGCGCCGACGAGGCTCTGCGTCAAGCACGGGCGGATCTTGCACGCGTGAACCGGGTGACCACCGTGGCGGAGCTGACCGCCTCCCTGGCGCACGAAGTGAGTCAACCGATTTCCGCCGCCGTCATCAACGGCCATGCTTGCTTGCGCTGGCTCGCCGGGGACACCCCAAATCTCGAAGAGGCGCGCGCAGCCGCGATAAGAATGGTGAAGGACGGAACGCGTGCGGCGGACATCATCAGCCGGATCCGCCTGCTCTTCAATAAGGGTGCTCCCCAACGGGAGTTGTTGGATGTGAACGAAGTCATTCGCGAGATAATCGTCCTCCTGCGCGGCGAGCTGGCGCGATACTCCATATCAGTCTGGCCGGAGCTGGCGGCCGATCTTCCTCAGGTCACGGGAGATCGCGTGCAATTGCAGCAGGTTATGATGAACCTCATCAATAACAGCATCGATGCGATGAAGGACCTGGATGGGTCGCGCGACCTCGCCATCAAGTCGCAGCGAGCGGAAAACGAGCAACTTATGGTGTCCGTCAGCGATACCGGCGTGGGGCTGCCCCTGCAGCAGGCGGACCAGATCTTCGATGCGTTCTTTACCACGAAGTTGCATGGCACCGGGATGGGACTGTCCATCAGCCGCTCCATCGTCGAATCGCATAACGGTCGCTTGTGGGCTGACGACAATTCTCCACGCGGCGCAAGTTTTCACCTCGTTCTACCCACCACAGTCGCGGCACCTGAATGACGCCCCCAGTCGCGTCGCGTAGCGTCCGGGCGACGGCGATGGCGCAGCCGCATGACACGATACCGGTCTGGACGAGCAGCGCGCCGGCCAGGCGCGACCGGTGCGGTTGGGGCATCAGCCTCTCCGTCGAGACGTGCGTCGCACGTTCTCCAACAAGATGACGGCGAGCAGCACGAACAGGCCTGGCCCACGCCACGCATCGCGCAGGCCGAGCGCCGGGAACGCGAACGCCGCGATCACGAGGCACACGAGGATGCCGAGAGTCAGGCTCGCATCCTCGACGAACAGTCCCCAGAGGTCGCGCAGGGCCGTCGCCACCGCGTTCACGGGTGCCTTCGGACGTGGACTGGCGATGCGTGGGCAGCGGACCGTCGGACGGCCGCGACGGCGAGCAGCGCGATCACCGTGAAGCCCGCGATCAACCCGAGGAGCGCGAGATCCTCACCCGGCCATGGGTACCGCAGCCCCTCGCCCACCCAGAAGACCCCGAACGCGGAGAGCAGAGCGCCCACAGCGAACTTGAGCGTATTCTCCGGCACCCTCGCGAGCGGCCGCCGCAGGCTGACGCCCGCGAGGACGACGAGAGATCCGGCCAATGCCGCGCCCACTGCGGCCGGCACCAATAGTCCGCGTGCGCCCGTCGCCATCACGATAAAGATGACTTCGAGGCCCTCCAGGGTTACCGCCTTGAAGGAGGTCACCAGCGGGACGCGATCCACTCGCGCCGTCTCCTTCGCATAGATCGCGGCCTCGTCGCGGAGACCGATCACACCGCTGGCTCGGAGGATGGCCTTGCGGAGCCATCGCATACCGAAGAGGAGAAGCAGGACGCCGACCACGAGCTGCAAGGACGCGAGTGGGATCCGCTGCAACGCCGGGCCGACCGCCAGAGTGAGTACGGTCAGGAACAATGCTCCCGCGCCTGCGCCGATGAGGGCCGAGCGCCACCCGCGTGTCGTCCCCACCGCGAGCACGATCGTGAGCGCCTCGACGAACTCTACGAGCGACGCGAGGAAGGCGGCGAGGATGACGGTGCCAACGTGAGCCCAGCTCATCGCACGGGGCGCAGGGCCTCGAGCGCCGCCTCCGCCGCGATTCTGGCCCGCAGCGATCGCTCCGCTGGCAGACCGAGCACCCACCGGGCACAGGCGCCGGCCATGAGGGCGTGCGCCAGGCCCTGCTCGGCCCAGACCCTGCAACGAGGCCGGAACACTCCCGAGACCACGCCACGATGAATGATACCCGACAGGATGCGCTTGCCCCGTTGCACCAGCTCGACCCGGGCGGACGCGCCGCCCAAATTGGTCGAAGCCGCCTGCGCCGCGATCGTCCACAAGGCTTCCACCGCTTCGCGCAACGCCGTCGTGGCGTCGTCCGGCGATTCGCTGGAGCGTTCCAGCGTTCCCAGCGCGATCCCTAACGAAACGGGTGGGGCGGAGGGAGTGGTGCTCGCGGAAGTCGACATGGCTCAGCGGGTCGCCGCGTCGCCGATGGCTCCGAACACCGTGAACGGTGCGCTCACGACGCTTCCGAAGCCCGGCGCCGACGCCACCAGCGTGTAGCCGCTCCCGGCGTTGCTGATCACGAGCGTGTCGAAAAACGCGATGCCGGACGCGGCGACGACGCTGACGGTGCCGCTGAGAGTTCCACCAGACGGATTCGAGCCGAGCGCCACGCGCACGGTGCCACTGAATGTGGTCAGCACGTTGCCGAGCGTGTCGAGCGCTTCGACCTTCACTTCCGGGTTGATGGGGCTGCCGGCGGCGACATTGTTGGGCTGAACCAGAAAGGCCAGCACGCCGGCGGCGGTGCCGCCCAGGGTGCCGCCCCCTTCCCGCGGGATGCTTGGTCCGATCGGGGCGCCCGGGCCGGCGCACGCGCTCGCCGCGCACAGTGCCGTGATCAGGATGACCGCTCGGGCATGCATGCGGCGGTTCATTCTCCCCGCGCCGCCAGAGTTCCCGTGTGCACGCGGTTTCCGGGTTCGTGGTCCAGGGTCATCCGCGCCGGTCCATCGGCGAGCCGGAGCTGCCGTTGGGCGCGATCGCGGCTGATCCACACGAGGCTGTCGCCGCACATGATCGCGTCCACCGGATACGGCTGCCGCACGAACGACTCGGCATCCGAGCTGGCCACTTCCGTACCGGGGAAGTAATAGAAGCAACGCTCGCCTCCCGGGTGACTGTGGATCACCCCTACCGTCCCTATCCATCCTGCCTCTTCGCACGTCTGCCGCGGCAGCACGTGGGTCTTGGTTGAGTATGTGGGATCCACGTCCGCGGGAGCGATGCGCTGCACGTACACCACGGACCCGCGGACTTCGCCGATCATGCAGCCCATGAACTCGGTGGGCGAGCGGTATGTCAGCGTGAGATAGCGGCGCGCCTGATCGGAAAGGGCCAGGGCACGGGCCGTCGTAGACGCTGTGTCGGCCGCCCCGAGGTGCGCCGCGAGCAGGGCCATCGCGCCCGCCGTCCCGACCGCCGCGCGGAAGTGCAGGGCCTTCACGGCTGCGCCTCATACCGCATCAGCACCTGCGGTTGCAGCGCGCTCGAGCCCAGGCACCACCACGCCCCCAGGACACGGAGGCAGCGGAGGTACGTGGTTTCGGGCAGGCTCACCGTGATCGTGGTTCTCATGGCGCTTTCCCCTTCGCACGCAGCATGCCAGCCACCGGTGCCACGTCGGCTGCTCAACTAAGTGGCCGCCGTGCCGCGCGTTCGCTGGCTGGAGGGCCCCGCCCGCTTCGCTGCGCCGGGGCGGATCGTGCGGAAGGTCGAGCAGAAGTGCGCGGAAGCCGACAGCAACACACGTGAAGACCCAGGGTGAGGAAGGTCGCTCCTACTGGCACGCTGCCTGCAAAACGACAGGTCATGTCCATCAACTCTCGGCGCTGGTACGCGTTGGCCGTGGTCCTGGCCGCTGTGTTCCTCGCGGCGTTCGACTTCAATGTCGTCACCATTGCCATCCCATCCATTCAGCGCGGGCTGGGGACGAGCTTCGGAGAGATCCAGCTGATCGTGGCGGGGTACGCGCTGTCGTTCGCCGTATTGTTGATTACGGGAGGTCGTCTCGGCGATCTCTACGGTCGCCGGCGGATGTACGTGATCGGCATGACAGGCTTCACCATCGCGTCCGCGCTGTGCGGCTTCGCCCGCTCGCCGACCGCGCTGGTCGGATCACGTCTGCTGCAGGGAGCCTTCGCCGCCGTCATGGTCCCGCAGGCGCTCTCGTTCATTCAGGTGACGTTCACGCCTCGGGAGCAGAGTCTCGCCTACGCGATGTACGGCATGACGATCGGGTTCGGGATGATCGCGGGCCAGCTGCTCGGCGGCCTGTTGCTCAGCGCCGACCTGTTGGGGCTTGGGTGGCGGCCGGTGTTTCTCGTCAACCTCCCCTTCGGCGTCGCCGCCATTACCCTCGCCTGGTGGCTGGTCCGGGAATCGCGCGCACCGGCGGGCCTTAAGCTCGACCCGGGCGGTGTCGTGCTCGTGTCCGCCGCGCTGACACTGCTCCTCTACCCGCTGATCCGCGGAGAAGCCGCGGGTTGGCCGACCTGGACTTGGCTCTCGCTCGCCGGCGCGGCCGTCCTGCTGGGCGCGTTCGTGCGCTACGAGCGCTGGAAGACGGACCGGGACGGGTCGCCGCTGCTCGAGCTATCGCTGTTCCGTCATCGGTCGTTCGTGGTCGGACTGGGCGTGGGCCTCGGCTTCTTTTCTGTGCTCGCGCCTTTCTTGGTGCTGTTGACCGAATACCTCCAGAGCGGGCTGGACCTGACCCCGCGCGCTGCGGGCCTCCGCTTCCTGCCGTTCGCGATCGGCTTCCTGTCGGCCTCGTTCGCTTCGGCGCGCCTCGCCCCGCGCCTCGGGCGCGCGATTCTGCAGCTCGGCGCCGGACTCATGGTCGCCGGACTCCTGACCCTCATGGCCGTCGTGCGCAGCGCTGCGTGGGACACCTCCCCCCTCGCGTACGTCCTGCCGTTGCTCATCTACGGGTTCGGACAAGGGAGCCTGCAGGCGCCACTCGTCAACTTCATCCTGGCCGACGTGCCGCCGGACGAGGCGGGCTCCGCCTCGGGTGTGGTCACCATGCTGCAGCAGCTGTGCTTTGCGCTAGGCGTGGCGGTGATAGGAAGCGTCTTCCTGGTGGCGCTCGGTCCCAATCCTGGCACGCTTGCGTACGGGCGGGCGTTGGATCACGCGTTGGCGTGGAACATCGGGCTTCTGACGGGCACGTTCGTCGCGGCGTTCGCGCTGCCGCGGCGGGTACGAGTACGAGTCAAGCAGGCGGGGGCGAGCGCGTAACTAGGCGACGCCCGCCAGCCGCTCCATCGCTCGGACGACTACAGAGAAGTCTTCATCGGTGTGCGCGGCCAACTGGACGGCGTGCTCCGCCGCGGCCACCTGCACGGCCGCGGCGGTCGCGGGCATCGGGACCGACAGCTCCAAGGCCGTCTCCACGATCAACCTGAAGTCCTTGAACATCAGCTGCAGCGGGAACGCGGCCGGGTAGTCGTCTTTCCGGGCGTTCTCGATCTTGGCCTTCTGACTGGGCGAGACCACCGCCGTTTCGCCCAGCACCTGCAGGAACCGCTCACGCGGCAGCCCGGCTTTCAGTCCAAGCGCGATCGCCTCGGCCAGTGCCTGGACGCCCAGCCCGAGCAGCGTGTTGACACACAGCTTCATGGTCGCGCCGGCGCCACTGGACCCGAGATAAAACGTCTTGCTGCCCAGCACGGAGAGGATCGGCTGGCATTTCTGGTACACGTCCTCCTCGCCCCCCACGAAGATCACGAGCTGTCCCTGCTCCGCTTGCACCGTGCTGCCGGAGACGGGAGCGTCGAGCACGGAGACTCCGTTGCTCCGCGCTGTTTCGTGCAGTCGGCGCGACGTGCGTGGGCTCACGGTGCTCATATCGATAACCACGGTCCCGGGCCGCGCCCCGGCTAGTACGCCGTCGGGCGTGAACATCACCTGCTCGAGCGCGGCGTCGTTCGTGACGCTCGAGAACACGATGTCGACGCCGGCCGCGAGTTCTCGGGCCGTCGCCGCGACCTGCGCGCCGCCTTGTTCCAAGGGCCGCGCCTTCTCCCGGGTCCGGTCGTACACGACGACGACGTGGTGGGCCGCGAGTAACCGGCTCGCCATGCGACTTCCCATCGCTCCCAGTCCAATAAAGCCCACGCGCATTGTCTCACCCCAACCATTGTGGATTCTGGTATGTCCCATCGAAGTGATGGGTCGTCTTGTACAGCTCGTATTTCCCGTCGCGCGCGGCGTGCGCCGTCCTGGCGAGCATCCCTTCCACAGCCGCCTCGCTCAGCGGACGAAAGCTGCGGGCCGCGTGCAGCGCCTGCTCGAGCACCGGCAACGAGTCGCAGCCGGTGATCACCACGCTGGTCGGCAGATTCATGGCATAGTGGAGGCATTGGACGGCCGTCACCGTGCCGCTCACCAGGACGAACGGATCACCCATGGGCTTCATGCCCAGCACGCCGATGTCCTGCTCGACCAGCAGGGGCACGACTTGCTTCGCGAAGCTGTCGTAATGCGCATCCATCACGTTCAACGGCATCTGCACCGCGTCGAACCTGAACCCCTGCGCCCGCGCGGTTTCCAGCATCCTGAGATGGATGGCGGGGCTCTTGTGGCCGGTGAATCCGACGTAGCGGATCTTGCCGGCGCGCTGCGCCCCGGCCACTGCTTCCAGCGCGCCGCCTGTTCCGAACACCCGCTCCGGGTCCGTCATCCGGATCACCTCGTGGAATTGCAGCAGGTCGATGTGGTCGGTCTCGAGCCGGCGCAGCGACTCATCGATCTGCTGCGCCGCCGTAGCCTTGTTGCGACCGTCGATCTTGGTCATGAGAAATGCCTTGTCGCGATAGCCGTCACGCAGCGCCTTTCCCATGCGGAGCTCGCTCGCTCCACCGTTGTAGTCCCAGCAGTTGTCGAGGAAGTTGACGCCGTTGTCGACAGCCGTGCGCACAATGCGGATGGTCTCCTGCTCGTCGGCTTGCCTCCCGAGGTGGTAGCCGCCCAGCCCGATCAGGGACACCATTTCTCCCGTGCGCCCAAGGCGACGGTAGGGAATTCCGTCGCGGTTGGTCACTGCCGGCATGGAGCACTCCCGTGGATCATGGTGGTTCAAAGAAGTGCACGCGGGGAGACGGGCCACCGTCGGGGCCGCCTTGCTGGAGCTCGGCGACGCAATCCGCGACCGGTCAGCTCAATCGGCCCGCCCACCGTCGTGCGTACGTCCCCCACACGAGTCGCACGCCACGTGCCATCGGCAGGCAGCGCCGGGTGTGCAGGGCAAGTCGCTGCGCCGCCGAGCGTTCAGCGGCACCACGGTCACATACGCTGGTGCGGCGCCGGCTGGCGGAGTGCGGAACTCTGAGCAGAAGTGCGTGGGAGCGGGCGGCGACGGGGCTCAAGGCGTCACCTCGATCGTCGCCATCATCCCCTTGTCTTCGTGCGACAGGAGATGGCAGTGATACACGAACCTGCCGACGATGACCGGATCGGTCAACGGGATGATCACCTTCACCTCGCCGTGCACGGGCACGTTGACGATGTCCTGATACCCGTCGAACGGTTGCGGCGCGCCATTCACCTCCGTCACCTGGAAGTGGGTCTGGTGAATGTGGAAGTCGTGCAGCTCGCCCGACTCATTCCGGATCGTCCACTCCTCCACCGCGCCGAGCTTGACGCGCGTATCGGTGCGGCCGGGGTCGAACGTCCGGCCGTCGATGAAGAGCGTGTCTCCGTCCTCAGTCTCGGAGAACACGATGCGGCGCCGGCCCGTGACCGCGCCCCGCAGGTCGGCCACGGGAAGGAGCTTCTCGGGGAGTGCGACCGGTGTGACCGCGGCGCCCGCGACGCGTACGGTCGCGAGCACGGCTCCCGGGTAGTGATTGCCCTGCGGGCCGGTGGTGAAGTCGGAGGTCCGAAGCGAATAGGTTCCCGGGCCTGCGGCCTGGACGAGGACTTCCTCTCTCGCCCCGGGCTCGACGAGGAGCTGCTGCTTCGGCACCAGGCGGGCGCGGCGATAGCCGTCGCGTGCCACCTCGTAGAAACGGTGCCCGTCGAGCGTGAGGGAGTAGTACAGGTCCGCTCCGACATTCCCGATGCGCCACAGCTGCGTCTCGCCGGGGCGCATCATAATCGTGGGATTGAGCATGCCGTTTACCGTGCGTATGGCGTCGTTGCCGATCTCGCGACGCACGATTCGTCCGCCCCCGATCTGCGCGTCCTTGAGCAGGAGTACGTGCTCGCTCAAAGCGCGCAGATCCGGAAACGGATCGAGCAGGCCCTCGACGATCAGCGCACCGGACATGCCGTTCCGCACCTGGTCGTCGGAATGTCCGTGTGGATGCGGGTGATACCAATAGAGGCCGGGCGCATGGTTCGACGGGATGCGGATCTCGTAATCCCGCGCCCCACCGGGCGGGACGTGCAGGAACACATTGTCCGAGTTGCCGAGCGGGGAGACGGACAGTCCATGCGCGTGCAGGTTCGTCTCGTCGTCCAGGGCGTTGACCAGCCGCACCCGGACCACGTCGCCGGGGTGCACGCGCAGGGTAGGGGGCACGTAGCTCCCGTTGTACGCCGCCGCGCTGACTGGCTGGCCCGCCACGCTCACCACCGCTCGCGCGGCGGTGAGCGTCAGTTCAAGCACGCCGTCGCGGCTCGCCACGACGGCCGGGTCGCGAAACATGTCACGTCGAGCCGGGCCGGCATCACGCGCTTCGAAGGCGGCGAGGAGCAGCGCCAGCGGGACGGCTGCTCGCACCTTCACCGTATTCTCGCCGTGGCGCCGATGGTCACCATCTCTCCGGTGCACCCCCGCGGACGGTAGGGCATCCCGTTACGGACGTCGCTCGACTCCTGCTTACGCGAGGCCAAACCGTTGCATCCGCGTGTATAGCTTGGTCCGCGTGAGCCCCAGGAGCCGGGCGGCCTTCGACTTGTTCTGGCCGGCGTGCCGCAGCGCCTGCTCGACCAGTTCGCGCTCCCTGGACTCGAGGTCGACACCGTGCGGCGGAAATTCGCCCTTGACCACCGGCAGGAGCGGGGTGACGCTCGGCGACTCGAGCGGTAAGGCCACATGCTCGGGCGTGATCAGGCGACCGTCGGCCAGTATGAGCGCCCGCTCCAGGACGTTGCGGAGTTCGCGCACATTGCCCGGCCAGGAGTAGGCCAACAGCTTCCGGCGCGCCTCGCGGGAAATGCCTGCGGCGGGCCGACCCAACACCACCGGCCCCAGCTCCGTCACGAAGTGCTCGAGCAGCGGCGGGATGTCCTCCTGGCGCTCGCGCAGCGGCGGCAGGTGAATCGCGAACACGTGCAGCCGATAGTAGAGATCCTCGCGAAACGCTCCCCTGGTCATGGCCGCGTTCAGGTCGCGGTTCGTCGCGGCAATGACGCGCACGTCGGCCTTGAGCATCCGTGTGCCGCCGAGCCGCTGAAACTCCCGCTCCTGGAGCACCCGCAGGAACTTCGCCTGCACCGCCGGGCTCATCTCGCCCACTTCGTCGAGAAACAGCGTCCCGCCCGCGGCCTGTTCGAGCCGCCCCGCCCGCGCCGACACCGCCCCCGTGAAGGCGCCCTTCTCGTAGCCGAACAGCTCCGACTCGAGTAACGCCTCCGGGAGCGCCGCGCAGTTCAGCGCGACGAACGGCCCGTCCGCGCGCCGCGACCCGCGATGGATCAGGTGCGCCACGACCTCCTTGCCGGTCCCCGACTCCCCCGTGAGGAGGACCGTCGTGTCAGCCGGGGCCACTTTCGCGGCTTGCGCCAGCACCTCGCGCCACGATTTCGACGTCCCGATCGCTCGGTGCCCCTCCGCCGCTTCCAGCTCCACCGTGAGTCTGGCCACGCGGGCTTCGAGACGGACGGCACGTTCCTGCGCTTCGACGCGCCGGCGCTCTTCCTCGGCCAGGCGCTCATGTGCGAATGCCAACGCCACGAGGTCGGCGATGCGCCGCGCCGGCGGCACGAGCGCTTCGGTGTACTGATCGGGCGCGCGGGAGAGGAAGATCACGAAGCCCAGCACTCCCCCTCGCAGGCGCACTGTGAGCCGGATCCACGAGGCGTGCCCCGCCCAATGCAGACCGGCGGGGCGCCACTCGAACGTCTCGTCGGCAGGGCGGGACGACGTGCGCGTCGTCCCCTCGAGCCGCAAGCTCTTCCCCGGCAGCGTCCGCACGTGGTGCGCGATCGCCCAATCCTCCTCCACCAGCCGGCGCGAGGCCTGGAGGGGAATCTCCGGCAGGGCAGCCCGCGACTCGTCTTCGGAATGGGCCAGGATACGGTACCGCTCGCGGTCCTCCGAGATCATGCCGAACACCAGGCGATCGTGCGGGACGGTCTGGCGGGCCAGCGCCGAGATTTGGGCAAAGACCTCACGCACGTCGAGGCTCTGCGCCAGGACGTTCAGCAGCGGTCCGAGGGTCTCTTCGGTCGAGCCGGCAGCCATCTCGAAGGACATTCTACTCGCCTGTCGGCTCCCGCGCAGTTCTGTTCAGACCTCCGCACGTCAGCATGCCGGTGCCGCACCACCACATCCGACGGTCGCGGCGCCGAACCATCGGCGGTGCAGCGACTTGCCTTGCCGGATCGGAGTGGAACGACGGCTGGCATACGGCGTGCAAACGCGGTACGTCACTCGAGAACAGTCAGGAGGTCTACTGATGTGTGAATCTCGCATCGCGCGGTGGGTGTGGACGGTCATGGCGCTGGTCGGGGCGCTCATTCCCCTAGGCGCCGCGTCTGCGTACGCGCAGCAGCAGGCGATCGACCCGATGTGGCTCAGCTTCAACGCCGCGGGGCGGACGGCCCGATTCCAACTCATCGCCGGGCTCACCGGTCTGAACGGAGCGCTCAACTTCAACGGCTTCTCGGACGGTGGCCTCACGTTCGTGGTGCCCGTCGGATGGCAGACCGAGATCGATTTCCGCAACCACGACGGGATGCTGCCGCACAGCGCGGAAATCATCACCGCGCGCACGCCGCTGCCGGTCCAGTCCGTGACGCCCGCGATTCCTCAGGCGTTCACGCTCAGGTTGGACGAGGGGCTGGTGTCCGAGGCGACGGACACGATGCGGTTCACCGCACAACCGGCGGGGGACTATCTGATCTTCTGCGGCGTGCCGGGGCACGGCGCGGCGGGGATGTGGATCCGGTTCGAGGTGAGCGCGTCCGCGAAGGCGCCGGCGCTGCTTCTCACACCGGCGCCAAGGACGCGTTGACCCCACACGACGGGGAGCGGGCCCGGCGTTCCCTTCCCCCCGCCGCGCCCCGAGGTAGAATCACCCCGAGGAGTCGCCTTTGGGGGCATGCGTGACAGGGCTATCGTGGCGGCGCGACTGGAACAGGCGCATCGAACGGGTATTGGCGGGCAAGCGGGACCGGACCTCCGGTTTGCGGCAGCTCGCTGCGCAATGCTTGTTGGGCAGCATTGGTGTCGCTGTGCTGACCTTTGTCGGCTTTCGACTCCATCTCAGTCCTATAACGGCCGCCCTGAGTTATCTGATTGTCATCGTCCTCACCGCCCTCACGGGCAGCCTCGTCTCATCGATCTTTGTCGCGGTCGTCGCCACGTTATGCTTGGATTACTTCTTCACTCCACCGCTGTTCCATATCTTGCTGACCGACACGCAGAACGTTGTGGAACTGATCGCCGTCTCGACCACCGCCTTCGTCATCACGCGCTTGGTGACCTCACTTCGCCGGTCAGCGGCGGGCTTGCGCGAGCAGGCCGATCTCCTGGAGGTCACGCACGACGCGATCTTCGTGCGCGACATGAACGACGTCATCACCTACTGGAATCGCGGCGCCGAGGTGCGGTACGGGTGGAAACGGGAGGATGCAGTCGGCAAGGTCTCTCACCATCTGCTGCGCACGATCTTCCCTGCGCCGTTTGAAGACATCGTGGCGACGGTGCTTCGCGCTGGCAGCTGGGAAGGGGAGCTCGTCCACACCGGGCGCGACGGAACGCAGGTCACTGTGGCAAGCCGATGGTCGCTGCAGCGGGACGAGCAAGGGCGGCCGTTCGCCACCCTCGAGAACAATAACGACATCACCGAGCGCAAGCGGGCGGAAGAGGCCTTGCGCAAGGCGCAGGCCGAGCTCGCCCACGCCTCCCGCGTGATGACTATGGGGGAAATGACGACCTCCATCGCGCACGAAGTCAACCAGCCATTGTCGGGCATCGTGACCAACGCGAGTGCGTGTCTGCGGTGGCTGGCGGGCGATGCGCCCAACCTCGAGGAGGCCCGCGAAGCCGCGCGCCGCATCATCCGCGACGGCAATCGCGCCAGCGAAGTCATCGGGCGGATTCGGGCCCTGGCGAAGAAAGCTGGTACCGAGAAGGAACGGATGGATTTGAACGCTGCCATTCAGGACGTAGTAGCCCTCACCCAGGGCGAAGTGCGCCGCAACGGGGTGCTGCTGCGAACCGAGCTGGCCGGTGATCTCCCGCCAGTGCTGGGCGACCGCGTGCAGCTGCAGCAGGTGGTGCTGAACCTCGTCTTGAACGGGATCGAAGCGATGAGCACCGTCGGGGACCGGCCGCGAGAGCTCGTCATCCAGACGCAACGCGGCGACGTCGATCAGGCCTCCGTGACCGTGCAAGACTCGGGGGTAGGTCTTGACCCAAAGGGCGGGGAAAAGATCTTCGATGCCTTCTACACCACCAAAGGCGCGGGCATGGGGATGGGGCTCTCGATCAGCCGGTCCATTGTGGAGGATCACGGCGGGCGGTTGTGGGCTCTTCCGAGCGATGGTCCCGGCGCGACCTTTCAGTTCACTGTGCCGACGCTCCCGTAGGAGCAGCCATGACGAAGCCGGAGGTCACCGTTTTCGTGGTGGACGATGACGCGTCGGTGCGCGAGGCTCTCGGGGGTCTGTTACGGTCGGCGGGGCTGGGGGTCGCGACCTATGCCACCGCCCAGGAGTTCTTGGCCGGCCTGCGAGCGGAGGGGCCGAGCTGCCTGGTGTTGGATGTCCGGCTCCCTGGTCTCTCCGGACTCGACCTCCAGCGGCGGATGGCCGAGGTCAATCTCGACATTCCCATCATTTTCATCACGGGCCACGGTGACGTTCCGACCTCGGTGCGGGCCATGAAGGCGGGAGCAGTCGAGTTTCTAACCAAGCCGTTCGT
>Ga0137418_10002257_pt1 | contig 17658 bp, 17 predicted proteins | sample CZODoug3_1_2_16f_FD_122242 | JGI IMG/M metagenome (GOLD analysis project Ga0137418, IMG submission 122242) | Vadose zone soil fungal communities from Angelo Coast Range Reserve, California, USA - CZODoug3_1_2_16fungal (Hybrid Assembly) | ecosystem: Environmental > Terrestrial > Soil > Vadose... | reverse complement strand
GAGGAGCTCGAGCTCGAGGTGGTGTCCGACGAGCGCGGCACGGTGGTCGTGCCGGGCGACGCCGACGGGCTGGTCCGCTCCGGGCGCGTGGTGCCGACCCGGTCGGTGTCCGTCCGATTGCACGCGACGGTCATCCCGCCCGCGAGCGCGAGGGCGCAGAGCCCTGATAGCAATTTCTTCATCGCCGATGATCCTCCCTTGTGGGGTGTTTCGACCCTCCGCGGAAGGCTGCAACGGCCATGCCCGTGGTACGATTCGAGCCCGCGTCCGTCACGTCGCACTAAGGAGACTCGCGGCATGAAGCTCGAAGGCTCATACGACGTTCCGGCGGCCCGCCAGACCGTGTGGGAGTCGTTCCTCGATCCCGCGAAGCTGAAGAAAGCCATTCCGGGCTGTGAAAAGCTGGAGGCGGTGGCTCCCGACGAGTACAAGGCCACGATGAAGGTCGGCGTCGGCGGCGTGAAGGGCACCTTCGAGGGCAAGGTCAAGATCACGGAGAAAAAGCCCCCCGAGTCTTACAAGCTCGCGGTGGAAGGCACCGGCGGCCCCGGGTTCGTGCGCGGGGAGACCGTGATCACGCTGAGCGACACCGAAGGCGGCGGCACGCGAGTTGCCTACAGCGCCGACGTGCAGGTCGGCGGCCTCATCGCCTCGGTCGGGCAGCGCATGCTCGGCGGCGTCGCGAAGATGATGGCCGACAAGTTCTTCGGCAAGATGTCCGAGATGCTCCAGGACACGTAGTGGTCTCCCGCTATCTCGAGCCGCGGCTCGAGCGCGCCCCGCGCGCCGCCATGCGACGGCTCCAGATCACGCGGCTGCGCAAACAGCTGGCGCACGCCCGGGCCCACAGCCCGTTCTATCGTCGCAAGCTCAAGGGGGCTCCGCGGCTGAAGACGCTCGACGACGTGCGCCGCCTGCCGTTCACCACCAAGGAGGAGCTGAGGGAGAACCAGGCGGCGAAGCCGCCGTGGGGGGACCTGCTCGCCGTCCCGTTCGAGGACGTGCTGCGCATCCACATGACGTCGGCCACCACGGGCCGGCCGCTCGCGTTCCTCGACACGCGCGACGACTGGCACGGCTTCTATCATTCGTACGCGCGCGCGCTGCACGCATTCGGCGTCCGCAAGTCGGACATGGTCATGGCGGCCTTCTCCTACGGGCCGTGGATCGGTTACTGGTCCGGGTTCTACGCGGCGCAGGATCTAGGCTGCCTGGTGTTCCCGGCCGGCGGGTTGTCGACTGATCAGCGGATCGACGCGCTGCTGACGTGGCCGATCACCGTGCTCGGCTGCACGCCGTCCTACGCGCTGTTCCTGGCCGAGCAGGCGGCGAAGAAGGGGATCGACCTCGCCAAGGACACGAAGGTGCGGATCACGTGGCACACGGGGGAGCCCGGCGCGTCGATCCCGGCGACCAAGGCGAAGATCGAGACGGCGTTCGGCGCGCGGGCGTACGACCTGCCGGGGCTGACCGAGATCGCCGCGTGGGGCTTCGAGTGCGACGCCCGCGCCGGCCTCGTGCACGTCAACGAGGACTATTGCCTTGCCGAGGTCCTCGACGAGGCCGGCGAGCCCGTGAAGCCGGGCGAGCGCGGCGAGCTGATCTTCACCAGCCTCTATCGCAAGGCGATGCCGCTGATCCGGTACCGCACGCGTGACGTCGTGCAGGTAGCCGACCGCCGCTGCCCCTGCGGCCGCACGCTCCTCGCCCTGGAGGGCGGCGTGCTGGCGCGGCTGGACGACATGAAGAAGGTGCGCGGCATCATCGTCTACCCGCGCCGCGTCGAGGAGCTGGTGCGGCCGTTCGCCGGCGTCGACGAGTTCCAGATCCTGTTCCGGCGTCACGAGGGGCTCGACGACATCGTCGTGCGCATCGATCCCTCGCCGGCCCTCTCGCGCGCCGAGTGCGACGGCCTCTGCGGCCAGTTGAGCGACGCGCTGCGGATCGGGCTCGGCATCCGCGTGACCGTCGAGGCCACCGAGCCCGGCGCGCTGCCGCGCTGGGACCACAAGGCGCGGCGGGTGAAGGACGAGCGGACGGAGGTGCCGTTTTGAAGGCGGCGTTCTTCAAGGAGCACGGCGGCAGCGACAAGATCCTCTACGACGACTACCGCGATCCCGTGGCGGACGCGGGCGAGGTGGTCGTGCGCGTCAAGGCCTGCGCGCTGAATCACGTGGACATGCTGCTGCTCGACGGCCGCTTTCCACCACCCGAGGGGCTGCCGCACGTCAACGGCTGCGAGGTGACGGGCACCGTCGAGACGCTGGGCGCCGGCGTCAAGGGCCTGGCGACGGGCCAGCGCGTGATCGTCTTCCCCGGGTTTTCCTGTGGCACCTGCGAGTTCTGCCTGCGCGGCGAGCGCACCGTCTGCCTGCGCTACGGCTACCTCGGCGCCCACAAGGACGGCGGCTACGCGGAGCTGGTGAAGGCCCCGGCCGCCAACATCGTGCCGCTGCCGGAATCGATCGCGTTCGAGAGCGGCGCCGCGGTGCCGCTGGCCATGCTGACCTCCTGGCACGCGCTGGTCGCGCAGGCCGCGCTCAGGCCGGGCCAGACCGTGCTCGTGCAGGCGGCGGGCAGCGGCGTCGGCAGCGCGGCCATCCAGATCGCGCGGCTCATCGGCGCGCGCGTGATGACCACCGTGGGCAGCGACGACAAGCTCGAGTTCGCCCGCGGCCTCGGCGCCGAGCACGTCGTCAACTACCGCACGCAGGACTTCGTCGAGGAGGCCAAGAAGTGGACCGGCAAGCGCGGGGTGGACGTCGTCGTCGAGCACATCGGCGGCGAGACGTTCGAGCGCTCGTCGTACGCGCTGACGCGGCTCGGCACGCTGGTGTCGATCGGCTCGCACGACACCCACTGGGGCAGGCTGGACCTCCGCCACGTCTACTCCAAGAATCTGCGAATCGTCGGCACCAATCTCGGCTCGATCCTCGAGCTGCGCACGGTCCTCGACGAGGTCGCGGCGGGACGCCTGAAGCCGGTGATCGACCGCGCCTTCCGCCTCTCAGAAGCGCGCGCCGCCGTGCAGCACGTGCTCGATCGGAAGAACAAGGGAAAGGTTCTCCTCGTCCCTTGACGCTGGCCGCCCTCCTCGAGCGCGCCGCCCACCGACGCCCGCACGCCGACGCGGTCGTGGACGGCGACCGCCGGCTGACGTACGCCGAGCTCGCCGCGCGTACGCGCGCCCTGGCCGAGGGCTTCCGCCGGCTCGGCGTCGCCCGCGGCGACCGTGTGCTCCTCGTGCTGCGCAACCGGCTCGAGCACGTCCTCGCGTACTGGGCGCTCCAGACGCTCGGCGGCGTGCCGACGCCGGCGAACTTCCGCCTGGCGCCGGGCGAGCTGCGCTACGTGCTGCGAGACTGCGGGGCGCGCGTGGCGCTCGGCGAGGCCGCCACGGCGCCCGCCCTGGCCGAGGCCGCCGACGGCGCCGCGGTGCGTCTGGTCGCGGTGGGCGAGGGCGGTCCGCCCGGCGCGCTGCCGTTCGAGGAGCTCGCGGCCACCCGCCCCGGCGCGCCGGCCGACGTCGCGGCGGGGGACCTCTCGCTCATCCTCTATACGTCGGGCACGACGGGCCGGCCCAAGGGCGTGCCACGCACGCATCGCAACCACTACGCGGGCGCCGTCGCCCACGTCGTGCAGTGCGGCTACACGTGGCAGGAGCGCACGCTCGGGGTCATGCCGCTCTATCACACGATGGGCATCCACGCGCTGACCAGCATGGCCGCCATCGACGGCTGCTTCGTGTGCCAGCCGTCGTTCAGCGCCCCGCAGGCGCTGGCGCTGATCGCGCGCGAGCGGCTCACCGCGCTCTACCTGATCCCGACGCTCTTCTGGGACCTCGTCCACGCGCCCGGTCTCGCGACAGCGGACGTGTCGACCGTCCGCAAGCTCGCGTACGCCGGCGCGCCGATGCTGGCGCCGCTGACCGAGGCGTGCGTGAGCGCGTTCTCGCCCGCCGTCTTCGTCAACCACTACGGCTCGACCGAGATCTACACGTTCACCGTGCGCTCCGAGGTCGGCGCCAAGCCGGGCTGCGCGGGGCGCGCCGGCCTGCACAGCACGATCCGCGTGGTGGCGGCGTCGGCCGAGCGGCGCGTCGCACCCGACGAGGTCGTGGCGCCCGGCGAGAAGGGCGAGATCATCGCGAGCCTCGCCTCCGAGGAGGCGTTCGCCGGCTACTGGAACCGTCCCGACGCCGACGCCCGGGCGCTGCGCGACGGCTGGTACTTCACCGGCGACATGGGCTGGCTGGACGCCGACGGCGAGCTCTACGTGGCCGGCCGCGTGGACGACATGATCATCAGCGGCGGCGAGAACATCCACCCGGTGGAGATCGAGGACGTGCTGGCGCGGCATCCGGACGTGCGCGACGTCGCGGTGGTCGGCGAGCCGGACGACAAATGGGGAGAGCGCGTGGTGGCGTTCGTCGTGCCCAGGGCGTCCGGGCTCACGTTCGAGTCGCTCGATGCGTTCTGCCGCGGCGCCGCCGAGCTCGCGTCGTTCAAGCGGCCGCGCCGTGTGGTGTTCGTGCGCGAGATCCCCAAGACCGCCTCCGGCAAGATCCTGCGCCGGCTGTTGCGGGACGGTCAGTACGCGGAGATCAAATGATGAGCGAGTTCCTCCGAGTCGAAAAGAAGGGGCCGATCGCCACGCTCTGGATCGACCGCCAGCCCAAGATGAACACGATGACCGTGGCCATGCGCAACGAGTTCCCCGGGATCTTCGCCGGCCTCGAGGCCGACGAGACCGTGCGCGTCGTCATCGTGCGCGGGGCGGGCGGCAAGGCCTTCAGCGCCGGCGGCGACGTCGCCGAGTTCCTCACGCTGGCGCCGGCCGATCTCGAGATGTGGGGCGACACGCTGACCTCCGCCGAGCGCTTCCGCAAGCCGGTCGTGGCCGCCATCGACGGGTATACGATGGGCGCCGGCCTCGAGCTGGCCGTCGCGTGCGACTTTCGAATCGCGACGCTGCGCTCGGAGTTCGCGTTTCCCGAGGTGCGGCTCGGCATGATTCCCGGCTCGGGCGGCACCCAGCGCGCGCTGCGACTGATCGGCATGACGCGGGCCAAGCTGTTCATGATGACCGGCCAGCGCATCACCGCCGAGCGGGCGGAGGCGTGGGGCCTCATCACCCAGGCCGTGGCCAACGACACGCTCGACGAGGCGGTGGACGCGCTGGCGGGCGAGCTGGCCGAGCGCGCGCCGCTGGCGCTGCGCACGCTGAAGATGGTGCTCAACCGCGGCGCCGACGCGCCGCTGGAGACGGCGCTGGAGCTCGAGCGCAAGGCCTACGCGTGGCTGCGCAGCACGCACGATTACGAGGAAGGCGTGAAATCCTTCGTCGAGAAGCGACCGCCGAAGTACCGGGGGCGATAGCCATGGCGCACACGTTCGGTCTGATCCTCGCCAACCGCGCCGTGGTGCTGGGCGCGATCAAGGCGCGCGACCTGCTGGAACAGACGGCGACGGCCGAGGCCTCGGGCGTCTTCGACGCCGTCTGGGTCGGCGACAGCCTGCTCGCCAAGCCGCGGCTGGAGTCGGTGGCGCTGCTGTCCGCGCTGGCCGCCGTCACGCGCCGCCTGCGCCTCGGCGTCGGCTGCCTGGCGACGTTCGTCCACCGCCATCCCGTGCTCTTCGCCCAGCAGTGGGCGAGCCTCGACGTGCTCAGCGAGGGCCGCGCGTGGCTCGCCGTCTGCCTCGGCGGCCCCGACAGCGCCAACGCCGCGCAGGCCGCCGAGCACGCGGTCATGGGCATCGCCTCGGCGGACCGTGTCGGGCGCTTGGAGGACGGCATCGTCATCCTTCGCAAGCTGTTCACCGAGCCCAAGGCCTCTCATGCGAGCCGCTTCTATCAATTCGAGAACCTCGCGCTGTTGCCCAAGCCCGTGCAGACGCCGCTGCCGATCTGGATCGCCTCCAATCCCACCGGGCTCACGTGGAAGCAGGGCGCGAGCGCCGCGGATGCCGTGGTCGAGCGCGCGTTCCGGCGCGTGGCGAAGTACGCCGACGGCTGGATGACCAACAAGCTGAGTCCCTCCGAGTTCGCCGAGCAGTTCGGCCGCATCAGGGCGATGGCGAAAGACGAAGGGCGTGACCCGGCGCGGCTCGGCAGCGCGCTCTACCACAACATCAACGTCAACGAGGACCGGCAGGCGGGGCTGGAGGAGTCCAAGAAGTTCCTGGATGCCTACTACACGTCGAACTTCACCGCGAAGTTCGTCGAGCAGTGGACGATCTCCGGCGACCCGAAGTCCTGCGCGGCGCAGCTGCGCGCGTACGCGGATGCCGGGCTCGGCCACATGGCGCTGCGCCTGACCTCGTGGAACCAGCGCGGCCAGTTGACGCGTTTCCTGGAGGAAGTCATGCCCGCGTACGGAGGCCGCTGATGCTGCAGGGGATCGATCACCTCGTCATCGCCGTGCGGGATCTCGATGCCGCCACCAAAGATTACCGCGACCTCGGCTTCACCGTCGTGCCCGGCGGCCGTCACACGGGCATCGGCACCTACAACAGCCTCGTCGCCTTCCGCGACGGCGCCTACCTCGAGCTGATCGCCTTCTACGAGCCGCGCGACGACCATCGCTGGTGGGCGCCGCTGCAGAAGGGCGGCGGGCTCGTCGACTACTGCCTGCAGACCGACGACCTGCCGGGCGACACGCGCGTGCTGCGGGCCGCCGGCATCGACGTCGGCGATCCGGAGCAGCGCGACCGCAAGCGTCCCGACGGCAAGGAGATCCGCTGGGTCTTCTCGCTGTCACGCGGCGCGTACCGCGGGGTGGCGCCGTTCATCATCGCCGACGAGACGGGACGCGACGAGCGCGTGCCGCGCGAGCGCAGCCACGCCAACGGCGTGACCGGCGTCGGCACGCTCACGGTGGCCGTGCACGACGTGGCGGGCCTCCGCCGCTGGTACGCGGCGGTCACCAGGCAGCCCGGTACCGATGTCACGCGGCCCGACCTCGCCGGCGCCGGCGTGCGGTTCGTCGTCGGTCCGCACACGCTCGACTTCGTGGCGCCCACCTCGGCCTCGAGCCCGCTCCTGGCGTGGCTCGACACGCGCGGCCCGTCGCCCTACGCGGCGACGTTCAGCGGAGGACGCCCGGGCGCCCTCGATCCAGCCAAGACCCACGGAGCGCGCCTGGCGCTCGCATGAGCGAGGAGATCACATGAGAGTCGTTCTCGCGCTCGCGCTGGCCCTGGCGGTCGGCATCGCCGGCGCCGCGGCGCAGACGGCGCCGGTGAGCCTGCCGTTCGCGACGCTCGACACGGGCAGCGCCTGGTACGTCTACGGCGCGACGCTGGCCGAGCTGCTGCGCAAGACGCTGCCGCCGGGGTCGACGGTCGACGTCAAGCCGCGCGCCGGTGGCGTCGGCAACCCGATCCTCGTGGCCAAGAACGAGACGCCGCTCGGTTTCGGCTTCACCGTCACGAACCGCTGGGCCTATGAGGGCAAGGAGGCCTACACGCAGAAGTTCGACAACCTGCGCGCGCTCGTCGGGGGCCTCGACACCTACTATTTCGTGGCCGTGGCCAGCAAGAGGCTCGCCCTCGCCTCGGTGCGCGACATCAAGGACAAGAAGCTGCCGGTGAAGATCTATACCCAGCCCGTCGGCGCGCTCGGCGAGTTCGCCGGCCGCCAGGTGCTGCGCGCGATCGGCGTGAGTTACGCCGACGTCAAGGGCTGGGGCGGCACCACGACGCACGTCGGCTACAACGTGATCGTCGACGCCTTCAAGGACGGCCGCGCCGACGTGCTGTTCGCGGTCATCACGCCCAAGCATCCGTCGGTCAGCGAGATCGCCAACGACGGCAACGTGGACTTCGTCGGGCTCGACGCCGACACGATCAAGGCGCTCCAGCCGCTCGGCTACGTGCCCGCCACGATGGCCGCCGACACGTTCAAGGGGCAGGCCAAACCGCTGACCACCGTCGGGTTTCCGACCGTCGTGATCACGAACACGGAGCTGGCGGAGCCCGTCGCCTACACGATCACCAAGACCGTCCTCGACAACAAGGAGGCGCTGGTGCGCGGCCACGCCGGGCTCGCCGAGTTCGATCCGAAGTCCGCGTGGCGGCCGGAGAAGGTCGGCATCCCCCTGCATCCGGGCGCCGAGCGCGCGTACCGCGAGAAGGGGTGGATGAAATAGCCGCCGACTGGATTTTCGACGGCGGGCGGGTCCTCACGCTCGACCCGCGCCGCCCCGTCGCCCAGGCGCTGGCGGTGGCCGGCGGGCGCGTGGTGGCCGTCGGCGGACGCGCCGAGGTGCGACGCCGGCGGGCGCGCGGCACGCGCGTCGTCGACGTGCGCGGCGCCACCATCGTCCCCGGCCTCGTCGACGCCCACGCCCATCTCGACCGTGAGGGCCTCAAGAGCGTCTATCCCTCGCTGGCGCGCTGCCGCTCGATCGCGGAGATCCAGGGCCTCGTGCGGCGCCTCGCGGCGGCCACGCCGAAGGGCGAGTGGATCGTGACGATGCCGGTCGGCACGCCGCCGTTCTACCAGGACGCGCCCGGGGGCCTGGCGGACAAGCGCTGGCCGACGCGCGCCGACCTCGACGCCGCCGCCCCCGAGCATCCCGTCTACGTGCGTGGTATCTGGGGCTACTGGAACAGGCCGCCCGTCTACTCCGTCGCCAACACTCGCGCGCTCGCGTGCGCCGGCGTCACGCGCGACAGCACGGCGCCCAAGGGCGTGGAGATCCAGCGCGACGGGAGCGGCGAGCCGACCGGCGTCTTCGTCGAGCACAACGCCGTGCAGGTGCTGGAGATGACGCTGATGCGCGCGGCGCCGCGCTTCACCCACGCCACCCGGCTGGCCGCGCTGGTCGAATCCCAGCGCATCTACGCTGCGCGTGGCGTGACCGCCGTCTACGAGGGCCACGGCATCGCGCCGGAGGTGCTCGCGGTCTATCGCGAGGCCCACGAGCGCCGGGCGCTGACAATGCGCGCCACGCTGGCCGTCAGCCCCACGTGGGACGGAGCCGGCGAAGGCGAGCGCGCGCTGGCCGATCTGGCCTCGTGGGCGGCGGGCCGGGGACTCGGCGACGACCGCCTCCGCGTCGTCGGCATCTGTCTGCACTACGGCGGCGATCCCGAGGTGGCGCGCTTGCTGCACGCGGCGCAGCCCTACACCGGCTGGGCCGGCTTCGTCGAAAGCTCGAACGGCCGCGAGGCGTATACGACTCAGGCGCGGCTCGCCGCGTCTCTCGGGCTGCGCGTCAACACCCTGGCCACACGCTCCCTGGCCGACGTGCTCGCGGTCTGGGAGGACATCGCGACCGAGACGCCGCTGGCGCCGCTGCGCTGGGTGCTCGTCCACCTCAACGACGCCACGCCGCAGCAGCTCGAGCGCATCCGCCGGCTCGGCGTGATGGCCACCACCAACCCGATCTCGTATCTCTGGCGCTCGGGCGCGGCGGAGGCGGCGAAGCTCGGCGGCGCCGCCGAGCGGCTGCTGCCGCATCGCAGCCTGGCGCGGCTGCGCATTCCGTTCGGGCTCGCGACGGACAACAAGCCGGCCAACCTGTGGCGCGCGTTCAGCGCGGCCGTGGACCGCCGTGACATGGCCTCGGGGGAGGTGCTCGGTGCCGGCGAGCGGCTGACGCGCGCCCAGGCGCTCGCCGCGCTCACGATCGGCGGCGCGCGGCTCACGCTGGCCGAGCGCGAGCGCGGCCGCCTGGCGCCGGGCTACGCGGCCGACCTCGCGGTGCTCGAGCACGATCCGCTGACGGCGCCGCTGGAGGCGGTGGCGGAGCAGGCGGCACGGCTCACCATGGTGGGCGGCGAGGTCATCTGGAGCGATGCTTGATCTGAGGTCGCCCCGCGTGCTGCTGGCGATCGCCTGGTCGGTCTTCCAGCTCTACACGGCGTACGCGGGACTCTACGATCTGCTGATCCAGCTGCCGGTGCACGTCGCCTTCGCGACGGCGCTCGGCTTCCTCACCGAGCTCACGCCCGACTCGCCCGAGGCGGCGGAGGCGCTGCGCCGGCGACGCTCACGGCGCTGGCTCGACGGCGCGCTCGCGGGGCTGGCGCTGCTCTGCGCCGCGCACTATGTCTGGCACAACGGCCGGCTCGCGAGTCGCATGGCGATGGTCGAGGATCCGCTGATGACGGACGTCGCCGTCGGCATCCTGTTCACCGTGCTGCTGCTCTGGGCGTCGTGGCGTCACATCGGTCCCTCGCTCGTCGTGCTGGCCCTGGCCTTCGTCGTCTATGCGTTCGTCGGGCCGTGGCTGCCGGGCTTTCTCGCGCACGGGGGCGAGTCGTTCCTCACGCTGGTCGACCAGCAGACACTCACCACGCAGGGGATCTTCGGCATCCCCGCGCTGGTGTCGGCGACATTCATCTTCCTGTTCGTCGTGTTCGGCAGTGTGATGTCGCACGGCGGGCTGCTGCGCTGCTTCACCGACGGGGCCCTGGCCGTGGCCGGCGGCACGCGGGGCGGGGCGGGGAAGGTGGCCGTCATCTCGAGCGGGCTCTTCGGCATGGTCAACGGCAGCGCCATCGCCAACGCGGTGACCACCGGCGCCTTCACGATCCCGCTCATGAAGCGCGCCGGCTACCGTCCCGAGTTCGCCGCCGGCGTCGAGGCGTGCGCGTCGATGGGTGGCCAGCTGATCCCGCCGGTGATGGGCGCCGCCGCCTTCATCATGGCCGAGACGCTGCAGGTGCCGTACTCGACGATCGCGATCGCCGCCGCCATCCCCGGCGTCCTCTACTTCATCGCCGTCGGCGTGATGGTCCACTTCGAGGCGATGCGCCAGAACCTGCCGGTGCTCTCGCGCGCCGAGCTGCCGCGGCTCGGCGCGGTGCTGCGGCGCGACGCGCACCTGCTGGTCGGCCCCGCCGTGCTCGTGTGGTTCCTCGTCGAGGGCCGATCGCCGATGTTCGCCGGGTTCTGGGCGCTCGTCGCCTCGTTCGCGCTGTCGTGGGTGCGCCGGGGGACACGCATCGGGCTGGCCCGCGCGCTGGCCATCCTGGCCGACAGCGCGCAGGCGGCGATGCCCGTCGCGCTCGCGTGCGCCACCGTCGGCATCGTCGTCGGCGTCGTCGCCACCACCGGGCTCGGCCTCAAGCTGGCCACGGGCATCGTCGGGCTCGCCGGCGGCAGCCTGCTCGGCACGCTGCTGCTGACCATGGTCGCCGCCCTCGTGCTCGGCACCGGGCTGCCGACCTCCGCCACCTACATCATCACGTCGATCATGGCCGCGCCCGCGCTCGAGCAGCTCGGCATCCCCAAGCTCGTCGCCCACATGTTCGTCTTCTACTTCGGGATCCTCGCCGACCTCACGCCGCCTACCGCCATCTCGACCTACGCGACGTCGTCGATCGCGGGCGCGGAGGTGTGGCGCACGCAGTGGCTGGCCATGATGCTGGCGCTCTCGGGCTTCGTCATCCCGTTCTCGTTCGCCTACGACCCGGCCATTCTCCTGATCAGCGCTTCGTGGGCGCACATCGCCTGGCGGACGCTGGCCGCCACCCTCGGCATCGTCATGCTCGGCGCCGGGCTCATCGGCTGGTTCCGGGCGCCCACGCGGTCCTACGAGCGCGCGCTGCTGCTGGTCGGCGCCGCCCTGCTCATCCTGCCGGGCTTCTGGAGTGACGTCGCCGGCCTCGTATGCTTCGCCACCGTGTGGCTTGCGCAGCGCGCGAGCCAGCGTGCGCCCGCGCCGGCCCCGGCGACCTCGGTCGTGAGTCCGCGGGACTGAGCCGTGCTACCGTCGTCGACGCCGGGAGGATGGCGATGAGCAAGGGCTTCATGGACATGCGGCAGTGGATCGCGCTGCTCGAGAAGGAAAACGAGCTGCGGCGCGTTCGCGCCGAGGTCGACTGGGACCGCGAGATCGGCGCCGTCTCGCGCCGCGCGCTGGAAAGGAAGGGCCCCGCGCTGCTCTTCGAGACCATCAAAGGATATCGCGACGGCCGCTGCCGCCGGGTGCTCACGAACGCGCTCGGCGATCGGCGGCGGCTCGCGCTGGCGCTCGGCTTTCCCAAGGACGTCGGCAACGCCGAGCTCGTCCAGTACGTCATGAAGAAGAACCGCGAGACGATCCCGCCGCGCGTGGTGACGACGGGGCCGGTGAAGGAGGTCGTCGTCCGCGGCGACGCGGTGGACCAGACGGAGTTCCCCGTTCCGAAGTGGAACTTCCGGGAGGGCGGACGCTACATCCACACGTTCTCCGGGATCGTCACGCGCGACCCCGACACGCGCGTGATGAACGTCGGCATCTACCGCGGCATGATCGGCCGGAAGAACACGACGCCGTTCCTCCTGATCAAGGGCGGCCAGCACTGGGGCGCGCACTTCGTGAAGTACGCGGCCAGGCGCCAGCCGATGCCCGTGGCGTGCGTGATCGGCTGGGACCCGATCATGCCCTTCCTGGCCGGCTCGCCGATCCCCACCGGCGTCTGCGAGTGGGACGTGATGGGCGCCTACCGCGGCGAGCCCGCCGAGCTGGTGCCGTGCGAGACGGTCGATCTCGAGGTCCCGGCCGGCGCCGAGATCGTGCTCGAGGGGACCATCTCCGACGATCCGGCGACCTACGAGTCGGAGGGGCCGTTCGGCGAGTTCACCGGCTATGTCTCCGACGTGCCGCAGCCGCGGCCGACGATGAAGGTCACCTGCCTCACACACCGGCGCGACCCGATCTTCCGCGGCTGCCTCGAGGGCACGCTGCCGGGCTCCTACAGCGAGAACAGCGTGATGTCCTCCGTGCAGCGCGCGGCCATCGCGTGGAACATCCTCACCGGCGCCGGCATCCCGGGCATCCGCGACGTCTACGTGCACCCGATCACCAACGGCGTGAACGTCTGCGTGAAGATCACCAAGCATTATCAGGGTCAGCCCAAGCAGATCGCGGCGGCGCTCTGGGGGAATAGCGCGGCTCAGTACCGTTACAAAAACGTCTGGGTGGTCGAAGATGACATCGATGTCTCTTCCTACGAGCAGATCGACTGGGCGGTGGCCCACCGCGTCAACGCCGGCGAGGACGGCATCGTGATCTTTCCCGGGATCTTCGGCTCGCCGATCGATCCCTCCACGCCGCTGGAGGATCGCAACGTCGCGCAGCTCGGCACCGGGCTCTGGAACCGCGTGCTCATCGACGCCACGCGCAACTGGAAGTTCGAGAAACGCGCGGAGTGGGGCGGCGAGCGCTTCCCGCCGACGGTGCGGCCGGCGCCGGAGGACGAGGCGCGCGTGCGCGAGCGCTGGGAGGAGTACGGGCTCGGCGACGTGTGAGCCGGCGCGTTGCCAGGCGGGCACCTGCCCTCGTCCCGGTGACATCGTGAGACCGAAAGGTCGGTTGCAACCCCGCGATTTCTAGTCGCAGTCCGTCTGGCGCGGAGGTTGCCTCGCTCTGTCGGCATGATGCCGAAGATCGCCGCCGGCGCGCTCTACGCGGCCATTCTGGTGGTGGCCGCCATCGCCCACGCTGAGGAGCCCAACGGGTATCGCGACGTCCCGTGGGGCGCGTCCGAGGACACCCTGCGTTTTCGCATTCCGACGCAATCGTGCAACGTCATCGATTCCAGCGTCGACTTCGGCACCCGACGCTGTCGCGCCGGGGGCAACGTCACCTACGGGAAGGTCACGCCGAACACGGTGTTCTTCTACTTCCGAAACGACATGCTGGTGGCCTGGCAAGTCAGCGCGCACCCGCGCTTCCGCGAGACGCTGGCGAGGATGCTGATGCAGCAGTACGGCAAGCCGACGATCGTCTACAAAGGCGACCACGTGACCTGGAAGGGCCGGACGAGCGATGTCGACTTCGTCGGCGGCCAGGTGCAAGACGTCGTCGTTGCCGTCACGAAAGCCGAGCTGGTGACGCGCGAGGCAGAGCGCCAGGAGCGAGCCCGGCGGGCGGCCAAGGGCCCCTAGAGCCGGAAGGAGGGGAACACATGCAGGTCAGGAACGTCGTCCCCATTCTCGTCGTCGCGATGGTCCTCGTGGTCGGCGCGCTCGGCCCCGTGGGTGCCGCCGATCAGCATCACCTCCGGGCCGTCCCCTTCGTGTTCGTTGGTAAGGTCGACGACTGTGGCGTGGGCACCTTCGGAAGCCACATCGTGACCTCGGCGTGGCTGGGCGGGATGGGTCTGCCGGACAGCGGTGGCGACACGGCTCTCAACGGCGTTCTGGACACGGCCACCGACCCGCACCACGGCCTGCTGCTGTCGAAGAACGGCCCCAGCACGGACTGCTCGTCGGCGGGAGCACGCATCACCGGCGTGCGGGGTCTCAGTGTGGACGCCACGTTCACGCTCGGCTTCGATTATCGTAACGGCGGGCATTGCGGCGCCGGTGCGCCGCGCTTCAACGTCGTGGCCAAGCCGGCGACGGGGCCGAACACCTCCCACTTCGTCGGCGGGTGCGCCAACGGTGTCCAGACGGCCGCGCCCCAGGATCCGGCCCAATGGACGCGGGCTCGCTTCACCCCGGCTCAGCAGTTTCCTCCCATTCCTCCGGACAGCAGGATCGTGAGCATCACGCTCATCTACGATGAGGGCACCGATACTGCCTCGGACCAGGACCTGAACGGCGTCGGCCTCGCGGTCGTGGACAACATCTTCATCAACGGGCAGTTCATCCGAACGGGCACCGGCGTCGCTGATGGCGCGTCGGGCGAAGCGGGCCGCGGCAACGGCGACAACGACGACTAGCATCGGCGCGTGACCGGACCGCGGGCGGGACACCGGTCCCGCCCGCGGTCCGGTTCAAGCCGGAACGAGAAAGACCCGCGTCCGGCGAACGCTCATCGTCTCGGCCTCGCCGAGGCTGAGCGCCGCGATCGAGACTCGAATCCCGCGCCGCGCCGTGATCAGCACCGAATCGGCGTGACCATCCCGAACGAACCACGCGCGATCCCCGGGCCGCAGCGACCGACTCACGGCCAGGCCGAACCAGCCACTGACGGGCCGCCAGCGGATCCGCAGCGGACGAAGCAGCACCCCGAGCACGAGGAGCGCGACGGACGCCACCGCGATGATCCGATCCGGCTGCTTAGGCAGGAGCGCCACCGCCACGCCGACGAGGACGAGCCACCCCGCGAGCGCATCGACCCAGCGGAGATACCGCGAGCGTGAGATCCACTTCTCGACGCCGACAGGCATGGGAGCCGCAGGGGTCGTCATCGAGCGGAGTGTACGACGAACGAGCGCTACGCGGCGCGCCGGCCCTTCGCGCGGCGGCCTTCTTCCTCCTCGACGCCCACGCGCTCGACGTAGACAAGCTCAGCGCCGAGCCAGCCGGTTGTCGGGGCCAGAATCCGATCCCACCTCGCCGCGAAAGTGCCGGGCTTCAGGAGCCTCGCCATCAGGAACTCGGGCGTCCGGCGTCGAGATAATCGCGCAGCACCGTCTCGATGGCGGTCAGGACTTTGCGCCCCAGGGCCACGTGCTGAGCCGACGCGTCGCGGTCGATGGCGGGCCCGGACAGCGGGTATCGGTCGGCGACGGCGAATCGCGTGAGTTGCGTCGCCTCGCCGAGGCGTTGCGGCAAGTCCGGTATGACAGCGCCCACGAGCCGCAACAGCTCACCGATGTTGTGCGTCTTCTCGAACTCGATCTGGTGGCGGGTGAGCCGCCCTTTCAGCGCTTTCTCGGCCGTCTGTTGCGCGTGGAAGCTGACCGGCCAGTACGAATCCATCGAGGTGCCCAGGATCACCTCTGCGACTCGGAGGTCGTCACGCGCCTTGGCGAGCCACTGCGCGACATAGTCCCACCGGACCTGCTCAGGGGTTCGCGTAGAGCACGACTCCGTGCTTCCATGCGGGGTACGCGAGTCCGCCGATCACGGTCTTGCTCTCCTCGAACTCCTCCTCGCTCATCACCCAGGGCTCCACAATCGCGCCGCCACCCTCGAACGCTCGGTACAGGGCATCGAGGTATCGCCGCCGTTCGGAGAGGGAGAGGTCGCGGACCAGCACCAGGACGTCGTAATCGCTATCCGGCCTGGCCGCGCCGCGCGCGCGCGAGCCGAAGAGAATGATACGGCTGACGGTGGCGCCGTCCGTTGCGAGTACGCGCTGGCGGATGCTGTCCAGAATAGCGGCGTCGGCCGCGTAGAGTCGCTCGGGCTCGTGGCTCATTCGGAGCTCATCTTATTACAGCGGCGGTCGAATTCCGCGTCAGGACTGCGCGGGGGCGGCGACGGCCGGACGCAGCACGAAGCAGAGCGGGATCGTGGCCAGCACCACCAGGCCCACCAGCGTGAGCGTGAGCGGCACGCCGCCGGCGTCGCCCACGAGCCCCCAGAGGGTCGGCGCCAGCGCCGAGCAGCCGACGGTCAGGGTGTAGTAGAGCCCGTAGGCGCGTGAGCGCCGCTCGCTGGACACGAGATCGGCCACGGTACCGTAGAGCACCGACGACGTGCCGTTGAGCGCGATGCCGAGCGGGATGAGCACGGCGAGCGCGATCGGCAGCGGGGCGCCCACGACGGTGAGGATCAGCACCGTCGTCGCGGCCTCGGTGATGACGACCGTGCGGATCACGCCGACACGGTCGGCGACGACGCCGCAGACGAACTTGCCGGTCGCCCCGCCCGCGAACACGAGCGCGAACGCCAGCCCGACGCCGCCCACGCCGAGACCCTTGGCCATCAGGATGAAGGGCATGAAGGTGAGGAAGCCGGTGCGCGTCGCGTTGTCGATCATCCCGATCCCGCACAGCGCGCCGAAGCCACGCCCGTCGCGGATGCCCCAGCCCGACGGCGGCGTCCAGTCCGCCGCGTCGTGCGCCTCGGCACCGCCGGCGCCGAGCCGGCTGAGCATCGGAACGATGGCGAGCGCCGCCGCGACACCGAGCACGCCGTAGGTGGCGCCGGCCGCGCGCCAGCCGATCAGCCCGGCCAGCACGCCGATGGCGGCGGCCACGCCCGCCTTGCCGATGTCGCCGGAGAAGTTGTAGGTGCCGAGCGCCGTGCGCCGGTTGCCGTCCTCGTACGCCCTGGAGACGATCGACGACGACAGCGGGTGCTGCACGCCCGAGCCCAGGCCGGCGCAGAGCAGCAGCGCGAGGAGCGAGATGAAGCCGCCGGCCCAGCCGGCGGCGACGAAGCCGAGCGCCGTCACCGCGGTGCCGAGGGCCAGGATCCTGCGCTCGCCGAGGCGCTCGGCGAGGAACCCGGCCGGGATCTGGAACGCCGACATGCCGCCGGTGTACGCGGTGCGGATCAGGCCGACCTGCGTCAACGAGAGCCCGAATTCGCTCGCCCACAGCGGCAGGAAGACGTAGAGGGTTTCGGAGAAGCCGTCGTGCAGGAAGTGGATGACGGACGCGGCGAGGAGCACCGCGCGGGGCCGGGTCTTCACGGCCCGATCATCCCCGGCCGCGCCCCAGCGTTCAAGTAGAATGACCGCCAGTCACGGGAGGCGGCCATGCCGATCAGCATCACGCGGGTGTACACGCGCACGGGAGACCGGGGCGAGACGGCCCTCGTGGGCGGCCGGCGCGTGCCGAAGGACTCGCCGCGCATCGCGGCGTACGGCACCATCGACGAGCTCAACGCGGCGGTCGGGCTCGCGCGCGTGTTCAACGCGGAGCGGATGACGGGACGGGGCGCGGGCCGCGAGCGCCATCGCTGGCTCGACGAGGTCCTCAAGAAGATCCAGAACCAGCTGTTCGATCTCGGCAGCGAGCTGGCCACGCCCCCGGACGC
>Ga0137418_10002256_pt1 | contig 17660 bp, 15 predicted proteins | sample CZODoug3_1_2_16f_FD_122242 | JGI IMG/M metagenome (GOLD analysis project Ga0137418, IMG submission 122242) | Vadose zone soil fungal communities from Angelo Coast Range Reserve, California, USA - CZODoug3_1_2_16fungal (Hybrid Assembly) | ecosystem: Environmental > Terrestrial > Soil > Vadose... | reverse complement strand
CTGTGTCTGGATCGCATGGCGCGAAGCAACAAAGGGAAGCATAGACGCTCCTATTAGCGCCGCTTGACTTTTGAGGGCGGATGGGACAAGTAGAAGACCACGAAAGCTGCGTAGGTGCGGGACCAGTTGTGGCTCAATCACATGCCACGCGTCCACGATTGCACCGTCGATTACAATGACCTCTGCGTCCAGTATCCAGGCCACATTGGCGATAGCTATTCCCAAGTAATGTCCGCCATTTTCGAGCACCTGCCGCGCGTGGGGGAAAAAGCGCGGGGACATGAAAACCAGCCCGAGCGACACCTTTTGGGTTTGAAGCTGCCAGTGCAGGTTCTCGGCCCATTGCTGGAGGCCCTTCTCATCGAACTCCCCGGCCCAATGTCCCGCAATGGAGTGCTTGTCGCTCACTATTGGAAAGTTAATGGGCCGCGCCGATTTTGCAAACCACAACGTGCGGCGGATTCAAGAAAATGCAGGAGACGTAAGGAGTCTCCCAGGAATAAAAGACTAATCGAGCGCCGCACAGCCGACAGATTATAAAAACCCCGCCTTTTTTTTAAGCGCAGGCTGGTCCCGGTTTTCGGTAGATTGAGAGGCCGCCTGCGCCGTCGCGCCCGGCCTGATCCACCTGTCCGTCTTCGGATGTCCGAACCAGGTGGCCTGGATGGCTCCAGTCGAGCGTCAACGTCGTCCCCAGCGCCGGGTTGCGGATTTCCATCGCCCCGTCGGCGGTGCTGCGCAGTTACGCGATCCTCGACGGTCCAGAACTGGCGCGGCCGGTCCTCGTGGCGTCACGCACCAGGCACGCGATCAGCGAGGTCAGCGCATGCTCAGCGTGCAACTTCGCAATTAATTCGAACACCGCATGGGCGGTCCGGTTGTCGAGGTCGCCGGTCGGCTCGTCCGCTAACAGAATCTTCGGCTTGGTGATCAGCGCCCGGGCTAATGCCACTCTCTGCTGCTCGCCCCCGGACAGTTCCCCGGCGCGATGCTGGGCCCTTGCTTCCAAGCCTACTTCCCGCAACCACTGCAGCGCTTGTTCCCCGGCTTCCGTCCGCTTCATGCCCCGCGCCAGTAACGGCATGGCAGCGTTCTCCAGCGCCGTGAATTCCGGCAGCAGGTAGTGGAATTGCCAGGCGTACCCAATCTCGCGGTTACGAAATTCAGCCGCGGCTTCTTCCGTGAGAGCGGCGACGTTGCGTCGGGAGAACGTCACCGTGCCCCGGTTCGGCCGGTCCAACGCTCCCAGAATGTGCAGCAACGTGCTCTTTCCTGCACCGCTTGCCCCTACCAGAGCCAGCATTTCCCCAGCTTGTACGCGAAAAGACAGGTTGTCAAAGAGCGTAATCTCCCCCGCTCCGGAGCGGAAGGTCTTGCTCAGGCCCTCAACTTCGAGGATCGCTGCCTGTGTACTTAGATGCAACTTGCCTCTCCGCCGTCACATCTTCCTCGAAGCCCGCGAGCTGCGTCTGCAAACCCGCCTCGCCGAACGCTGCGCATATCTTAATTAGACCACGAAGCGCCGCTGAAGTTCCGCTCCCCAGCGACGGGAATCGGCTTCTGGGCTCACTCTAAACCCGTTTGGGGGTGGTGCAACGTGACGAGAGTCACCTGGGATCGAGGTCGGTAATCCGTCCCAGCATTTTTTGCGTTCGGTTCGGAGTCGGGCTTTCGGTTCGGGGTTGGCAAAGAGCCGGCTGAAGGGGATCGCCCGACGGTGAACAGAAGACACGGCCGGGCGGCGGGTCTAGGCAGTGGCCTTCTCCGCCAATTCTGCCTTCAGGGCTTTGCGTAGCTTTTCCCGGGCCGCCGCGCTGAGCTTTTCGCCCCCTGATGTCAGATAAAACACGTCAATCGCCATCTGTCCTTCGGTGTCAATGAGCGCGATCTCGATGTTGCACTTCTGCTCTGCCAGCTGCGAGCCAATCGTGTAGAGCAACCCGGGACGGTCCTGGGCGATGACTTCGAGCAGCGTGCTGTGGCTGGAGCATGCATCGTCGAATTCAATGCGGGTGGCCACGTGCACTTTCTGCAAACGGCTCTTGTCCAAGCGTTTGCGGTCGCGCATGAGCTTCTGCAAGGGCTCTTCGCCTCCCAGCACGTCGAGCAGGCTGCGCTGAAAGCGCTCCCACTCCGGCAGATTGAGTTCCAGGGTGCGAAACGGGTCGGTGAAGGAAAGCGTATCCACGACTACGCCGGCTGCGTTCGAAAAGGCGCTGGCCTTCACAATGTTCATCCCCCAGCCCGCCAGTACGCCAGAAATCGTCGCAAACAGCGCCGGCCGGTCTTTGGTGACGACGTTGAGTTCGTACCATTGCCGGCCGCGTTCGGCGCGGATCTGCACGGGATACTGGCCCAGTTTGCCGACCATCTCCACGTGCCGCAGAACGGCTTCGGCCGAGAACGTCCGCAGGTAGCGTTCCGGCAAACCATCCAGAAATTCCTTCAGGCGCTTGCCCAGTGTGGGCGCCAGCAGACGGATGCGAGCCAGCTGGTCTTCGCCCGTGTTGGTATCGGTTCCCAGGCGGCGGTCTGCGCTGCGGTTCAGGTAGTTGGCCGCGCCCATGTAAAGCTGGTAGATGTTCTCCGCCTTCCACGGCGTTAACGCCTCCGGATTCACGGACTTGATATCGGCAAAGGTCATCAGACAGAGCATTTTCAGTCGCTCCGGCGTGCCCATCTTGTCGGCGAAGGCCTGTACGGTTTGCGGATCGAATACGTCGCGGCGTAGGGCAGCAGACATCTCGAGGTGGGCGCCGATCAGGAATAGCACTGCCTCCTGGTCGGCGGGCTCGAGGTCCAAGCGGGCCAGGCAGCTGGTGGCGGCGTGCAAGCTTGTAACGACGTGACTGCTTCCCGAGACGCCCTTGCCGACGTCGTGCAGCAGGAGCGCCAAATAGAGGAGTTCCGGCTGCTCGAGTTCGGCTAAAATTCCGCCAAAGTGCCGATCCCATGTGCCCTGCGCGCGCTCCAGATGGTGCAGATTCTGGATGGTGAGCAGCGAGTGCTCATCCACGGTGTAGCGATGGTAGAAGTCGCGGATCACCAGCGCGTCGATCAGGTCGAACTCCGGCAGCAGCAGCGTCAGCAGGCGCAAAGAGTGCATGGCGCGCAGGGCTTCGGCCGCGTAGGGTTCGACCAGAATGTCACGCAGTTTCCGCCATACGGCGGCGCCCTGCGGCGGCGCCATGGCCAGCTGCGGCAGCGCTTGCTCGATCCGGCGCGATGTCGTCGCGCTCAAGCGCAGCCCGTGGTGAGCCATGAACTGGAACACGCGCAACACGAAGTCCACGTCCTGCAGCGCCGATGGCTGCTGGAGATAGATCAAGCCATCCACCACGGAAAAGTCGGCGTTGGAGACCCGCGCCCGCCAGCTTTGAAACTGCCGCAGCAGGGAAGACCGCGCCGCCGGAATCTCGTCGAGAAGCTGCGTGGCCATGCCGTGAATCGATCGCGCGTGCCGGAAGTAGGTCCGCATCCACTCCGCCGGCGTGACCGACTCCCCGTGTTCGAGGCCAATGCCGCGCTTGGCGGCCTCTTCCTGCGCTTCCCAGGTCAGCGTGTTGTCATCGCGGTTGTGCCGCAGGTGGAGAAAGCAGCGCACCGACAGCAGAAACTCGTAAGCCTGCTCGAACGCGCCCCGCATTTGCGGCGGAAGCAGGGCCTGTTCCTCGGGCCACCGGCGGAGCTGATCCATGGTCGAAATCAGCGCCAGCCAGTGCACCAGGTTGTAATCGCGCAGGCCACCGGGGCCTTCCTTCATGTTGGGCTCGAGGTGGAAGACGGTATTGCCGAACTTGGCGTAGCGGGCTCGTGTAATCTCCGAGAGCCGCTCCACGAGCGGCTGGTATTCGCGCATGATGAGCTTGGGGACGAGCTTCTCCCGCAGCTTCTCAAACAGCTCGCGGTCGCCGGCCAGGTAGCGGCAGTCCAGCAGGGAAATGAGGAACTCGGGGTTGTCGCGGTCAAACTTTTCGCATTCTGGCAAGGTGCGGGTGCAAGGGCTCAGGCGCAGCCGCAGGTCCCAGATCTCCTGCGAAAACTGCCGAATTTTGTCGCGGTACTCGCCTTCGGACCAAGAGCCATCGTGAAGAAACAACAAATCAACGTCCGACTGCGGCAACAGTGTGCCTCGCCCATAACCGCCCAGGGCTACCAGCGCGAACTTCTCCGGACCGCCTAACTCCCTCGAAATAAACTCAGTCCACAACCTGCGGCAGAGGCCGTCGACCAGAGATGCCCGCCCGCGGGCCGCCCGGACCCCGTCGCGCGAAGCTGCAAACTCGGTCTCGAGGCGCGCCGAGCCGTCCCCGTACAAAGACCGCAGTTCGTTGCTCAAGGACGGAATGGTACTCAACGTTGTCATCCTAAGTCGCCCCAACAGGCACTGGATTGAGGGAGATACAGACGGCCTACCTTCAATCTACGGCCCCTTCGGGCTGAAGGGAAATTGAAACAATTTATGGGCGGCATCAGGGGATACGATGCCGCACGAAGTGAGTGTAAACGATTGCAATCACTGGGGAATCGAAGGGCAGATTTTACTCGCGCCCGACCGGCTTCTCGGCCCCGTCCGAGGGCACCAGATCGCGCCGCTTTACCGGGGACGAGAGCACGACGGATGTCGAAGTTGTGCCAAACGGGGTCAGGCGGTCAATCAGGGATTCCAGGTGCTGTACGGAACGCACGGCCACCTTCATGGTGAACGAGTCCCCGCCCGTCCCGCGGTGACACTCGAGGACCTCGGGTGAATCCTTGACCACAGCCGCAACTTTCGCGAACACATCTCCCACCACGCTCATGCGAATCAGCGCCAGCACCGGCAAGCCCATCTTGGCTGCGCTCACCTCGGCGTGGTAGCCCAGAATGATGCCCGCATCTTCGAGCTTGCGCACGCGCTCGATGACGGCTGGGGTCGTGAGGCGGACGCGGCGCGCGAGTTCGGCGAAGCTGAGGCGGCCATGCTGTTGCAAATGGAGGAGCAGTTTGCCATCGATGGCGTCGAGACTGAACTCTCTTTGTAATGTCTTTGGCATTGTTCGCTTTATGAAGTATGGCAATTGCCGCGATTAGTTTACTTTCATGCTTTGCAGAAGTCGAATTCCGCGCGAAAATGAAGAATCAATTCAGTAATCTAGGCGGCGCCATGGAAAACCCTCTCAAACTCAAGCGGATTCACCACATCGAACTCTGGGTGGGCAACGCGAAACAGGCGGCGTTCTACTACCGCAAGGCGTTCGGTTTTTCGCAGGTGGGATACGTTGGACTGGAAACCGGGGAGCGGACCGAAACCTCCTACGCCATGTCGCAAGGCAAGGCCAACATGGTGCTGACCTCGCCGTTGACGCTAGACCATGCGGCCGTGGACTTCATGAAAAAGCATGGCGATGGCGTGCGCGATATTGCTTTGGAAGTACCGGACGCGGAGGCCGCGTTTCAGCAGGCGGTTCGACGAGGAGCGAAGCCGTTTTACGAGCCTCGGGTGGTCGAGGACGAGCATGGCAAGACGCAGCGGGCTGCTGTGCATACCTACGGTGATGTGATCCACTCGCTGATTTCCTTTCATGGCTACAAGGGTCCGTTCCTGCCGGGCTACAGCGCGGCGCCCCTCGCGGCGGAGAGCACCGGTGTTTTGCGCATCGACCACATTGTGGGCAACGTCGAGTTGGGCAAGATGCGGGAATGGGCCAATTGGTACTCGGACGTATTCGGATTCCAGCGCTTCCTCAGCTTCGATGACAAGGATATTTCCACGGAATACAGCGCGCTGATGAGCATCGTCATGTCGGACGATTCGCATTCCGTGAAGTTTCCGATCAACGAACCGGCGGCGGGACGGCATAAGAGCCAGATTCAGGAATATCTCGATTGCAACTCCGGCCCCGGGGTGCAGCACGTGGCGTTGGCTTGCAGGGACGTGGCGGAAACCGTCGCGAAGTTGCGCGCCAATGGGATCGAATTCCTTTCCGTGCCCGACAGCTACTACGACATGTTGCCGGATCGCGTCGGAGATATCTTGACCAAAGATGTCGAGCGCAAGGTGCGTGAGCTCGGCATTTTGGTTGATAGGGACGAAGAAGGCCATCTCCTGCAGATTTTCACCAAGCCGGTGGAGGACCGTCCTACGCTGTTCTATGAGATCATCGAGCGCCGCGGCAGCCGAGGCTTTGGCAAAGGAAATTTCAAGGCTCTGTTTGAGTCGATTGAGCGCGAGCAGGCGTTGCGGGGCAATCTCTAAGTCCTTGAGGACTTGCACCTATGAGCAGCCAGAAAGAGCGGCAGTACCAGTCCGGGTTCGGCAATGAGTTCGCCACCGAAGCGGTGGCCGGGGCGCTTCCCGTGGGGCAGAATTCGCCGCAGAAGCATCCCCTGGGTCTCTATGCGGAACAACTGAGCGGCACTCCCTTTACCGCGCCCCGCGGGTCGAATCGGCGTTCGTGGCTGTATCGCATTCGTCCGTCGGTCGTCCATAAACCCTACACTCCGATCGCCGGAACAGGGTTGTTGCGCTCCACATTTGACGAAGTCCCCGCCACCCCGAACCAGCTGCGCTGGAGTCCGTTTGCCATCCCGCAAGAGCCCACCGATTTTGTGCAGGGAATTCGGACACTCGGCGGCAACGGAAATTTCCAGACCCACGCGGGGTTCGCGATTCATATTTACGTGGCCAACCATTCGATGACGGACCGCTTGTTCCACAACGCGGATGGGGAGATGCTGATGGTTCCCCAACTCGGCCGTCTGCGGGTGATTACGGAGATGGGCGTCCTCGATGTCGCCCCCTGTGAGATTTGCGTCATCCAGCGGGGAATCAAGTTTCGCGTGGAACTGCCCGATGGCCAAGGGCGCGGCTACATTTGCGAGAACTACGGCGGCTTGTTCCGCCTGCCTGACCTCGGCCCCATCGGAGCCAATAGTCTCGCCAACCCGCGCGATTTTCTCACGCCCGTTGCCGCCTATGAAGACCACGAAGGCCACTACGAGGTGATCAACAAATTTCAAGGGAGCCTGTGGTCGGCGGAGTATGACCACTCGCCGCTCGATGTCGTTGGTTGGCATGGCAACTACGCCCCCTATAAATACAATCTCAACCGCTTCAATACGATTGGTTCCATCAGTTTCGACCATCCCGACCCGTCGATCTTCACCGTGCTGACGGCGCCGTCGGAGATTCCGGGCACCGCGAACGTCGACCTCGCGGTCTTCCCGTCGCGCTGGCTGGTAGCCGAACACACGTTTCGTCCGCCATGGTTCCATCGCAATTTCATGAACGAGTTCATGGGCCTCATCACCGGCGAATACGACGCCAAGGCAGAAGGCTTTGCCCCGGGCGGAGCCAGCCTGCACAACTGCATGGCCGGCCACGGACCGGACGCCGCCACCTACGAAGCGGCAATCCAAGCCGACCTTAAACCGGTGCATCTGACCGATACCATGGCCTTCATGTTCGAGACGCGCTACGTCGTGCGCCCGACGAAGTACGCCATGGATACCACCGAACTTCAGGGCGAGTACTATGAGTGCTGGCAAGGCCTGAAAAAGCGGTTTGCGCCCAAGGCCTAGGCGTGCACCCAGGCGCGGCTCCCATGGTCCCTGCAATCTCGATGTCGACCGCCACCCGGGAACGAGTTCCGTCTGCGCTTCGCGCACTCCTCAGCGGGCTCATCGATTACGCGGGCATGTTTCCGCCGGCGCAGCTCTCCCTGGAAGATGCGGCCAACAATTTTGTTGCCTACGCCCGCGGTCCGCATGCTTGGATGCTGGGAAAGTTCGTGGTGCCAGCCGATCGCATCGAAGAACTTCGCAGCCTGTTGGCCAGGAACCCGGAAGCTCAGGACCTAGCCGTATCGCTCTCGGTGCTTTTGGGGCCGGAACCGTTCGGTGACGCCGGTTTCATTCGAGGGGAAAAAGCTGGTGCATCCCGGGTCTCGCAGGTTTCCATTGATGCCGTGGAGTTTCGGCCTGTCTCGCCCGCCATGGTGGGGGAACTGTCTAAGGTTTTGCCGGAGCGCCTCCCGGTGTTCTGCGAAATTCCATATACAGAAGACTTGACGGTCTGGCTGCCTGCGGTTCGCCAAGCGGATTGGTTCGCCAAGATTCGTACCGGCGGAATGACTCCAGAATCTTTTCCGGCGTCCTCCGCGGTGGCCGAATTCCTAGTCCTGTGCAAGACCTATGGCGTCGCGCTGAAGGCCACGGCCGGACTTCACCATCCTGTACGCTCCCGGCATCCGCTGACCTACCAGGATCAGAGTGCCTGCAGCGTCATGCATGGCTTCCTGAATGTCTTTCTGGCCGCGGCGTTGCTGGAGTGCGGCGTCTCGAAGGATCAGTTGGTGGCGGTTCTGGACGACACCGAAGCCGCCAACTTCCGGTTCTCCGGCGACTTCGCGCACTGGGGCAAGCTCTTCGTGAATGCCAAGGACATCGCCCGAGCCCGCCAGCATTTCGCGATATCCTTTGGTTCGTGCTCGTTCCTAGAACCCATTCAAGACCTAGGAAAACTCAGCCTCCTATGACCTTCGGCCTGAACCCAACGCACGACCCCAACACCCGCAGCTGGGTCGAGTCGGCGAATGATCCTAAAACCGATTTTCCCATCCAGAATTTGCCCTTCGGCGTGTTTCGTCGTCGCGGGACGACAGAGCCACCCCGCCTAGGCGTTGCCATCGGCGACCAGGTACTCGATCTGGCCGCGGGTTCGAGCGAGGGCCTGTTGCAAGGCGCGGGAGAACGGGTCGCGCGCGCGTGCCAGGAACCAGCACTCAACGGGCTGATGGCCCTCGGCAGCGGCGCGGCCGCCGATTTGCGCGGGGTCCTGCACTCATTGTTGTCCCAACCCAGCGGGCAACAAGCCGCCACCAAGAACCTGGTCTGCATCGGCGAGGTCGAACTCTTTGTCCCCGCCCACATCGGTGGTTACACCGACTTCTATGCGTCCATCCACCACGCCACCAATGTCGGCCGATTGTTCCGTCCCGAGAACCCGCTGCTGCCAAACTACAAGTATGTTCCCATTGCCTATCACGGACGAGCGTCGTCCATCGTCGTCAGCGGCACTCCGGTTGTGCGCCCCAGCGGGCAACAGCGTCAGGGCGAAAACCCGCCCACCTATGCTCCCAGCCGCCGCCTCGATTACGAACTCGAAGTGGGACTCTACATTGCTGGCGGCAACGCCCTGGGCACAACCATTCCTGTGCGAGAGGCCAGCCAGCATGTCTTTGGGTTCAGCCTCGTCAACGACTGGTCGGCGCGTGACCTCCAGGCCTGGGAATACCAGCCCCTGGGGCCGTTTCTCGGCAAGAATTTCGCCACCAGCGTGTCGCCCTGGGTGGTAACGGCCGAGGCCCTCGCGCCATTTCGCGCTTCCGCTGCGCCGCGCCCGGAAAACGATCCACAATCCTTGCCTTACCTGCACGCGGAAGTCGACCAGCAACAGGGTGCGTTGAGCATCGAACTCGAGGTCCTGATTGCGACTGCAAAAATGCGGGAGCAGGGAATCGCACCGCATCGGCTCAGCCGTGTGAACTTCAACACCATGTACTGGACACCGGCGCAAATGGTGGCCCACCACGCTGCCAATGGTTGCAACCTCGAACCGGGCGATTTGTTGGCCAGCGGTACGGTGTCTGGACCAGCTCCCGATGCACTCGGCAGCCTCCTCGAAATCAGCCAAGGTGGCCGGCAACCCATCGCCCTCCCGAACAGCGAGGCGCGCACCTTTCTCGAAGATGGCGATGAAATCGTGATGCGCGGCGCATGTTCTGCGCCGGGCTATCGCCGCATCGGCTTTGGCGAATGCCGCGGCGTGATTCTTCCAACTCGCCTTTAACGCCTCCCTCACTTTTCTTCTTCGCAGGATGTTTTGCAGGTCTACACTTTCGAGTGTCTACACTTCCGAGTTGGCTTCGAGAGGAGTCCTGTCTTATTCTTCTCCCGCCGTTCCAAGCAGATTTCCGGTCTTACCCAACCTGCCGCCGGAAACGTGTAGCAGCCTGAAATTGAAGGAGGCATTTTCATGAAAACAACGATGCGTACTGCCGCTTTTGTCGGTTCTGTTCTAGCTCTGTGGGTCGCGTCCGCCGTGGCCCAGGACCGCGTGCAGATTGTTCGCGCCGAGTATGGAACGGGACACAGATTTGTGGACGTCACCCCACGTGTGCAAGCGCTGGTTCGGGATGGCGTGCTCGATTTTCGCGTGAGCCATGATTCCCTGGATGCCGATCCCGCCGAAGGGCGCCGCAAAGAGCTGCGCCTGCAGGTGCGTGACGCCCGCGGGCATGTTCGGCAGATGATCTTCGTGGACTCGTCGCAAGTGCATCTCTACGTGGGCTCGGCTGGCGGCTACGGCTACGGGCGGGGATTGCAGATCACCAGCGCGCAGTACGGCGCGCAGCACATGGCCGATGTAACGGCACGCCTGGCGGCGATGGTGCGCAACGACCAACTGACCCTGCGCATTGCCTATGACACGGTTGGCGTCGATCCGGACGAAGGCCGCACCAAGCACATTGTCGTCAACTACACCTACAACGGTGTTCCGGGGCAGGTGACGCTGCGGGATGGCGAGACGCTCAATCTGCCGGGAGCGGGTAACGGGAACGGCGGCCCCGGTACGGGCACGGGTATGGGCAGCGGGGCGCTCACCATTCTAAGAGCGGAATACGGCACCGGCATGCGGGAGTTTGACGTGACCCGCCGCCTGGCTTCCCTGGTGCGGGGCAACAGCCTGCAGTTGCGCGTGACCAATGAGAGCATGGGCGGCGATCCGGCCGAGCATCAGGCTAAGTGGATCGAGGTCTGGTACTCCTACAACAACCGCGCCGCGCACGCCAGAGTGCATGAGCAGGACGTGATCACGCTGCCCGGTGATGCCGACTACTATCAGGGTCGTTTTCAAGTCACGCGCGCGCAATATGGGGCCGACTACCGTTTTGTCGATGTTACGACGATGCTCAATGCACAGATTCAGAATGACCAGTTGAATCTGCGTGTGACCAACGACGCCATGGGCGGAGATCCAGCGCGCGGCGAGCGCAAGGTGTTGACCGTGTTCTATATATATAACGGACAGCAGGCGCGTGCCTTTGCCAACGAGAATGACCTGCTCAGTCTCCCCCTCGGCAGAGGGCAGGGTGGGCGTGGCGACCGCGATGATGATGATGACGACTACTATCGCCGCTACTGGCCGGGTCGTTCCGTGAACGAGCTGCGCGTCTTGCAAGCAAGTTGGGGCGCGGAAGACAGAAATCAGGACGTGACCGGCCGGCTCAACGGCATGGTGCGCGCTAACCAGCTCAACTTTGCCGTCAACACCGGCAGCTTAGGCGGCGATCCCGCTCCGGGCGCGCCCAAGCGGCTTCGGGTGATCTATATGCTGCGAGGATTGCGCTACGAGACCAACGTGCCTGAGGGTGGGTCCCTGATTCTGCCCTAAAGACGCAGAGAGGTTCATGGGATAGGCCCGCCGCGCGGGCCTATTCCCAGAGCGAGACCGTTTCTAGCGAGCGGGCGCGGCCGCCGGCGCCGTTTGCGCGGGCGGGTTGAAATTGACCTTCGGAGCCGTCCTCGCACCCTCGTCGGCCTTGAAGTAGGCATCGTTCCTGGCAAAGCCCGACAGGCCGGCCAGGAGGCTGTTCGGGAAAAGCTGAATGTAGGTGTTGTAATCCTGCACTGTGTTGTTGTAGTTGCGGCGTTCCTGGGCGATACGGTTCTCCGTGCCTGCCAGCTCATCTTGCAGGCGCAGGAAATTCTCGTTCGACTTCAGCTGCGGATAGTTCTCCGTGATCACCAGCAAGCGGCTGAGCGCCGAATCGAGTGCGCCGTTGGCGGCAATCTTGTCGGCGGGTGTTCTTGCGCCGATCAGAGCGGAGCGGGCTTTGGCAATCTCCGTGAAGATGGTGGTTTCCTGCGATGCGTAGCCCTTCACGGTTTCCACCAGGTTAGGAATCAGATCCGAGCGCCTTTGCAAGGCGATGTCCACCGAGGACCATGCCGCGTTGACGGTCTCTCGTTTCGTCACCATTTGATTGCGAATACCTACAAACCAGCTGCCTACGAGCAAGGCTACGATTAGGAGAACTACGACGACGATTAGCGTTTTACCCATTTTCATTTCACCTCAAAAGTGATGATCGAACTAGATTCGCCCTTTCCTTAAGCCCCAACCCGCTGCCACTCTTTCTTGGGCAGAACGCGATCGAGCTGGTCACAAATGTGTTCCAAGACTTCCAGGTAGTTTCCGTAGAGCGAGCCCACGTTTCCTTTCGCGCTCGGAGTTTTGCGCAGCTCCAGCACTGCTTGCAGCGCGTGGACATTGACGCCCAGGTGCCTGTGCACCTGATGGAGCAGATCTTGGCGTTCGATGGCTGCGTCGCGATCCATGGCAATCAGCGTATGTCGCAGCAACGTTACAACACTGGAGAGGGACTTGGCCAGAACCGTGCGCAGGCTGGCTTCTTCCGCCGGGCCATGGAGATAGTGCTGGCGCAGTTTTTGAATCAGCGTGCGCAGTTCGTGCTCGACTTGCACGCGATGCAGATTCATCGGCACCGGAATGCCGGCGATGATTTCGGCGCCGTAGAGCACGCGGTGAGCGCGCTGCATGTCGAGCAGCTCGATGGCGAAAACGTCAGCCGAGCGACGCAGTTCGTCGGCGGTAAAGATCAGAGGCGAACGCTGCCCCTGGCCTTGCGACCACCAGTGGACCAGGCTGGCCATTTTTTCCAGCTCTGCGCGGGTCGCGCTGCGCACGACACAGAGCAGGTTCAGATCCGAATACGGAGCCTGAGCGTCGCCGCGGACGGTAGAGCCGTAAAGAACAACGGACTCCAGATTGTCGCCCACCGCGTTCCTGGCCAGGGTCACGAATTGTTGCAGCAATTCTTCGTTTGTCATAGACACCGCTCTCTACCGGCTTTTCTCTACCAACTGCCGGAAGCGCCACCGCCGCCGCTGTCGCCGCCGCCAAAACCACCGAATCCCCCACCGAAGCCGCCCGAACTGCCACCGAATCCGCCTCGGCCACCGCCGTCGCGATTCGACATGGAACTGGCCAGGAGTGCCAGCCACCAAAGCCCGCCCACGCCTCCTCCGCCGGGACCACCGCCACGGCGCGCCGCGTTGATCAAAAAGAAGACCACGACGATCAGAAAGATGATCAACTTAACCAGACCGATACCCGCGCCGATGTTGTTCCTGGGCTGGTAGCTGGGCAAGCCCGTCAAGGTAACGCCGCGGTCGGCCGCGATGATCCCGGCGGATTGCCGCACTGCCTGTTCGACGGCGCCACTCGCATCACTCCGGCGCAGCAGGGGCACCATGGCGCGGCCAATATCGCCCGCACGGGCATCGACGATCACAGGTTCCAGACCGCGGCCGACTTCGATGCGGTATTGGTGCTCGGAGGGGGACAGCAGAATCAGCAGACCGCGATTGTCTTTTTTGTTGCCGATGCCGATCGACTTGAACAGATCGTGGGCGTAATTTTCAATGGGTTGGTCGTCGAGGGACTTGACCGTAATCACCACAATCTGCGCACCCGTTTTCTGCTCGACTTCCGTACAGAGTGCTTCGATGCGGGCCTTGCTTTCCTCATCCAGCACCCCCGCCAGATCTGCAACATAGCCCTGAGGATGAATATCGGCGATCTTTTCCGCGCGCAGCGGAGCCGCCAAAAACAATGAGAACGAGGCTAGGAAAAGACATACCCGTGCAGATGTGCGGCGCAGCGGAAACAAAATTGACCCCAGTGGTAGGCAAGCCCTTTATACGCGGCCTGCCGCGCATCTGTAAAGCCAACGGACGGCAGAAATCCGGTTTGCCGCAGCTGCTAGAATCACAAAATACGATGAGGAATTGGGGCTTCACACGCGGCGCGGCCATGGGCACGCTGGCCGGGCAATGTTTCGCTGTCCTTGTTTCGAGCGTTGCCGCTTTGAGTGTTGCCGCCATGGCCAGCCCCAAGCCGATTCGTCTCAAGGTCGAAGCTCGTCCCGCGCATCCGATCAATGGCGCCGCCTGTATTTTCAAAGTCACCGCCAGCGGCAGGCTCACGGAACTTCGCGGCAAGTGGCTCGATCACGAAGTGAAGTTCGAAGCGCAGGACAACGGCCGAAGTTGGATCACCATCGCCGGCACCGGATTTGCCACGAAGAAGGGTCAATATCCGCTCGAGCTCGATGGAAAATCCACCGCCGGATCACCGGTGACCTTCCTGCAGAAGATCCGTGTCGCCATCGAGCCGCGCAAAACCATCGCCGCCCCCAAACCGCTGACCGTCGAGGGCCGCTTCACCAGTCCTGATCCGGAAACGTTGAAGCGCATCGACCAGGAAAAAGCCGCCAAGACGGCCGCATATGACCAAACCAGTCCGCATGCCCTGTGGTCGGGACCATTCGAGCCGCCTATGGACTCTGTCATCACTGAAACGTTTGGCGTACGGCGAATGTTCAATGGCCAGCTTCTCAGCGAGCACCACGGCGTCGACTTCCGCGCCCCCCCCGGCACTCCAGTTTTAGCCGCCAACTCCGGAACCGTTGTTCTTGCGCGCGAGCTGTTCTACGAGGGGAACTGCGTCTTCCTCGACCACGGTCAGGGTCTGTTCACCATCTACATGCACTTCTCCAAGTTTGCCGTGCGCGAGGGCGAACACGTCGTGCGCGGGCAACAGCTCGGCGAGTCGGGCGCCACCGGAAGGGTCACGGGGCCCCACCTGCACGTCAGCGTCCTGTGGAGGGGTGTCGCCCTTGATCTGCTGTCCCTGACCGCGCTCAAAGCCCCGGACTTACACCCAGACCGAAGCCCAGATCGAAGCCCCGACCCGGGCCCAGACCCGAGCAAAGCCAAGGACTATAAGGACTATTAAGACTATAAGGACTAGTGACGGATCTGGCGTCCCGCGTCCCGAGCGAAGCGCGTCCACCGCGGACGTCCTCCTCAAAGTGTGCAACAGAATGCACACTCACGGTGAGTGTAGTTACGAGCCAGATTGAAAACTAAGGACTTATCCAACAGATTTGGTACCGGGCTTGCTTTTCTCAAGCCGAGGGCTGCGTCCCCTGTCGCATGCTCCCCGAAGGGCTAGTCCCTTCCAATTGGAGACGATCCTGATGAAGATCACCTTGTTGACGATTTGCATTCTATGCGCATCCGCTGCGTTGGGGCAGGTCACCAGCGTTCTGAGCGCCACTCCCCAGGTCTACAGCTTCGAGACGCACCCGGAACACGCTTCCCGGCAGTCCCTGGCGCCGATGCAGAGTCTCAACGGCAACGAAGAGCTCGTCTACGCGCAGGGAGAGCTGCCGTTGTGGGAGGTCGCTACCGCGGTCCATGAAGTCCCGCTGGGCGGCTCAGTCCGTGCCCTCCGGCAGCAGCACGAGTCCGCGAAAAGAGCAGGCAAGTGTTGGCAAAATCAATAAGATAACGAATTCCGTGGCGACGCTCGCAAAGGCTCGCTTTCCCGCGAACCCCCGGGCCTTTAAGAGCACCCTGCAGCGGCGCCATATTGCAGGCGCAGGTCGCTCCATGGACAGGGCTGATTCGCCGCCCGGCGAAGTCCAGCCTGTCCAGCCTGCGGCGTCCCCGGTGCCCCGCTCCAAATAACTGTGTAAGCCGAGGTCTGACCCTCGTATTGCAATTCAATCGTATCCCCGGGACGCAGGTAGTTGCGCATGCCCTGAAGCAGGGCTCCGTGGCTGCTCATGTTCGCAGCCGATACGGTAGCCTGAAACGGCCGAGACTTGGCATCAATGCCCCAAACGCGGACCTGAATACCTGAACTGATGCGGGACTGGCGGCGGCGATCCATGGCACGCTCCTATCCTGCGATACTAGGAAAGTACTGGAAATACAACAACTTACCGCCGTCATTGCGGAGTGGTGACGGAGGTGGTGGTGGCCCCCGTATGGGCTAGAAAGGTAAGGGGATGGGGCAGCGCGGAAGCTCGGCGCAACGCGGAAGCTCGTCGCAAAGAGATGTGGTTTTCGTCTTCCGGCCCAGTTTGCCATCGACTTTGCGGACCTTCCGTGCCGGGTTTCATGTCGGGGTTTCCACCCGTGCCATGGCGTCCGGGCGGAAGACCGTTAGAGCCTCGCGCCCCGTGCCGTGCACAGTAGGACGGTCGGAGCGACCTTCGCCTGTTCCTGATGGACCTTGCCGGTCCAAGCTTGCTTGTGTATTGCTCGTGATTGGGGTCCGACTGGCAGGCACTTTGAGCCCAGCCGTTTGTTGCGGTCTGTCTCCGAAGAACTGGGTTTGGTCGAGGCATCCTTCCCGGTTCCTCCGCCGCATAAGAAACGGTGACCGCACCGGCCCCAGGCTTCCAGAAGGCAAACGGCCATTGCATGGCAATCCGTTTCCGTCATGTTTCAGTTTAGGAACGGGTGGCTCGAGCTGCGTCTCGGAGGCGATGCTGTCCGTGAAATTGCAGCGGGCGCCGAAGGACGGGTTTCCATACCGCGGCAAAACAATATGCTGATCGCCGATCCCCGTGTGCTAGCGGCCGAGCGCCAGTCGCACCGAGTCGTCGGCATCGCCATTTGAGAACGCCCGCGCCGGTTCCGCGCGCAAACTCTGCACGTTCGCCCTCTTCGGTCCACGATCTCGGTCCACGATCTCGGCCGACGACTTCGCCCGACGATCTCGGCCGGGACTCTGCCTTGATTCGTAAGCGGTGCGACTCAAGCCGCGCCTTTTGCTTGAGGCCTTTGTAATTGGCTTTGCCGAAACCGTGCCAGCGCATGCCGCCTGGCTTCGTGCGACTCCTCGAATGGCTGAGGCGAGCAGTCAAGGTTCGAGCACGTCAAGGTTTGAGCACGTCAAGGTTTGAGCAGGTCAAGGTTCGAGCAGGTCAAGGCTCGAGCAGGTCAAGGCTCGAGCAGTCAAGGCTGAGGAGGAGAGGGAAGATTGGACTGAACTTTTCCGTAGTCTCGCAAACGAAAAGGCCGCCCGGCAACGGGACGGCCTTTTCTAAGGGAGAATCGTTCCGACGGAAGGCACCGTCAAAACTCTTCAGGCATCAAATCTTACGAGCCGAAAACATGGGGCGTCAAGCGTTTTTTGGGAAATAATGTCTTTGTTTTCAATAGTTTACAAAAATGTTCTCGAAGCGGCAAAAATGTCTGATTTGCCTCTCCCGAAGTCGCAAAATCCCCTAACTGGCTTGTCTGGAAGGACTTGCATCGCCCGGGGACCTCGCGGAAGAGTCTTCGTCCAAGTGCAAAGAGATGAATTCGTTGGCTTGGGCGTAAGTCCGGACATGGCGCGGAAACATGCGGCTGAGGGCCACCCGGCCGAAGCCGAATCCGATACCAAGAACGAGTGCCAGAACGGCGAGGACAGCGGAGAGTTCGGCAATGGTGATCAGCAGATAGCCGAGGTTATTGCGTTTGTCGAGTCCTTTCCAACGCTCGTTCCACGTCACTTCCGGCTCGTAGCTCACCGAACCCAACAGCGATCTAGCGGCGTTGGGCGTCACCAGGCCGGAAACGATGACCACGATCGGACCCGTGCGGCGCGTGTAGATCTGTTCCAGGTTCACCAACGCCGGGCCCTCGGGATTTTGTTGAGCGTTGGCCGGCTGATGCGCCGCGTCGATGCGCTGCTGGTGCTGAATCGCCATCTGCGGCGTGGGGTATTCAATCAGCGTGAGCGTGGCTTC
>Ga0137418_10002254_pt1 | contig 17672 bp, 19 predicted proteins | sample CZODoug3_1_2_16f_FD_122242 | JGI IMG/M metagenome (GOLD analysis project Ga0137418, IMG submission 122242) | Vadose zone soil fungal communities from Angelo Coast Range Reserve, California, USA - CZODoug3_1_2_16fungal (Hybrid Assembly) | ecosystem: Environmental > Terrestrial > Soil > Vadose... | reverse complement strand
TCCGAACAATACCAGTCAACGAATTCATCGATGGCGTGACGATAACCCCGTTGGGCGTCCAGGCTGGTGAGGCTATTTAAGACTGCGGCTTTGGCGTGCTCGAGGTCTGGCAGGCGCAGGACAGATTTTGTAGTGGTACGTTTTCTTCGTGAGTGCGGTTTCCGCTTCATGACCGATGGCCTCCATGCCACCGATCAATGATCGGGTGAGGTCGCGGCGGTACGGTCAGAGTTGCGCGTCATCCGGCCGCAGGCGGCAGAGAGCCTCCAAATCGGGCCTTTCCATGTTCGGGTTGTTGGACTACCGTGGCTGGCCCCGTCGCAGACTCCACAGTCCGCGCGCCGAGAGGATGAAGGTGAAGCCCCCGAGCCCGCCGAGCGCCCAGAGTGTCCAGACGAAGAAGAAGCCGCCGGTGGACTTGGCGATCTCGCCGTAATGTGCCCCCCTCATGTGGATGACGGGCATGCCTGCCGCGAACAACCCGACGAGCAGCATGATGACGTACCCCGATCGCCGTTCGGCGAGCACCAGCGTCCCGTACAGCAACACCACGAGAACGGCCAACGCAATGTTTGAGGGCTCGGCCTTCGATATCCCACGGACGATGTCGTCCGTAATGTGAAGCGTCAGCAAGAGGATCGAGAGCAGAGACGCGATGGTCAACATGAGGTTGGGTTTCATTGGATACTCTCCTTGTTCGATTTGTGTGTGCCTCTCAGTGAGGCACAATGACGCGCGGCGGTGTTGACGCCGTGTGGCGAGTAAACGGGGCCGCTTACAGCGCGAAGTTTACTCGCAGGAGTCTGAAAACCTAAGGTTTTTCGCGGGCGTTGATTTGGACGCAGCGCGATCTTGTCCAGGTCGGATTGCGCGTAGCCGGAGAGGTCGGGAACTTAGGGCAGTTCGGCTCGTCATCAAGGGTGGTAGGACGCCAGTGCTGGCCGCCGCCGCCTCATCGTCGGCGGCTGGTCAAAGCGAAGCAAAGAATTGACCGCCCTTTGCACAAAACAAGATCGCAAGGGGTAGGCCACCCGGAGCCGCCTTACCCTTTTAAGGATGCGCCACCCGCCCAGAATCAGTTGATTGTGGCGGAGAGGGATGTAGAGGAAGAGTGAAACTGTTTGCACACTAGCTGAGGAATGGTTTCTTAACAATGGACGATAGTAGGATATAGACAAGACAGCATTTAACGAGGTAGCCCATGCCCAAGATTCTCATCTCCTTCACTCTCGTTTTGACCTCTAGCCTTTCCTATGGAGTCCCTGCGTTCGCACAATCAGTTCAGAGCCAACCGCAATCCGCAAAGCCCAAAGTTGTCCAGCCTAAAGTCCAGAGGCCAGAGTGGAATGAGCAAGTACAGCTGTTCACCGGTATTTCCCAAGACGAATTCAAGACCATCCTAACGCTCAACACGCCCAACTCCCGTCTGTACAATGAGGGTGACGGACGCAGTGCCATCGACCATTGGGTGCTGCTCGATTCTCGAGAACAGTGGCCAACCTTGCCCTGGAGTGGACCAGGAGATTTATGGAGCTACACATCCTGCAACACTGGATCGGGCAATACTCCGGAATGGTTGGTGGACTATCCGCCGATTAACGAGCGCATCCAAGCAGGATCCTTGAACTGGACACAGCAAGCGACGGGAATTCTCTACTATCGCTCTGACGGATGGACCTCCGGGAATACCATCGACAGTTGGAACAATGTGGATAGGACCGATTGCGGCGGTAACTCCAGACCAGGGGACGGAATCTTTCTCTATCCGCCCGGCCCCATCGCCTCTTCCGAGTCTGCACCGGGGATACGGCTCAAATCCATCCGCGACGGCGTTCAAGACTACGAATACGCCCAGATTCTCCATAATCTGGGGCAAGACGCCTTAGTGAACTCCACCCTCCAGCCGCTTGCCACGAGTTGGACCAATTGGGAAAAAGATCCAGATGCTCTGGAAAGCGCACGGCTGCAATTGGGGCAAATGCTGGATCAGCTCTCGCCTCCGTAAACAAAGAATATATCGCTCAATGATTATTCTCCTTGCAAAGCCGTGAAGACATCAGCCCTATGGTGTTAAGTCTCACGCCAGTATCTTAATCCTGAAGCGATAGAAGAGGAACGTCAGCAGTTGAGTCAAGGGTGGGGCTGCTTTTCGCTAGCCTCTTTTTTTACGGATTTGCCGGTCGTCTCAGTCAGGGCAAAGGAGGCCGCAGCTTGCCGGAGGCGAGGGCGTCGAGGGCGAGGAGGCGGGCGCCGAGTTCGCTGGCGTTCAAGTGGCCCTCGCGGTAGAGGCGGCGGAGAAAATCGTCCGCTGGCTTCTCTCCTTTCTGCGAGTTGCATTCGATGCAGCTCGAGACCAGGTTGCGGTAGGAATTGCTCCCCAACCGCGCCAACGGCACGACGTGATCCAGGCACTAGACCGCCGTCGAGGTCCGGCGCATACAGTAAAAACATTGGCCGCGCTCGCGCGCGTGGATGGCCTTTCGCAGCGTCGTGTTCTGCAGAAAGTCTGCCTCCTCGATGTTAATCGCCGCGTCGGCGCTCGCCCCGTCTTCCCTGGCAGCGGCCCGGCTCTCGATGCCATTCAGCCTCTCAGGGCGAATCTCCTCGGGCAGTCGCACCTCCACCACGTGCCCCGCTTTGCTCCGTTGGACCAAACGCAAAGCGCCTTGGGCCACGAGTCGGCGCACCGCCTCGCGCACCGGTCCCGTTGATAGTCGGATATTGCGCGCCAGCCATCGAATCGAAAACCGCAGGCGGAGTTTTCCTTCCAGTCGGCTGTGCCGCAGGAGATGCGCATAGACCGTGCGCTCGATGAGCGACAGGCGCAGCCGCGGGGCGAGTTGGTCTTCCAATTGCTTCCAGACAAGTTCGGCGTTCGGTTTTTCGTTTTTCATTGTTATATCCAGAAAGGAATTTGACAGTCCCGACAGGGTCGGGACTTGCGATCGTCAATTAACAGTTCACGGGCAACAGAAGAGACAAAGACTTAACAAAGACAGCTTTAGTAGGGGCACGATGTATCGTGCCTTACTTAGGACGCCCGCCGCTGCGGGCGCGCCCCTACAAGGATTTGGGACGATCAGGACCAGAGATGTCGCGGTCACGTTTTAAGAAGAGGCGAGGCAGCGACGAGCCCGGGGGGAATTACGGCGCAAAAAGAAAAAGGGCGAAACCGCGGCGTGGCCGCAGATTCACCCGAGAGTCATTATACCAAAACTAAAACACTTTGCAAGCCCTAATTTCAAGAAACTCTATGTAGCCTGGGCCGCGTAACACGGATCACGCGCCGTCTTGCTACACTGTGCGCACCAGCCTAAACTGAACCTATGATTCCAGCACGCACCCAAATTCGTGACCGACGGAAAGTCGTTCCCCACAAAGCCGAACCGGACCCCATTAAGGTTGTGCCTTTCGGCCGCTTCGGCGGAGGTGAATGGACAGCGCATCCAATCGGTCTGGTGATAGTGCTTGGCTTTCTTCTGATGGGACTGGTAGGAATCCCGCAATTCCGATGGTTCTTCGCGGGCGCGCTTGTACTAGGTAGTCTCTGGGGATTTTTGCTCTGGCTGTATCATCGATAGACCAATGATTCCCTCGTCCTTCCAAATTCGCGACCTGACCATCCGCCCTGCGGTGGTGCTTGCGCCGATGGCGGGTGTCACGGATACGCTTTTTCGCCGTGTCATTCGCGGACTCGGCGGCTGCGGCCTGCTCATGACGGAGTTCACCAGCTCCGAAGGAATCACGCGCAGCGCGAAAAAAACGCTGCGCTATCTCTATTTTCAGGAAGACGAGCATCCCATCACCGCGCAGCTTTTTGGTGCGAATCCCGCGGTCATGGCCGAAGCCGCAAAAATGGTCGAAGACCTCGGCTACGACGCCGTGGATATCAATCTCGGCTGCCCCGCCAAAAAAGTTGTCAAGTGCGGCGGCTCCGGTTTGCTCCGCGATCTCCCGCTCCTCGAAGATATTTTCAAATCTGTCCGCGCCGCCGTGAAAATCCCGTTGACCATCAAGCTGCGCGCCGGCTGGGATGAAAATTCCATCGTCGCCGTCGACGTCGCGAAAATGGCCGAAAGCATCGGCGTCGAAGCCGTCGCCGTCCACCCGCGCACCCGCGAGCAAGGCTACACGGGCGCCGCCGACTGGAGCATCATCGCCGCCGTCAAGCAAGCCGTCAAAATTCCCGTCATCGGCAACGGTGACATCAACAAGCCCGAAGACGCCGCGCGCATGGTCCGCGAAACCGGCTGCGACGCCGTCATGATTGGCCGCGCCGCCGCCACCAATCCCTGGATCTTCTCCCAGATGCAGCAGCACGCCGAAACCGGCCGTTACGACGTCCCCACCGACGATGTCCGCTACCGTTTACTAATGGGCTACTATAGGCAAATTAATGCTGCCAACCTGCCCGATGGCGTAGGCAAAATGAAGCAGTTCGCGTGCTGGTTTAGTCATGGCGTGGGGAACGGCAGCGAGCTTCGTGGCATCGTACATGCGGCGCGCACGCCCGCGGAAATCCTCGAGAGTGTGGAACTTTTCTTCGAGGGCCGAGCGTCCGCAGTTAATAGAAACGAGGACCCAGCCCATGGTCCCGCTCGCGAGCACCACCGTTTCGAAGCAACGCTCGGAACGTAGAATTCCTGTCCGCTTGCCGCTCAAAGTCCGCGGCCGCGACGCCCACGGCTTCGCCTTCGAAGAAGACACTTCCAGCGAAAATCTCTGCCGCAACGGCGCCGCCTTCGTCACGCGTTTCGACGTCGCCATCGGGTCCGACCTCGAAATCCGCATCCACTTTTCTCAATATGGCTCGCGCCGCGCCCAGCCCGAACGCCTCGGCGCCCCCGCAAACGGTAACCGCTTTGCCGGCGCCAGGATCAACGAGTCAGACTTCGCCACCCAGGGCCGAGTCGTCCACGTCTGCGATTCCGCGTCCGGAAGAGAAAAGCTCGTCGGCGTCCAATTCACGGGCCCGCGCTTCCAGCGCGTCTTCCGTTCCGAATCCGCCGCCTGATTTTTCGGTGTCTTCTTGTAGAGGCGGCTTTACGCCGCCATCGCTGCCTTTTGTTGGCGTGTATTCAGACCCTTTTCCGTTCCGTTTCTAACGCCCGTCATTGCCCCAGATACGTCGCGATAAACCAGCTATTGCCCCACGCATCCTTAACTCCTGCGGCGCGGTCGCCATAGGGCGCGTTGCGTGGCGCCTCAATCGACGTCGTCCCCGCCGCCATCGCTCGCGCATAAACCGCATCGGTGTCCGGCACATATACATGCAGGTGGCAGGGCATCGGCTGGAATTCACCATGAGCTTCATCAATCTCCAGTGTCGCGTTCCCAATTCGAATCGTCGCGTGGAGCACCGCGCCCTGCGGCGACTTGTGTACCCCCGTCGCCTCCGCGCCGAACACCGCCTCCAGGAACGGAATCATCTTGTGCGCCTCGCGAAGGTGCAAATACGGCTGTACCGAGCGCAGTCCTTCCGGCCCCGGCGTCCATCCACGAGGCTTGGCGATGTACCAATGATTGCCGAAGGGGTCTTTGACGGCGCCCCAGCGGTCGCCTGAAGGATGGTCGTCGGTTGGCGCGTAGAAGGAAGTGGCGCCGGCTTGCAGAGTGCGCGCATAAGTAGCGTCAGGGTCATCCACATACAGGTGGATCGCTGCGGGCGCGGTCGGATACTGCTCGTTCCCGTCGCTCACTTCGATCGCGCCATTGCCCACAGCCACTTCCGCGTGCATGATCGTGCCGTCAGGTGCTGGCATCCTCATCTGCTCCACGCCTTCGAACGCCGTCTTCAGGAACTCCATGAACTTCGCCGCGGGCCGCACAATGATGTACGGCGTGATCGCTGTCAGCCCCGGCCGCTGATAGTGAACCGCCTTCGCCTCCCCAGTCCTTGTTGCTGCTGTGCTTTCGCTCATGGATGCTCTCCTTTGCAAATCGGATTTTAGTGCTGCTCGAAACTCTTCGCGCGGCAGATCGCGCAACCCTTGGGCTACGTGCATCAGCGACGTCAGCTCGCGATCCGGCGCTTTCTCCGGTCGTGGCCGCAGCGATACCAACATTGCCTGCACGACTTCATCAAGCTGCATGGCGAGGGAGCGCTTAACCATGGCCGCCCTCCATCTGCGCCCGCAGATTCTGCACCGCGCGTAATTGCAGTTGCTTCACAGCTCCTTCCGTCTTTCCCAGCCGCTGCGCAATTTCCCTGATGCTCCGCTGCTCTACAAATCGCTCGTACACCACTTGCTTCTGAATTTCGGGAAGCTGCCCTACCAGCCGGAACAACTGGGCTCGATGCTCGATGGCCTGCATCTGGGAGTCTTGCAGATCCATAGGAACGGCAGGCTCCGGCGGATCGTCCGGGGCAGGGAACTCTCGCGCCGCTCGTTTTGCGCAATCAACGATAGCGTTAGCCGCAATCCGCAGCAGCCACGCCGCAAATGGCACGCCTCGCCACTCATAACTCGGCAGGTTAGACAGTCCTTTGTGGAACACCTCGGAGGTCACATCCTCCGCCGTGGCCCGGTCTCGCACCCGGCTTGCCACGAACGCATACACGCGTTCGAAATGCAGTTCATACAGCGCCTGAAACTCGGCCGGATCCCTCTGCGCTGCTTCCACTAGCACTCGCTCGTCGGTACGTCGCGCTGCCTGTCCGGGCACACCTTCATCAGCGCCTTTCGCCAAACGCTTCCGTGCCGGTCGTCGCGTGGCCTTCATTGCCCTAACAATATAACTGCCAGCAACGAAAAAGGTTACGCCACCGCTTCGGCCCAAATTCCTCGGCTCATCCAAATCTCCTGTTGACGGTCAACAGCGATGTGCTACGCTCCCCCTTTCTCCTGTTGACCGTCTAAAGGAGCGTCCGCCACCTCCCGAGTGGCAAGGGGTGCCTAAGCCATGCCCGAATTTTTACGCACGTTCCTCCGGCGTCTCGCCGCACTCTTTCGCCGCCGCCGTCTCGAAGACGACCTGGACGCAGAGCTACGTTCACATCTGGAAATGGCTGTGGAACGGAACCTTCGCAAAGGCATGACCGCCGCCGACGCTCGCAGCGAAGCCCTTCGCAGCTTCGGCGGCGTCGAGCAAACCAAGGAACTCTACCGCGACCAGCGAGGACTCCCCATGATCGAGACCACCTTGCAGGATCTCCGCTTCGGCTTGCGGATGCTCCGACGTAGTCCGAGTTTTTCTATCCTCGCGATCCTTTGCCTGACCTTGGGAATCGGAGCCAACGCTGCCGTCTTCAGTTGGGTCGAAGGAATTCTCTTCCGCCCCTACCCGGCGGTATCCCACCAGGAGCAGTTGCTCGCCCTCACCGGCACGGCGCGCGGCGAATCTGGCCCTACCGGTACTTCCTGGCCTGATCTCCTCGATTTGCAGAGGAACTCTACTCTGATTGACTCCTTCATCGTGACCAAAATCATGGGCACGACCCTCAGCATCGGCGACCGCGCCGAGGTCACGACAGGAAGCATCGTGTCGGCGAATTATTTTGATGCCATCGGGGTCCATCCCCTTCTCGGCCGCGGCTTCGAGCCGGGCGAAGATTCAGGGCGGAACGCGCATCCCGTGACAGTGATCAGCTACCAGCTATGGAAAGGGCGGTTCAAGGGCGATCCGCAAATCATCGGGAAAACGCAGCGGCTCAATAATGTGATGCACACCATTGTTGGCGTCGCGCCAGAGGGCTTCTATGGGACGTTCGTGGGCTGGGCGATGCAGTTCTGGGTGCCAGCGTCGATGGAGGAAACATTTGAAGCGGGCGGCTACAAACTGGAGGATCGCGGCGCGCGCTGGATTGAAGCTTACGTGCGGCTCAAGCCCGGGGTGACACTCTCGCAGGCACAGCAGGAGATCTCGGCCGTGGCGCAGCGGTTGGAAACCGATTATCCGGTTACCAACCGCGGTCGTGGCATCAAGCTGTGGCCGTTGTGGCAAACGCCGTTCAACAATGCGAATACGCTGCTCCCCACGCTTGAAATCATGCTTGCTGTGGTGGTCTTTGTCTTGCTTATCGCGTGCGCAAATGTCGGCAATCTGCTGTTGGTCAGGTCGTTTGCGCGGCGGCATGAGATGACGGTGAGGCTGGCGATCGGCGCAGGGCGGGGCCGGTTGCTGAAGCAACTTTTTACAGAAGGACTGATCCTGTCGGCTTTTGGCGCAGCCGGGGGACTCCTGGTGGCCCACTGGTGCCGTCACGCGCTTGTGCTGCTTTTCCCGGCGCGCGGTGGCGTGGCCATGCACCTGCCGGGGGAAATTGATTGGCGTGTGTTGGCGCTGAGCGCAGGGGTTTGCCTCATCGCCACGCTCTTGCTCGGGCTGGTTCCCGCCATGCAGACCGGCAAGATCGATCTCGCCGGCGCGTTGAAGTCCGATTCCGCCGGTGTCGTTGGGGGCGGCGGAAGAGCGTGGGTCCGTTCGGGCCTGGTAGTAGTCCAGGTGTCGCTGAGTTTCATTCTGCTGGTCGGAGCTGGGCTGCTGATGCAAAGCCTGCAGAAAATTCGCACCACCAGCCCGGGTTTTTCGACGAGCGGAGTGCTGGACACTGCCGTCAATTTGACGGCCGCCGGATACGATGCGCCGCGCGCCCAGACTTTCCAGGACGAACTGCTCGCTCGCGTGAAGGCGCTCCCGGGCGTCGAATCGGCCGCATTCGCGCGAATGACGCCGCTGAGCTATGGGAGTTTTTCTTCGTCGCCGATTGCCGTGGACGGCTATCAGCCGCCGCCCGAGGAGCAGCCCACCGTGCAGTACAACGAGGTCGGGCCGGACTATTTCGCGACCATGGGCATCCCCTTGGTGTCCGGCCGCGAATTCACCCGCGCGGACGACGAAAAGGCCGCTCTTGTCGCCGTGGTGAACGAAACCATGGCCGCCAGGTATTGGCGCGGCAGAAATCCCATTGGCGAGCGCGTTCAGGTCAAGGGGCGCTGGATGGAGGTAGTTGGCATGGCGAAAGATTCCAAGTACGAAAGCGTTCGCGAATCACCAAAACCTTTTTTCTACGTGCCTCTGCGCCAGAATTTTTCACGCGGGGCGGGTTTGTATATTCGAACGCCGCTGAGCCCGGAGACCATGGCGACGACGCTGGCGCGCGAGGTGCACGTACTCGACGGGAATCTTGCACTCTTTGAGGTGATCACACTGCAAGAGCAGTTGGATCGCTCGACCTCCCCGCAAATGGTGGCCGTAACTTTGGTCGGCGTCTTAGGTGGATTGGCGCTGGTGCTCGCCGCGATCGGACTATACGGCGTGATGTCCTACGCGGTTTCGCAGAGCACTCGCGAGCTCGGCTTGCGCATGGCGCTCGGTGCCGGCGCATCGAATCTGTTGCGGCTGGTACTGTCGCGCGGCTTAGCCTTGACTGCAGGCGGTGTCGCTCTTGGGACGGCGGTTGCACTCGGATTGACGCGCCTCCTTGGGAATCTCTTGTATAAGGTCAGCCCGCGCGACCCGCTCGCGTTCGGCTCGGCGCTTGTGGTGATGACCATCGCCGCACTGACAGCCTGTTTCCTGCCCGCCTGGCGCGCCACGCGGACCGATCCCGCCCGCGCTCTGCGCGATTAGCTTGAGCTTGGGACGTTTCGTGACCATCCGCGCTTCCCTAGCCGGCGAAGTTCTCCGCGGAGTCTCGCCCCTTTCTTGATCGTCACCACGGGTCGAAGTTCACGATCCAACTTTGCAATAAGCCCGAACTTTATTAGAATGAGCCGAAACTCAGGCTTGGATTAACAATGGGAGAAGAATCTTTCGGCGATAAGCTCTGTTTCCGAGGCGCCTCAGCTAGGCGTTGATGGATCGGCAGGAGGCCTCCAATGCGTTTTCTCCGCATCACTCTGGCTCTGCTTTTTGTTCTGCCCCCCGTCATGGCTCAGGAAAAGACGGACGGGCCCACCGACGAAAAAGCTCGCAAGACGTACGAGAGCGCCCTCAAATCCTTGCACGAGCACAAGAGGGAATGGGCTCTGGACGACTTCAAGAAAGCCGACAAGCAGGACGGCGGGCATTGCCTCGCCTGCCAGAAACAGATGATCAAACTAGGCAGGGAACTCGGCGAGTGGAAAACCGCCGAACTTGGGGCCGAGGAAACCGTGGCGCAAGCCCAGGGACCAAAGGATATCGCCTTGGCCCACTATCAATTAGCGGTCGTGCTCCTGGATGAGGGTATGCAAAAACACAAGGACGATATTTTCGCTCGCTCTCACGAGGAGATCGCCAAAGCGCTCGCCGCTTTTTCCAATTTCCCGGACGCGCTCTACATCGATGGGAGAGCGCTGGCCCAGCTGAAGCGCGACGATGAAGCCAAGGCCCGATTTGAGGAGTTTGCAAAGGCTAAGCCCGTGGAGGATCCCACCCGCACCCGCGCCCTGCGCTACATCAGCCGCCCCGAACTGGCGCGCGCCAGAATGGTGCCACCTTTCTCCCTCACTACCTTCGATGGACAGAAAATTTCCATGGACGAGTTGCAGGGAAAGGTCGTTCTTCTCGACTTTTGGGCCACCTGGTGCGGTCCCTGCCGCGAAGCTCTCCCGCATATCCAAAAGGTCGCAAAAAAGTTTCAAGGCGAGCCTTTGGTAATCCTCAGCGTCAGCCTGGATTCCGATGAGCAAAAGTGGAAAGACTTCATCGTGAAGAACGAAATGACTTGGCCGCAATATCGCGATGCTTCCTTCGGCGGGCCCATCGCCAAAATGTTCGGCGTTAACGCCATTCCCCACACCTTCACCATTGACGCTGACGGCGTGCTCCAGGACGAACACATCGGCGATGCCTCCATCGAAGGCAAACTCAAGAAACTCATCGCCCACGCGCGCGAACTCCAGTCAACCGACAGCCTTGCCAAATAAGAGCACGCTGTGAAGCGGGCTCCCGACTAGGCCGCACATTCCAAGTTACTCTTCGTCAGGCATCCAAACGTGCTACGCGCTTGCGGCGCCAGCGGCGGTCGGACCACTGAACGAACCAGAAAATCCACACGAACCAGTAGATGAAGTTGCCGAGCAAGGCGCTAAGAAGGTCGTCGTAGTTGAACCCAGGGGAATCTCCACGGGAGGCAAGCAGGGCGGGCCATAGCCAACCCGGAGACAACGGCACTGCTAACACATACCAGCCCCAGGTCCTTTTTCCGGCCACGAAGGGAAGTGCGGTTGCCACGATCGCCACAATCGCGACCAAGGGGATCGAGCACACAAACATGATGGCGATCTGGGTCCAGGAGGGTCGCAGGGGAACGGAGGAGTTCTGCGCCGGATGCACAGTTTCGCTCACGTTTCTTCCTGCCCCGCTTTCGCGTTGACAATTTGGGCGTAGGCGTCGTGGCGCGTCAGGCCGCGCTCCTTGGCGGCCAGCTTGAGGGCTTCTTTGCGGTCGAGTTTGGCTTGGCGGATGAGTTCTTCGACGCGGTCAGCCAAACTTTGCGTGGAATTTGCATGGGTGCGCGCGTCGGCAGGAGCTTCCGGGCTAATCAACAAAGTGATTTCGCCGCGAGCGGGACGTTCTTCGAGGGAGGTGGAGAGTTCAGACAATTTGCCGCGGCGGAATTCTTCATGCAGTTTGGTGACTTCGCGCGCGATGCACGCGCTGCGATTTCCCAGCACCTCGCGCGCGTCGGCCACACATTCCGCAACCCGGTGCGGCGCTTCGTAAAGAATGATCGTGCGGTCCTCGATGCGCAGCCGCTCCAGCGCGCGGCGCCGTTCGCCGCTTCGCGCCGGCAAAAATCCCACGAACAGAAACTCTTCACTGGGCAAGCCCGAAGCGGAAAGGGAAGCCAGCAGCGCCGAGGGACCAGGAATCGGAACGACGGGAATATGGCGCCGCAGACAAAGCGTAACGAGGCGGTGGCCCGGATCTGAAACAAGCGGCATCCCGGCATCACTCACCAGCGCGATTTTCGCGCCTTGTTCCAGCGCCACCACGAGTTCCGGCGCGCGCGTCACCTCATTGTGTTCGTGGTAGCTGACCAGCGGCTTGTGAATGTCGTAGTGAGTGAGCAGCTTTTGCGTATGCCGCGTATCTTCGCACGCGATTTGATCGACTTCTTTCAGGATGCGCAGCGCGCGCAACGTGATGTCTTCGAGATTCCCGATCGGCGTCCCGACAAGGTACAGGCATCCGCCGGCCACAGAATTCGCGGCGTCCGCCGGCTCGGAGAGAAGATTCTTTGCGCTCATGCAAACGAGTCTAGCATGCGATACGCAATCGCCACCCGCGCTTGCCACGCGATTCGAGCGCGCCACGCAGACTGGGAAAGAGGCCGGCAGGGATGGCGGGGCTTCAGAAGAAAAGTCAAAAGCACGGGTCTGAAGACCCGCCACTACGAGGCGGCGACGCGCGCTCGCGCACGCGGGCGCGAGAGCAATGCTATACTTTGAATTTTGAGTACCACATCGGAGGAGCATCAGTGCCCCTGTACGAGTACAAATGCCTGAAGTGTGGCCGCAACACGGAAAAAATTGAAAACGTTTCCGGCCCACACCTGAAAAAATGTCCGCACTGCGGCGGCAAAGTCGAATCGGTAATCACCGCGCCCGCCATTCAATTCAAAGGCGCGGGCTGGTATGTGACGGATTATGGCGGAAAGAAGGCCAGCGCCGGCGACGGCGACAAAGCGGACAAGCCCGCCAACGAAGCAAAAGACTCAGCCACCAAGGAAAAAGATTCGGCCGGCAAAGAAGAAGCTTCAAAGGAATCGTCTTCCAAGGAAGGAAAAGACAAGAAACCTGCAAAGAAAAAGTAAGTCCAGCGAGGAAACCGATGGCTGATGCAACGCAAACGAAGAGCGGCGCAGGACGCAGGGTGCGCAAGGCGGTCCTGCCCGCTGCGGGACTGGGGACGCGTTTCTTGCCGGCAACAAAAGCGCAGCCCAAGGAAATGCTGACGGTCGTCGACAAACCCCAGATTCAATACGTCGTGGAAGAATGTGTTACGTCCGGGATCGAGCACATCATCATCGTGACCGGAAAAGGGAAAAATTCCATCGAAGACCACTTCGACCATTCGCCGACGCTGGAGCGCTTCCTGGAAGAAAAAGGGAAGAAAGAGCAAGCCGCGATGGTGCGGCGAATCAGCGACATGGTGCAGGTAAGCTACACGCGGCAGAAAGAGCCTCTAGGTTTGGGACACGCCGTGCTGGTGGCAAAAGATTTGGTGGGCGACGAGCCATTCGCGGTTTTGCTCGGCGATGTGCTGATTCCCGGCGCGAATCCGGCCACCAAGCAACTCATTGATGTGTATGCGGCGACGGGCGTGGGAGCCATTGCCGTCGAAGAAGTACCCAAAGAGAAGACCCACCTTTACGGAATCGTGGATGGTGAGCCGGCGCCGCAGCCGCCGTTCGGCGCGCGGCTCCTAAGGATCCGCGATCTGGTGGAAAAGCCGAGGCCGGAAAAAGCCCCGTCAAACCTGGCAATTACCGGGCGCTACGTTTTGCCCCCGCAGATTTTTGATTGTTTGGCGCGCACCAAGCCGGGAGCAGGAAACGAAATCCAATTGACCGACGCGCTGCGCATTTTGGCGCAGGAAGACGGTCTGTGGGCGTACATTTATGAAGGTGTTTCCTACGATGCGGGCGACAAACTGGGATTTCTGAAAGCGACCGTGGAAATCGCCTTGCAAAATCCTGAGTTTGGCGCCGACTTTCGCGAATACTTGAAGACTTTGAAATTGTAGAGAGCAAGAACGGAAATTTGATGAGCACTCGTATTCTGGGAATTGAATCTTCGTGCGATGAGACGGCGGCGGCCGTAGTGGCCGACGGGCGCGAGATTCTGTCCAGCGTTGTGGCTTCGCAGATCGATATTCACCGGAAATATGGAGGCGTGGTGCCGGAGCTGGCGTCGCGCGAACACTTGCGCCAGATCGTGCCAGTGGTGCGCGAAGCGCTCGCACAAGCCGGAATGAAACTTGCCGATGTGGATGCAATTGGCGTGACGCAAGGTCCGGGGCTGGTGGGGGCGCTGCTCGTCGGAATTACGTACGGAAAAACACTGGCGCAAGCGCTTGGGAAGCCATTGGTGCCGGTGAATCATCTTGAGGGCCACGTGCATGCCGTTTTCTTGGAAGCGCACAAGTCGGGGCGAGCGCCGAAATTACCGGCAGTGTGCTTGATTGTTTCAGGCGGGCACACGGTTCTTTATGAAGTGAAGCCGGAAGATGCGGATGCGCAAGATACGGGTACGAAGCTGCTTTATCGAAAGTTGGGACAAACACGCGATGACGCTGCCGGTGAAGCCTACGACAAGGTCGCCAAGCTTTTGGGACTTGGGTATCCGGGCGGACCGATTCTCGACCGGCTGGCTGCGACTGCGAACAACACGCCGGCTCCGGTGAAATTCGGGCCCACAAAAATGAAGGGGAACGCACTGGACTTCAGTTTCAGCGGACTCAAAACCGCGGTTCTATATCACGTTCGCGAAAATGGAGAGTACAGCGAAGAAATTCGCAGGCGGGAAGAGGCGCTAGCCCGCGGCGAAAGAAAATTCGAGCACCTTCTGCCGCTCTGCGGCCCGAAGACTCTTGGTCTAGTGCGTGAATTTCAGAACGCGGTCGTGCGCGATCTGGTTGAACGCACCTTGAGAGCCGCAGAGCAGCTCTCCGCAGAGAGCATTCTGGTTTCCGGCGGCGTCGCCGCGAATTCGCAGTTGCGCGCGACGTTTGAAGAGCGCGCGAAGGCTGCCGGCCTCGAGGTATTTTTCCCCAGCCGCGCGCTTTCAACCGATAACGCCGCGATGATCGCGGCGGCGGCATATTCCCGGTTGCGCTCTGGAACCCTCGCCGACACGTCACTCAATGCCGATCCCAGCCTCGCGCTTGCCTGAATTGCGGTTCTCGATTTTGTGGAAGAGAGAATCGCCCGTCTAGCGTGGAGTATACTTTTCGCGAACATGGATACTTTGGCAGGCGAGGGCGCGCGATTCCAATTTTCCAGCGATCAATCGCTGCTGGTTTATTTTGGCGAGCAGAGCGAGATAGACCGGTCTAAAGACCGGCCACTACAAAAGCAAAGGCAAGGCCGGGCTGAAGCCCGGCCTCTACAAAGTCAGATCACACTTGAAGCGAATGAAAAAGCGAGGCGGCTGCTGCGGCTGCTCGAACTAGAGCCTGTGGCGGGAGTGCGCAATTTGCATCCGGCGTATTGTTCGTTGCTGATTAAGTTTGATGCACTGCGAATGGGGCACGACGAATTGGAAGCAATTCTGCGGCGATATCTTGAGCGGCTAAAAGAGGTGGACCTTCCGGAGGCGCGGCTCGTGGAAATTCCGGTGTGTTATGGCGGTGAGTTTGGGCCGGACCTGGCTGAAGTTTGCAAGCTCCGTGGAATGACGGAGGCACAGGCGATCGAGTTGCACGCTTCGGCGGAGTATCTGGTTTATTTTTTGGGGTTCGTGCCGGGATTTGCGTATCTCGGGGAATTGTCAAGAGAATTGGTAACGCCTCGGCTGTCGGCACCACGGCGAAAGGTGGCGGCGGGGAGCGTGGGGATCGCGGGGAATCAAACGGGGGTGTATCCGTTCGCAACGCCAGGTGGATGGAGATTGATCGGGCGAACGCCAATCAAAATGTTCCGGGCTGAGAAGGATGGGTTGAGTTTGCTGTCCATTGGAGATCGCGTAGGATTTGCGCCGATTTCCGCTGAACGATTTGTGGAGTTGGAACGCGCATGCGCGTGATTGAGGTGCAAGCGCCGGGACTGCTCACGACGGTACAGGATTTGGGGCGTGAGGGGTTCGGGCCCATGGGAGTTTCGCCCTCTGGTGCGGCGGACGTAATTTCATTGCGGCTGGGAAATCGGCTAGTAGGCAATGCGGAGGGGGCAGCCGGGCTAGAAATGACGCTGCTCGGCGGGACGTTCGAGTTTCCGGAGGGCGCGGCGGTTGCGCTGGCGGGTTCGGATTTTGGCGCGACGCTGGATGGAAAAGCGGTCGAGTTGTGGACGGCGTTTGAGGCGAAACCTGGGCAGGTGCTGAGGATGGGACCGACACGTTCAGGGGCACGGTGTTATTTGTGCGTGCGAGGCGGGATCGATGTGAACCCTTTTTTGGGCAGCGCGTCTACACATATCTTGAGCGGACTTGGCGGCCACGAGGGGCGGGCGCTGAAGAAGGGCGATGTGCTTACCATTGGGCCGGCGAACATGGACGGACAAAAGAGAATAGGCAGGAATGCCTGTTCCACTGGAGGCGCAGGCATAGCTGGCAAGCGACGGCTGGCGGCTCAAGCATTGGAGAAGGTGAAGATTCGCGAGGTTCTGCGCGTGACGTCGGGGCCGCAGAGCGATTGGTTTCCAGAATCGGCGCAGAAAATATTTTATGAGAGCACTTATCGCGTTGCAGAGGAGTCCAACCGGATGGGGATACGATTGCTGGGCGAGGCGATTCCGGCACCTACCGGGGGAGAAATGATTTCGGAAGGTGTGGCGCTCGGTGCTATTCAGGTGCCGGAAGGAGGCTTGCCAATTATTCTTTTTGTGGAGCAGCAAACCACCGGTGGATATCCGAAGATCGCCAATGTGATTTCCGCGGATTTTCACAGTTTGGGCCAGCTTCGCCCGCGAGATGAGATTCGATTTGAACGGGTCGAGTGGGAGACGGCGAGAGCGTTGTTGAGAGAGCAAGAGGAATTGATGGCTTCCGAGGAGCTGATTTTGGCATGAAGCGCGGTGAGCTAAAGATTGATCTGAATTGCGACATGGGCGAGTTGCCGGAAGCGATTGCCGACGGCACGCAGGAAGCGCTAATGCGTTCGATCACGTCGGTCAACATTGCTTGCAGGGGGCATGCCGGCGACGAGCAGACCATGAAAACAACGATCGAGCAGGCGCTGCGCTGGAAGCTGGCGATTGGGGCGCATCCGGGCTATCCGGATCGGGCGAATTTTGGGCGGCTGGAGTTGAAGCTGCCACTGAACGAGATTTCAGCTTCGGTTTTCGATCAAGTAAAGGCACTCGCTGATGTGGCCGCCAGATGCGGCGCGCACGTGGTCCACGTCAAGCCGCACGGCGCGCTTTACAATCAGGCGGTGCGGAATCGCGAGCTTGCGGAAGCAATAGCCGAAGGTGTTGCGCGCTGGAGTCGCGACGTCGTGCTGGTGGGTCTGGCGGGTTCGCCGATGCTGGATGTGTTTCGGGAAGCGGGTTTCGCTGTTGCGGCAGAAGCGTTTGCTGACCGGCGGTATGAGGCGGACGGAACTTTGCGCTCGCGCAAGTTTGCGGACGCGCTGATCCGCAATCCCGAAGAAGCGGCTTGGCAGGCGCTGGGCATCGCGGAGCGAGGGTTAGTGATCGCGAGTGATGGCAGCCAAGTCGACGTAAGAGCCCAAACCATTTGCATCCACGGCGACACGCCAGGGGCACCTGAGATTGCCGCAAGGGTGGCGCGCACTCTACGTGAAGCCCAAGTGGCCTTGAGTGCGCTCTCCCCCAGCTGAGAATTGAACGCAGAGACACAGAGAGAACGCAGAGGAAAAAAAGCGGGCAGCCGAAGCTGCCCGCAGGGGAAGGAGTGCCGCGGAGGCGGCAAGGGCTATTCAAATTTTTCGGTCATAACAGGAAACGTGAGCTTGGCTTTGGCGAGCGACTTAACGACGGTGGCCTCGGCGTTTTCCGCGGTGGTGTTGCGGGAAGTAGCCATCTCGCTAACGAGGAGGTACTTGGCGCGTTCGAGCAT
>Ga0137418_10002253_pt1 | contig 17674 bp, 21 predicted proteins | sample CZODoug3_1_2_16f_FD_122242 | JGI IMG/M metagenome (GOLD analysis project Ga0137418, IMG submission 122242) | Vadose zone soil fungal communities from Angelo Coast Range Reserve, California, USA - CZODoug3_1_2_16fungal (Hybrid Assembly) | ecosystem: Environmental > Terrestrial > Soil > Vadose... | reverse complement strand
CCTTTGTATTTAGCGCCTATCGCTTCTGCACCAAATTCTGGAAGCGACTCGGTCCACACGTCCAATGTATCGACCACAAGTCCTTTGATCTTCTCTTGGTACGCGAAAAGGAATGAGTCGATGATAGCAATGGATGCGGATCGCTCTTTTCTTGGTGAGGTGACAATGTTCAAGATACGCATTCCCTCCTCCTTTCTGCTATAAGCGGGACAAGCCTTCTCCGCGCCTCTTGGCGGATGGCGCGCCATTCCACCCTTGCAGCATCGTCGTCGATACTCGGGAGGTACACCGCCGCCGCGGACAACTGGCTCGGAAGTTCCGCTTGCAAGCGATACGGGCACGCCTTTCTAACCCTTCGGCTGCCCACCTGCTAGACGGGCTGGCCGGCTGCTTCCAGGATCAGCCTCGTGATTTCGTCGGGATGAGAGATCAGCGAGAGATGGCTTGCCTTCACTTCGATGGTCTTGGCACCCATGCGCTTGGCCATGAAGCGTTCGAGATCGGGATTGATCGTCCGGTCCTCCGTGGAGACGGCATAGAAGCTCGGCTTCGACCGCCAGGCCGCCTGCGTGGTCTTGCCCGTGAGCAGAGCCTTTTGGAACGGCTCCTGCACTGCATAGAGAACCTTCGCTTTCGCCTCGGGCAGGTCGCCCGCGAAATCGCGCAGGAACGCGGCTTCGCTCAGACGCCCTTCATCGCCGTCGAAGACGATCCCTGCGGACGCGGGTGGCGTCGGAAATGTCTTGGCCAAGGCTGTGTAGTCCTCGCCCGCATCCGGCGCCCGCGCCGCCACATAGACAAGAGCCGACACGTTCGGATGCATACCGGCCTCTGTCACGATCATCCCGGAAAAGGAATGTCCGACCAGAACCGTCGGGCCATCCTGCCGCGCCAGCACGCGCTGGGCCGCGGCTACTGCGTCAGGCAGCGTTGTCAGGGGGTTTTGCACGGCTGTGGCATTCAGCCCTACCGCCTGCAATCGTGGAATCACCTCGGACCAGCATGACCCGTCGGCGAACAGCCCGTGCACCAGGACGACGTTGCGCGCCTTCATCGGAGCGGGGCTTGCGGCCATGCCACGGGTGGAGATCAGCGAAGCGACAGCGCCGGCAGCCATGGCGGCCGAGAAAGAACGCCTGTTCATCATCATGATCTGCCTTCTTTCTATGCTCCGCGCCCTCGGCTGATCGACCTCTCTTGGCGCGTCGGTGCGTGGAGCTGTTCCTTGTTGTGACGACCCGAGTCGACCCGGTGACGGAAGCGGACGTGCGATTTGCGCAAGATTCCGCGAGGTGGCGTGCTGCCGCTCGTTACAGGCGGCCGGGGTTCCTGCCAGCCGTCGCAACGTTCCCGCTGCCCCCGCCCCTCTCAATGGCACGAGGGCCGATTGAAGGCATGACGACGAGTTGGCAACACCGCCGGGAAGCGCGCAATGCTCGCATTGAAGCCGGCGCGAAGTTGGCGAGGGGCAAGATCGTCGAGGCGCGCGACGCCAGCAGCTTGATGGAAGCTGTCATACGGCCGGGCGATCGCGTTTGCCTGGAGGGCGACAACCAGAAGCAGGCGGATGTGCTCTCTGCAGCGCTTCTTGCTGTCGATCGTTCTAAGGTGAGCGATCTGCACATGGTGCAGTCCGGGGTCGTGCTGCCGGAACACCTCGACCTGTACGACCACGGCGTGGCGAAGAAGCTCGACTTTGCCTATTCCGGCCCGCAGTCGGCGCGCATCGCGACGATGTTGTTTGGCGGCAGGATCGAACTCGGGGCGGTTCATACCTATCTCGAGTTGTTTGCTCGTTACTTCATCGACCTCACACCGAATGTCGCGCTGATTGCTGCGGTCAGCGCCGACCGTGACGGAAACCTCTATACGGGGCCGAACACCGAGGACACGCCGACCATCGTAGAGGCCACTGCCTTCAAGGACGGCATCGTCATCGCTCAAGTGAACGAAATCGTGGACAAGGTACCACGCGTCGACATACCGGGAGACCGCGTGCAGTTCGTCGTCAAGGCGGACAAACCGTTCTTCGTCGAACCGCTGTTCACGCGCGATCCGGCCGCCATTACCGAGACGCAGATCCTGACGGCCATGCTGGCGATCAAGGGCGTCTACGCGCCTTATGGCGTCCGGCGCCTGAATCACGGGATCGGCTTCAACACCGCCGCGATCGAGCTTCTACTGCCGACATATGGCGAGAACCTGGGATTGAAGGGCAAGGTGGCAACGCATTTCGCCTTGAATCCCCACCCTGCGCTGATCCCGGCGATTGAATCCGGCTGGGTCGAGCAGATCCATTCCTTCGGCTCAGAGGTTGGGATGGATGACTACATCCGTGCTAGGTCCGACATCTTTTTTACCGGACCGGACGGCTCGCTGCGCTCGAACCGCGCCTTCTGCCAGGTGGCCGGTCTCTATGCCTGCGACATGTTCATAGGCTCCACGCTGCAGATCGACCTTCAAGGAAACTCCTCGACCGTCACGACCTCCCGCATCGCCGGGTTTGGCGGGGCGCCAAACATGGGCGCCGATGCCCGAGGCCGGCGTCATCCGAGTGAGCCCTGGCTGCAAGCCGGTCGGGAAGCCGATCCCGAAACCTCTGCGCTCTTGCGCCGCGGCCGGAAGCTGGTCGTGCAGATCGGCGAGACCTTCGGCGACAAGAACGCGCCGCTGTTCGTCGAGGAACTCGACGCCCTGGCCCTGGCCAAGAAACTGAACCTCGAGCTGGCGCCGGTGATGATCTATGGCGACGACGTCACGCACATCATTACCGAGGAAGGCATCGCCAATCTGCTGCTCTGTCGAGATGCGGACGAGCGCGAACAGGCGATTCGCGGCGTAGCGGGCTACACCGAGGTCGGTCGCGGCCGGGATAAGACAATGTTCCAGCGCCTGCGCGAACGAGGCGTGATCCGCCGACCGGAAGACCTCGGCATCGATCCCCTCGATGCCGACAGAAGGATGCTGGCGGCGCGCTCCATCAAGGATCTCGTTCGATGGTCAGGCGGGCTTTACGCGCCGCCCCCACAATTCCGGAACTGGTAAGAGGCGTCGCCGCAATGGAAGACCTGAGCTTCAGCCATAAGGCCCGCCAGCGCGCCGTTGGGACCAAGAACATGGCCATCATCGGCGTTGTGGCTTCCGGCAATCTGGAAGTGCTGGCGGAACGCGTCCTGCCCGATACCGAATGCCTGGTGGAGATCAAGACCGCGGCCGAAGGTTTTGGCGACGTGTGGGATGCCGTGGTCGCCGACTTTGTCGAACGCACTTCGCCCGGCGGGCTCAAGTTTTCCATCAATGACGGTGGAGCACGCCCGGACACCGTATCACTGCGTCTGGCTCAGGCCGTCCGCTTGATGGAGGAGGACGACCAATGAGTGCTGCGCACACGCAGAGGGCGAAGTTGCGGGCGGGACGGGATGGGACGGTGAGCTGGTATGAGGCGTCGGCGCGAACACGGGTCCGGCTGCTGCTCGACGCCGGCAGCTTCCTGGAGTTCATCGGGCCGGAGATGCGCGAAGTCAGCCCGCATCTACGGGTGTTCGACCTTCCCGAGCAGTTCGATGACGGAATCGTCGTGGGGCGCGGCAGTCTCGATGGTTCGCCGGTATTCATTGCGGCGCAGGAAGGCCACTTCATGGGCGGTGCCTTCGGAGAGGTTCACGGCGCCAAGCTGACCGGCCTCCTGCGCGCAGCCCGGGACATCAAGTCGATCCCGGTGCTGATCCTGTTCGATACCGGCGGTGTGCGCCTGCAGGAGGCCAATGCCGGCGAACTTGCCATTGCCGAGATCGTGCGCGCGGTCATCGAAGCGCGGAGCGCGGGCGTGAAGGTCATCGGGCTGATCGGCGGCCGCTCCGGATGCTATGGCGGCGGCGGGTTGATCGCCGGTTGCTCTTCGGCGCTGGCGGTGTCCGCGCAGGGTCGTATCGCCGTGTCCGGTCCGGAGGTCATCGAGACCAATCGTGGCGTCGAGGAGTTCGACTCCCGCGACCGGGCCCTGGTGTGGCGCACCATGGGTGGCAAGCACCGGCGACTTCTCGGCGGTGCCGATGCCTTCGTCGACGACACCGTGCAGGATTTTCGTGACGCCGCATTGGAGCTGCTTCGTTCGGCCGGCGACTTCGGCATCGACACGTTGAAGGCCGAGCAGTCTCGCCTCGAAGAACGTTTGCAGCTTTTTGGCACTTGTCCGGATGCGGTCGATATCTGGAAGGCCGAGGGCGTCCCCGACGCGGATGCAATCCCTGCATTGCCCGCCGATCAGTTCATCTCTCTCGCCGACAAGGTCCGGAGGATCAGCCGTGACGCTCGATGAGATGCTTGCCTCGCTGTTCCCGGACGGCCACGACGTGAGGAACGACCACAGCGTGTTGCTGGGATCGGGCCCGTTGCGCACCGGTGGCCGCGCGCTGGTCATCGGTATCGCGGATCGGGCCGCGGTCGGCGCGGACGAAGCCATTCGCCTTTCCAGCTACGTGCTGAGCTCCATCGAGAACGGCAGCGGCCCGATCCTTGTGATCGTGGACAGCGACAGCCAGCGGATGAGCAAGCGCCAGGAGCTGCTGGGGCTGAACGAGTATCTCGCCCATGTCGCCAAGTGCCTGATCTATGCCGACATGCACGGCCGGCCGACCATCGGTATTCTGTACGGCCATTCCGCTGCCGGGGCTTTCCTTGCTACGGCGCTGGCAACCCGTGTGCTCGTGGGATTGCCGGGCGCCGACCCGGTGGTGATGGACTTGCCGTCGATGGCCAAGGTGACGAAGCTGTCGATAGAAGTCCTGGAGGAAAAGGCCAAGTCCACGGCGGTGTTTGCTCCCGGTCTTCGAAATCTTGCTCAGACGGGAGCGGTTCACATCACCTGGGACGAAGCGGTCCCGCTGGTCGACCAGCTGGAGGCGCTCCTCGGCGATATGCCAGACGCGCGCGACCGCCGGGATGCGCTCGGCAAGGAGCGGAGCGGCCGATTGAAGGCGGCCGATATCGCGGAGCGCGTCCGTGGCCTCGCACTCCAAGCCCGATGATCGGCCGATGCGGCGCCATGATCTGATCTTCGTCCGTCCGACGCGGTGGCGCTCGCTGCTCGAGACGCGTGGCGATCTGGCTGCGGATCCGCTCGTCGCGCTTTGGGTCGACAAGGGGTGGCCGCTGATCAGGCGGCGTGCCATGCCTGGCGAAGGGCACGGAGTGGCGTTGGGCCTGCCGCTACCGCCATCTGCCGACAAACGGCGCCTCTCATTCCTCATGCAACCCGAGGACATCGTCTCGACCACGCCGCCGCCCACACTGCGCGCGGCCGGCGGATTGGCGCCGCGCGCATGGTGGCCCACGCTCGACGCTGTCGACGCGCTCGCTTCGCGGCATTCCGTGCAAGCGAGGGTGTTCGGCAGCCTGGCCTGGCGCGCGCTCACGGGATTGGATTATCTGACCGACCGCTCCGATCTCGACCTCCTGCTCTACGTCCGTCGCGATACGGATCTTCGCCGCCTCGCCGCAGAGTTGGCCGAGATCGAGGCTGCCGCACCCATGCGGCTGGACGGAGAGTTGGTCCGCGACGACGCTGCCGCTGTGAACTGGCGGGAATTACACGCCGGTGCGCGCGAGATTCTGGTCAAGACCGTCGGCGGCGTCGCCTTGGTCGACACAAGCCTCTTTCTTCTTGGAACGATGCCATCATTACCTCCGCTCTCGCACTAGGCGCGCAGCGCGTGCATCCCTCCGAGGCGCAAGCACCGCGCATTCTCGATGTCCGGGCCATCGCCGCAAGCGCCGTCCATTGCCTTCTGCTGGAATTGGAAACTTGGCCAAAGCCCGGCCTCGTGAGCCATGTCGATCCGGGTAGCCACGACGATATGGATGCCGATACATTACGTATCAGCGCCTCAGCCATCGCGCCGTATTTCCATGCTTTGGCAGACGCTGGCGCCAGCGGTTGCGGGATGGGGCGTCTGAGGATCATCGGTCTCGACGCCGAAGCGGCGATGCTTGCAGCGACTTCTGGGATCAACACCCATCGCGGCGCGATATTTGGCATGGGCCTGCTATGTGCGGCCGCCGGCGCCAGGGCCGGTGGGCGGATCGATCCCACATTGTCGTTGGGCGCAGCCGTCTCGCGGCTTTGGGGTGGCAGCATCGTGGATGGCCCCGTGCTCTTGCACAGTCATGGCGGCAGGGCCCGTCGTCGCTTTGGCGCTGGTGGCGCACGCATGGAGGCTGCCCAGGGATTTCCCAGCGTATACAAAGTCGGTTTGCCCGCGTTGCGAAGAGGCGCTCGCGACGCTCCCGGCGATGACGAAGCTGCGCGCATCGAAGCATGTTTCGCCCTCATCGCCGCGCTCGAAGATACCAATCTCTTGCATCGCGGCGGCCTGCCCGGTCTTCGGTTTGCGCGCCGCGCGGCCCGAAACTTCCTTGCCGAGGGCGGCGTTCGCAGGCCCGACTGGCGAGCGCGCGCTCGATCGGTGCACGAGAGCTTCGTTGCCCGCCGGCTCAGTCCCGGCGGGTCGGCGGATCTGCTCGCCATGACCCTGTTCATCGATTCACTGGAAAGCGAAGTCCCTCTCCCATGACCCATGTGCTGCTCAACGCTCTGCTGCCGATCTTCGCCGTGATGGCGCTCGGCTATCTCGCCGGCTGGGTCCGCGACATCGACAACCATCACGTCGCAGAGCTGAACGCGCTGGTGATGGATTTCGCGCTTCCCGCCTCGCTGTTCGTGGCGACCGCAACCACGTCGCGGTCGTTGCTCCTGGCGCAGTGGCCATCGCTGGTGGTGCTCATCGTCTCCATGCTGGCGCTCTACGCGCTCGGCTATTGGATGCAGCGCCGCCTCTTCGGCCTGGTATCGAGCGAGGCGTCGGTCCAGACCCTCACCGTTGGCCTGCCGAACTATGCGGCGGGGCTGCCTCTGATCGCCGCGGTGTTCGGCCCGAGCGACACGATCGACGTCGCGCTAGCGATCGCCGCCGGCTCGATCGTGCTGTCGCCGCTGACGCTCGCCGTCCTCGAGGCCAACAAGGCGCCGGCGGCCGGACAGAGTAATCTCGGCGCGGTCCTGCAGGCTATCGGTCGCTCCTTGCGCAAGCCGATCGTACTCGGACCGCTCGTCGGAATCGTGTTCTGCCTTCTCGGGATTCCCCTCGCGGAGCCTCTTCGCCGTTCCTTTCAGTTGATCGGCCAAGCGGCGGCCGGCGTCGCGCTCTTCCTGACCGGGCTCATCCTCTCGGCGCAGCGGATCGAACTGAACCCCAACGTGCTGAGCGGGGCGCTCTTGAAGAACGTCGTGCATCCTCTCTTCGTCGTCGGCCTCATCCTGGTGCTTCCGATGAACCGGGACACCGCACGGGCGGCGCTTCTGCTGTGCGCTTTGCCTTCTGGCTTTTTCGGCGTCCTGTTCGGCCTGCGATACGGCCTCGACTCGCAGGTGGCCGGGTCGACCCTGATCGTTAGCTCGCTGGCGAGCGTCGTGACCCTGCCGGTCGCGCTGGTCCTCACAGGGGGACGGTGATGCCTGACCTCGTGGCGATACTCTGCTCGGGCCAGGGCGGTGAGCATTCCGCGATGTTCGACCTCGTCGCGGACTGCCCGGAGGCAGAGCCCGTCTTCGCCGTCGCGGCCGGCGTACTGGGGCAGGATCCTCGTCGATTCGTGCGTGAAGCCGCTCCGGCAGACCTGTTCTCCGACCGCTCCGGACAGATCCTGTGCTGCACGCAAGCTGTCGCTGTGTGGGCAGCGCTAGGCTCGGATCGGCCGGCGCGCGCCGTAATCGCGGGCTACAGCATTGGCGAGCTCGCGGCCTGGGGATGCGCCGGCGCCCTCGACGGGCCGACTGTGCTGCGCTTGGCGCAACGTCGGGCGGCGGTGATGGATGCCGCCGCGCCGGAAGCCGGCGGTCTCGCCGGCATCGTCGGCCTCCGCCGACCGACCCTGGAGCCCATCCTCGAACAGCACGCGCTCTTCATCGCAATCGTCAACGACGTCGATAGCTTCGTCGTCGGCGGCTATCGCGCCGGCCTCGAGGCCGCGTGCCAGAAGGCGGCCGCGCGGGGAGCAAAGCACGCGGTCATCCTCCCGGTCGCCGTGCCGTCGCACACGCCTCTCCTTGCCGCGGCGACGGAGCAGTTTCGCACCATCCTGCGTGACTCGTCTACACAACGACCGGGAGCCGGGTATCGGCTTCTGAGCGGGATCGACGGCGATACGGTCTACGACATTCAAACCGGGATCGACAAGCTGGCGCGTCAAATCTCGACCACGATCGACTGGGCGGCTTGCCTCGAGAGCTGCCGATCGGCCGGAGCGGTCGCGGCTCTGGAACTCGGTCCCGGAACCGCGTTGAGCCATATGGCGTCGGCACTGTTTCCAGACGGCCGCGCCCGCGCAGTGGAGGAATTCCGCACACTGTCCGGACTCCGCACGTGGCTGCAACGGGCGATGGGCTGATCGCTGCATCCGAACGGGCAGATGACCAGATCGGCTCATCGGCTCGATCCGCCGCGAGTGTCTGGATCACGTTCTGGTTCTCGGCGAAAGCCACCTGCGCCGCATCCTGGCCCGTTACTTCTCCTACTACCACCGGGCTCGCACACATCTCTCGCTCGACAAGGACGCGCCGGACATCAGGCCCGTCGAGCTTCCCGAGGCGGGCGGGATCATGGAACTTCCCGAAGTCGGTGGCCTGCATCACCCCTACGTCCGCCAAGCGGCGTAGCCCCGCACCCGCGGTCAGGCGTCATAGGTCCAGCGCAGCCGCCCAGCCCGCCCGCTCCCCGTCCTCCACCGCGACTCCCGTGTGACCGTGCAAGCCCGACGGTCTAAGGATCGCGGTCGCCCTAGCTTCAAACCAGGCGCGGGGTCTTGGGCCTGTGGACAGATTGAAGGACCTCGGCACTCCTCTGAGCAACTCGGATGAGGTTTTGGCGAGGGACAACCGAGATTGAGCCGCATTGCCGCCTCCAGGGAAGCCCACTCGGCATCGTCGAGCGCTGCCGGATGCACGCTGCCGACGTTATTCACGACGCCGTCGAAATGCTCCTCGGCCAAACCGGCAAGCGCCGCTTCCAAAGCCGCCGCATCCGCGAGGTCCACTTGGCGAAGTTCACCCGAAAAAGCGCTATCCGGATAACGCGCTAGGCCGACCACGTCATGTCCGTCGGCGCTCAGTGCCTCAGCGATTGCCCGGCCGATGCCGCGGCTCGCTCCGGTAACCAGAAACCGTCTGCGCCGCATTGTCTACTACCATGGTAGAATGCGGCAATGATCCGTCCTGGCCGCGTTGCGGCGATCGACCCTCGCCATCCCGCAGGACCACAGATCCACGAGGTCCTACGCCGCTCGATTATCACGATGCGCTTGCGGCCGAGACAGAAAGTCTCCGAAGCCGAGCTCGCGCTCGAACTCGGTGTTAGCCGCACTCCAGTGCGCGAGGCCCTGATCAAGCTTGCCGAGGACCGCCTGGTCGAGATCCTGCCGCAACGCGGCAGCTTCATAACCCCGATTCGCCTGCACGAAGTGCTCGAGGCGCGCTTTATCCGCGAAGCGCTCGAGATCGCCGTGGTGCGTGATGCTGCCGCGAGTGGTCGCGCCGCGATCTTGGGCCAGCTGGAAAGCCTGTTGCAGGCGCAGCGGGCTGCCGCGCGCGACAAGGATCTAGAACGATTCCTCGACCTCGACGAAGCGTTCCACCATACGCTCAGCGAGAGCATCGACAAACAACGCAGTTGGCGGCTGATCCAGACGGTCAAGCATCAGCTCGACCGCGTCCGCTACCTGAGCCTCCCCGAGCCGGGCAACCTTGCCTTGCTCATCAGGCAGCATGCGGCGATTGCCGAGGCGGTTCTCGCCGGCAAGCCGGACAAGGCGGAAACCCTGATGCGCGCCCATCTTCGCGAGGTGCTCCGCTTCATCGAGGAAAAGCACGCGAAGGAGCCGGATTTGTTCGAATGAAGCCGCTTCGCATCACCGGCGTGCGTGCAACCACTGTCACGGTGCCTCTCGCGGCGCCCCTGCGCCACGCAGCCGGGGCGCACTGGGGCCGCTTCGTACGCACGATCGTCGAGGTGGATACCGATCAAGGGATTAGCGGGCTCGGCGAGATGGGCGGCGGCGGCGAAAGCGCCGAGGCCGCCATCACGAGCTTGACGCCGTATCTCCTCGGGCATGACCCCTTTGCGCTCGAGGCCCTGCGCTGGAAGATTGCGAACCCGACAGCGACGCTCTATAACAACCGCCTGCAGTTGCTGGCGGCGCTCGAATTCGCCTGCCTTGACATCATGGGAAAGGCGCTCGACCTGCCAGTCCATGCGCTGCTCGGCGGCAAATTGAGAGACGCCGTTCCGTTTGCGTCGTATATCTTCTTCCGCTACGCCGACTCCCAACGCGTCGGCGAGGTGCGCACGACCGATCAGCTCTTGGCGCATGCGCGAGCGCTGAAGCGGCAGTACGGCTTCACAGCACACAAGCTGAAGGGCGGCGTCTTTCCCCCGGCCTATGAGCTCGCGTGCTACCGGGCGCTTGCCGATGCCTTACCCGGCGATCGCTTGCGCTACGACCCCAACTGCGCGCTGTCGCTTGAAGAGGCAATTCGCTTTGGCAAGGGTATCCGCGATCTCAACAACGATTACTTCGAAGATCCAACGTGGGGGCTCGAGGGCGCGCGGCAACTGCGCCGCTACATCGACATGCCTCTCGCCACCAACACTGCGGTGATCAACTTCGAGCAACTCGGCGCCAACATCCATCACCGAGCCTTCGATGTCGTCCTTCTGGACACCACCTTCTGGGGCGGCATCCGCGCGTGCATCAAGGCAGCAGGCGTATGCGAGACCTTCCAGCTCGGCGTGGCCGTTCATTCCTCCGGAGAGCTCGGCATCCAGCTCGCGACCATGCTGCATCTCGGCGCCGTGCTGCCCAACCTGACCTACGCGGCCGACGCGCATTACCACCATCTCGTCGACGACATCATCGTCGGCGGCAAGCTCGCTTATCGCAACGGCGCGATCGCGGTTCCCGACCGTGCCGGCCTCGGCATCTCGCTCGACCGCGACAAGCTCGAACAATACGCGACGCTCTATCGCCGGCTGGGCAGCTATCCCTATGACCGCGATCCCGGCCGCCCCGATTGGTATCCGATGGTGCCGAATCAGAATTGGGCGGATCCGGCCGATGAGCGTCCGCCGCCGCGGATGACAACGTAAGCAGCGGTGATCGATGGAAGGATAACCGTTCACACCAGGAGAGGAGGAATCATGAGATCGAATGCAATGAAAAGGGGCGTACTGACGCTCGCCGGAGTTGCTTCTGTCCTCGCGGCAAGCGCTGCCATGGCGCAGGTGGCAACAGGAGCGCCAGACGCCAGTCCGCGTGTCGACGCTATCCGGAAGGCCGGCGCGCTTCGCGTCGGCGTGCTGGCCAACGCGCCTTGGCTGATCGAGAACATGTCGGGCCAGGGCGAAGCGTGGAGCGGCCCGGCCTGGATGCTTGCGCAGGAATATGCGCGGCGCCTCAAGGTCAAGCTGGAACCGATTCCCGTGAGCCATGAAACGAAGGTTCCGGTGCTTGCCTCGAACCAGGTCGATATCTCGATCACGCCGCTCGCCGAAACGGCCGAGCGCCTCAAGGTCGTCGACTTCATCATCTACTCGAACACGAGCGTCTGCATGTTCGGCTTGTCTTCGAACCCGAAATTCACCGCCGCCAAGTCGGTCGACGATCTCAACAAGCCGGGCGTCACCATCGCGTACTACACTGGCGGCGGCGAGGAAGGCTGGGTGAAGGAGCGCTTCCCGAAAGCGCACCTGCGCGGCGTCGCGGGATCGGGGGTAGCGCCGGTCGAGGAAGTGATGGCGAAGCGCGCCGACGCCGCGCCGATCAACCGTGTGCCTTGGGTCGCGATGGGACGTAAGCTCAAACAGCTTGCGGTGCTGCCCAAGGACAACAACTGCCAGAACAGCAAGGAGAAGGCGGCGCCGGTGGGCATGGCGATCGACAAGAACCAGCCGGCATATTTGCAATGGCTGCGCGCCGTCGAAACGGAAATGGACCCCAAGCTCAAGGCGGACGAGGCGCGCGTCGTCAATACGATGAAATAAAGCGGGGCGTCGCCCGGACGGCATATGGAGTTCGACTTTTCGGTCATCGGGGACCACGCCCGGTTCCTTGCTTACGGCATCGCTATCACCATCGCGCTTTCTGTGGTGTCCGGCCTGACGAGCATCGTGTCCGGCTTCGGGGTCGCGATGCTACGGCTCTACGGTCCGCGCTGGCTGAAGCCGGTCGTCGTCCTTTACATCGACTCCATGCGCGCGATTCCCGTGCTGGTCGTCATCGTGTGGACGTTTTTCGCGCTGCCTATCGCGGCCGGCCTCACGATGCCGCCGTTCGCCGCCGCATTGCTCGCGCTTACCATCCACCTTGCCGCGTACGCAGCGGAAATCGTCCGCGCGGGCATCGAATCGGTACGCCCGGGCCAAACGCGCGCGGCGCTGACGCTCGGGATGTCCAGAAGACAGGCCCTGCGACGAATCATTCTGCCGCAAGCGATCGTGCGAATGCTCCCGGCATTCGGGTCGTTGCTTTCGATCACAATCAAGGATACGGCGATCGCCTCCGTGATCGCGGTTCCCGAACTCATGCGCCAGTCGGAGACGGTGGCCGGTCAGAGCTTTCAGCCGATCGAGGTCTACACGTTCGCGATGCTCGTCTACTTCCTGCTGCTATTTCCAGTCACCCGCGGAGTCGACAGGTTCTATCGTAGCGTGGCGCACCTTGGTCGCTCATGACGCTCGACTGGAGCGTCGTTTGGACGCATCGCGACGCACTCGTCGACGCCACCGGCGCGACGATTCTTCTTGCGGCAGCGACGATGGCGATCGCGCTGCCCTGCGGCGCATGTCTCGCTGCCCTCCGCCTTTACGCCTGGAGCCCGATACGGACGATTGCCGCCTGTTATGTCGAGTTCTTCCGCAACTTGCCGCTTATCCTTGTCGTTTACTGGGCCTTTTACGTGCTGCCGATCCTCACCGGGCTCGGGCTGTCTCCGTTTCTAACCGGCCTTGCGGCGCTCGCGCTTAATGTCACCGCGTACAATGCCGAAACTTTTCGCGCAGGTATCAATTCCATCCGCCGCGGTCAGGTCGAAGCTGCGATGGCGCTCGGTATGAGCCGCCCGCAGGCCTTGCGTCGGATTGTTATTCCGCAAGCACTGCGTCGCATCCTTCCGGTACTGACCAGCACGTGGGTGTCGTTGTTTAAGGATACGTCGCTCGTTTCCGTAATCGCCGTTACCGAGCTCGCCTACGTCGCCATGCAGGTTCGCGCCCAAACGTTTCGCGTACTCGAGATGCTCTCGGCGATGGCCGTGATTTACTGGCTGCTCGGTTATCCGCAGGCGAAGCTCGTCGACTGGATCCAACGTCGCTATGCGGTGTCTGAATGACCGATGACAATCGCGTGATGCAGCGCGCGAAGGCCGATCGGCCCAAAGTCATCCGGTACCGCGGCGTCGTCAAGCGATATGGCGAGCTCAAGGCGCTTGACGGCGTATCGCTCGACGTGCACGCCGGCGAGGTCGTATGCCTAATTGGACCATCCGGATCGGGGAAATCGACACTGCTCCGATGTACCAATGGATTGGAGACGATAGAAGCCGGCCAGATCGAATTCGAAGGTGCGGTGCTTCCCCCGGACGAACGCGGGCTGCGCGTTATCCGTCAGCGGATGGGCATGGTGTTCCAGAGCTTCGAGTTATTCCCGCATCTGACGGCGCAAGAGAATGTCGCGGAGGGACCACGTACCGTTCTCAAAATGAAAGCGGCGGATGCCCAACAACGGGCCGATGCATTACTCGCCAAAGTCGGCCTGGAGGACAAGGCTTCAAGCTACCCCTCGGAGCTCTCAGGCGGCCAACAGCAGCGCGTCGCCATCGCTCGTGCGCTCGCCATGAATCCCGACGTCATGCTCTTCGATGAGCCAACCTCTGCGCTCGATCCTGAAACGATTGGCGAAGTGCTGACCGTGATGAAGCGGCTCGCCGACGAGGGCATGACGATGGTCGTTGTCACGCACGAGATGTCGTTCGCGCGCCGCGTCAGTGACTGGGTCGCCGTATTCGACGTCGGCTGTGTGATCGAGCAGGGCCCGCCCAGACAGATCTTCGATGCGCCGCTGACCGAGCGCACTCGGGATTTTTTGAGCCATTTGGGCTGGGCGGATTAGTCTAGGAGCTTACAAAAAGAAAAAGTCCCCACTAGCCTAGGGCTCCAACGACGCCGCATACGCGGCGAGAGAGATCATGTCGTCTATCGTGAGCTTCTCGACCGCAGGCTTCATGAGCGCGCTGCCCAGCCCCGCACGGGCACCGTGCTTCAGGTCGTAGAGTTGCCGAACGAGGTAGCTCGGCGAGCGGCCGGCAATGCCCGGAATTGCCCCAAGGCTGTCCTTCGCCAAAATTCAGTCCGGCGGGAAGTGGTTGATCTGCCGGCTCTGATCCGGAGAAGATCCTGGTTCGATGATCACCCTCCTGCTCCAGCTGCTTCGCCTCCTGCCCTTTCTTTGCGGCGGCCACCGCCAGCTCGCCCTCGAAAACCTCGCCTTGCACCAGCAACTCGCCGTCTACAAGCGAACGGTGCCCCGGCCGAAGCTACGCACGACTGATCGGCTTTTCTGGGTGGCGCTGGCCAGGGTCTGGGCCGGGTGGCGACAGCCTCTTGTGATCGTTACTCCCGACACCATTCTGCGGTGGCAGCGGCGCCGTTTCCGTGAGCACTGGACCAAACTCTCCGGTCGGCCCACCCGAGGCCGCCCGCCGGTCAACCCGGAGATCGCGGCCCTTGTCACACGAATGACCGCGGCCAATCCTCTCTGGGGCGCTCCGAGAATCCATGGTGAGCTGCTGAAGCTCGGCTTCCACGTGGCCGAGCGCACCGTCTCCCGGCTCATCCCGAAGCGCCGCACACCTCCCTCGCAGACCTGGCGCACGTTCCTTACCAATCACGTCCCGGATCTGGTCTCCCTCGATTTCTTCACCGTTCCTACCGCGCGCTTGCGCGTCCTGTTCGTCTTCGTCGTGCTCGCCACGACAGCGCGCTTCGCGCCCCACTCGACGCGGCCGACGTAGACGAGCCTGCGACCATGGCGCGCCGCTAGGAGCAGCGAACAGGTGCCGGCGAGCGGCACGTCGAGCCCGACGACGACGAATCGGGCCTCGAGGCGGATCTTCACCTTTAGCCAGCTGCGCGTCCGCCGCCGACGTACTGGCTTGCCTCGTCCTTCGCCACGAGTCCTTCCCAGCCGCCGCGCTTGACCTGATCCCAGGCGTCGAGGCCGTCAGCCTCGAGCCGGAGAGCCGGCAACACGAAGCGCGTGGCGTCGTGCCACGAAACTCCGTGCGGAGGACCCAGTGCAGCCATCCGTATTTACGTCCGTATTTGCTGGCCGTTCCTGTAATTCACCGGTAATTGCCAAATAAAATTGCTAGCCTATCCAGTCATTTCGTTGCTCTCACCGGTTGCGCTTGCTCGTTGATCCACTGCCCGTACGGCTTACGCGCGCGCTCCTCGCGCAAACAGGCTTCGTAGTCGGCCCACCCGGGCGGCGACGCGGTGGCGCCGCGCACGACGGAACTCCCGTCCGCGTTGACGGATTCCATCTTCCAGAAGGCCGAGCGCGCGTCGCAAATATGCCCTATTGCCCATGTGTAGTCCTGCTGCGGTGTGTTCTTGAATGTGGCGCACCCCGTTAGTACGACGGAGAGGACTGCCGAAATGACGATCTGTCTCATGGGTCGGTCGGTTCCCTCCCTTGCGCCACGATCATATCCGGCGACCAACTGTGCCGGTCACTGGAGCGGTTCGTCGGCGTCGGACCATTCAACTAATTTAATCCTCCGTGATCGTCGAGTCGAACTACCACGGGTATCGCATCGAAGTGAACGCGAAGCGCGGTGCCATAGTCGGGCATCGCGTGTCGATGCTCAGCTGTTCGGCCAATTACAGGGTTAATAACTGAGGGCGACCAGAGAATACGGGTGTAAAGACGGACCGACGAACACTTCGCGAATTTCGACGCCGAATGCGGGCCCCGAAATTTCTGAGACGATTCCGTGCGGAGGACCCAGCGCAGCCATCCGTATTTACTCCCGTATTTGGCGGTCGCTCGCAGATATTGCCCTGAATAGGAGTTGACGGTGGCGACCAAGTTTGCGGAAGGCGTAGCGGCCGTCGTGATAGGACACAGCGCGTGAGTCGAATGGGACGGCGAGACTGCGCACTGTCCCGCCGCCCCGTATGCTGTCGCCGACGTCAGGATGGTTCAGTTATTCGGGGCGGTCCTTCACGAGCTGGGCGGCTCCGGCTTTGGTGCAGACACGCTGGAAGGTGAACGAAAAGCCGTTTGGTTCTGTGATCGTCTCGGTCTCGATCACAGGAGGATAGGGGTTTGTGTTGAACGTGATCTGCGCCTTTTCGTCGACGAGGGACACGCTCCCTCCTCCAGTAACCACAAACGTACTATTCTTCAGATTGCCCGCGGTAATTGTGCCAGTGCAGATGAGGTTGACGTGAGTCGAGCCATCCGGGAGCGTCTCCACGGGACCTGTGTCGCACGTCCCCTCGCTCACGGTGATGGGGTTTCCGGGAGGCAGCGTGTTGTGATTGATCGCAACCACCCGGAACGTATTGAGACGGGTCCCATCGGGATTTGCAAACGTAAAGCCGTTGGCCTGGGTCGTGATGTGATTTAAAAAGCCTCCGGGAGGGATAGGACGTAGTGAGAAGTCAGGATTAAATCCACCACTGCTCTGCACGCAGGTCTGTGTATTCTCGAACGGCACTCCCTGCGAGACGTCTTTGTCATTGCTAGCGGCGCGGGCAGCGAGTGGATACGCCAACGAGACAACGAGGGCGAGCGAGAGGCTGAACACCAAGCGCTTCATCGGCGATTCTCCTTCGTTGCGAATTGACCCGATGGTCCGAGCGCGTGCGCTCCGTGACTGAGGATTCGGTGACCTCCTGCGGCCCGAGTTGGCCAGACGGTCGGGGCGGTGGCGGGAACCAGCAGTAGAACTGCCAGTCCGAAGCCCACCAAAATTAGGCTCCCGGGCTCGGGCACCGTAGGCATGTCGTGTCGCTGATTAAGTGACAGCGTGAAGACGCTCGCGACTGCTGGCCTGAGGTTTGAGCCATTGGTTGTCCTCCGTTCGCTGCTATAGAAGCCTTCTTTTCGATCAGCTGCTCGACCGATCGTGGTCCGCGCCTAAGGCGAGCTCTCGGTTCTTTGGGGTCACTGCGCGTCTTCAGCCCCGCATCTGAGCTTGAGAGCTGGAAGCCGAGCTTTCTCGAGCACGCGGGCACCTCGCTTTCGCACGAGACCGCATCCCAGGGCCTCGGCCCGCAGCGGCGCGCAGGACCAGTTCGCTCTTTCGTTGCACGCTCCAGCATTCGGAGAGTTCCTCGCCTCGGACGCGGTCGGTTCACTGCTAGCCGGCATCCGCTTGGGTCGCTGTCCGCCCATGGCCTCCTCTGGTTGAGCACCGGCCGAGTTCTCTCAGTCTGTGGACTGATTGCTGACCTCGGCCAACAAGTGCTAGGCTTCCCGCTTGGGGAATATCATCTGGCCCTATGCGTCTCAATAGACGCCGCCTGAACTGTTTCTGAACTATTTCTGATCGGCGGGC
>Ga0137418_10002251_pt1 | contig 17676 bp, 17 predicted proteins | sample CZODoug3_1_2_16f_FD_122242 | JGI IMG/M metagenome (GOLD analysis project Ga0137418, IMG submission 122242) | Vadose zone soil fungal communities from Angelo Coast Range Reserve, California, USA - CZODoug3_1_2_16fungal (Hybrid Assembly) | ecosystem: Environmental > Terrestrial > Soil > Vadose... | reverse complement strand
GCTCGGAGGGATATACGCTCATTTCCAGCCAGCGATCGGAGCGATCGTTGTATTGTTCAAGTGTCACCGTCATTTTCTTTTTGAAGGCTTTTTGAAAGGACTGAAATGTGTCCGCATCCACCAGCTCGGGTAGTTTTTCCCGTATGGGCTGTCCTACCATTTCTGCTGCGGGGAGACGGGTGATCCTTTCAGCCTCATGATTCCAGAGAGTAACCTTAAAGTTTCTGTCCAGTACAAAGAATCCGTCTGTAATACTTTCCAGGATATTCGTTATCTGTTCCGAGTAATCACGTAGCTGCACTTCTGCATGCTGTCTTTCCTGTTGCGCCAGCTTATTTTCGGTGATGTCCTTATTAACCACCATTACGCCCGTGATCCTTTCCTCCTCATCCCTTATATACCGAATAGAGCTAATAAGATACGATTTTTTTCCGGACCCTGAAATATTGATCGTCTCTCCATCCCAAAAACCCTTTTCCAGGAAGCTTTTTTCCACTTCTTCTTCTGTGGCCTGAGAAAATTCGTAGCGGATGAGGGTCCGAAAGGATTGCCCAATTGCCTGCTGGGTAGGGATACCATAGAATTTTTCGGCTGCTTTGTTCCAGTAAATGATCCGATCGTGCAAATCGGTGGCAATAATGATATCAGAAACATATTTGGACAGGCCTGCCTCGATATCGGCACGAACAGGCGCGCACCCTTTACAGCTTTGGCAACCTGTTGAGGGAGGGCGGCGAGCCGGTGGCGGTCAGCGCGTTGGTTGGGAAGGTGGCGACGCCGCTGCCGTCCACGGCCACCGTGCCAAGCACTGCGGCGCCATCCTTGAACTGCACCGACCCCAGGGAAACCGTTCCGCCGCCGACCGCGGCGACCGTCCGATTAGCTTCGGCAATTTTACCGCAAAGGCCGCTATGCCGGCGCGCTATGTCCTGGAACGGGCGGACTGGGCCGGCGCGGCCGCGCTGCCGATGAACACAACCCAATATCCTATGGCGGATTCCCTGATCCGCTTCACGCGCGGTCTCGGCATGGCGCGCACTGGCAATCTCGCAGGAGCTAAAGAAGAGATCGAAGCGATGAAGGCATTGCGCACGACTCTGCAGCGCGCCGACCAGTCCTACTGGGCCGACCGCACCGATGAGCAAATGCTTGCCATTTCGGCATGGGTCGCACTGAAGGAGGGCGCGCGCGATCAGGCTTTGCAGTTCATGCGGACGGCTGCCGACAGCGAAGACGGTAGCCTCAAGCACGTGGCGATGGAGAATCGCCTCTATCCGTTCCGCGAACTGCTGGGGGAGTTGCTGCTTGAGATGGGACAGCCGGCAGCCGCCCTGAACGAGTTCGAGATTGCGCTCAAGCAGACCCCCAACCGCTTCCGCGCGTTCTGGGGGGCCGCCCGCGCTGCCGAAAGCACAGGTGACCGCCTGAAGGCATCCGAGTATTTCGGCAAGCTGGTGGACCTGGCCAAGAATGCCGATACCGAGCGGCAGGAAATCCGTGAGGCCAAGGCATACTCGCACCGAGACGATACCGTAGGTGGTGCAAGAAAATGACTCCTCGGCTGTCTGGCCCACGCCCGGCAGCCGTCAAATCCGAAAAGACAACGATGATCCGCGCGATCGCATTGGCCACAACGCTCGGTGCGCTGGCCGCCGGCGTGGCCGTCTACACGACGAGCCCGCCGGGATGGCGGGGCGTGATTACACCGCTGCTCGGTGGGCTCGACCGTCGGGCTGAGACGGCAATCACGCCCGAAGACTGGCCGATCTGCAGCACCATGGCATCAGTCGCACTGGATGCCGACTGGGCGCAGCTCGACCCCGATTTCAGCGCCGGCAAGAAAGCGCTTGGCGCGGAGGACTGGAACGGTGCAATCGCAGCGCTTGAACTCGCTGCTCTGCGCGACCCGCTTAATGCCGATATCCAGAACTACATCGGCTATGCTTATCGGCGGCTGCGTCAGCTCGGGGCGGCCATTGGCCATTATCAGCAGGCGCTGATGCTAAATCCCCGGCATCGCAGCGCGCATGAGCATCTCGGCGAGGCCTACCTGGTGCTTGGCGAGTCCGCCAAGGCCGAGCAACTGCTGGTGGCGCTGGGAAACCTCTGCCTCATTCCGTGCGAGGAATACGACGATCTCAAGCGGGCCATCGCGGCGTACAAAAGGCTGGCCGCGCGCTGAAAGCAGATCCGACGTGGCAAGAGAACTTTTTGTCTGCAAGACCCCCGCTCTGCGTTAGCTTTCCTCATGGTTTCCGCGGCACGCTCATCCACCTACGGGCTCGCGGGGCCTAGCCCCCCACCTGCCCGCGATGGCGCAGGAAATGATCGGCGAGCGCGCAGGCCATCATGGCTTCGCCGACCGGCACCGCGCGGATGCCGACGCAAGGATCGTGGCGCCCTTTTGTCATGATGTCGGTGTCGGCGCCGCTGCGATCCACGGTGCGGCGCGGCGACAAAATCGATGAGGTGGGCTTCACCGCAAAGCGCGCCACCACCGGCTGCCCGGTGGAGATGCCGCCCAGAATGCCGCCGGCATGATTGGACAGGAAGCTGACGCCCTGATTGCCCATCCGCATCTCGTCGGCGTTTTCCTCACCCGACAATTCGGCCGCACCGAAGCCTGCGCCGATCTCGACGCCCTTCACCGCGTTGATGCTCATCAGCGCCGCGGCCAGCTCCGCATCGAGCTTGGCATAGATCGGCGCGCCGAGGCCCGCCGGCACGCCTTCCGCGCTCACCTCGATCACGGCGCCGATCGAGGATCCCTTCTTCCTGATATCGTCGAGGTAGCCCTCGAAGAACGCGGCCTTGTCCTTGTCCGGGCAGAAGAACGGATTGCGCGCGATCTCGTCCCAGTCCCATTTGTCGCGATCGATCTGGTGCGGGCCCATCTGCACCAGCGCACCGCGCACGGTCACGCCGGGCAGGATCTTGCGGGCGATGGCGCCGGCGGCCACGCGGGTAGCGGTCTCGCGCGCGGAAGAGCGGCCGCCGCCGCGATAATCGCGCAGGCCGTATTTGGCTTCATAGGTGAAATCGGCATGGCCGGGACGAAACTTGTCCTTGATCTCGGAATAGTCCTTCGAGCGCTGATCGGTGTTCTCGATCAGCAGCGCGATCGGGGTGCCGGTCGTCACCTGCCCGCCGGTCTCCGGATGCGCCATCACGCCGGAAAGGATCTTCACCGCGTCGGCTTCCTGGCGCTGGGTGGTGAAGCGCGACTGCCCGGGCCGGCGGCGATCGAGATCGCGCTGGATGTCTTCGACCGTCAGCGGCAGCAGCGGCGGGCAGCCATCGACCACGCAGCCGATCGCGACCCCATGGCTCTCGCCGAAGGTGGTGACCCGGAACATGTGGCCGAAGGTGTTGAAGGACATCGCGTTAAGCTCGGTCGGCAAGCAACAGTCAGTGTTGACTTGTCGTAACGCGCGGCACCCAGCGGGTCAAATCAGACTTGCATATTAAGCACCGTCATCATCCGCGAAGGCGGATGATCCAGTACTCGCCGGTCTCTCATATCGCTACCGGCGCGGAATACTGGATGCCCGCCTGCGCGGGCATGACGGCGGATAGGTCGGGTTCGGAGCCCTCTTAACCATACTTCCTCAGCCCGCCGTCGCTGAATACATAGACAACGCCCTGCCCGATCGGCGTCTCGGCGGCCTCGAGCGGCGCGGCGATGCCGAGCACGACCATCAGCGCCCGCATGGTGCCGCCATGGGCGACGGCGACCGTGTCGGCAAGAAGCGAATCGAACCACTCCCGCATCCGCAACGTGACGCTGGCATAGCTTTCGCCCGAGGGCGCCGCGACGCCCCATTTGTCCTCGTTGCGGGACGCAAACGTGGCCGCGTCGTGCAGCTGCATCTCGGGCAGCGTCAAACCTTCCCACTGGCCGTAGCCGATCTCGCGCAGCCGGTCGTCAACGGCATAATCGTCCGGCGGCAGATTCAGCGTGCCGCGCATCAGCTCCATCGTCAGCCGCGCGCGGCCGAGCGGGCTTGCGACGAAAGCCAAAGACGACGAATCCTGTCCGTCACGCGCAAGCAGGTCGGCGAGAATACCGCCTGATGTGACAGCCTGCGTGCGTCCCAGATCGTTCAGCGGAATATCCCGCGCCCCCTGGAAACGTCCTTCCGCGTTCCATGCGGTTTCGCCGTGGCGAATGTAGTAGATAACAGGTGCAGGCATCTAACCGAGCTATTCCTTGCTCAACGAATTGCTCCGCGAGATATCCGGCGCGTCGGGGTGCTTCATGCCGACAACGTGATAGCCGGAATCGACATGATGCACCTCGCCGGTGACGCCGCGCGACATGTCCGACAGCAGGTACAGTGCGCTGTCGCCGACTTCCTCTGTTGTCACGGTGCGGCGCATCGGCGCGTTGTATTCGTTCCACTTCAGAATGTAGCGGAAATCGCCGATGCCGGACGCCGCCAGCGTCTTGATCGGCCCCGCCGAAATCGCGTTGACGCGAATGTTCTTCTCGCCGAGATCGGCGGCGAGATAGCGCACGCTCGCCTCCAGCGCCGCTTTGGCGACGCCCATCACGTTGTAATGCGGCATCCATTTCTCGGCGCCGTAATAGGTCAGTGTCAGGATCGAACCGCCGTCGATCAAAAGCTTTTCGGCGCGCTGTGCGATCGCGGTCAGCGAGTAGCAGCTGATCAGCATGGTCTTTGAAAAATTATCGGCTGACGTTTCGAGATAGCGGCCAGCGAGCTGGTCCTTGTCCGAGAACGCGATGGCGTGGACCACAAAGTCGATCTTGCCCCATTTTTCCTTGAGCACGTCGAAGACAGCGTCGATGGTCGCGGCATCGGTGACGTCGCAATGGCCGAGCAGGATGCCGCCGAGTTCCTTGGCCAGCGGCTCGACCCGCTTCTTCAGCGCGTCGCCCTGCCAGGTGAGTGCGATTTCCGCGCCCGCCGCGTGGCAGGCCTTGGCGATGCCCCAGGCAATCGAGCGGTTGTTGGCGACGCCGAGAATCACTCCGCGCTTGCCCTGCATCAGACCTGAATTTTGCGACATCCGGTTTCCAATCGACCTCGATCAGGTCTGGGGGTACACCAGCACTCCCGGCCGGTACAGCCCAAATGCAGCCTCCGTTCACGCTGTTTGTCGCGCGACCCTAACCCCCGGAATAGTGGCCTCATTTCGGTGTTATGCTGGTATGAGGCGTTCGCGTGACCGATACGGGACGCCAGCCGGACAACCTGAGATCGAGATTCAATGACCGCGTTTCGTCAGAGTGTCGAAGCCATGATACCTGCGCTTCGCCGGTATGCGCGCGCGCTCGCGCGCGATGCCGATGTCGCCGATGATCTGGTGCAGGACACGCTGGTGCGGGCGCTGCGTTCCGAACGGCTGTTTCTCGGCGGCGACGTCAGAAGCTGGCTCTACACCATCCTGACCAACCTCAACAAGAACAGGCGGCGATCGCTGGCGCGGCGGCCGCAATTCATACCGCTGCTCGACAACAATCCCGATGCCAGCGGGACCGAAGCGGAAGGCCGCGATATCGCCCGCGCGCTGGCGACCCTGGTGGAGGAGCAGCGCGCGGTGCTGCTGCTGGTGATGCTGGAGGGATTGAGCTATCGCGAGGTCGCCGAGATTCAGGGCGTGCCGATCGGCACCGTGATGTCCCGTCTCGCCCGTGCGCGCGCCCATGTGAAGGCCTCGCTTGAGGGCGAGCGCGTCGCGCTGCGGCGTGTGAAATGATGGCAGGTGTTATGCATGTGGATGCGATGCGTAAGCAACGTAACCTTTATCCGTGCGCAGCGGCTTCGCCGTTATCGTACGGAACTGCGAAGCCGACGGTGCGGTTGCACCACCGGCTTCGGCGCGCCTCGAAGGATGATGGAGAACAGGGGCAAGACAGCGGCGCGAATCAGCGGTGCAATGGCGCCGCCAAGAGCGCGCTCCTTCTGGGATGACGGCTGCGCGCAAAGATACTGATGAAATGACACAGAGATAACGACCATGACCGACCCGAAGATCTCCGTCACCGAAGACGAACTGCACGCCTACGTCGACAACGAACTGCCGACAGAGCGTCGCGTCGATGTCGAGACATGGCTCGCGGCACATCCCGATGATGCCGCGCGGGTGCGATCATGGCGCGAGATGGCGGAAGCGCTGCATGCGCGTTACGACTCCGTCGCCGACGAGGCGGTGCCGCGGCGGCTCGAGATCGAGCGGCTGGTGCGGCAACCGCGCAGATGGATCTACGGTACGATTGCCGCGACGCTGGTGGCATTCATCGCGGGCGGCGGCGTCGGCTGGCTCGCGCACGGCGCCGCGGCCTCGCCGTCGATGTTCCAGATTCTGACGTTGGATGCACTGGACGCGCACCGGCTTTATGTCGTCGAGGTGCGCCATCCGGTCGAGGTGCCAGGAAGCGAGCGCACGCATCTGCAGCAATGGCTGACCAAGCGCTGCGGCTGGGACGTCCGTGCACCGGAGCTGGACGCGACAGGGTTGAAGCTCGTTGGAGGGCGATTGTTGCCGGGCCCTGCCGGGCCTGCATCATTTCTGATGTATGAAAGCGCGTCGGGCGAACGCTTCACGCTGTACACCTCTAAAGCGAAAACCGGGACGGCGCAGATGCGCTACACCGCCGCCGAGAACAGCGGTGCCATGTACTGGTCTGAAGACGGCGTTGGTTATGTGCTGTCGGGCCCGACCGACAAGGACCGCCTGAACCAGGTCGCCCGGCTGGTTTACGACCAGACCGAAAAGACCCGCAGTTGAACTAAGTCATCGCCGCTGTCCCAATTTCGACATCGAAAATCTGGAATTGGAACATGCTTGCGTCTCAATATCGCACCAAGGATCACACGAAGTTGAGACGCGTTCGATCCGCCGATCGACGCCGCGGCCTCGACCGGGGTTTGCCGCGCTGGTCCCCTGGTCGAGGCTGCACTTTTTCTATTTCTGATCCCCCCGACCGAGGCTGCACTATTTCGAGTGGCGCGCGATTCGATCACGCAAGATCGCTGCGCGGATTGTACGGGTGTCCGTCGCGCCACTTTTGCATCAAGGCCTCAAGTTCAGCATCGTTGCCGTCCGGCAGCATGATCCGGGTGGTGACGAACAGATCGCCCGTCGTTCCCGGTGCTTTCGGCAGCCCCTTGCCCTTCAGACGAAAGGTCCGGCCGCTCGAGGTGTTCTTCGGTATCGACAATTCGACCGCGCTGCCCAACGTCGGCACGCGCACCTTGCCGCCGAGCACCGCTTCGTACAGCGTGATCGGCAGATCGACACGCAGGTCGCTGCCGTCGACCTTGAAGAACGGATGCGGCGCAATGCTGACCGTGATCAGCAGATCGCCGGGGCGGTGGCCGGGCGCGGTCTCACCCTGCCCCTTCAGCCGGATCTGCTGGCCCGCGGTGACACCAGCGGGAATCTTGACATCGAGTTCCTTGCCGGTCGGCAACCGGACCCGCTTGGCCACGCCATTGACCGACTCTTCCAGTGACACCGTCATGGCGACGTTGAGATCGAGATCAAACGCGACTCCGCCGGAGTCGAATTCAAAGGTTCCGCCTGCGCTGGGTCGCGCGCCGCGCGCCGCGGCGCCGCCGAACATGCTGTTGAGGATGTCTTCGAAACCGCCGCTGCCAAAGCCTGCGGGGCCGGCGCCGCCGCTGCGGAATGTGTGGGATTCGAAGCCGCCGCCGGATGAGGTCCGCCCGCGCGGATCGCCGCCGGGAAAGCCCTGAAAACGCGGCTTGCCCTCGGCATCGATCTCGCCGCGATCGAACTGCTTGCGCTTGTCCTCGTCGCCGATGATCTCGTTGGCCGAGTTCAACTCGGAAAAGCGCGCCGCGGATTTCGGATCGTTCTTGTTGGCATCGGGGTGATGCTTCTTGGCAAGCTTGCGATAGGCGCTTTTGATCGCCGCAGCACTGGCGCCCCGCGGCACCCCCAAGACCTCATAGGGGTCACGCATCCGTCACGTCTCCTTCGGGAAATCTGATCTTAGACTCCGGACCATCAGCCCGTCTCGGTTTTCATCTGGGGTCTTCGTGGCATTTTTGCAACGGGCTATCGAGCCTTCAACCCCGCCTCCACGGCTTCAACGAATGAATTTCCCATCGGCCCTGGCTGGACTGGCAGGCGGCGCCCTGCAGCCAGTTTTCCGACCGGCCGTTGACATAGCTTGCCAGAAAATCCCGGCAGGTGCGCCCTTCCGACGAATAGGCCTCGGCCAACGGAGTCACCGAGCCCCGCGCCCCGGTCTCCGGATTTTCCCACGGCTGGCTGGAATCCTTGTCGCCCTTGGTCAGCACATCGGAGGCGGCATTGCGGGCAAAGGCGAGATCGCCCTCGGTTGGTGCCGGCCCGCCTGCCGCGAGGCCAATCGCACCCGTGGAGTCACGCTCGCCCATCTTGGCGAAGGCGGCTTCGGTGCGCGAAAGGCTACAGCCTCCGGAACCGACGCCGACTAGAATCAGTGTCATCACGGCGCCCGCCGGCCCGATCGCCGATAGGCCAACGCGTCCCCATGTCTTATATAGGGCAAGCCCCGATTTGGGCTGTAACGCGCTTTGGGCCGCGGGCGAACGCAACTCGGACTCCTGACATGACCGACACGACCTCCATCAAACACCCCACACCGTTAACATCAGGTGATTTCACCGCGGCCGAGGAACCGTTTGCGCTGTTCGGCGACTGGTTCGCCGAGGCGGTCAAGGCCGAGCCCAACGACCCCAACGCCATGGCGCTGGCAACCGTTGACGCCGACGGCCTGCCGGATGTGCGAATGGTGCTGATGAAGGGCTATGACGCCGACGGTTTTGTCTTTTACAGCCACATCGCGAGTCAAAAAGGCCGCGAACTCGCCGCAAATCCTAAGGCGGCTTTACTTTTTCACTGGAAGTCGCTGCGCCGGCAGGTGCGCATCCGCGGCAACGTGTCGCCGGTGACCGAGGCTGAGGCCGACGCCTATTTCGCGACCAGGCCGAAGCAGGCCCAGATCGGCGCCTGGGCCAGCAAGCAGTCGCAGCCGCTGGAAAGCCGCTTTGCCTTCGAGCAGGCCATTGCAAAAATTGCCGCAAGGCATCTCGTCAGCGAGGTGCCGCGGCCGCCGGGCTGGAGCGGCTGGCGCATCGCGCCGCTGCAGTTCGAATTCTGGCACGACCGCCCGTTCCGCCTGCACGACCGCATCGAATTCCGCCGCGACAAGTCCGACAGCGCATGGGCGAAGACGCGCCTTTATCCATAGAGTAAGCCGTCATGCCCGGCCATGACGGAGAACGAGAGAACCGTTTATGCCTACTTCATCCAACGGACCGCCGCGGCGCACGCTGCTTCTGACCGGAGCCAGCCGCGGCATCGGCCATGCGACCGTGATCCGGTTTTCCAGCGCCGGCTGGCGCGTCATCACCTGTTCGCGGCACCCCTTCCCGGAAGATTGCCCGTGGGACGCCGGACCCGAGGATCACATCCAGGTCGACCTCGCCGACCACGCCGACACCACGCGGGCGATTTCCGACATTCGCCAGCGGCTGGAAGGCGGCGCGCTGCACGCGCTGGTCAACAACGCCGCGATTTCACCGAAGGCCGAAGGCGGCGGACGGCTCGGCTCGATCGATACCGACATCGACACCTGGAGCCACGTATTCAGGGTCAACTTCTTCGCCCCGATCATGATGGCGCGCGGGCTGATCGAGGAATTGAAGGCGGCGAAGGGCTCGGTGGTCAACGTCACCTCGATCGCGGGCTCCCGCGTCCATCCCTTCGCCGGCGCGGCCTATGCGACCTCGAAGGCGGCGCTGGCCTCATTGACCCGCGAGATGGCCTCGGATTTCGGCCGCATCGGCGTCCGCGTCAATTCGATCGCGCCGGGCGAAATCGACACCTCGATCCTGTCGCCGGGCACCGAGAAAATCGTCGACCAGCAGATCCCGCTGCATCGATTGGGTACGCCGGATGAAGTGGCCAAGATCATCTATGTGCTGTGCACGGAAACCAGTTCCTACGTGAATGGCGCCGAGATCCACATCAACGGCGGGCAACACGTTTAGAGACGCACCGAACCGCCGTCGTCATCATCGCCACCAACCGTCATACCCCGCGAAAGCGGGGTATCCAGTACGCCGCAGCTTTTCGATTCCATCACTGACGCCTCGGAGTACTGGATCGCCCGCTTTCGCGGGCGACGACAGCCGAGAATGCGGCGCGTGCAGTGCGTGCTGCGGATTATATCAGACGCTGATCGTGGGCCGGATGAGCGAAGCGACATCCGGGAACGAAGGCGACGCCGGGCGACCGCGCCCGCTCAAATCAATCCGCGCAGGATTTGCGCGGCCTGCCAGCGAAGTCGGGCGTCGCCGATGTTGAAGGCGCTGGAGCACTCGTCTTCCGACTCGCCGTCAAGCAGCGCAGCGCCACAATGCCGGCAGGCCCGTGCCGAGATCGCGAGCGCCTTGCCGCCGCCGTTGCGACCCGATTGATAGCGCGCGAAATCAACGACGTTGGGTGTTATGACTTTCTCAACCATTGCTGTCCTCGCGGCCTGAGACAACGTTATCGCAGAAAGGCGTCGCGTAAACGTTCAGTCCAACGCTCAAATTTTACGGGAGCAATTGAGGTGGATGACGCGATGCGCTGCATTCAATTCAGGATGCACTTTCTTAACCTCACCGCGCCAGCGGGACGAGGTTAAGAAGCCCGTCACAACCACTTCTTCCAGGTGAAAAACAGATAAGGCAGCACGGCGGCGAGCAGCATCGCCACCAGCGCGAAAGGGTAACCGTGCTGCCATTCCAGCTCCGGCATCAGCTTGAAATTCATGCCGTAGATCGAGGCGATCAAGGTCGGCGGCATCAATACCACCGCCATCACCGAAAACAGCTTGATGATGTTGTTCTGCTCGAGATTGACGACGCCGAGCATCGCATCCAGCACGAAGGTGATCTTGTTGGAGAGATAGGAGGCATGATCGGTCAGCGACACCACGTCGCGCTGCATGGTTTTCAGCTGTTCGCGCATGTCCTTGGACCATTTCACGCCGTCGACCGCAGCGGCGACGAACGTCACCACCCGCCCGATCGAGACCAGACTCTCGCGCACCTTGGAGGTGAGATCGCCCTTGCGGCCGATCGCGATCAGGATATCGGAGTAGCGCTTGGCATGGCCGGTGCGCGCCGCGCCCTCGAAAATCTCGTGGCTGATGGTGTCCATGTCGCTGCCGGCGCGCTCCAGAATGTCGGCGTTGCGATCGATCACCGCGTCGAGCAGTTCCATCAGCACCGTTTCGCCGGTAACGCCCGGCGCGCAGGAGCGCGCCAGCTTGTTCTCCACCAGCATGAACGGCTTCGGCTCGTCATAGCGCACCGTCACCAGGCGATGGCTGGAGAGGATGAAGGTCACCGCGGTGGTGCGCGGATTCTCGGTGTCGGCCGCGCACATCAGGGTGGCCGTCATGTAGCGCGCGCCGTTCTCGATATAGAGCCGGCTGGAAATCTCGATCTCCTGCATGTCCTCCCGGGTCGGCACCGCGATCCCGGCAAGCCGTTCCACGGCGTGGTCCTCCGCCGGCGTCGGTTTCACCAGATCAATCCAGACCGCATTCTCCGGCAGCGCGACGAGATCGGCGGGAGCGACCTTCTTCAGCGAGGTTTCGGAAGGGACGAACACCGACAACATGAAGAACTCCGGGGCTGGGTACGCATCTACCCAACAGGACTTAGCTCGATTCTGGCAAGCTCTTCATGACGGGCCATAGCCGGCGATCCACATATGTGGCGGCCGGAGGGCAGCGACGTGGCGCTGGTTCGTCGGCGCGGTGACGCTGCCCAAAAATCAGCCGAAAACCATCGAATTTGCGGTAAAAAAGACACAGCCGGGGTGCCGCAGCGCGGCACAGGCATCTAAACTCTGGAATTGTGACCAACTTTGGCGATAATAGGATTAACGGAATCGTGGCGTTTAGGCTCAATAGTGGAGCCTCGCGCGAGGCTTTCGATTGGAAGTGCACAATGTCGTCGCTGAACGCAAAACTGGGAATTCTGGCCGCCGGCCTGATGCTGTCGGGCTGCATGCAGGCCACCACCTTCGAGGCGACCAGCCAGACCAACTTCAAACCGCGTGACAAGGAACTGCTGGCCAAGGTCTCCTACGTCAAGACCCCGGTTGCGGAACCCTTCCGTCGCGCCATCGTCGAGTACCACCGCAAGGAAGCGCCGGGCTCGATCGTGGTCGATTCCGACAATCATTACCTTTACTTCGTCCAGGACGGCGGCAAGGCGATCCGCTACGGTATTACCGTCGGCGAGGAAGCGATGGCGTGGTCCGGCATCGCCAAGGTCGGCAGCATGACCGAGTGGCCGCCCTGGCATCCGACCAAGAGCGAAATCTCGCGGCTCGGCGTGCCGACCTTCGTGGCGCCGGGACCGGACAATCCGATGGGTTCGCGCGCGCTGTATCTCTACTCCGGCGGCAAGGACACGTTGTTCCGGATTCACGGCACCAACCAGCCGGAATATATCGGCGCGTCGATCTCGTCCGGCTGCATCCGGATGACCAACGAGGACGTGATCGACCTGTACAACCGGGTGAAGATGGGCACGATCGTCGTGGTGCTTGAGCCCAAGCACGGCGACTCGCCGTTCAATTCGCAGATGGCGCTGCAAGGCGGCGGCAACGCGTACCAGTAATCGCGGCAGCAGCCGCGGCTCTCGCGACAGTCGATCGGAATGGTCGATCACGCAGACGTCACGACGAGATCAAAAGCGCCGGTTTTCCCGGCGCTTTTTTGTTGGCGGCCTGGTCTCGCCAGACCGCGGCTCGGCCGCATCGAACTTGGCATCGGATTTGGCATCGGACTTGGTCGCATCAGACTTGGCGGCATTCGGTTTCGCCGCGTCAGGCTTTGCAGCATCAGACTTGGCAGCATTAGACTTGGCAGCATCGGACTTGGCAGCATCGGATTTCCGGGTATCCGGTCTTGCGGCTTCGGATTTATCCGCATCGGGTTTGGCGGCATCGGATTTGGTCGCATCGGATTTCGCGGCGACCTCGCGCGGTGGCGCTTCCTCGGGCCGCTCAAGGGGTAGCAACGGCGCGATCTGCGGCAGCGGATCCCACACGTTCCACTGACAGATCTTGTAATTGTTGTGCCGTTCCATCAGATCGAGATGGATGTGCTCCTCGTGGTAGCCGTCCGATCCAGGCCCCAGCACCGTGGAGAACCGCGCGCATACCGAATGCAGCACGCTCTCGCGCAGTTCGCGCGAGACGGTGCGATCGGTGAGTGAAATTGATTGGCCATTGGCGAGTTTCAGCCCGCGAACGTCGAGCGCATTGGCACGTCCGTGTTCCGACAGCTTGGCGCCGGTGACGCCGTTGCGGCCGCGGCAGTCGAACGAGTCGAAATTGTCGAGATCGCTGATGACGCTGCCGAGGCTCGCCGCCAGCGGCGCCATGTCGGTGCGGATCCAGTCCGCGACCGCGGTCGCCATGGGGCAGCGGAAGGTCGCCGCGGGCTTCAGCGAAACCCGCCGCTTGTCCGGCAGCACCACGGCTTCCAGCCGCACCAGATCCTCGCCGCCGCAATCGCCGGGACCCTTGATGTCGGGGATGCTGGGGGCGATCGCGATCGCTTCTGTCAGCGCCAGCCGGCAGGCCGACGGCGGTGGCGGGGACGCGTCGGGTTCGATGGCCGGCGCGTCGGCCGGACGCGGCGTCGGCAATGGCGGGAATGCGGCCTGTTCGGCCGGCTTGTCGGCCTCGACAGGCGGCGGCTGTTTTGCCGCCGCGGGCTTTTCGGGTTCGATGACCGGCGCATCGGCCGGACGCGGCTGCGGCAACGGCACCGATGCGGGGAGCGCGGGGAGTGCTGCCTGCCGCCGCGGCTTCGGCCTTGTCTCTCCAAGCTTCGGCCTGATCTCCCCAAACAGATCGCCCCACAGACTATGACCATGCTTCCGAGCCGCGGCGGGCTCGGTTTGCGCGCAAAGCATCAGCAGCACTGTTGCAACGGTAACCATTGCCGTGAAGGTGCGACCAAAGCCCTCACAAGGCCATTTGCGGCTTGCTTTCTGCGCGCTAAAGTTCATGGCAATTCCATGAAGACCTGCGACAGGCGATAACACCATCTGGAGGAACGTTCGCATGCTTGGACTGATGCAAGATTGGCCTTTGCTTTGCCACCGGATTATCGAACACGCAGCGTCGATTCACGGCACGCAGGAAGTCGTAACGCGATCGGTCGAAGGCCCCATCCATCGCACCAATTACGCCGAAATTCGCGACCGCGCCCTGAAAGTCTCGCAACGCCTCGACCGCGACGGCATCAAGCTCGGCGACCGCGTCGCCACCATCGCCTGGAACACCTGGCGCCATCTTGAAGCCTGGTACGGCATCATGGGCATCGGCGCGATCTGCCATACCGTCAATCCGCGGCTGTTTCCCGACCAGATCGCCTGGATCGTCAATCATGCGGAGGACCGCGTGGTGATGACGGATATCACCTTTGTGCCGATCCTGGAGAAAATCGCCGACAAGCTGCCAAGCGTGGAACGCTACGTCGTGTTCACCGACAAGGCGCACATGCCAAAAACCACCCTGAAGAACGCGGTCGCCTATGAGGACTGGATCGCGGAGGCGGACGGAGATTTCAAGTGGAAGACGTTTGACGAAAATACCGCGGCGGCGATGTGCTACACATCCGGTACCACGGGTGACCCCAAGGGCGTGCTGTATTCGCATCGTTCCAACGTTCTCCACGCATTGATGGCCAACACCGGCGACTCCCTCGGTGCGAATGCTGCCGATACAATGCTGCCGGTGGTTCCACTGTTCCATGCCAACAGCTGGGGCATCGCTTTCTCGGCGCCGTCGATGGGAACCAAATTGGTGCTGCCCGGCGCGAAACTCGACGGTGCGTCGGTATTCGAGCTGTTGGATACCGAGAAGGTGACGCATACCGCCGGCGTTCCGACGGTGTGGCTGATGCTGCTCAATCATATCGCCGCCAATCAGCTGAAACTGCCCCATCTGCGGATGGTGGTCTGCGGCGGCTCGGCGATGCCGCGCACGATGATCAAATCGTTCCTCGACATGGGGGTCCAGGTCCGCCACGCCTGGGGCATGACCGAGATGAGCCCGATCGGCACCCTCGCCTCGCTGAAACCTCCGTTCAGTGAACTCACCGGCGAGGCCCGGCTCGATGTTCTCCAGACCCAGGGCTACCCGCCGTTCGGCGTTCAGATGAAGATCACCGACGATGCCGGCAAGGATCTGCCGTGGGACGGCAAGACGTTCGGACGGCTGAAGGTGAGCGGCCCCGCGGTATCGAAGGGCTATTTCCGCGTCGATGCCGACATTCTCGACCAGGATGGCTATTTCGACACCGGCGACGTCGCAACCATCGACGCCAACGGATACATGCGGATCACCGATCGCTCCAAGGATGTGATCAAATCCGGCGGCGAATGGATTTCGTCGATCGATCTGGAAAACCTCGCGGTCGGACATCCCGCGATCGCGGAGGCCGCCGTGATCGGCATCCATCATCCCAAATGGGACGAGCGTCCGCTGCTGATCGTGCAGCTCAAGCAGGGCCATAGCGCGACGCGCGAAGACATCCTGAAATACATGGAAGGCAAGATCGCCAAATGGTGGATGCCGGATGACATCGTGTTCGTCGACGGCATTCCCCACACCGCGACCGGCAAGATCCTGAAGACCGCGTTGCGCGACCAGTTCAAGGCGTACAGTTTTCCCAACGCCGCGGCGTAGATTCCTTATTCTCCTCTCCCCTTGTGGGAGAGGGTGGCCGCGATGCGAAGCATCGCGGACGGGTGAGGGTTGCCTAACACGAGCACCGTAACCCCTCATCCGGCACGGACTTCGTCCGCGCCACCTTCTCCCACAGGGGGAGAAGGAAGTCAGAACGGAGCCCGGAGAAACAATGAATCCCAACGATCCCAGCCTTCGCTCCTTCATCGACGTCGAGGCTACCTCCGATTTCCCGATCCAGAACCTCCCTTACGGCGTGTTCTCGGCCAAGGACGGGTTAGCCCCTCGCGTCGGGGTCGCGATCGGCGATTATGTGCTCGATCTCTGGCAACTCGCGCAGGACTGTCGGTTTGATGTCGTTGAGCCGGCGGTCTTCGCCGCGTCTCAGCTCAACCCGTTCATGGCGCTGGGGCCGAAGGTCTGGTCGAACACGCGCGCGCGTATCAGTCAGCTTCTGCGGCATGATTACCCCGAGCTGCGCGACAATGAAAAGCTGCGCAAGCGCGCGCTGGTGCCGATAGCGGACGTCAAGCTGCACATGCCGATCGCGGTTTCCGGCTACACCGACTTCTATTCGTCGAAGGAGCACGCCACCAATGTCGGCGTCATGTTCCGCGGCAAGGAAAATGCGTTGCAGCCAAACTGGCTGCACATGCCGATCGGCTATAATGGCCGTGCTTCGACCGTGGTCGTCAGCGGCACCCCGGTGCGGCGGCCGCGCGGGCAGTTGAAGCCGCCAACCGCCGATGTGCCGAGCTTCGGCCCGTGCAAGCGGCTCGATTTCGAGCTTGAGATGGGCGTGGTGGTGGGCCAACCGTCGGCGATGGGCGAAATCCTCACCGAGACACAGGCGGAAGAAATGATCTTCGGCTTCGTGCTGCTGAACGACTGGAGCGCGCGGGATATCCAGCAATGGGAATATGTGCCGCTGGGGCCGTTCCAGGCCAAGGCGTTTGCGACCTCGATCAGCCCGTGGATCGTGACCCGCGAGGCGCTGGAGCCATTTCGCCTGCCTGGCCCCGTGCAGGATCCGACGCCGCTGCCGTATCTGCGACAAGCGCAGCCGAATAATTACGATCTGCAGCTCGATGTCGATCTGCGCGTGGCACAAATGAGCGAGGCGGTGCGCATCTGCCGCACCAATTTCAAATACATGTACTGGTCGTCGGTGCAGCAACTCGTGCATCACGCCTCGTCAGGCTGCGCCATGAATGTCGGCGATCTCTTGGGGAGCGGCACCATCAGCGGCCCGGAGAAACACCAGCGCGGCAGCCTTCTTGAAATCAGCTGGAACGGCACCGAGCCGATTGAGCTGGCGAGCGGCATCCGGCGGACGTTTCTCGAGGACGGCGATTCGCTCAGCTTCCACGGCTGGTGCCAGGGCGAGGGTTATCGCGTCGGCTTTGGCGAAGTCGAAGGCACGATTCTGCCGGCCGTATGACTTCGTTATTGTGAGGAGCGCGAGCGACGAAGCAATCCAGCCTTTCGCTTGCTGTCTCTGGATGGCTTCGCGGGGCCTGTCATCAGGCGCGCGTTCGCGCGACCCGTTGCCTCGCAATCACGAGAGTGGAAGCTCTGCCCAACGCGGTCAGCGATCCCCAAGCAGAATATTCCTGATACGCGCGGAATGCTCGGCGATGTCGTCGAGACCAAAGGACAGGTGCACGCGCTTGCTCGATGGCGGATGTTTTTCGACCGACACACCAGGACGCCACTCCGTCGCCGGCCGGATCGGTCGCGGGAAAAAACCGCCGCCGCAGTTCGGGCACACATTGTGGAGTTTATTCTCGGCACAGTCCGCGCAAAACGTGCACTCATAGCTGCAGATGCGCGCTCCCGGTGAATGCGGCGGAAGGTCCTTGTCGCAATATTCGCAGTTCGGCCGGAGTTGCAGCGCCATGGTCGACTCATGATGTTTAGGCG